>Ga0302276_10001037_pt1 | contig 25131 bp, 25 predicted proteins | sample III_Bog_N2_3_FD_198768 | JGI IMG/M metagenome (GOLD analysis project Ga0302276, IMG submission 198768) | Peat permafrost microbial communities from Stordalen Mire near Abisko, Sweden - III_Bog_N2_3 | ecosystem: Environmental > Terrestrial > Soil > Wetlands > Peat | place: Sweden: Abisko...
CGGCGGCACGGTCAAACTGCGCACCGCCCGGCTCACTCAAGGAGAGGCGGTCAGCCTCGGCTATGGCGGCCAGCCGATCGGCGAGATGGCGCTGATCGAGGTGTCCGACGACGGTCCGGGCATCCCGCCAGGTTCGCTGAGCAAGATCTTCGAGCCGTTCTACACCACCAAGCCGGTCGGCGAGGGCACCGGCCTCGGCCTCGCCACCGTCTACGGCATCGTCAAGCAGTCCGACGGCTGGATCGGGGTGGAGTCCAAGCCCGGCGAAGGGGCGACGTTCCGCATCTTCCTGCCGGTGTTCGAGCCGCCGGTGCTGGTCGAACCGCCGGCGCCCGCCGCGCCCCGCGGCCGGCCCGCGGCCCGGGACCTGTCCGGCGCGGGGCTGATCCTGTTCGTCGAGGACGAGGACGACGTGCGCGGCATCGCCGCCAAGCTGCTGCGCGCGCGCGGCTACGAGGTGCTGGAGGCCGCCGACGGCGAGGAGGCGCTGGTGCTGGCCGAGGAGCATGCCGGCAAGATCGACCTGATGATCTCCGACGTGATGATGCCCGGCATCGACGGCCCCACCTTGCTGAAGAAGGCCAGGGGCTATCTGGGCGCGGCGCCGGTGATGTTCATCTCCGGCTACGCCGAGGCGGAATTCTCCGACCTGCTGGAGGGCGAGACCGGCGTCTCGTTCCTGGCCAAGCCGATCGACATCAAGAGCCTGGCCGAGCGGGTGAAACAGGCCCTGCAGCCCGACTGACCCACCGAGCCCGCCTCAGGGATTGAAGTTCCAGGTGTAGTCCTGGCCGGTGGTGTTGGTCACCGGCGAATACTGCACCGCCTCGGCCCCGTCAGGACAATTGTCGCCCGACTTGATGCTGAAATTGTACGGGCCCGGGTGCTGGATGCACAGGTTGATGCCCTCCCCCCAGGCCTGGTTGTTGGCCGCCTCGGCGCGCATGTAGAAGGTCTCGTTGTCGGTGGTGAACAGGTTCTGGCAGGCGCCGGGCGCGAGGTCGTAGAAGCCGATGTATTTCCACATTACCTGCTCGCCCACCGGCAGGTAGGAGACCGCCACGCCGAGGGTCTGGTCGGTGCGGTTGCAGGCGGTCACCGAGAACGACGCCGACGGCTGGGTTCCGGAACTGGCGGGCGACAGAGACTGCGAATTGGCCGAATTGGCGTCCGCGGGAGCGTTGGACACCTCGGTGGTGTTGCCGGTGTTAGACGTGTTGGCGAGCGCGGTGTTGGCGCTGTTGTCGCTGGCGATGACGGTGTTGCCGCCGCCGCCGCCGCCGCCCTGCACCATCGCCCAGGCGACCGCCGCCACGATCGCCAGCAGCAGCAGCGCGCCGCCGATGATCCCAACCACGATCAGGCCGCGCTCCGTGCTGTTGAGGCCCGGCCGCCCGGGCGTCGTCAGCGATGACGGCCCGCTGGGTGGCGGTGGTGGTGGCGATACCGGGGGCGGTGGCGGCGGCGCGAGTGGTGGCGGAGGCGGCGACAGGGCTATCTCGGCGGCCGCCGTCTCGGCGGCGGCTGCGGCGTCGTCAACCGTGGAGGGCGTGTCGGCCGCGATCTGATCGCCGGCGGGAGTCTTTGCGTCGGTCGCCTTCGGCTTGCGCGACGCCCTCGGCTTCGGCTTCGGCGGCTCGATCGGGGTGTCGCCGAACATAGCGTCGAAGTCGGCCTTCGCCCTCGACAACGCTCGCGAGGCCTCGCTCAGCTTGGTCTTGGCGGCGCGCTGGGCCTGTTCGGCCTCGTCCCGGGTGGTGCGCGCGGCGTCAAGCTCACGCTGGGCGGCGCCGAGGATGGTGGCCGAGGCCCGCATCTCGCCGACCCGCTGCAGCTGGTCCTCGGCGCGGGTGAAGTTGTCCCGGGCGCCTTTGGCGGTCTCGCCGGCCTCGCTCTCCCGGGCCTGAGCTTCCTGGAAGGCTTCCTGGGCGGTGTCGCGGGCCTGGCGCTTGGCCCGGAACTCCGCCTCGCTCTCGGCCAGAGCGGCCTGGATGTCGCCTTCCTGAGCGCCGCCCGACCCGACCACCAGGGCGGCGACGGTCTGCACCAGCCGGGTCCAGCCGTGGTGCGGTTCGCGGCCGTTCCAGCCATCCAGCGGCAGGCCGTTGACCCGGTCGAACGGGAATGGCGGGCTGTGGACGCCGGCGAGCGCATTGACCAGCTTGCCGCCGTGCAGCGCCAGGCGCGCCTCGTCGCGGACATAGTCGCTGTTGGCGGAATTGGGCGTCCACACCACCACCACGGCGGCCAGGGTGTTGATCTCGCGCTCGAGCTCCTGCTGCCACTCGACGCCGGGCATGTCCTGGTCCCACCAGACCTCGACGCCGATTCGGCGCAGGCCGTTGATAACCTGTTCGGCCAGCGCGCGATCCGCGCGTGAATAGGAGAGGAAGACCCCCGACATTCTCGATCGATCCGCGGCTGGGCTGTGGAAGGCGAGCAGGCGGACAGTCTAGGAGAAAGAACGCCGTAAGGCCAAGGCGCTGGCGAAAAGAAGCGCGGGCTAGCCCGTCCCTGCCCCGCCGAGACCGGCGTTGACCTGCTGGGCGGTGACGGCGGGGCGCGGCGCGGGCGGCGCGGCGGCGCGGAACCGGTCCTTCATCTTGTCGACCCAGCCCTCGAAGATCTGGTTGTCGGCGGCCATGCGGCTGAAGTCGGCCAGCGAGACGCGGCCGTCGTTCATCCCCGACAGCGCCACCTTCAGGGCGTCGGGGTTGCGCGCGCCCTCGATGAAGCCGGCGTATTCGGTCCGCAGGCGCGCCAGCGAGACATCGTCGCCGCTGAGGGAATAGGCCACCGCCGCGCGCAACAGCTTGCCTTCCTGGTCGGCGGTGAGTGGGCCCGGTGTCTTGTAGCGGTCGCCGAGCATCTGTTCGAACAGCGACCCGGCCTGCGGCCAGGCCTTCTGCTTCCAGACCACCTCGGCGCGGGCGTCGACGCCGTCGGGGGATTTGTCGGGCCCGAGCATCTCCAGCGCCGTGTCGTATTGGCCAAGCGCCGTCAGCGCCCGGGCGGCGATGATTCGGCGCTGCAGGTTGAGCGCGTTGGGCAGCACGGTGGTGCGCGAGGCGTTGATGGCGTCCAGCGCGTCCTCGGGCTTGCGGTCCATCAGGAAGATCACCGCCAGGTCGGTGGCGACCTGGGCCTTGGGCACGCCATCGAGACGGTTGTCGACCTGGTACTTCAGCAGTTCCTCGGCCTGCGGCAGCAGGTCGACGTCGACCAGCCGGCGGGTCAGCTTGCGCACCATGGCGTCGCCGTCCTCGCCGACCGGGGTCAGCTCCTTGAAGTCGTAGAACAGCGCCAGGGCCTGGACCGGCTGCAGGCCGTCGGCCTGGCCGTCGAGGAACAGGCTCTTGAAGGCGGCGTTCAGGTCCGCCTGCAGCTGCACCGCCTCCGGCAGGTCCGGCAGGTGCTGACCGGCCGAGCGCAGCGCTTCCAGCGCCTCGCGATAGCGGCCCTGGCTTAAGTAGAGCTGGCCGAGCGCGCGAATGGTCTCCAGTTCGAAGGCGCCGCCGCGCCAGCGGAAGCGCAGGCCGTCGAAGGTGGCCGCCGCCTGAGCCGGCGTGACCTGGCCCTTGTCGAGCTGAATCTGGGTGGCGCGCAGGATCGCCGGCCCGGCGACCGCGTCGGTCGGGGTCTGCTCGAGGGCCTGGTATTCGGTGAGCGCGGTGGCCGGATCGCCCTGCTGCTCGATCAACCGGGCCTGGATCAACCGGGTCTGGGCGTCCTCGATCGGATCGACCGGGGCGGACAGCGCATAGGTGACCCAGCTCTTCGCGCCCGGCAGGTCGCCCAGCGACAAGGCGGTCTCGGCGGCGGCGCGGGCGAAGCGGGCGCGCCAAAGCGCCGGAAACTGGCTGAGGGCCGATGAGCCGGCGGTGAATTCCTTCTTGGCGTCGGGCCACTGGCTCTGCTTGGCCAGCAGATAGCCGCGCCAGAGGCTGGCGGCGGGGTCGTCCTCGAGCGCCGGCGAGGCGAAGTCGGTCTCCGCCTCCTTGTAGCGCCCGGCCATCACCCGGGCCATGCCGCGCAGCGCCCGGAACTCGGCCTCGCCGCCGAGGCCGGGATGGCTCTTCACGGCGTCATTGAGCAGGCCGATAGCCTCGAACGACAGCTGCTCGCCGATCAGGAACCGCGCCAGCGCCAAGTGCCCGGTGGTCGGCCCCTCGATGCCCTTGGACTCCTCGTCGGCGACTGGCCCCATCAGCGCGTCGTAGCGGTTGGAGAAGCCCTCGGGCGTGCGGTCCCAGTCCGGACCGATCAGGCCGGGCAGCGCCGCGGCCACCGGCGCGTTCTCCGCGGCGGCGGCCAGTTTGGACCCTGCGCCGGCCGGCGACAGCGCCAGCCCGCCCTTGCGGCTCACCGTGACGATATCGCCGCTGTAGGTCACCGCCAGGTCGTCCGCGTGCGGCTCGACCGCCAGCCCCTGGGCCGACTGCAGCAGCGACAGCTGGAAGAAATCCCGCCGCGCCGGCAGTCCCTTGGCGGGGCCAAGCGCGGTGACCACGCCGATCTTGTCGCCCACCGCCGGATCGTCGATCCAGAACGCCCCGCTGGCGCCCGCCACGGCTGCAGTCAGGGTCGGCGGACCTTGGGAGTCATCGCGCCCCAGCACTACGGTGTTGAACGGCGGCCGGTTGAACGGCTGCAGGGTGACCGCCCAGTCCGAGCCGTCCGTCTGGGCGACGAAGGCCTCGGGCGAACGGGTGACGATCCGCACCGCCGTCCAGCCGGGGCCGGTGAAGGTCTGCATCGAGGCGTACTGGGCGACGTTCTTGGGCGCCTGCGAAAGGTCGATCTTGGCGGCGGCGTCGAACACGATCCAGATGGCGTCGCCACGCTGGAACACCGCCGCGCCACAGGGATTGATCCACGGGAAATCGAAGCGCAGCTGCTGGCCGGCGAGCGCCGCGCGCATGGTCAGCACCCCGCCGGACGGGACCGGGTCGGGCCGGGTTGGCGGTGGGGCGGCGTCGGGCGGCGGGACGGCGTCGGGCTTCTTCTCGAAGATGTTGACGAAGTCGGCCCCGTCGGCGACGCCGGTCACCGCGTCGGCGTCGTCGGTGAGGGTGAAGACGAAAGCCAGGCCGCCCCCCACGTGCACGACCTTGGCGGACTTAAGCCACTTCAGCGGCACCACCTCCAGGGTCGACATGTCCGGCTTGGCGTCGCGATTGAAGCTCACGGTCAGGGTCTGACCCTGGCGCTGGGTGCTCATCCGCGCGCCCGCGGCCCAGTGGAACTCCACGCGCGAGAAATCGTCCGCCTGACCGACGCGGATGGTCAGGCCGGGCGCCGGCGGGACTGGCGCTTCGGCGGCCACGGGCGCGGCGGCGGCCGCGACCATGCAGATCGCGGCCAGCCAGATCCTGGGAAGGTGGCGCAGACCCAACGGAACCTAGCCCGACTTGGCGGCCGGCGCGGCAGGCGGCGGCGCGGCGGCCCCGGCGGCGGGCTTGGGCGCGGCGGGCGTAACCGGCGGCGTCTTGACACCGGCGTCGGCGAGGGGTTTGCCGGCCCCTGCCGCGGCGGCCTTGGGCGCGGCGGCGCCGGCGGCCGAAGCCGTGGCGGCTGCGGCCGGCGCGGCCGGATGGTGGACCGTGTGCGGCTTGCGGTGCGCCGGCTTGGCCGGCGCCGTCGCCGTCGCCGTCGCGGCGGAGGCGTCGGCGGGGCCTGCCGGCGGGGTGTTGGCGGCGGCGACAACCGGCGGGTTCAGCGCCTGGCGGGCGGCCTCGGCCTGGGCGACATAGCGGGCGGCGAGCGATTCGGTCAGCCGCTTGGCTTCCGGCGGCGACATCTTGGCCAGCATTGCCGAAAGCGCCTTTTCCTTCATCTTGGCGGCGATCGGCAGGCGCACCTCGTCGCTGAGCAGCACGAAGCGGTCGGCGGCGTCCTGCGGCTTGTTGTTGATCATCGCCTCGTAGACCTTGACCATCCGGTCGACGTCGGCCTGCTGCTTCTGGTCGAGCTCGCCCAGCAGGGTCGTCATGTCGGCCTTCAGCTGGTTCATGGTGGCGATCTTGGAATCGACCTTGGCTTCGGCGGCGGCGATCAGGGCGACCTGGGTGTCCAGGCCCTGTTCGCGCTCGTCGAGTTGACCGCGCCGGTCGCCGAGGCTCTGCAGCACCTGCAGTTCGGCCGGCGACAGGCCCGCGGCCTTCGCCAGGTCGGTGGCCGTTGGCGCGCAGACCGGCGCCGGCTTGGCGGCGACCGCCTGGGCCGGGGCGTTGACAGCGGCGTCGTCCGGCAGCGCCTTGGCGGCCTTGGCGTCGGGCGACTTCGGGGCGATCCCCTCGGCGAAGCTGCGGGCGGCCCCGACGATGCCGGGTCCGTTCTCGACGGCGTTGATGGCGAGAACGCCGACGGCGGCCACCGCCACGAGGGGCATCAGGCGCGGCAGGCGCATCAGCGAGCTCCGGCCGAGCGCATCGCCGGCGCGTCGAACAGTTCGTCATCGGCCCGGGCGCGGGTGGCGCGGCTGGGCTGAGCGGTGGGCGCGAGCGGGGTGCGGGCGAAGCCGCGCAGGCGCTCCAGGCGTTCGGCCAGCGTCGGCGCGGCGACTTCCTCCACCTCATCCTCGAGGATCAGGTCGGTGCGCGCCGGGGCTGACGCGGCCGGCTTCACGGTCGCGCCGTAACGTTCGGCGAATCGGGCGAAGGCGTTGTCACGGACCTGGGCGGCGGCTTTCGGCTGGGCGGCGGCGGCCTCGCGCATGGCCGAGGGCCGGGGCGCGGCGGTCAGGCGGGCTTCGGCGACGACGGCTTCCTCGGTCAACCGCTCCAGCGAGGCAGAGAGGGTCTTGGCCCGCTCGATCCGGCCGGCCAGGCTGTCGGCCGCCTCGTCGGTGGCGGCGCGAAGGTCGGCCAGGCCCTGCTCGGCCCGGCCGGCGGCGCGGTCCAGGTCGGCGACGGCCTGGGCGAAGCTCTGGTGCGAGGCTTTCAGCGCCTTCAGCCGGCCTTCGAGGCGCCAGCCGACGAACAGGGCGCCGACGAGCAGGGCGCCCAGGAGGGCGTTCATGATCAGGGCAATGTCGCTCATGGGATCCTCTGCACGGCCTGCTTGGCCGAAGGCGTCAGGGGCGCTTCGACCCGGACGGCGATGTGGTGGTTGCGGCGGCCCATCCGGCCGCTGGTCAGGGGAATCTGGCCGGCGCGCAGCTCGACCAGGGTGTCGGGCGTAGCGTTCAGCATCAGCGTGTCGCCGACCTTCAGGTTCAGCACCTGGCTCAGCGGCACCTGCTGTTCGTCGACGACGGCGCGGACCTCCATCTGGGTTGTCCACAGCTCGGTGGCCAGGTGGCTTTCCCAGATGTTGTCGCGGCCGAACTTCTCGCCCATGAACTGCTGCAGCAGCATCTTGCGGATCGGCTCGAGGGTGGCGTAGGGCAGCAGCAGTTCGATCCGCCCACCCCGATCTTCCATGTCGATCCGCAGCTTCACCAGGATGGCGGCATTGGCCGGCCGGGCGATGGCGGCGAACCGGGGGTTGGTCTCCAGCCGGTCTAGCGTGAAGGTCACCGGGGTCAGCGGTTCGAAGGCCACGTGGCAGTCGTGCAGCACCACCTCGACCATCCGCTCGACCAGCACCCGCTCGATGGTGGTGTACGGCCGGCCCTCGATGCGCATGGCGGCGGTGCCTCGGCGCCCGCCCAGCAGCACATCGACGATCGAATAGATCAGGTTGGAATCGACCGTCAGCAGGCCGAGGTTGTCCAGTTCCTCGGCCCGGAACACCGACAGGATCGCCGGCAGCGGGATCGAGTTCAGATAGTCGCCGAACCGGATCGAGGAGATGTTGTCGAGGCTGACCTCGACGTTGTCCGAGGTGAAGTTGCGCAAGGACGTCGTCATCAGCCGCACCAGGCGGTCGAAGACGATCTCCAGCATCGGCAGGCGCTCGTAGGAGACCAGGGCCGAATTGATGATCGCCCGGATGCCGGTGCGCTCGGAGGCGTCGTCGTCGGAGAGGTCGAAGCCCAGCAGGCTGTCGATCTCATCCTGATTGAGGATGCGTTCGGAACCGATCGTTCCATCGGCGTCGCCCATGTCCCAGCCGTCGCCGTCGCCGGCGGGCGCGGTGTCCGCCGGCGTTTCGGCGGGCGGTTCGGCGAGAGCGGTCTGATCTTCGGGTTCGTCGGCCATGATTGAGGGATCGGCTAGCGCGGGCGCTAGTTGATCAGCATCTCCTCGATCAGCACGGTGTTCACCTTCGAGGGGGCGATGATCAGGTTGACCCGCCGCTGCAGCTCGGTGCGCAGGGCGAAGGTCCCTTCGCTTCCGGCCAGGTCCTCTGGACGCAGCTCACGCAGGAAGGTCTGGAACATGTCCTGCAGCCGCGGCATCTCCGGATCGAGGGCGTCGGCGGTGGCGTGGTCGGGCAGCTCGAAGGTCAGCTTCAGCTTCAGGAAGGTCGGCTTGCCGTCGGCCGTCTGCATGTTCACCACGATGTCGGGCAGCGTGTAGAACACCACCCCGTCGGGACCGTCCTGCACCTGCGGCGCGTTGGGATCGGCCTTGCCGTCCTTCTTGTCGCCCTTGGGCTTGGGCGGCAGCTTATGGGCGGCCGCCGGCGCATGCTTGGGGGCCAGGAAGAAGAACGCGGCGCCGCCACCACCACCCAGAACCACCAGGGCCCCGGCTGCGGCGATCATGATCATCCGCAGCGGCAGCTTCTTCTTGCCGCCGTCGTCCGCGCCTTCGCCGCCCTCGGCGCCGGCGGCGTCGAGGTCCTTCTCGTCTTCGGCATCGGTCGAGGCCTTGTCGGCCTTGTCCTTGCCTTTGGACTTGTCCTTCGCCACGCGCGCGATTCCTTGACTAGCTGTGACCCATGCATCGCCCGGTGTTGGTTAAGGATCAGTTGTTAACACCCCTTAACGGCTGCAAACCTTGCCCGGAACTTTCGTCCGACCAGCCGTCGTTAACCTTTTTTCTCGCTGAAAAGATTGAGGTTTTCGACTGGCCCGAAGCTTGCACAGAGACCCGCGACCTTTTGGCTCTCTCCGGCTCGGAATTCTTAACGTCATGGACAACGCCATCTACGTCGGCCTGTCGCGGCAAATCACTTTGCAGCGCGCCCTCGACATCGCCGCCAACAACCTCGCGAACACCGACACCACCGGCTACAAGTTCGAGGAGTTGATGACCGGGGCCGACCCGGTGATGCCCGCGCACAGCAAGGTGGGCTCGACCCCGGTCACCTTCGTCACCGCCAACGGCGTCGCCCGCGATTACACGCAAGGGCCGCTGACCCAGACCGGCGAGCCGCTGGACGTGGCCATCGACGGCAAGGGCTTCTTCCAGGTCTCCACCGCCGACGGCACGCGCTACACCCGCGACGGCCGCTTCATGCTCGATCCCACCGGCAAGCTGGTCACCCAGGACGGCGATGCGGTTCAGGGCGGCGGCGGCGACATCAACCTCGACCCGAAGAAGGGTCCGGTGAGCATTTCCGCCACCGGCGTCATCAGCCAGGGCGGCGCTGTCGTCGGGCAGATGTCGGTGGTCAATTTCGACGACCTGTCGGTGCTCTCCAAGGACGGCAACAACCTGTTCGAGGACACGTCCAACTCCACCCCCCAGCCGGCGACCGGCGCCCTGATCAAACAGGGCATGCTGGAGGGATCCAACGTCCAGCCGATCACCCAAATCACCCGCCTGATCGAGATCAATCGCGCCTACGCCGCCGCGAGCGACATGATCACCAGCACCTCCGATCTCTCCAAGTCCGCCGTCGAGCGGCTTGGGTCGGCCACCAGTTAGAAAAGAAAGGGCTGAACCATGCAGGCCTTAAGAACCGCCGCCACCGGGATGGCCGCTCAGCAGCTGAACGTTGAGGTCATCTCCAACAACATCGCCAACATGAACACCGTCGGCTTCAAGAAGCAGCGGGCCGAGTTCGAGGATCTGCTCTACCAGAACGTCGAACAGGTCGGCGCCCAGTCCTCCAGCCAGGGCACCATCGTCCCCACCGGCATCCAGATCGGCGCCGGCGTGAAGTCCGGTTCGGTCTACCGGATCACCACCCAGGGCACGCTGACCAACACCGGCAACCAGTTCGACGTGGCCATCAACGGCCAGGGCTATCTGCAGGTGCTGCTGCCCACCGGCGACACCGCCTACACCCGCGCCGGCAACCTCTCGATCAACGACCAGGGCCAGATCTGCACCGCCGACGGCTATCTGGTGCAGCCGACCATCGCCGTGCCGCAGAACGCCACCAGCGTCACCATCTCCCAGAGCGGCCAGGTGCAGGTGACCACCCCTGGCTCGACCACCCCGACGGTGGTCGGACAGATGCAGCTGGCCACCTTCATCAACGAAGGCGGCCTGGAGGCGATCGGCGACAACTTGTTCGAGGAAAGCGCCGCCTCCGGCGCGGCCACCACCGGCAGCCCCGGCGCCGCCGGCTTCGGCCAGTTGATGCAGGGCTACACCGAGGCCTCCAACGTCGACCCGGTGAGCGAGATCACCAATCTGATCATCGCCCAGCGCGCCTATGAGATGAACTCCAAGGTGGTGACCACGGCCGACCAGATGCTTTCCACCGCCGTCAACACCAAGTCGTAAGTCATGCGCCGCGCCCTGATCGCCCTGGCCGCCCTGCTGACCGTCGCGGCCGTCGCCTCGCCCGCCCTCGCCGGCCAGCCTGTTAGCCTGTTGGTCAATCCCGTCGACGCCAGCGGCCAGGTGACCCTGGGCGAGATCTTCGACGACGCCGGCGCGGCCCGGGACGTGGTGGTCGCCCAGCGCACCGGCCCCAGCGTGGTGCTGGACGCCGCCGGGGTCGCCGCCTTCGCCCGTCGCTACGGGCTCGACTGGGACAATCCCCAGGGCCTGCGCCGGATCATCGTCCGCGCCGCGCCAGGCGGAGCCGAGCCCGGCCGCCGCAATGTCGAGGTGCTGGCCTACGCCCGCGACCTCGCCACCGGCGACGTGATCCAGCCACAGGACCTGATCTGGTCCAAGGCCGCCGCCGCGCCCGTCGACGCGCCCCGCGATGTCGACGCCGTGGTCGGCCTCGCCGCGCGCCGCCCGCTACGCCAAGGCGACGCGGTCGGCGCCCACGACGTCACCGCCCCGATCGTCATCCGGGCCGGCGACACCGTGATGGTCACCTGGTCCGAGGGCGGGGTCACCCTCACCCTGCAGGGCAAGGCGATCGGCAACGCCGCCGTCGGCGAGAGCGTCAGCGTGCTCAACACCGCCTCCAAGAAGTCCATCGAGGCGGTGGCCAGCGGCCCGGACGAGGCCCTGGTGGGCCCCGGCGCCCAGGACCTGAAATCCGCCCATTCTTCCCAGATCGCCCTTCGTTAGGAGCCTTAGTCCGTCATGCGTTCCGCCACTTTCGCCGTCCTCGCCCTGACCTTGCCCGCCCTGGCCGCCTGCGGTTCGATCCGCGAAGCCGCACTGGGCCCGAAGATGGGCCCGATGGCCTATCCCGCGCCGCTGGTCGCCCAGACCCAGCCGGTGCTGGCCAGCGCCCGCGAGCCGGCGCCTCAGCCGGCCTCGGCCAACTCCCTCTGGCGCACCGGCGCCCGGGCCTTCTTCGCCGACCAGCGCGCCGGCCGGGTCGGCGACATCCTGACCGTGCTGATCACCATCGACGACAGCGCCAAGACGCAAAACGCCACCAGCGCCACCAAGACCTCGTCCAACGGCTACGGCGTGCCCAATTTCTTCGGCCTGGAATCCAGCCTGGGGAAGATTCTGCCTAACGCCGACCCCAAGAACCTGCTCACCACCGACTCGTCCTCGGCGGCCAACGGGACCGGCGGGGTGACGCGCTCGGAACAGATCAACCTGACCATCGCCGCGGTGGTCACCCAGGTGCTGCCCAACGGCAACCTGGTGATCCAGGGCACCCAGGAGGTGCAGACCAACGGCGAAGTGCGCCAGTTGACCGTCGCCGGCATCGTCCGGCCCGAGGACATCTCCTCGGCGAACACCATCAACCACACCCAGATCGCCGAGGCGCGCATCTCCTACGGCGGTCGTGGCGACATCTCCGCGGTGCAAAAGACCGCCGCCGGCACCGCCATGCTGCAGCGCTTCTCGCCGTTCTAACCCCGCGCGGGCGGCGCCGGCGTCATCGGCCGGCCGCCGCCCACCGGACCTCTCAACCTGCGTCATCCGGCCCGAACCCGCCCGGATTGACAGTCACCGTGCTCGCCGATATTGGCTGACTGACTAACCAGTCAGTGTGAGGCGATGGCGAAATTCACCGAGGCGCAGAAGGAAGGTCGTCGGCAGGAGATCCTGGCGGCCGCGCGGCGGTGCTTCGCGCGCAACGGCTTTCACAGCGCCACCATCACCGACATCGTGCGGGAATCCGGCGTCAGCCAGGGCACCTTCTATCTCTACTTCCAAACCAAGGACGACGTGATCGCCGCCCTGGCGGACGACCGGGCCGAGGGCGACGCGCTGATCAATGCCATCGCTGGCGCGGAGACCGACCCCGTCGTAGGGCTGACCATCCTGTTCGACCTGCACGGCCGGGGCCTCGCCGACGCCGCCCGCGCCGACGAACAGCGGGTGGCCGTGCAAGGCTGGGCGGAGGCGCTGCGCAACGAGTCGATCCGTGAGCGTCTCACCGCCAACACCGCGCGGGTGCAACGGGAAATCGCCCGCCTGATAGAGCGCGGACAGCAGAGCGGCCAGTTCCGGGCCGACGCCGAGCCGAACGGGGTCGCGCGGGCGCTGATCGCCCTCTTCCGCGGGCTGACGCTGCTCAGCGCCTGGGACGGCGGCTTCGACCCGGCGCTGACCGCCAAGGCGATCGAAGACATGGCCCGCGGCGCACTGGCGCCGCTGGGCGCGGCGCGAAACGCCAAGGCGGATACGCCTTGATGACCGCCGCCACGACCCCGGCCGGCCCCGCCGCACGGCCGTTCCGGCTGGCGATGCTGGTTCCCACCCTGCTGGTGGACGTGATCCTGCCGATCGGCCTCTTCAAGGGGCTGGAAAAGCTCGGTGTCTCGCCGATCTGGGCGCTGGCGGCCGGCTGCGCGCCGCCGGTGCTCAACAATGTGCGTGTTTGGCTCACATCCCGCCGCCTGGACCCGGTCGGCATCCTGATGATGGCCTCCATCGGCAGCGGCGTCGCCGCCTCGCTGATCTCCGGCGACATCGGCTCGCGGATCGTCACCGACTGCCTGGTAGGCAGCGCCTGGGGCCTGGCGTTCCTCAGCTCGCTGTTCTTCAGCCGCCCGGCGATGTTCTACCTGATCCGTTCGCTGGTCGCCGCTGACGACCCCGCGAGAACGGCGATCTGGAACGACCTCTGGCGGCACGGCCTGTTCCGCTCGGCGCTAAGGTCGATCACCGCCACCTGGGGGGTGGTCTATCTCGGCGAGGTGTTGTTCGAACTGGGCCTCGCCCGCGTGCAACCGGCCGACACGGTGCTAACCATCGCCCCGATCGTCAGCGCCGCCGGCACGCTGGGCCTGATCCTGTTCACGCGGCTGGCGATGCAGGCCATGCGGCGGCGCCTGGAACGCGATGAGCATCTGACTTGGCCTTTGTGAGCCTAGCAGGCGCCGATGCCGGCGGTGCGCCAGTAGACCATCCACTGCGTTCGCGTCAGCACTTTCAGGATGGCCGCGCGGCGCTCGGCGGTATCCTCCGGATGGTCGTGGCGAATGGCCTCGATTCGGGCGACCTGATCGTCGGTCAGCGCCAGCCGGTCTGGATGTCGTGACAGGCAGTGGGCGGCCAGCGCCGGATCCGTGGGCTGGATCGCCGCCGCCGCCTGCCCCACCGCCGGCCCCGCGGGGGTGATCGCCAGGGCGGCAATCAACACGGTGATGACGGACAGCGGTCGCAAGGGCGGTTCCTCCGCCGGGATAACGCGCGAGCGGCGCGAGCGGCTCCACACACCTCGCGCGGTGAACGGAACCGGCGCCTCCCGCGGGCATTCCTGAACACAAGTGCACGGAAAGGACCCGGACCATGGCGAACATCGTGGTTGTCGTGGTGACGCGCCCCCATAATCATCACCACCATCACCCCGACGAGGGCCAATAGCCTGCCAGCTCAGCGCGTTCAGCGCCGGGTTCAGGTGCGACACGCGGGCGAACGATTCCAATGCTCGGGCGTTTAAGCCTGCCAGCTTGACCAGGGGGATGACGCGCATGACCGGGCTTGAGGCGCCGCTATGCCGACACTGAAATATCGCCTGCATGGGCATAGACCGCCGCCGCAGCCCGTTCAGTTGCAGATTCCTGGCTGGGCCGGCGCGCAGCAACCTAGGGCCGACGGCAACCACGAACAGCCCTGGCACTGCACGCCTTTCTCCGAGAGCGCGCGATACGGGGTCGAACTGCTCTATCCGTTTGCCGAAGAGTTGCGGGTGTCCTGGTTCCGCGGCCGCGTGCTGCTGGAGGCGGACTGGGGCGAGCCGGTCGACCCCGAGATGATGTGGCCGCCGTTCCGCTCGTTCGGCGAGGACTACTATTCCTATCAGCTGTCCCTGGACCTGCAGGTCCCGCCCGGTTGGGCGGTCCGCACCGAACCGCATCCGCGCTACTTCACCGACCCCACCAACACGACGCCGCTGGCGGTGCCGGCGCTGGTCCGCACCGAGTGGTGGCCGATGATGTTCTTCTGCATCTTCAAGGCCCCGCCAAAGGGGGTGACCCACGTCTTCCGTCAGGGCGAGCCGTTCATGAGCCTGATCGTGCTGCCGGCGGACCCCGAACTCGACCTTCAGGCGATGACCGAGGAGGAGGCCGCCGAGCGGGAACTGAGGGCCCGCCGCATCGCCGCCAGTCGCGACAGCCTGGCGGAATCCACCCGATGGACCTCGACCACCAATACCGTGTTCGACGGCGTCTATCGTCAGATGCTGCGCAGCGCGAAAGCGCGCGACCGCGCCGGCTAGACCCGCTCAAGCCGCGCAAAGTCTAACCGGAACCGCCTGCGCGCTCTCGACCCGCCGCTGAGGGCGCTAGTTGTGGTGATGGTGGTGGTGGTCGCGCCGCGGATGCAGCACCCAGGCGCCGCCGATCCAGGCGTAGCCGTTGTGCAGATACCAGGCCCTGTTGTGGCGATTGTGATGATGATGGTGGTGGTGGTGCGCCACGTACTGCGCTTCGATCAACCGGGGCGGTTGGGCATCGGCCTGGGCGTTGGCCGCCTGGAGGCGCTCGACGGCGTTGGGAATGGGTTGCAACAGCTCGGCATACGAGCTGGCGACCGGGAGCGCCGATGTCTGCGCCGCGGGCGCCGCAGCCAGCGCCGAGCCGGCGGCCAGCGCGATAGAGGCCCCGACCAGGGTTGTGGTCTTGCGGTTCATGTCATTCTCCTGCGAGACGCGGAATGGGCGTCCGATTGCTAACGTCCGACGCAGGGATTTCGATCCGGAAACAGGCGTGGCGGCTTTAGGATCTCGCGGCCTTGGCGTCAGTCGAGCCGGCGCCTGTCAGGCCCGTCGCCGTCCCGCGACAGTTGGCCCTAGGCGCGGATGCCCTTCACCGCCCGGTTGGCGCCCAGGGCCGAGAGCGCGGCGCGGACGATGCCGTCGGCGTCGAGCCCGGCGGCGGCGTACATTGCCTCCGGCTTGTCCTGGTCCTGGAAGATATCCGGCAGGGTCAGGGTGCGGATCTTCAGGCCGCGGTCCAGCGCGCCGCGCTCGGCCAGCGCCTGCAGCACGAAAGCGCCGAAGCCGCCCATGGCGCCCTCTTCCACGGTGATCAGCACCTCGTGCTCCCGGGCGAGCCGCAGGATCAGCTCGATGTCGAGGGGCTTGGCGAAGCGGGCGTCGGCGACGGTGGTCGAGAAGCCCCGGGCCGCCAGTAGTTCAGCCGCCTTCAGGCTCTCGCCGAGGCGCGTGCCGAACGACAATATGGCCAGAGCCGTCCCCTCGCGGACAACGCGTCCCCGGCCGATTTCCAGCGGCGCGGCCAGCTCGGGAATCTCGACGCCCGTACCCTCGCCGCGCGGATAGCGCACGGCGCTCGGGCGGTCGTCGATCTCCACGGCGGTGGAGATCATGTGGGCCAGCTCCGCCTCGTCCGATGGGCCCATGATCACGAACCCGGGCAGCTGGCCGAGGTAGCCGATGTCGAAGCTGCCGGCGTGGGTCGGGCCGTCGGCGCCGACCAGGCCTGCGCGGTCCATGGCGAAGCGCACCGGCAGGCGCTGGATGGCGACGTCGTGCACCACCTGGTCATAGCCGCGCTGCAGGAAGGTCGAATAGATCGCCGCGAACGGCTTCATCCCGTCGGCGGCCATGCCGGCGGCGAAGGTCACCGCGTGCTGCTCGGCCATGCCGACGTCGAAGGTGCGGTCGGGGAAGCGGGCGCCGAACATGTCGACGCTGGTGCCCGACGGCATGGCGGCGGTGATGGCGATGATCTTGTCGTCGCGCTCGGCGTGCTTGATCAGCTCGGCGCCGAACACCTTCTGATAGGTGGGCGCGTTGGAGGCGGCCTTGGTCTGCTGGCCGGTGACCACGTCGAACTTGACCACGGCATGGTACTTATCGGCGGCGCTCTCGGCGGCGGCGAAGCCCTTGCCTTTTTGGGTGACCACGTGGACCAGGACCGGCTTGTCCTTGATTCCACGCACGTTTTTCAGCACCGGCACCAGGTGGTCGAGGTTGTGGCCGTCGATCGGGCCCACATAGTAGAAGCCCAGCTCCTCGAACAGGGTGCCGCCGGTGGCCATGCCGCGGGCGTATTCCTCGGCCTTCTTGGCCACCTGGATGAACGGCCGGGGCAAGTGCTCGACCACCTTCTTGCCGAACCGCCGCATCGACTGGTAGGCGCCGCCGCTGACCAGACCGGCCAGATAGGCGCTCATCCCGCCCACCGGCGGGGCGATCGACATGTCGTTGTCGTTGAGGATAACGATCAGTTGGCCGGTGGTCTCGGCCGCGGCGTTCATCGCCTCATACGCCATGCCGGCGGTCAGCGCGCCGTCGCCGATGACGGCGATCACCCGGTTGTCGTCGCCGCGCTGGTCGCGGGCGGCGGCGAAGCCCAAGGCCGCCGAGATCGAGGTGCCTCCGTGGGCCGCGCCGAAGGGGTCGTATTCGCTCTCGGCCCGCTTGGTGAAGCCCGAAAGGCCCCCGCCTTGGCGCAAGGTGCGGATGCGCTCTCGCCGGCCGGTGAGGATCTTGTGCGGATAGACTTGGTGGCCGACATCCCAGACGATGATGTCCTTCGGCGTCTCGAACACGTGGTGCAGGGCCACGGTCAACTCGACCACGCCCAGGCCCGAGCCCAGATGCCCGCCGGTGACCGAGACCGCGTCGATCGTTTCGGCGCGCAGCTCGTCGGCCAGCTGCCGCAACTCGACCGGCGAGAAATCGCGGGTGTCGGCCGGGCTTTTGACCTTGTCCAGCAGGGGTGTTTTAGGCGGCATAAGAGAGTGTCCGAGGTTCTGTTGCGGGGCCGACACCCCGATGTGACTCGTGTTCAGTTTTTGCGGTCTAGCACGAAATCCACCCCGGCCCGCAAATGCGCGGCGCGCGGACCGAAGGGGTCGAGGTGGGATTTGGTCTGGGCGATCAGCAGTTGGACACGCTCGCGCGCCTGTTCAACCCCGAGCAGGGTGACATAGTTCGCCTTGCCCTTGATGGCGTCCTTGCCGCCGGCGGCCTTGCCCAATTCCTCCGGGTCGCCCTCGGCGTCCAGCAGGTCGTCGACGATCTGATAGGCGAGGCCGAGGTCCTGGGCGAAGGCCATCAGCGCGTGACTCTCGGCTTCGCTGGCGTGGGCCATCACCAGCGGCAGCTCGAAGGCGCAGGCGATCAGCGCCCCGGTCTTCATCCGCTGCATCCGGGCCACCGTGCCCAGGTCGCCGCGCACGCCCAGCAAGTCGATCATCTGCCCGCCGGCCATGCCCCGCGCGCCGGAGGCTACGGCCAAACGCCGCACCAGTTCGGCCCGCACCGCGCCATCGGCGTGGGTGTCGGGGTCAGCCATGATTTCGAAGGCGACGGTCTGCAGAGCGTCGCCGGCCAGCACCGCGGTCGCCTCGTCATAGGCCTTGTGCACCGTCGGGCGGCCGCGGCGCATGTCGTCATCGTCCATCGACGGCAGGTCGTCGTGCACCAGGCTGTAGGCGTGCACGCACTCCAGGGCGCAGGCTGCGCGCAGCAGCGACTGTTCCTGCAGGTCGAACATCCGCCCGGTCTCGATCAGAAAATAGGGCCGCAGGCGCTTGCCGGGGGCCAGCGCCGCATAGCGCATCGCCTCGGTCAGCCGGCTCTCGGGACCTTCGGCGCGCGGCAGCAGCTCGTCCAGGGCGACGGTGACCGTGTCGGCGATCTCGGCGACGCGTTGAGCCAGTCCCGCGGCCATCGGCTCAGGCGAAATCGGCCGGTTCGACCCCAGCGGCGCCCGCGGGTCCGATGACGATCCGTTCGACACGTAGCTGCGCCTCCTTCAGCTTGGCTTCGCAGTGGGCCTTCAACAGAGCGCCACGTTCGTAGGCGCTGATCGACTGCTCCAGATCGGTCCTGCCCGATTCAAGCTCGGCCACGATTCTCTCCAGCTCTGCCAGAGCTTGTTCGAAGCTGAGCGAAGCAATCTCTTCGGCGCCCGACATCTCGCCTCACCCTGACCCATGCTCACCCTAGTTGCCGCTTAGGTGGGCGGCAACCGATCCGGCGCCGGAACCTCGCGCTTGTGGCAGGGGCGCCGCAGGCTTGGCCTTATCGCCGGGTCCGCTCGAACCGCCGCTGGGCCCAGTACTTGTAGCCGCCGTCCACGGTGCAGCGGAAACCGTGCTTGCGCAGCGAGCGGCCGACCATGCCGTTGAAGAAGCCGTGCGCCACCACCAGCACGTCCTGGCCGCTGGCGGCCAGCTCGACCAGCAGCCGGGCGGCCTCGTCCGACCGGGCCTGGGCCTCGCGACGGCTTTCCTGCTGGTCGTGATGGTTGAACACCCACCACCAGAACCGCGCGACCCCGCCCCAGATCATCGGCGAAAGCTTTAGCCAGCCGGGCCAGTGCGGGGGCGGCAGCGGCGCCTCGACGAACATCGGGTCCTCGGCGAAGGCGCGGCCCTCGGCCACCGCCCGGGCGGTCTCCACGGAGCGCGGCCGGGTGGAGGCGATCACGAAGCCGGCCTCGGCGGCGGTGTGCTTCAGCCGGTCGGGCGGAGTCTGGTCGTCGGCCAGGCCGCCGATCTCATAGTCGGCCCACCATTCGCGGTACTGGTCGGCGCTTAAGCGCACCTTGCGCGACAGCGCCGGCTTGCCATGGCGGGCGAGGATCACCGCGCCGGGCCGCTCCGGCGCCTCGGTGAACCGTCCGGCCTCCCCCTCAGCCATGATCGTGCAAGGCCGTCCCGCCCTCACCTGGCATTTTGTGGTCCTACACTCCCTGCAAAGCGCGGACGTGGGCCAGGGCCGACTGGCCCAGAGCCGCAAGGTGGTAGCCGCCCTCGAGCGAGGAGACAACCCGGCCGCGGCTGCGGGATTTCGCCGCTGACATGATCGCCCGGGTGGCCCAGGCGTAGTCCTCGGCCTCCAGCTGCTGTTCGCCCTGCGGATCGCTGGCATGGGCGTCGAAGCCGGCCGAGACCAGGATCAGGTCGGGGGCGAAGGCGTCGACCCGCTCGATCAGCCCCTCGAAGGCCGCCCGCCACGCCTCCCGGGACGCATAGGGCGGCACGGTGGCGTTGACGATGTTGCCGACCCCGGTCTCCGACGGATCGCCGGTCCCCGGCCAATGCGGCGCCTGGTGCAGGGAGGCGAACATCAGGCTGGGATCGGCCTGGAACACCGCCTGGGTGCCGTTGCCGTGGTGCACGTCGAAGTCGACCACGGCCACCTTCTTCAGCCCGAGGCTCTGGGCCAGCCGCGCGCCGATGGCGACGTTTGAGTAGAGGCAAAAGCCGGAGGCGGACTCCGGGCCAGCGTGGTGTCCCGGCGGCCTCACGGCGCAAAAGGCGGTCTCCGCATTGCCCGCCGCCACCGCCCGCACCGCCTCGGTGACCGCACCGGCCGCGCGCCTGGCCGCCCGCAGTGTGCCCTGGGACATCCAGGTGTCCTCGTCCAGCGAGCGCACGCCTTCACTCGGCGCGAAGTCCGCCAGCGACTGGACGTAGCGATCGGAGTGCACCCGGGCCAGGTCCGCCGGTTCGACCAGCGGCGCGTCATAGACCTCCAGCTCCAGGTCGCTGGCGTCGCCCAGGGCGTCGGTCACGGCCAGCAGCCGCGCCGGGGTTTCCGGAATCTGCTCCGGCGGTACGTGTCCCAGCATCTCCGGGTGGGTGTAGAGGGCGACCGACATGGCCCCATCTTAACGCAGATCGCACGCCTTGGGTGACGGATCGCGGCGCCGGACTGCGCGGACGGCTCAGACGGCCGCGGTAGCGACGCCGTCGGTGACCCCCAGCAGCGCCAGCAGTTGGCGCTTCAGCGACGCGGCGCCGGCCGGGTCGACCCGGCCCACCCGGTCTCGCGGCGCACGCAGGTCCGCGATCAGGCGGCCGGCTTCAAGCACCACCACCCGGTCGGCCAGCGCGATGGCCTCATCGACGTCGTGGGTGACGAGCAACACCCCCGGATTGTGAATTTCCGACAGCCGCTTCAGCAGGGCGTGCATGCGGATGCGGGTGAGCGCATCGAGGGCGCCGAAGGGCTCGTCCGCCAGCAGTAGCGCCGGCTCGCGCACGAGCGAGCGGGCCAAGGCCACCCGCTGCTGTTCGCCCCCGCTGAGCTCGTAGGGCCACGACCCGGCGCGGCCGGCCAGTTCGACCTCGTCCAGGGCCGCCAGCGCCCGTTCCCGGGGGTTCGGACCGGCCAGACCCAGGGTCACATTGTCCAGCACGCGCTTCCAGGGCAGCAGACGGGCGTCCTGGAACACCACCGACAGCAGGCGTGGCACGACGATCTCGCCGGAGCCGCTGGCCTCGTGATCAAGGTCGGCCAGGGCGCGCAGCAGGGTGCTCTTGCCCGAGCCGCTGCGACCCAGCAGGGCGACAAATTCACCCTGGGCGATGTCGAGGTCGACGCCGTTCAGCACCCCGCGCAGGGTGAAGCGGCGCACCAGACCCCGGACGCGCACGACAGGCTCGGTCATTGGGCGAAGGTCCTGCGCCAAGTGAGCAGCCGCGCCTCGGCCAGGCTGACGGCGGCGTTGGAGGCCAGGCCCAGCAGCGCGTAGACCACCAGCCCGACCAGGATCACGTCCGACTGGGCATAGGTGCGGGCGAGGTTGATCATGTAGCCGATGCCGCTGGTCGCGTTCAACTGCTCGACCACCACCAGCGCCAGCCAGGCCCCCAGCACCCCGAAGCGCAGGCCGGTGAGGAACCCCGGCAGCGCCCCCGGCAGCACTACGTCGCGGATGAACGCCCAGCGGCTGAGGCCCACGGTCTCGGCCAGCTCCAGGTACTTCACGTCGATGCCACGCAAAGCCGCGTGGGTCTGGATGTAGATCGGCACGAACACCGAAAAGGCGATGACGGTGACCTTCATGGTCTCGCCGATGCCGAACCACAGGATCACCAGCGGGATTAGCGCCAGGGTGGGGATGGCGCGCTTGATCTGCACCAGGCCGTCGAACACATAGCCGCCCAGCTGGCTGAGGCCGGAAATCAGCGCCACGAGCACCCCGGCGCCGACGCCCCAGGCGAAGCCCTCGGCGGCGCGCACCGCCGAGACGGCGAGGTTGTCCTGCAGGTGGCCGTCGCGGATCAGCTCCCAGGCGGTGGCCGCGGTGGTCCAGGGGGCCGGCAGCACCCGTGGGTCGATCAGGCCGGCGGCGGAGCCGGTCGACCAGAACAGGATCAGCAGGAAGGGCCCCAGCAGCCAGCCGTAGCGCACCGCCTCCCCCGGCCCCAGCCGGCGGCCCCTGCGGGCGACGTCGGCGGTTACATGCTGTAGCAACCGGGTGTCGAAGACGGCGTCGCCGGGGATTTCCTCGCCGCTCTCGAGCGTGGCGCCGATCAGGGCGTTCATCGACAGCTCCTCTAGCGTGCGGCCAAGGTCTGGATCGCGGCGGCGGTCCCGGGCTCGGCGTCCCGGGTGGCGATCTGGCGCTGACTATCCAGGGCCTCGGCGATCACCGCCTCAAAGCGACGGTCGAACAGGCTTGCCGAGGCGAACGTCGGGTGATGCATCTGGGTCGCCATCAGGTCGATGGACGCCTGCTGCATGCGGATCGCCCCGTCCCAATTTCGCGGCACATCCGGCGCGCCGCCGACCTCGACCACATAGGCCGCATCGGCCGGCGAAAGGCCTTGGTTGGCGACATAGTAGACCTGGGCGAATTCCTTCGGGTGGGCGGCGATCCACTCGTTGGCCCGCACCCAAAGGCGGATGTAGGCGCGCAGGGCGGCGGCCTTGCCTGGGTCCTCCAGGGTCTCGGTCCGCACATAGAGGTCGGTGAGATCGTCGCGCACCACGCTGTGGGCGATCAGCCGCGCGCCCTCGGCGCCGTAGCTGTCGATGTAGTGCTTGGAGGTGACGCCGGCGCCCACCGGGGCCACGTCCACCAGGCCGCCGACCAGGGCGTTGATATAGATGTCGCCGCCGGTGGACGGCAGCTCCACCAGCGTGACGTCCTTCTGGGTCAGATGCGCGGCTTCCAGCGAGCGCAGCACCACCTCGCCCTGCACCTGGCCCGGGCTGAAGGCGATCCGCTTGCCGCGCAGGTCCGCCAGCGAGCGGATGTTCGAATGCGGCGCGACCGCCAGAACATAGAGCGGGTGGTTCTGCGGGTCCTGGCGGAAGCGCACGGCGATCATCTTCACCGGGATGCCGACCCAGGTGGCGTGGATCGGTGGAATATCGGCGGAGGAGCCGACGTCCAGGGCCTTGGCGTGGAAGGCTTCGGTCACCGCCGGCCCGCCGCTGATCTCGGCCCAGCGGACCTTGAACGGCAGCTCCTTGTCCCAGCCGGTATGTTCCAGCACCCGCTGGACCATCGGATCGCCGATGGTCAGCGTAACGCCGGGCGGCACGGTGTCCGGCAGCGGCGCGCTGAGCGCCAGGGCGCCGGCGGGCAGCGCCGTCGCGGCGTCCGCGTTGGCGAAGATGCCCCGATGGTCGTGGGCCGCCGACAGCAGCACCCAGGCCGAGCCGGCCAGGGCGGCGCCGACGATCATCGCCATGCCGGTTTTGGTGGAAGCCACGTCAATCCGCCGCTGTCAGGGGTGAAAAGGGGGCGCCGCAGCCCCAGGGAACTTAAGGACCGCGGCGCCGGTGTCGGCCTTCAGGGAGTCAGCCGAGCACGTTGAACAGCTCGCCTTCCAGCGGCTGCGAGCGGAACCCGTTCACGCCCTCGGGCAGCTCGCCGGCGACGGTGATCCGCCGCACGGTGCGTCCGAGGCTGAACTGGGCGTAGTCGATCGGGCCGGCGTGGGAGACCGCCGCATTGTCCCACACCACCAGCGACTTCGGCTGCCAGCGGAAGCGGACCTGGTACTCGGGCCGGGTGATTTCGTCATAGAGCAGGTCGAGAATGGCGTGGCTCTCGCGCTCTTTCAGTCCGGCGATGTGGGTGGTTGTGCCGGCGTTGTAGAACAGTACGCGCTCGCCAGTCTCCGGGTGCAGACGGACCAGCGGATGCAGCGAGACGAACGGCCCGGTGGCGCGGCCGTCCTTGCGCGGCTTGCGCGGCTCGCCGTCGTAGCTGGAGGTCTGGTGCACCGCCTGCAGATCGTCGAGCAGCGCCCGGATCTTCGGCGACAGACCCTCGTAGGCGGCGATCAGATTGGTGAACAGGGTGTCGCCGCCGTAGGGCGGGATGGTCACCCCGTGCAGGATCGAAAACCGGTTCGGATTGGCGACGAAGGTGATGTCGATGTGCCAGCCCTTGTAGTCCCGGGGCGGCTGTTTACCGGGCGGGCGGGTGTCGCGATTGACCCGGCGAGTGCGGTATTCGTCGATCGACCGCTCCCAGATCTCCGGGTGATCGTCCAGGCCTTCGGAAATCGGGTGAGCCGGGGTCAGCGGGCCGAAAGTGCGGCCGAAGCTCTTCAGCTGATCGTTGGTGATGTCCTGGTCGCGGAAGAACACCACCCGCCAGTCGCGGATCGCCGCGCGGATTTCGGCGATGGTCTCGGCGTCCAGCGGCTCGCGCAGATCGACGCCGGAAATCTCCGCCCCGATCACCGGCGTCACCGGTTCGACGCCGATGCGCGGCCGGGCGGGCCGTTCGGTCGATGACGTGCGTTCGCGAAGCACGGCGCCTGCGCTGGTCATGGCTGTTCCCTTCGGCGAGGGCCGGTGGCTGGCGCCACCGCCCCGAATGCTGAACTGATGCGGCGGACGCAACTTGGCGCCCGTCAGCGCACGGCGTCCGCCGTTCGCTCAATTAGCCTACTAACTCGATATGGTTTGTCAACGAAGGGTGGGCCGGGCCGTTGCCCCAGAAATTCTGGGCTGCCGGCCAGCCAACCTCACATCGGGCCGGCGTTCGGCCCCTCATCCAGGCTGTCGATCAGGGCGTGGGTCGGCGCGCGCAGGGCGTCGGCGAGCGTGGTGCGGTCGAGGATCTCGGAGACCTCGTTGCGCACCTGGGCCATGATCCGGCGCAGCACACACGCCGCTTCGTCAGGACAGTCGTCGCAGCGGCGGTAGAAATTGCGGCTGGCGCAGGGCAGCAGGGCCAGCGGTCCGTCCGTAAGGCGGATGATCTGGCCGAAGGTGATCAGGTCCGCCGGCCGCGCCAGGCGATAGCCGCCCAGCTTGCCGCGGGCGCTGTCCACCAGGCCGCCCCGGCGCAGGTCCGACATGATCGCCTCCAGGAACTTGCGTGGAATGTTCTCTTCGCCGGCGATGTCGCTGACCCGGCGCGAGCCGCCGCCGGCCCGGGCCAGGTCGATCATCGCCTTGAGGGCGTATTTGCAGCGTTGCGAGAGCATGCGTCCGTCCAAGAGTCCCTTTGGCCAACAACACTAGTCGATCGGGCGACCGCAGACGATGGTCGGCGGTTCAGCGTAGCTGTGGTGGACGCCCCCCAGAAAACCTATCGCAATATCGAGAAGGTCTGCGGGTCATACCCTATTGACCAGATAGGAATTGAAAGTCCAAAACGCAGCCCCGCCGGAGCGTCGGCGCAGCTGGGTAGTCTGACCGTCATGCCTCTTCGCCCTCGCCGCCCCGAGCGATGTCGCGGCGGCCGCACCCGCGGCTCCGCCTAGCCATCCCCCATCCCCTTCGCGGCCT
>Ga0302276_10001051_pt1 | contig 24922 bp, 21 predicted proteins | sample III_Bog_N2_3_FD_198768 | JGI IMG/M metagenome (GOLD analysis project Ga0302276, IMG submission 198768) | Peat permafrost microbial communities from Stordalen Mire near Abisko, Sweden - III_Bog_N2_3 | ecosystem: Environmental > Terrestrial > Soil > Wetlands > Peat | place: Sweden: Abisko...
CACGAACGATGTTTGCGGCTAACCTGCGGATTCGCACCGCACTCCAAGAGCGCCCCTTGGGGGGGCGTCACGCTTCCAGCGCAGCGGCCACGAGCACCGTTGTTGGGTGGATGCGGATCAGGACTTGGGTCCCGGCCTCGGTGAGGCTGTAGGCCTCGGCTTCCTTTCGGTCCGGTGGAGATGCCGCGGGTGGGCGGAGAGGCTTTCGCCCACCGCCTCCAGTTGTGCCAGACGTGCCTCGTGCGATTCCTTGCAGGTAGCCCAAGGGCGGACCCGGCATAACGAGTCCGCAGCTTCTCTCCGAAATTAAGTGCCCTGCGGGCGATCACCATGGCGGCTGAGCGATGCACGCCAAGGCCATACCCCGTGGCGAACTTTCCCCTTCCGATCACCGACGTGAAGGCCGGGTTCACGGGGATCAGTTCCACGCCTTCCCGACCACAGCGCCCCCGAACCATCTGGGAGAAGGCCGCATACGCGAAGGCCGAGAGCATCCGATTGAACCCGGCTGTACCGTGTGCCTTCTTCCACTCCGTGAAGTCGAGCTTCTCAACGGCAACCGGAACGCCGTGCTTCTTGGCATCGAGCACAACCTGGCGGACCGCGTCGCCTATCGAGGCGGCAACCTGAGCACGGCTGCGATCCTGTAACTGCCAAGGGATATCAAAGTGTCCGACCCCGTTGCCATGCCGGTCAATGCGCGTCACCGCAAGGCCCCAGGGGTTCAGGTCCACGCCAACGCAGCCTACGTCTCGGCGGGTGGTGATAGGAGCCGCTACAGTCTCGAAGGACGCGTGGACATGCCATGCATCGTCCTCCCTCACAAAACGGTAACTGATGGCATCCGGACGGAAGACCTTGTTGGCCCCGTCCTTCGCGTTCTTTCTCGGGCCCCGAGTGAGGGTTTGCTCTTTGTCCGCCAGCGCTGCCAGGAAGTCGGCCTCCCGGTAGTTGAACTTAACTGGAATAGCCACCGCCTTGGCCCCCAGAGCGTTGGGCAACCGCAGGTGCAATGCACCATCACGGTACTGGCATGACTGGTTGCCGCAGGTTTCATCGGCCGAGCCAAGAACGAAGAAGGATGACGCCCGGCTCCCTTGCCAATCTTTGAGCCATTCTTCGTGGCTGGCATAGCCATTCTTGGCCAGGTTGAACTGCTTCCTGAAAAGGGCCTTCGAACCAAAGCAGAGACTCGGGATCGCATTATCGATATCCGCTTCCATCGCGGCCAGCCGAGCCCGTTGCCTAGCCAGCTTCCGCTTGGCCTGGTGGATCGCGAAGGGACTCTTGAGCTTCTTCAGCTTCGTGGTGAGCTTTTCGACTCGGAGGCGCTGGTTGGTGAGGTTCAGCTTTTTGAGTTCCGCGACGGCTTCCACCTTCCCCCGCAGCTGGGCTGCGATTGAGTTGAACTGTCGGGCCGTGATGCCATGTGCTGCAACAAACTCACGCTTTACCTCAGGGAGTTTCCGCTGATGAACGTAGAGCTCCACAAAGAGCCGCCGTTCCAGTTGGGAAAACAACCGAGCGCAGTCTTCCAACAAGGGAAAGCTGGCAGTGTCACGAAGCTTGGCGGTGATCGTGATCAAGCGTCGTCTTTCTGGAGGCAAGCCATGGCCCTTGCCGCCCTGTTCTTGGCGGAACGCCGCCCGTAGAGGCGGGCGCACATGCTGGTCAGCACCGCAATCATATCCTGAACAAGATCATCCTTGAGCTCGCTCTCATCAACGACAAGCAGGCGCCGGTTTTGTGCCATCAGGGTTGCCTCCACATACTCGGCCCCAAATCGCATCAGCCTGTCCCGGTGCTCCACCACAACCGTCTGTACCTTCGGGTCGCGCAATAACCGCATCAGGCCGCGCCGGTGTCCGTTAAGACCGCTACCTACTTCAGATACCGTTTCGACCACATTCAGCTTCCGGCTCATCGCGTAGGCCGCCAATCGGCCAAGTTGGGCCTCCAAATCTTTCTTCTGGTCGTGCGAGGATACCCGCGCGTAGAGTGCCGCTCCGTTCGGGCCAACCGGGGCGTCTTCGACAATGATCGTGCCGGTTGCCAACTGGTGCGAAGGTAGCGGCAGCTTTCCACCCTTGAACATCTGCCAGGCCGTCTGGTAGCCAATTCCCTCTCGCTTTGCCCAAACCGATAGCTTCATACCCAAATTGTCGGCGCCAATCGCTTATAAAACAAGTAATCTCATGATGAAAAGAGATAAAACGAGCAACAGTTGTTAACCCCGATTGACCCGCGCGGCCCGATTCGAATCAAGACTACGTATGAACCAAAATGTCTGGCGCACCCGGATCGTGACCGCAGCCGCCGTCGCAGCCGCTGTCTGGTTAGGGGGCCATATTGCTGCAGGTGAGCTGTTCTGGCCGGTCTTTGTCTGCGGCGCGATAGGGACCGTCGCTCTTTCCCAAATGCAGCCCGTGCCGGTTGGCACGGCAATTCTTGGGTGTGTCGCAATGGGTTACATCGTTGGCAACAGGGGATTCGCCCAGATGTCGATCGCCGAGGGGATTCCTCTGCTTCCCGCAGAGTTCACGCTGGTGGTCGCCGGCGGGATCATGGTCGCCCAAAGCGCGATGAATAAGGATTTCCCTGTGAGGCGCGACCTCATGAACGCGGCCCTTATTCTTTGGATCGCCCTGTCTTCGGTCCGACTGATCCCGGACATAAAATCCTACGGCGTCATGGCCCTTCGCGACTACGCAACCGTGTACTATGCGGCTTTCTTCTTCCTGGCACAGAGGGCCGGATCCACCGACCTGGAGCGACGGTTCCTTATGCGGTGCCTGATGGTGGGCTTCACCGCGCTGCTGGTGGTGTATCCGTTCTACGTCAAATTTCCGGATTTCTTCATGGGCCACTTGCTCCTAAGGGGCACCCCAATCATCTATTTCAAAGACGACCTGCTGGGAACGTTTCTGGCCGCAGGCTCCGTGTTCGCATTTGCCCAATTCGACAGGAGCAAGTCTCGCTTGGCCCTGGTGCTCAGCCTCGCAATGGCCGCAGCGACAATGACCACGAACAACCGGGCCTCAATGCTGGGGCTGATGATCCCGGCCGTCTTCGTCGCCCTGGGAGGCAGACCCCGGTTCCTGGTGTATCTCTGTTGCACCGCAGTTGTCGGGGCCCTGGCCCTCTTCTTGGAAGCCGAAATTAGGGACCAGCGTTTGGAGAATACTCCCCTTTACGACATGTATGAAAGAGTCGAGTCGCTGGCTGACCCATTCGGGACGGGAAACTACTCAGGCGAAGTGACTTCGAACAAGGGGGACAACAATGCGTTCAGATCGACGTGGTGGCGCATCATTATTGGCGAAACGGTGCGCATTAACCCGTGGTTGGGTACTGGATGGGGCAACGATCTCGCTGAGCCCTTCCTGAGGGCCTATTATCCCGAAGGGGGCGAAGACTTTGGCGTGCGCAGCCCCCACAACATCTTTGTCACGATCTTCGCCAGAACCGGGCTGCTTGGCCTTGTGCCGTTCCTGGGATTCGTTGGCGTCTTCCTCATTAGAACGTGGCGCGCGATTAGGTCCAATCTCGAAAGCACAGGAATGTGGTGCGCAGCACTTACGATTCTAACGAGCGCCACGTTCGGCGTCGTCCTCGAGGGGCCCATGGGGGCCGTTCTCTTTTGGACGGTGCTGGGCCTAGCCTGCTGCAAATATCCTCAAAAGGCTCTCAGCGACCCGGCTTTACCCGATAAGCGTTGTAGTTTGACTGCTTCGGGAGAATGGCACGTTGCAAACGGTGCTTCGTTGGGTTCTGAATCGGTTGCACGGTGAACTTACGCTTACCCGTCGATTCCTTCAGTCTTTTTAACACATCCACCCGCGAACGGTGGGATCACTGGTCGCCGATTGCAATGGCGGGTTTGGGCGCGTTTGGAATCGCCTTCATTTACTCGGCACAACTCCCTGTGCAGGGGCGCGGGTGGATGGTCCAGATGCTGTGGTTGTTCCTTGGAGCCGGCGTCTATGTCACGGTCTCACTTATCGACTACCAGTTCTGGCTCGGGGTCGCCCATTGGATCTATGCATTTTGCCTGGTCCCGCTTGTCCTGGTGCTGGTGCCCGGCATCGGCAGCGAGGTCTACGGCTCGCAGCGCTGGATCCGTCTTGGACCCGTTCAATTCCAGCCGTCCGACCTCGCAATCGTGGCGGTCCTTCTCATAACGGCCAGCTTGCTGGTGCGCAGCCAGATAGGTACGGTTACGCAGTCTCTGGGAGTCCTCGGGAAATTGGCCCTTGCGGTGGGTACGCCCATGCTCTTGATTCTGAAACAACCGGACTTGAAGTCCGCGATTGTCCTCCCGCCGATGGTCTTTTCCATGCTCTATGTCTCGCGGCTCTCCGGGCGTTTTTTCGCTGGAGCGCTGGCGGCATTCCTGCTTTTGACCGGCCTAGTTGCTTGGGACACATGGCGTTACATGGATTTCATGGAGTCGAGGGGGTATTCGTTCCAAGCCGACCGCGGCCTCTATGAGAAGCACAGCTGGATCCCCCTCCACGACTACCAGCGCAACCGGATCCTCTCGTTCATTGATCCGGACAAAATCGACCCCATGGGGATTGGCTGGAACCAGCGCCAGTCGCTCATCTCTGTGGGAAGCGGCGGCCTTTCGGGCAAGGGATGGACCGACGGCACGCAGGCGCGGCTCGGCTACCTGCCCAGGGCGGTGGCGCACAATGATTTTATATTCTCGGTCATCGCCGAGGAAAAAGGATTTCTGGGAAGCATTACGGTTCTCAGCCTGTTTGGTCTGCTGCTGTTTAACGGCATTCGCATCGCCGGTCTCTCACGGGACCGGTTCGGCACCCTTCTCGCCCTTGGCGTCACGGTGCTGTTCATGGTGCACGTGTTCGTGAATATCGCCATGACCATCGGACTCGTGCCCATCACGGGCATACCGCTTCCCTTTATAAGCTACGGTGGCACCTTCGTGCTCAGTTGCTGCTTGTTGCAAGGACTGGTCCAGAGCGTCTATCGCTTCCGGAAGGATTTCGCATAACCATGCGTCCGACCCGCGATAACGACCGTTCTGCCGGAATTTCCTGCGCCGCAACCCGCGCCCGAGGAGGCCTCGTTTCCAACCAAGACAGAGCCCCCAATGAGCGAAACATCCCAGCCCAACTCCGACGTCACCCAGGACGTCGCTCAAAAGTATGATTCCGAGCTCGCGAGCCCCCCGATCCAGCGCGAGGTCGCATCCGTCAGCCCAAGTGAGCTGAAGGAAGGCGCCGCAGAGCGCGCCCAGCAGCGGCCCCTTCTCCAGAAGATCCTCGCCGCCTTTAAGAAGGAAAAGGGTTCGTACCGCGAACTCATCATCAATTCGGAGCCCCTCGAGAAACGCGTCGCGCTGCTCGTAGACGGCCGCCTCGAGAAGTACGAGATCGAGAGGGAGTCGGACGACCGGATGGTCGGCGGCATCTACAAGGGTAGGATCAAGAACCTGGACCCCGGCCTCAAAGCCGCCTTTGTCGATATCGGCTACGCCAAGAACGCCTTCCTGCATTACTGGGACATGCTCCCTGCGGCCGCCGATTCGTCGGTCGAGGTCGTCCGCGTCAACAAGAAGCGCGACTCCGCCCCCAAGGGCGAGGTCACGGTAAAGGACATCCCCGGCCTCTATCCCCCGGGCTCGGACATCGTGATCCAGGTCACCAAGGGCCCTATCGGCACCAAGGGACCCCGCACGACCACCAACCTCTCGATACCGGGCCGATACCTGATCCTGACCCCCTACAGCGACGGCTGCGGCATCTCCCGCAAGATCGAGGACATCCAGGAGCGCAAGCGCCTGAAGCAGCTCATCAACGAGCTCACCATCCCCGAGGGTATGGGTGTGATCGTTCGCACGGCCGGAGAGGGCAAGAAGCCCCGCTATTTCGTGCGTGACCTGCACCTCCTGCTCAAGAAGTGGGAGGAGATCACCCGCAAGATGCAATCCGAGCGTTCCCCCTGCAACCTGTACATGGAGCCCGACCTTGTGGAGCGCACCGTGCGCGATTTCCTCACGGAGGACGTCGACCGCGTGCTGATCGACAACAAGGCCGACTACGACCGCACCCAGGACCTCGTGGGCCTGATCTCAAAGCGCTCGCGCTCAAAGATCGCCTTCTACACGGACAGCATCCCGATCTTCGAGCGCTTCAACATCGAGCGCCAGATCGAGCAGACGGGCCAGCGCAAGGTTCCGCTGCCAAGCGGCGGCGAGATCGTGATCGACGAGACCGAGGCCCTGATCGCAATCGACGTCAACACGGGCTCGCACAAGAACCGGTCCGGGGAGGAGAAGAACACCCTTTACGCGGTGAACCTCGAGGCTGCCCAGGAGGCGGCGCGCCAGATCAAGCTGCGCAACCTCGGAGGCCTCATCATCCTGGACTTCATCGACATGAAGGAACGGAGGCACCGCAACGCCGTCTATGAGAGGATGGTAGAGCTCATGGCGGGCGATAAGGCCAAGAACCATATCCTCCCGATCTCGCAGCTCGGCATCATGCAGATGACCCGCCAGCGCCAGCAGGAGTCGCTCTCGTCCAACCTCTACACGGACTGCCCCTACTGCCGTGGCCGCGGGATCGTGAAGAGCGACACCACGATGTCAGTCGAGCTCCAGCGCAGGCTTTCGTCTGTCGCCCGGCGGCTCCAGGCGCGCAAGGACGGCAAGGTCTATTCGCTCCGCGTGCTCGTCCACCCCTCCGTGCTCGAGCGCCTGCGCAGCGAGGACGCCGGCCTGCTGGTGCGGATGGAGAAGACCTACGGCGTGCAGCTCGCATTCCGCGCGGACCCGAACTACCACATCGAGAACTTCAAGATCATCAATGCCCAGACGGGCGAGGAGTACCGCTGAGAGGGGATCGAAGGTATTGATTCGGTATCGCGCGCCACGGCTGACAATAATCCCGTGGCGCTCACGCGAATTCCATGCCCCGCCATTCGGATTATTGGTACCGGTAAAGTTTGACGTGCTGGATGCTGTACCGTTCGGCGGGAAACCTAAGTGCCTTCCATTCCGGGGTCTCGTCGCCGTTCAACCTGCGGCCGGGAACCCAGTGGCCATCCGAGTAGACGCCCTCTTCCACTGTGCCGAGGCCCACGTTTTCGGCGGGGTTCGTGGCCGATGAGAAATAGACGTTCATGGCGCGGCCGACGACCACGAATTCGTTGGGCCCCATGGAGATGAAAAGGCCCGCCACCCGCTCGGGGGGCGTCGGTCCGCCCGCACGCGCCGAGGAGCGGGCCTCGATCTGGTAGCCGCCCAGCCGGACGCTCTGCGGCGGCCCTTCGTGGTCCACAAGGACGGCCGTCATGGTTCCGTTGCCCTGATGCTCGAGGATAAGGGGCGACACCTGTGCGACCACGTCGTAGGCTTGTGCGAGCTCAAAGTCGGGTCCCGCGACACGGTCGATCCCGAAGGGCGAGTAGCCGATGGCGTCGTGCCTGCCGAAGGCCCAGATAGCCTGGGCCGCGCCTCGTGCGTCGCCTCTCGACTCGGGTATGAACAACGGATTGCCGCACCTGACATAGCGCGCGCACTCCTCCTCAAATTCCGGGACGTAGATGTCGCCCGAGAGGATCCCAATCGCGGGCGCTCCCGCCTGCCAGATGTTCATCACCTGCGGGACCGGTCCGCCGCTCGGATAGGTGCCGGGCCACGCATGGTCGCGCTGTTGCAGCCACGTGTTCACGTACATCGGCAGCGGGTACTCCGCCCGGCCGGCCTCGGCCACCTTGTTGACGAACCGGGCGTAACGCCACGCCATGAAGATCTCGTCCACCGGCCAAAAGAGCCCTCGCCAGGCCGTTTCGTGCTCCTGCTCCGTCATGGGCGGGCAGAGCGTGCGCACGGGAATCACCTTCCCCGCCGGCTTGCCCGGCCCGAACACTTCTGTCCACGTGCCCGAGGCCCTGGATCCGTTTGCCGTCCACAGATCCCTGAGCTCCGGCACCAGGGCGTCTTTGTGCGCAGCGAGATAGTCCATCAGCTCTGCGGGCACCGGTCCGGAAAACTCCCGGCTCGCAGCGGCTCCGTAGTCGCGGGATTCCTCGAGGACGCCCATTTCATTCTCGACCTGGACCATGAGCACGGTGTGACGGCGGCCGTCTACTTCGCGGAGGTGCCGCATGAGCGCGGCAAAGGCGCGGGCATCGGACTCGCAGGTGGCGTCGCCGAACGGCGTCAGCGTGTTCAGGCTCCTGCCCTCCTCGCTCTTGACGAGGGGGAACCGCGCCTGATTGGCCTTCACCCACAGAGGCTGGTAGGTGGACTTCCCGTTCTTCCAGCTGCCAAACCATAGGACGACAAGGCGCAGGTTGTTCTCCCGGGCCCCTTCAATCAGACCGTCCACCAGCTTGAAGTCGAACCTGCCCTCCTCCGGCTCAATCAGCTCCCAGCTGACCGTTGCCAGCACGGCGTTGAGGCGGCTGGCCACGAGCCTCGGCCAGAGGGGCCTCAAGTAGTCGAGACTGGACGCGCTGGAGTTGTTGAGCTCCGCGCCGCGCACCAGAAAGGGCCGGCCATCCACGACGAGTTGGGTTGCGGTGCCGCTCTTCTGGAGATGGGGCGGAGCAAGATCGTCGGCGGCGCAGCGTCCCTGCACCGGGCAGAGCGCGACAACCGACGCTACGGATAGAAGGGCCAGCGCGTGCAGCCGCCGGCAGGATCGCGTCGAAGGATTCATGGCTTTAATGATTGCCTGGTGGGGGCACAGGCCCCTCCAGCGGGGTTGGACAGAATGAGGCGCCACCCGCTTACATAGCAGCCGACGCCCGCCAGGGGAATCAAATTTCGCGTATGCCGCCCTATAACTCCCCGTCGCCTTCTTGGGTGGCGCAGTTCGGGTTGGACCCGTCAATTGATCACACCGGCCCGCTGGGTCCACAGTTGACTCGGCGGCGGAAGCGAACTCCCCATTGACCAGAAGGGCGCCAAAACCTAGCCTGAGCGCCGGGATGGCCAAAGGTACGCGGAACACACAAATGGACGGTCTGCGGGGTTACGCGGCCATCGCCGTGGTGATCTTCCATTCAATCCTGGACCGCGACCCGACCCAGAACCAGAGAATCATCCGCCCCGCCTTTCAAGATACCCACGGGCTCTACGACGTAATCACCAAGTTCGTCTTCATCGTGGTGAACGGCGAGACGGCGGTGATCCTTTTCTTTGTGCTCAGCGGCGCCGTGCTTTTTGAGAGCCTTAAGCAGAGGCATGCGGCTCCCATCGCGACAGCAATCGGCTTCTCGATACGACGCCTCATTCGCCTCTATCCCACATTCTTCGTCAGCCTGGCCGGATGCCTTGCCGCGTTTGCGGCTGTCGGAGCGCATTCCTTTGGGAAAAGTCACTTTTGGCCGAACGCGGCCCTCTGCGACTTCTCGATACTTGGGGCGTCATGGACGCTCCAGGTGGAATTCCTGGCAATTCCCTTCATCCTGGTAGGGTACTGGTGCTTCCGGCGCTGGGGTGTGATCGGAATAGCATGCGCCTACGCCGTATTCGCATCAACCTTGTGCGCCCCGTGGATGCGGGAGCATTTCGTGTATTACCAGCGCTTCCTGTCCTGTTTTGCCCTCGGCCTTTTGATTCCCACCCGAGCCGGGGCCGAGGCGGCACGACGTCTGCCCCGGATGGCGTGGCTGGCGGTTCTGGTCGCAACATTGGCAGTCCGGCACGTGATGGGCCTCCACTGGTGGTCGATGGATATCGAGCAAGTTCTCGCAGCCCTCCTCGTGGCGCTCCTTTTCTACGGGCGGGCGGGCGGATTGGGACGATTCTTTGACCGGGGAGTGTCTCAATACTTGGGCCGGATGAGTTACAGCCTGTATTTGTTCAACGTCGCCTATCTCATCCTCGTCGAACATTGGACGCAGGGGTTCAGTTTCCTCAAAGACCACCCCCTCGAATGGGGTGTCCTCCTGGCGCTCCCGACTCTGGCTGCAGCTATCTTCACAGCCCATTTTGCTGAGATTGGCCTCGAGCGTCCTTCGATCGCCCTGGGGCGAAGGTTGACCCGGTTTTCCGTGGCGTTGGAGCCGGAGAAGCTGCGCATGCCTGCGCTATGATTTCTCGACGCTCTTGGGCCGGCTCGGGCAAGGATCGTCGAAATTTCTAGGAGTATTCCAATAAGCGCGCCCAGTCGTTTCCGGCGGCGGGTGGATTCTTTTTCGCGGCAATAAGTGGTTTGTCCGTTCGCGCACAGTTAGCGGCCGCCACCGTGAACGTTGGAGGATATCCCTCTACCATCGCAGTGAAACCCGTGACCAACAGGGTCTACGTCGAAATCGGGAGGAGCACCATAGGGGCGATCGACGGGGACCCGAACGCGACAAGCACCGGCATGACTGTCATTCACGGAGCGACCGATGACCCCCTGTTCCCCTTAGGCAGCAGCCCACGACTAACCGCCATTTCGCGCCAGCTCACGTGACAGGTGTTCGATCATGGCCTGCCCGGAAAGCTCCGTATAGACCCCGAGATTGTGGGTCACTTTTGAGTGGACCACGAAGGTGTACCTGATCCCAAGATCCTTTAGGTGCTTTAGAAAGGGTCCGTGGCGCGGAAAAAGAAAATCATCCTCCCCTACCACGAGGTACAGGTACAGTCGCGCCCGCGCTTCTGGGCTAAGAGCGGTTGCGTACCTGTAGCAATTGTCTCCTCCAAAATCTTCCGCAGTCTTTTCGAGGCCCGCCGCGAGTGAGGCTGAAGTGCCAAAGAGCTCTGGGTACTTAAGGGACAGGCGGATGGCGCCTCCGCCTCCCATCGAAAACCCGCAGATACCCCGGCTCTCAGGCCGCGCGATCGTTCGGTAGTGCTGGTCGATGTAAGGGAGCAACTCTCGGACGAGGAGCGTCTCGGATTTCACATAGCTATCCGGCCAATCGCGGTACCAGCTTTGCGCTCCGCCATTTGGGAACACATAAATTACGGGTGCAATTCGGCCGGCGATGATTTCCGCGTGGACGTAGCGCGCAAGCCCGGCATCGGAGCTTTCCGTCCCCGTCGAACCATGCAGAAAATAGACGACGGGGAAGCGACGGGACGGCTCCTTCTCATACTGCGGCGGCAGGTAGATATTGAAGCCAACCGTTCGCTTCATGGAGGCGCTCTCAATCGTTCCATGGTGCATTCCGGGTATCTTCAGATCCTGGGGATCGTTCCACTTCCATGTACTGGGATCCGATTCCATCTTCGCCCCTTTGGCCGCCTGCACCGCAGCGAGGGCAAACAAACAGACCGCGGCTATTCTGAAGGCCGGCAGGAGGAAGGGCATGACGTATTCCGTGGATTTCGAATTCATATAATGGGAGGGACAGCAGTCGGGAAGGGCTCTGGCGCTTGGATCAATGCCTCATAGTGCCTCCATCCGACTCTTGGGCGATCGCATCGAGGAACCTTCGGCGCATGCTTGCGGGCATTCGACTGCGGGTGTACGCCTCCGCACGCAGCAATTCATGGAGGGCCCCCCTGGAGTCGCCGAGCTTCGTCCGGACGTAGCTTCGGTACTGGGCTGCCTCGAAATAACCCGGTGATTGCTCGAGCGCCATTCGAAGGTGCTCGTCTGCCTCGCGCCATTCCCCGCTCCCCATGAAGCGGATCGCGTCGTCAACATGGACCTCGGAAAACTGCGAGAATCGGGCGTAGGTGGTTCGGTCGTTCCTGATGTCGCGCTCGAGCGAGAGGATCCTAAGGTCGTTGGGCAGCACACGAAGACCCTGCGCGACGACGGAAGCCGCCTCGTCGTATCGTCCCGACCAGATCAGGAAATTCGCCGGCCGATAGTATTTGAAAAGCGGGAACTCCCCGGGCGCCAAGACGGAGGAGCTGTAGGCGAAATATGAATCGCTGTTCCTCCAGATCAACGACTGGATTTCACTCATTCTGGCCAGGATCGCCAAGTACGCGCAAAGGCCCACGGCTGCGATCGCGCGCATCCTGCCAGAAAGGCGCAGGAGGACGATTGCCAGCGCGGCGGCAAGGAGCCCGCAGGCGAAGGTGGAATACCTGTCCACGGTTGAGTAGCTTTGCTCGCTCAGGCCAAGGAACGGGATGACAACGGCCAGGTAGCAGAACAGGAATGGCCCGGCGATCCGCCGGAACGCGCCCGAGCCAGCGACAAGCGCCGCAAGAATGAGCGTGCCGGCGATTCCCGAAACGAGCCGAAAATTCCAGAACGACCTGGGCCCCCCAGGACCCCTCGTCTCGGGTCGGTATTCCGTGGTGGAATAAGCGTCGGAGAGGCCGACGGGAACCCAGGGCTTTGCGAGATAGTAGGAAAAGGCGTAGGCGGCTCGCCCAGCCTTTGCCACGGCTGGCGTGGTCGGAAGTCCCGCGGCATCCGTCCACTGGACCGAGGCCCTCACCGAGGCGAAGAGCGAGATTCCAAGCACCGCACCGGCCATGGCGAGCGCGGCGCAGCCGCGCAGCCAGCCGATCCGCGTCCCATCCCTGCGGGCAACGGCCCATTCGACTACGAGGTATATGGGGGCGAGCCCGATCGCGATCGGATAGCTCAGGATGGACGCGCCGTAGAGCGCTAGATAAAGCGCGGGCGCATGAGCGGTCGACTCCCTTGTTTGCTTGGATCCAGAGCGCCGGTCCAACAGGTACCCGAGAAAGACGGCAAGGGAGGCAAAGGCAAAAAAGACGGCCTCGCCGTAAAACAGTCCCGAAGCCCAGGCAACCGATTCCACCCGGAGGGGATTGAGGCTCCACCAGAGCGACGCCAGAAGGGCGCATATGGTCCTCCAGGTTCGATCAGCGGCCGAGGCGTCCTGTGCACCGAGCAACCTGACCACGCGTTCAATCACCACAAAAAAGAGGACCGAGTTGGCTACATGAAACCCGACCAATGCCAGGTGGTATCCAAGAGGATTGAGGCCGAAGAAGGAATAGACCGCGCAGAAGCAGAGCCAGCCCAGAGGAATGTACCTGCGCGAATAGGCCAGGTCCGTGAACATCCAGCGGAGCCTATCGGGTGTCAGCGTCCCCAGATGCGGGTTCAGGACGAGGTTCATGTCGTCGTCGAGCATCACGAACCCGTGCGAAAGCGTGTGCCGATAGACGAACAGGCTCAATACGGCGGCAAGCAGGGCCCCGAGGCGAAATAGAGTCGCTGACTCGCGCGGTCGGCTGGAGCTCGGCTCGTTAGATTTGAATCCCGAAGAAGAGTGGCTCACGGTGGCAGTCGGTAATGCGGAATCCGCAGAGGACATATGAACACCTCAAGGCGGACTTTGACGAGCCTCGCATGGAGCGCGGGACCGCGGCGGCCCATCGACCCCGCCACGTACGACGCGACCGACAGGCATCCCCACAATGGCACGACTCCGACAGGATCAGAGCTGCGTATCGTCGCCCATGAACTTGCCGTGCAGGTCCAGCTTGCGCTTGTTTGCGTGGGACTGGGGGAAAGCCTCCTCGAGGAACTCGCACAAATCCTCGGCCGATTCCTCCGTCCTGAACGAAACGCGCAGGGCAATGGACCAAAGTGTCTCTATCTTGTCCTTCCCCGCGGCGGCCCACGCCTCTTCGCTGGAGCAGAGCGTGCCTCGGTTCTGTGCTGCCTGGGCCTCCTGCCGGGCAAGGGACTTGGCCTCTTCAGAGAGCATGGCAAGGAAGCGTTGGGGTACTACGCATCCTTTATCCATCGGCTCTCCGGTAGTTTCCCTTTAATCCGAAACTCACCAAACACCCTAGTATTTGCCCTTCAATATTTTATGGTTTCAAGAACCCAGGGAACAGTCGCCTCATTCCGGCTATTTTCCTGCTGCTCTCCAGATCCGGACGTAGTCGACCCTGAATTCCACGGGAAAGATCGAGTCGTCGACACCCATCGTGGCGCCCCAGGCTCCCCCCAGCGCAAGATTGATGATGAGGTACTGCGGCGAGTCGAACGGCCAATGGTCGAGCCCCTTGCCGTCATTCGCGAACTCCGAGACTTTCTCGCCATCCAGGAAGAACTCGATCCGCTCATGGGTCCATATCAGGCCGTAACGGTGGTATTCCGCCCACGGCTTGTCCAAGACCACCGCCTTGCCGCGCTGCGTGCCTAAGACATGGTTGAAAGCCCCCGTGTGGACCGTGAAGTGGAGCTTATTCGGTTCGAACCCGACGTTCTCCATGAGATCGATCTCCCCGCATCTGGGCCATCCGAGCTTGTTATCCTCGCCAAGGAGCCAGAGCGCGGGCCACGTCCCTCGGCCGGTCGGAATCTTGGCCCTTATTTCCACCTTGCCGTAGGTGAAGGCGAATTTTCCTTTGGTGGTCAGGCTGGCCGAGGTGTAGTGGGAGCCCTCCCAATCCTCTCGCCGGCCCGTGATGACGAGCTGCCCATCCTCGACACGCGCGTTCTCGGGCCGATCGCTGGTGTAGTACTGGAGCTCATGGTTGCGAATAAGGCCCTGCTCGTAGCTCCATTTTTCGGGCGACGGGGCGCGCCCCTCGGAGAACCCGTCGCTCCAGACGATGACCCAGTCTTTGCCCGCGTAGCGCGCCGCCGCCTCAGCCGGTCCCGGCTTGAACCCCTCGGATCCTGAACCCCCAAGACCGGGAGGCTGTGGAGCGTTATCGGCGCTGATGCCGGGTGACGTCAGCAACGCTGCCAGGAAAACGAAGGCGGGGCCAAGAGCGCGTGGGGAATTCACGCATCTGGATACTCCATCGACCCAGCATGGGAAAGGGTTTTATGGGGACCCATTCGGCGTCGGGAGACCCCGGTGCCCCGTGCAACGCGTTCGGATTTGTGGGAAGTGCGGAGCTTTACTCCGGCCGCTTATGCTCCCGGAAAACGGACTTATGCTTTGTGGGTTTGCCCCCACCGGGAGGCGAGGTCCTGAGGGAAAAGTGGGCTAAGACGGGTCGTTTGGCCCGCGGCCGGACGCGCAGCCAGGCCCTGGGAGATTGGGGGTTCGCGGCATGGAGCCGCTGTTGCGCATTGACACGGGCGATAGGTGTCCCGCCTTGTTTTACGCCCCAGACACCCGAGTCCGCTACCCCTACCCCATGCAAGAGCCCGCCTCCACCGCCCCCGACGGAAAGACCGCCACGAGGGACCGCGTTCCCTTCTCCCAGAAATTTGGCTACGGCCTAGGCTCATTCCAGGACATGTGGGGCCACTGGCTCTACCCGGCCCTGGTCTACCTGGTATTCAACATCTACCTCGGGGTCGCACCCAAGTGGATCGCGCGGGCCCTTCTTTTCAAGCTGCTGTTCGAGGCGGTCTGGGATTCGGTCTTTGGGTGGTGGTCCGACAACGCCCGCACCCGCTTCGGCCGGCGGCGGCCTTTCCTGCTGGTGGGGGGCGTCCTGGCTGGTTGTATCCTCCCCCTGCTTTTCCAGGCCAGGCCCGGCTGGACGGACCTGCAGTACTTCGGGTTCATGGTGTCGACCCTAGCCCTCCTGGTCCCGATCATGAGCTGCTTCTACATGCCCTTCCAGAGCCTGGGAGCTGAGTTGACCCCGGACTACCACGAGCGCACGTCGATCGGCGCGATGCGAAGTGCCGTCCAGAAATTTCCCGAATTGGCAATGTTCGCCGCCGGTGCCTTCTGCACAGCGGGCGTATGGGTCTCCGCGAGCTGGAGTGAGGCCCCGGCCCGGCTAGCCAAGCTGTTCATGCAGACCGTGGGCTGGTTCGGCAACATTGCGGCGAGCCTCTTCACCCTGGACTTCGCCCGGTTCGGCGTCCTGATGAAAACCATCTTCGGCTGGGCCCCAGCCGTCGAGGGAGCAAAACCCAACATCCTGATCGGAGCCCAGGTGTTCACCACGGTCCTCGGGTGCATCTTGGTCGTGACGGGGATCCTCCTCTTTGCGCTTACCCGCGAACGGTACTACACGAAGCTCGTCGCTGGCCGCCAGGCGAAGATCTCGATAAAGGATACCCTTTGGAAAGCGCTTTCGTGCAAGCCGTTCAGGGCCAATTTGTCCATGGCCCTGGCCTACGGGATCGGCACGAGCATGATCAGCACGCTCGGTTACTACTGCACCATCTATTATGTGTGCCGCGGCAATGTGGCCGTCGGCAACAGCTGGAATTTCTGGATGGGCCTGGCCAGCATGCTCCTTGGGTTCTGCGGGATCCCGGTCTACACCAAGCTCTCCAGGGCCCTGGGCAAGAAGAAGGCCATGGTGCTGGTTCAGATCTGCGCGATCGCCGTAAGCCTCTCCTCCTGGTGGCTCTACACTCCGGCGATCGACTGGCTGCAAGTCCTCTACAGCGGCTTCACCGCATTCACGGGTGCCGGCTTCTGGATCCTCTACGGTTCGATGACGGCCGACGTGATCGACTATGACGAGCTCCAGACGACCAAGCGACGGGAGGGCGCCTTCTCAGCCTGCGGGTCCTGGATATTGAAGCTGGGCGTCGGGATCGGCAGCTGGGCCTCGGGCGAGATTCTTTCCCAGACGGGATTTGACGCCACCCTGGGGGGAAACCAGACGCCCCATGCGATCTTCACCATGCGCCTGCTCTTTGCCGTGATACCGGTGGTGGGCTCCGTGATGGCGCTGATCTTCCTGATAAGGTTCCCGCTCACGCCCTCCCGAATGGAGGAAATCCGGGTTCAGCTGGAGGCACGCCGGGGCCAAGTCTAGCCGACTGCACCCACCGGCAAGGGGCGGACCAGCCGCCCAGCCGCCTCCGTAGCCCGCCCATCCAGATTGGCGTGCGCTCCCGGCACGAATTCAGATGCCCTGGGGCCATGAAAAGGCATATTGCAGCCGCAGGCACCTTTCCCCGCCTTAGGACGTGGACCCTCGGGCTGTGGCGTGACTTCGTCGGGCCGATTGGCCTGCTCTTTCTTTTCATTGCGCCACTGAAATCAGCGGTGATCGATTGGAACTGGGTTCCGACGGGCTCGATGAAGCCAACGATCATGGTTGGCGACCTAGTCCTCGTGAACAAGCTGGCGTACGACCTGAAGGTCCCCTTTACGACCCGGCACCTTTCAACCTGGGCCGAACCTGCACGTGGCGACGTCGTCGTGTTCTTCTCCCCGCAGGACGGTTCCCGGCTGGTGAAGCGCCTGGTGGGATTGCCCGGCGACTCGATAGAGTCGCGCCGTGACGCACTCTTCATCAATGGCATCCGCCAGGGATACTCGCTCGAGGACCCAGAGCGGTTTGCAAAGGACATGGAAGAAGACCCCCATCCCCTGATCGCCACCGAGCGCCTCGGGGGCCGCAATCACCTCATCGCGATCCTCCCGTCGCGAACGGCCCGGCGCGACTTTGGGCCCTACGTCGTCCCGAGCGGGAAGTACTTCATGATGGGGGACTCCAGGGACAACAGCTTCGATTCGCGCTTCTTTGGATCCGTGCCGCGCGCAAGCATCGTGGGGAGGGCGTCCGCGGTCATCGTCTCTTTTGACCCCAGGCGCTTCCTTATGCCCCGTTTTTCAAGGTTCTTCCGGCCCCTGGCGGCCGGGACGACAGGCCCGGCAGCCGCCCCCCACATGCACTGAGGTTTCAAGGTCTGAAGCCCTCCCCAAACACGTTCCTCCTGGAGACCTGAAGTAGTCCGGCTCTCTGCGTTGTTATGCAGGGTAGCCATGTACCACAGAAGACTTCTCCTTGCGGCACTCCTCACAGCCCTCCTGGCCCATTCGGCTTGCGCTTCGACACCGGCGCCCTCCAAGGCGGCCGGCTCCGATTCCAAGGCGTCCCCCTCCGCCCCAGTCGGGCCCGAGGCGGCCCTAAAGATGGGGATGGCGGCGGAAACCGTCCTCCAGGTCATGGGCAAACCCGTGAGCATCACGCCCATGAATTCAGACCAGGGAAAAGCGGAGATCTGGGCCTACGAACGACAGGTCGACGAACGGATCGAGCGCATCGACACCTCGACGCCGATCATGGCCTCCGTCACGGATGCCTCAGGGCACTCGCGCATGGTCCAAACCGGCGTGCACACCGAATTCCACGACGTGCACCATATTACGAAAGCCGCCCTTCAGCTGCTGATGTTCAACGACCATTACGTGACCGAGAAGACCACCCTCAAAGAGACCCAGGTGATGGATTAGCCCCGACCTTCCCCGGGCGTCGGGCGGGTGCCATTAGAAGGATACGTCCACGTGCTCAGTCACCAGGAGCACGGACTGGTCGAGGCTCTGGGCCTTGAAGGCGACACGAATGGCGTCTATCGCGGCGCGGTTGGCTTCGGTGTCCTCGCAGAGGATCACCAGAACCTTTGAATGCAGGCGGCTCGGGATACTCGTGCCGCGCCTTAGCCATTGGCCGTAGGCATCAAACACGGTGAGCCCGTCGGGAAACCGCGGTGTCACCTCCCGGTCAAGAAAGGCGGCCCATCTCATCTCGGGCACGGTGCGCTCCGGATCGTCAACCTGTCCCAAGGCAAAGTAGAGCTCGCTCCGCAGCCAGTGCGCCGCCTCGGGCCTGGCCGGGTCGCCCTTGAGGGCAGCTGGAGCCTTTGCCGACGAATCCGCATGGAGCGCCGGCACGGTGAACGAGAGAGCGCCAAGCGCCGCAAAAAAAACTGCGCGTCTGAATTTCATAGTAAGAAAAGAGGCCGAGAGACTCCTCATGGGAGCCGCGCCTTGCGGGCCGAGATGATCTCGGTGTTCATGCCCGCCCAGTGCAGACGCCCAAAATAGCGGCCATGCTCCATCTTGACGCAGCGGTCGACCACGACGGCCATTCCGCTGCGGGCCGCAAGCTCCGCGGCCTCGATCTTCACGAGCTTGAGCTGCAGCCAGAGGGCCTTGGCCCCGATCTCCACGGCCTGCGTGGCCACGGACAGGCACTCCGCCGCTGGCCGAAACACGTCCACCAAGTCAACGGGATCCGGGATGCTCGCGAGGTCCGGGTAACATTTTTCGCCCAGAATCTCGTTGGCCTTCGGGTTCACGGGGATCACCCGGTAGCCCTCCTTCTTAAGATAGCTCGCCACAAACCAGCTTGCCCGCTGCGGGTCGGTGGAAAGTCCCACGACCGCCACCGTGCGGGACTCGCGGAGCAGCCGCTGGATCACCTGCGGGTCCTGGTAGAGCCTCTGCTGGTCCGGCGTCAGCGCCGAGTTCAGCGTTATGGCGCACGCAATGCTTGGTCCAGGTCCCATAGGAGATCCTCCACGTTTTCCAGGCCGATCGAGAGGCGGATAAGCTCCGGGCTCACCCCACCCCTTGAAAGCTCGTCGTCCGAAAGCTGCTGGTGGGTTGTTGACGCGGGATGGATGACAAGACTCCGCACGTCGCCGATATTGGCCAGGTGAGAGAAGAGCCGGAGCCCCTCTATGAATTTCCGGCCGGCGGCCCTTCCTTCAGCCGCCGTTGCGGATTTCAGGCCGAAGGAAAACACCGCGCCGGCCCCCCCCGGCAGGTACTTCTTCGCGAGGGCGTGGTCGGGGTGGCTGGGCAGGCCGGCATAGGCCACCCAGGCCACAGAAGCGTGCCCCTCAAGGAATTGCGCCACGCGCAGCGCCGAGGCCGACTGGCGCTCCATCCGCAGGGAAAGCGTCTCCAGACCCTGGATCAGGAGGAATGAATTGAACGGCGAGAGACATGCGCCGGTATCGCGGAGCGTCTCGGCCCTGGCCTTCATCAGGAATCCGTAGTGCCCAAAGGTGTCATAGAACCTGAGGTCGTGGTAGGCCGGGGACGGGGCCGCGACGCTCGGGTACCGGCTGAAGTCGAACTTCCCGGAGTCGAGCAGCACGCCGCCGAGCGCCGTACCGTGCCCGCCGATGAACTTTGTCGCCGAGTGCACAATGAGGGTTGCCCCGTGCTCGATCGGCCTGCAGAGCGACGGTGTCGCAAGGGTGTTGTCCACGATCAGGGGCATCCCTCGCGAGGCGGCGACTTCCGCGATCCGGCTGATGTCCAAAATCGCGCCGCGGGGGTTGCCGATCGTCTCCCCGTAGAGCGCCTTCGTCTTGGGCGTGATCGCGGCCTCCCACTCCTCGATCCTCGAGGGATCGACAAAGCGCACCCCTATCGAGAACTTCTTAAGCGTATGGACCAGCTGGGTGATCGAGCCTCCGTAGAGCTGGGACGAGGCCACGATCTCGTCACCCGGTTCGAGGAGCGTCAGGAAGGTCACCAGCTGCGCCGCCATGCCGCTCGCGGTCGCCAGGGCTCCGGTCGCCCCCTCAAGCGACGCCATGCGCTCCTCGAGCACGGCCGTGGTCGGGTTGCTGATCCGCGTGTAGATGTTGCCGTACTGCTTCAGCTCAAAGAGCTGGGCCGCCTGCTCGGCGTCCTCGAAGACAAACGAGGTCGTCTGGTAGATGGGGACCGCTCGGGCACCCGTCACGGCATCCGGAACATGGCCGGCGTGAACCATGCGCGTCTCGAATCCAAATCTGTGGGGGTCTGTTTCCTTGCTCACTCCCCGCTAGGCAATAAGCCGGCACCCGGATAATGCAAAGGACGTTTTAGGTCATATGTGCCCTTTCTGCTTCCGGCAGAAGCGGCTGCGTGTAGCGTGGGCCAACATGAGCGAAGGACACATCGAGGTGGTATACCGGGTGAGAACGCCCGCATCGGCACTGGACGCGCGGGTTGAGGCCCTTCTCCTGGAGCAGACGGTGGAGCTTCCGCGCTCGGCATTACGGACCGCTTTCGTGCGCGAGCACCTCGTGGGCCGCGTCATCGAGGCGCTGGAGTTGGGACCCGGTGACTTCCGGGTCAGGCTTTCCCAGCCCGAGCTGGCGGCGGGCGGCGACCCGGCGCAGCTGCTCAATGTCCTCTTTGGGAACTGCTCGCTCCAGCCCGACGTGGAGCTGGAGGACGTGCGCCTGCCGCCGGGCCTGGTCGGGGTCCTGGGCGGTCCGCGCTTCGGCATCGCAGGGATCAGGAGGCTCCTGGGCATCCCCGCAAGGGCCCTGACCGCTTCGGTCCTAAAGCCCATAGGACTAACCGTCGCGGAAACCGCAGCCCTTTGCCGGACGCTCTCTGCCTCCGGTCTCGACATCGTCAAGGACGACCACGGCCATGCCGACCACCCCTTCGGCCCCTTTGGGGAACGGGTGAAGGCGTGCCTGGCGGCAACCCTGGACGCCGCGCAGGAGACCGGCCGACGGACCCTCTACGTCCCCAACCTGACCGGGACGCCACGCACCGTGTCGGACCAGGTCAAGCGGGCGCGTGATCTGGGCGTCCAGGCCGTGATGGTGTCGCCCATGCTGATCGGGCTTCCCTTCCTGGCCGAGCTCGCCGGCGCAATCGGCATGCCCATCCTGGCCCATCCCGCGTTCGGGGGCTCCCTGCGGATCGCCCCACCCACCCTCCTGGGGAAGCTCTTCCCGCTCTATGGGGCCGATGCGGTCATCTATCCCAATTTTGGGGGTCGGTTCACCTACAGCCGCGACGTGTGCGCCGCGATAGCCGGCGCGCTACGCGCCCCCGAGGCTGCCATTGCACCCGCCTTACCCGTTCCCGCAGGCGGGATGAAGGTCGAGAACGTGCACGAGGTCCTCGAGTTCTACGGGGCCGACACGGTGCTGCTGGTGGGCGGCAGCTTGCTAGATGCACCCAACCCTTCCACCCTCTTGGCACGCAGCCGGGATTTCGTAGCGGCCGCCGCCCAATTCACATACCGCCGGTGAGCAAGAAGACCCACATCGTACAGAGGGAGCCGTTCCGGTGGGAGGGCGTGCCTGTACTCGCCTACAAGGAGGAGGAGGGGACGCACTTCAAGGCGATCAGCAGGCAGGTCCTCTTCGACGACGGGGAGCATTTCGACACGCAGCTGCGGTACTTCGAAATCGCCCCCGGGGGGCATTCGACCCTCGAGCGGCACGACCACGCCCACTCGGTGATGGTGATCCGCGGATCAGGCCAAGCCCTGGTGGGGCGCACTGTCATTGAGCTTGGCACGCGCGACCTGGTACACGTCCCGCCGCAGGCCTGGCACCAGTTCCGCGCGACCGGCGGCGAGTCCCTCGGCTTCCTTTGCCTGGTCAGGCGCGAGCGCGACAAGCCCGTTCGGCCCACGGCGGACGACCTGGCGGCACTGCGGACCGACGCGCGCATCGGCGCCTTCATCAGAATCTGAGCCTGGGCAACCCACAAAAATGAGCCTCCCTGACCCGGTACATCCTTCCACAGCGGCCGCCCAGGCCCTCGGGTTTGTCGATCCCGCGACCGGCGCGTTCGTGCCGCCGATCCAGCCCGCCACGACCTACGAGCGGGACGTGAGCAACCGCCTTCTCTCCGGCCGCCTCTACTCGCGCGCCGATAATCCGAACTATGACCAGCCGGAGGCCCTGATCACCCACTTGGAGGGGGGCGCCGCCACGGCGGTCTTCAGCTCGGGGATGAGCGCCGCGACCGCGGTATTCATGGCGCTAAGGCCAGGCGACCACGTGCTTGTTCCCAACGTGATCTACTGGGCCTTCCGCAGTTGGCTGCTCGGTTGGGCCACCTCGTGGGGACTCCAGGTGGAGTCGGTGGACATGACGGATTCCTCCCGGGTCGCCTCCTCGGTCCGGGCGGGCAAGACCAAGCTCATTTGGGTCGAGACGCCTGCCAATCCCTCGCTCGACATAAGCGACATCGCCGCGCTGGCTGACATCGCGCACCGCGCCGGAGCCGTCCTCGGTGTCGATTCCACCTTTGCAACGCCTGTGCACACGCGGCCCCTCTCCCTTGGGGCCGACCTCGTCATGCACTCGGCCACCAAGTACCTGAACGGCCACTCCGATGTCATCGCCGGATCGGTGACGACCCGGGAAGAGAACGCCCACTGGCAAGCCATCAGGACGGTTCGCTCCCAGGCAGGCACGGTCCTGGGCCCGTTCGAGGCATGGCTTCTCTTGCGAGGCATGCGGACGCTCTATGTCAGGGTCGCGGCGCAGAGCCGCAGCGCCCAGATGATCGCCGAGCACTTCGTGGGACATTCCCAGCTGGAGGCCGTCCTTTACCCGGGGCTTCCGGGGTTCCCGGGCCATTCGACAGCCGTGCGCCAGATGCACGGGGGCTTTGGCGGGATGCTTTCGATCCGGGTGAAGGGCGGAGCCCCCGGGGCCCTCGCCTTCATCGGTAAGCTCCGCATCTGGAAGCGCGCCACCTCCCTCGGCGGTGTCGAGAGCTTGGTCGAGCACCGCGCCAGCGTCGAGGGACCCCAGAGCACCACCGCGGCAGACCTGCTTCGCATGTCGGTTGGCCTTGAGGATACAAGGGACCTGATCGCGGACATGGAGCAGTCGCTGGTTTAGGGGCTCCCGACGCGAGGCTATTGGGCAATTCTGACCGGATCAAAGTGCCCGGATGCCGCCCCGTCCCCGCCTTACCATCCCGTGACCTCGCGGATAGGACCCAGCAGGTCCAAGGCGATCTGCTCCTGCTGGAAAGCCACCAGATGGCTGTTGGTCGGCGTGCCCGGGAAAAAACCGGTCCTCGCGACCGTAACCCGCGAGTCGCCGGCCTTGTGTCGGCGCTCGGCGACTTCCTGGATGGTCTTGAGCAGCTGGTCCCGCGATGTCCTCGGGCGCCCGTCCGAGCCGTCAGACTGGAATCCGCTCTCGGTAAGGACGATGGACGCCCCGGGATACGCGGCGCGCACCTCGGCCACGAGGGCGGTGTACGCATCCGTGAATTTCACTGCATCGAGCGGGCCCCCGTCGTAGTCCGTCCCGTCGTTGATCACCACCACGTCGGGCTGGTAGCGGGAATGGTCCCACACGGAGTCCTTCTGGTCGGGGAGCGCGCGCTTAAAGAAGACGGGGACGGTGTTCACATCGGTCTTTCCCGACCAGTCCCGCGTGATGCCGCGGCCGCCGTAGCTCACGAGGTGGGCCTGGGCGTTAAGCCACCGGGCGAGCAGCATCGCGTACGATCGGGCAGCATTGGTCGATCTTGGGGTCGAGTCGTTCTCAGGGGGAAAACGCTCGTTGTATTCCCCGCAAGTCAGGGAGTCCCCGATGAACAGCATCTTCCGCTCCGGGAATGCAGGGGGAGAAAGCAACTCGCTTCCAACCGGTAAGAGGATCCCGTTGAAGGAGGCAGTCCCCATCCACGACTCCGTTCGGCGGACCACTTCAACCATCCATCCTCCGCTCGGGGCCGGTCCGGTCGGAAGGGCGATCTCGTTTGGACCCTCTTTAAGGTGGATAAGCACCGGATCCCACCCGTTGCAGGAAAGGTTGAAGTAGCAGTTGGGTGAGTCGCCCGTCATCCGTATCGTCGGCGCAGGCCCGCGGTAAGCAAAACGGATCGTCACACCCGGAAACCCCATCTGGGCCCCCTTTTCCGTGAGCTCCAAGCGGCCCATGTAGGTGATCCGGGCATCGGTCGGGACGACGAGCGTCGGGTTTCCCTTGGTCGCCGCCGCCGCCCCCAACCTCTGGGCGGGTATGTAGAGGAGGGCGCAAGCCGCCAGGAGGGGGATCAGGGACGGGAATAGGTGACGTGGGACCATGGGCATTTCCTTCAGGTTAATCTTAGACCGTGCCGGGACGAGGAGTTCCTGGGGTTAACAACTGTTGCTCGTTTTATCTCTTTTCATCCTGAGATTACTTGTTTTACAAGCGATTGGCACCGACAATTTGGGTATGAAGCTATCGGTTTGGGCGAAGCGAGAGGGAATTGGCTACCAGGCGGCCTGGCAGATGTTCAAGGGTGGAAAGCTGCCGCTACCTTCCCACCAGTTGGCAACCGGCACGATCATTGTCGAAGACGCCCCGGCCGGGCCGAACGGAGCGGCACTCTACGCGCGGGTATCCTCGCACGACCAGAAGAAAGATTTGGAGGCCCAACTTGGCCGATTGGCGGCCTACGCGATGAGCCGGAGGCTGAACGTGGTCGGGAACGGTATCTGAAGTAGGGAGCGGTCTTAACGGACACCGGCGCGGCCTGATGCGGTTATTGCGAGACCCGAAGGTGCAGACGGTTGTGGTGGAGCACCGGGACAGGCTGATGCGATTTGGGGCCGAGTATGTGGAGGCAACCCTGA
>Ga0302276_10001055_pt1 | contig 24891 bp, 26 predicted proteins | sample III_Bog_N2_3_FD_198768 | JGI IMG/M metagenome (GOLD analysis project Ga0302276, IMG submission 198768) | Peat permafrost microbial communities from Stordalen Mire near Abisko, Sweden - III_Bog_N2_3 | ecosystem: Environmental > Terrestrial > Soil > Wetlands > Peat | place: Sweden: Abisko...
CGTACTGCACGGTGAGCATGGAGACAGCGGCCTTGCTGGCGCCGTACACGATCGAAGGGAAGTGAAACTGACGGCGCTCCGGGTTGGTGACGGCCCAGAACGACCCGAGGGCGCTCGAGACATTGACCACGACGGGGTTCCCGGACTTCTGGAGTAGCGGCAGGGCGGCCTGGGTGACGCGGATGATGCCGACTGCGTTGGTGTCGAAGACCCGCAGCGCCACAGGGCCGGTGACGTCAGCCGTGCTCACGCCCGCATTGTTCACGAGGACGTCCAGATGGCCCTCGCGCTCGTCGAGCACAGCCAGGGCCGCCTCTACCGACGCGTCATCGGTCACATCGAGTTGGACGAACCGACCGCCCAGTTCCGACGCGGCCGCCACTCCGAGCTCGGGACTGCGCGCCCCCATGTAGACGATGTGCCCCTGTGCGATGAGCTGACGGGCGGTCTCGTACCCGAGCCCCTTGTTGGCACCGGTGATGAGGGTCACTGTCATGTCTCGTCCTCCTGGCTGATAACGGAGCCGGTGTATCGGTGATCACCTGGACCTTACGGTGCCGGGTTGCTCCACCGACCAACCGGTCGAGTCACTGCGAGGAGATCACTGGGACGGACAAGTGTCGGCTCGTGCGGTGGCAAAGCCGACGGATGATTCTCCCGCGGGAGCGATGGCGCTGGCCGGAGGTGCGACCACGTGCACCGGCAACCCGAAGGCAGAGAAAGTCAGCGTGGCAACCGTCGTCATCGGAGCGCGGGGATAGCCATTGAGAGCGGCGGGGACTTTCACCCCCCGGGGCAGGCGGTCGCTGAAGTAGGACGTGCTGCGGACCTGGACCAGCCGGCCGGCATTGTCGACCCACACGCGACTCGGTCGTTGCCGGACCACTGCCGGTGGCTGGTGCGGCGCACAGATGTGGAGGGGTGCGTAGGTGACCTCGAACTGGGTGGTGGCCGTGCCGCCGACGGTGGCCGGGCCGAGGTCGACCACGGATGCCACGGCGTTGGGCCCGCGCAAGGCGTCAAGGGCGACAGGTGCGTTGAGCGCCAAGGAGAGACCGCGTTGGGCGCGCGGCAGCTTCGGGGCCGGCAGCACGCGGTACAAAGCGGTGAAGCGGAATCCTGGAATCGGGTCGGACTGGTAGATCGTCCCGTTGATCACCATTGCCTTTGGCGTGTTGGTCGAGTGCACCGGGTGCAGCGGCTGATGGCCCGTCGAGCTGAAACTGACTACGTGATCGGTCTCGGAGACCTGTGCGGCACCGGTGCCGAAGTCGACCGAGCCTTGGCCCGACAGCGAGCTGCGGAGGTCGGCGTTGGGACTCGAGGTGACCTGGGTGTACGAGAACCCCGCCGTCCCGGCTCTCTGGGTCGTGGCCAGCACGGCGGCCACCCATTGCGATGGCGTCTCGGCCGGAGTCTTTTGCGCCACCCCGAGGGCGGCGCCGGCGGCAGCCCCGACGGCGATCAGAGCGACCAGGACCCAGGGCAGCAGGCGACGCATTGTCCTGCATTGTGTCCGAACGGAGGCCCCGCTGCTCGGTCGAGGCCGCTTCACCCTCGGGCAGGAAGGGCTGCTACTCCTTCGATCTCCACCAGCTGACCGGGGTAACCAAGCAGGGAAACACCCAGCAGAGTGCTCGGTGGACGGAAGGGTGCCAAACCATCAGCGACGACTTCCCACACGGCGACGAGGTCCTGGCGATCACCGACGACATACACACTCGTCTTGACCAGATCCTCAAGACGAGCACCGTATCGATGCAACGCGATCGTCAGATTGCTCAGCGTGACCCGGGCCTGCGTGACGGGGTCCCCGATACCAACGACGTTTCCGTCGGCGTCGAGGGGACACGCACCCGCAGTGAAGAGAAGCGCTCCTGCCGGAGCGACGGCTCCGTAGTCGTAGGGCACCCGCGCATAGAGCGAACCAAAGTCTGCTGGTTGCTGGTCTGTCATGACGACAATCCTGCCGCACTTCGCCCGGTCGTCACTTCGGGCCCAACTGCTCGGGCCACATGCCGCCGGGGCCGTTCTTCCTTGCAGAAGCCACAGATCTCCCGAGGGCAGTTGGTATCCTGTTTGCAGTCAAGGACCGGCAGCGTCGTGAGAAGGAGCCCCACGGGCCCCTTCTGCGCGTGAAGGAGTGAGTGCTTTGATCGCTTCTTTCGGAGCGCACTCGACGGTCGATTTACCAAACTGACCACGTGGGCGACGCCACTGGTCGGGAGCTTGCTTACAATGCACCCGTGGCGTCGGCCGGCGAACTTCGGACACCGGATCCCATCTGGGTCGGTGACATGCAGATACGCCTGCTCGCCCCGTCCGAGTCGGCTCGACTCGGCGATGCCGTCCGGGCCGTCTACGGCGAGACCTATCCCGTGCTCTGGACCTACGATGCCGATGAAGTGGCCCGGCGGATTTCGGCCGGCCTCCTCATCTCGGCCATCGCAGAGACGGCCGAGGGCGAGTTGCTGTGTCATTCGGGTCTGTCGCTCAATGCTCCGGACGACGTCATCGGTCACGGCGGCCAAGCGTTGACGCTGCCCGCTGCCCGGGGACGGCACATCTTCACCACGGTCAAGCGGTACCTCGTCGACTGGGCGACGAAGCTCGGACTTGTCGGCATGTACAGCGAGGCGACTGCTGCCCATCCCTACAGCCAGGAGGCGCTCCTGCACCTCGGGGGCCACGAGACCGGGTTCATGATCGGGTTCATTCCCGACTCGGTCGACAACAACGCCGCAGCGGGGTCGGCAGTGGGCCGCCAGTCGGCCGCGCTCTTCTTCCTCCGCATGCGTCCGGGGAAGGAGCGGTTGCTCTATGCGCCGCACCGTCATCGTCAGATCGTCCACGACACCATTGAGATCTGCGGCTCCCCGTCCCGGCTGGCCGAGGTGTCGGCCCGCCCCGATCTTCCCCCCACCACGCAGCTCCACATTGAGAATGATCCTGGCGACAACGTCGCGGTCGTGACCGTGAGCCAACCGGGTGACGACCTCACGTCCCGGGTCGACGGCGAGCGCTCCCGGCTGTTCGCCCAGGGCGTCGATGCCCTCTACGTGGATCTCCCGCTGGACCGACCCGAGTCAGAACACGTCGGTGACGCGCTCGAGGAGCTCAGCCTGACCTACTCGGGGGTCTTTCCCAACAACCAGGCCGCCGGCGACGTGCTCCGGCTGCAATGCCTGCGAAATGCCACGGCGTGGTGTCACGACGTGGCGGTGGCCTCCCCCCACGGCGCCGCACTCTTGGAGTACGTGATCGCGGACATGGAGGCGGCCGGCCAGGCCGTGGCGCGGACTCCGGCGCAGGGGGCCGCAGGGGGCGGTTCCCCTGACAACAGCGTCCCGCTGGTGGCGGTCCGCTAAACGCACATCCCGGCAGCTGCGGGGTAGTGGTGCTCTCTCGAGAAAGTATCTCGGGCATTGGAGGTGTGACGCGCAGAAGGGGCCCGCAGGCCCCTTCGCACGATGTCGCCTCTCCTTGACTGCCCGCAGGATAGCAGTCGACTTCGATGACCGACCGTTCATTCGTAGCGCCCTGGGACTGGATGTCTGCCTCTCCTTGACCACGAGAGAGCATCGGGTTCGATTCCCGGCCGGGGCGCCCGACCCGAGGGTCGGGCTGCCGGTGTCCAGTCACCACCCAAACGGCAGCCCGGCTCGGCGGGGTGTAAGTGGAGCCGGCGTCCTCGGACACCGCCGGTACGTGATCGTTCCGGTCTGGGCTGGACCCAAAGTCAGGCAGGCTGCACCCTTCCCTCGAGCACCACCACCTGCACCTACTGGGGCGGGTGCGAGGACGCCTGGTCCAGCCGGAGCCCGATGACCGGGGCCATGCGATGCAGATCGGCATCGTGGGTAAGGAGCGACGCCCCGTGGCGGAGCGCCACTGACGCGATCATGCAGTCCACCAGGCCTCGCGGTGTCACGCCGGCACGACGACATCTTCGGTAGAGACGGCTCGCCGCGTCGAAGTCCGCCACCGCTTCGAACGTGAGCAGGTGACAGCGTGCGAGCATGCGGCGGACATCCGCCTCTCTTTCGTCGCCGTGCGCTCCCGCCACGACCTCCATCACGACCGGTTCGGTGACCGCGAGGGGGCCGTCGGTGGCGATGAGCTCAGTCATGCGCCGGTCCACGCTGCTCCCGGTGCCGCGGTCGTACTCCACCCAGGCCGAGGTGTCGGCGAGGATCACCGGGCGTCAGCCGGGCCGGTGTCGACGGGAATCTCCCCGATGGCGTGCGCGCCCCGCATGGCGAGTGCCTCGTCGCGGGTCATGGGTTGGCCCGCGAGGTGCCGAAGTGCCAGGTCGACGGCCTCCGTCTTCGTGTGCACGCCGTAGCGATCCATGATCGCCCGGAGAAATGTCTCCTCTATTTCGATGTTGGTCCGCACCCGACTCATACACCTATCGTACATCCGACGTGCACAGAACGTGTACCGGTTCATCCGCACAACGTGCCGAACGGGCGCCCGAATTCCCGCCGTCTCGGTGACAGCGGCGCGTTCGTTCCGGGCGAGTCGAGACGCGTCGCCAACGTAAGCTGCACACGGAGAGCCGGGAAGACTGGTCGGCGCGCAACACAACCGAGACCGCCCTGTGCTCCCGCCCGCCCCGACCCTCGAACCCCGGCCGTGAACACGCCTGTCGATGTCGTCGCGTTCGTGCTGGGCGCGGCGGTCAGCCTGGCCGCCAGTTGGGTGCTGGTGTCGCGCATTGAGCGCATGGGCAACCGGCTCGGCGTCACCGAAGCCATGCTGGGGCTCATCGCCGCCCTGGCCGCCGACACACCGGAGATCACGTCGGCCGTGAGCGCGCTGGCCAGTCACCAACAGGAGATCGGCTCCAGCGTGGTGGTCGGCTCCAACGTCTTCAATCTCGCCGCGCTGCTCGGCCTCGGCGCCGTCGTGGCGGGCTGGGTGGCGTTACACCGGCGCGTGGTCGTGCTGACCGGCGCCATCTCCCTGTGGATCGCTGCCGCCTGCGTGCTCGTGGTCTTCGGCGATCTCTCTCCGCTCGTCGGGCTCCTGCTCGTCCTGGGCGTGCTCGGCCCCTACACCTACCTGGCCGCCAGCCGGCGTGAGCGCGAGGCGCACTCACGGGCGGGGCGTTGGCTCGCCCTGGCCATGCGTGAGGAGGAGATGGAGCTGCACCCCGCACTGATTCCCGGGTCGAAACGCCAGGACCTCACCGTGGTCGCCTTGGCTCTCGTCGTCGTCGTGGCCGCCTCCATTGTCATGGAGCGCTCCGCCCAGAGCCTCGGGACGCGCTTCGCCGTCCCCGACATCGTCGTGGGCGGCTTGGTGCTCGCTGCCGTCACCAGCCTGCCCAACGCGGTGGCGGCCGTCTACCTGGCTCGCCGCGGCCGGGGTACGGCCATGCTGAGCACGGCGCTCAACTCCAACGCGTTGAATATCGCCTTCGGCCTGCTGCTCCCTGCCACGGTCGTCGGGCTCGGGGTCACCACCAGCCGCGAAGTACTGGTGGCGCTCTGGTACGCCGGCCTGACGGCGATCGTCCTCCTCTTCGCCTACCGCGACCGCGGGCTGCGCCGTCATACAGGAATGGTGGTCCTGGTGGCCTACGCGCTGTTCGTCGTCGTGATGGTGGTGGCCGGTCTGGGCCACGCCAATTGGTTCTGGTACGCCGGCCCGCCGGCGCTCATCGGGGTCTGGACGATCGTGCTCCTGGCGGGCCGCCCAGCGGGGGAGGGGCAGCCGGCGGAGGCGGTGGCCTAAGCGAGGCGGCGCAGCACCTCGGGCAGCTCGGTCAGCGTGGCCACCACGGCGTCGGGGCGCGGGCCGTCGTCGGGGAACGACACGGCGCCGTCGCGGTCGAGCCACACCGAGCGCCAGCCCGCGCCGTGGGCGCCGGCCACGTCGTTGACCGGGTGGTCACCCACGAGCACGCACACTTCGGGCCCGAGGCCCAGTTCCCGCTCGACCACCTCGAAGATCCCCTTGTCGGGCTTGGCCACGCGGTGGTCCTGCGCAAAGACCACCGTCTCGAAGTGCCCGGCCAGCCCGACCGTCTCGGGCAGCCGGCTGCCGTTGGAGAGAAGGCCCAGGCGGTAGTGGGCCCGCAGCGCCTCGAGGGCGGGGATGGTGTCAGGGAAGAGGGCGGCGTCACGGTCCCGCTCCGTGAAATACAGCGCGGCCAACGCACGGGCCAACCCGTCATCGGCGGCCTCGTCCCCACCCTCGGCGGCCCGGCGGCGGGCCAGGGTGCGGGCGAAGCCGTGCACGCGCAGCTCGGCCAGGGACCACACGTCGGGCCGCTCGTCACCCACGACGTGTCGGTCCTCTTCGAGGTCGTCCCAGCGCAGGGCGTCGGCGAACGGCCCGGGCCGGGCGGTCCGCAACGCGGCCGCCGCGGCCACCAACGCGGCGCGCATGATGCGCTGGAAGTCCCACAGGGTCTGGTCCCCGTCGAAGAGGACGGCCTCTATCACGGTGCGACGAGGACGACCTTGCCGAACTTGGCGCCGGCGGCGAAGTGCTCGTAGGCCGCCTGGGCCTCGGCCAGGGGGAACGTCTCATGGACGGGCACCTGCAGCCGCCCCGCTCGCAACGCCGGCAGCACGTGCGCCGCCATGTCGGCGGCCACGTCGGCCTTCTCGCGCCGGCTGCGGGCGCGCAGGGTGGAGCCACCGATGCGGACGCGCCGCTGCATGAGCTGCATGAGCTCCAACTCCAACTTCCCACCGCCCCCGACGCCGATCACCACGACCCGGCCCCAGAGGGCGACGTGCGCCAGCACGCTGGTCAGGCTGGGTGCGCCCACCAGCTCGAGCACCACGTCATAGGGCGCGTGGGCGGCCTCGTCGCCGGGCGCCAGCACCACATCGGCCCCGAGTGCTGCCACCGCGTCGCGCCGCTCCGGGTTGCGCACGGTCGCCGTGACGATGGCGCCGGCCTGCTTCGCCAGCTGCACGCCGGCCGTGCCGACGCCCCCGGCGGCGCCCGACACCAGGACGCGCTCGCCCATTTGCAGCGCGGCCTGGCGGAAGAGGGCGTCGTAGGCCGTGGTGAAGACCTCGGGGAAGCCGCCGGCCTCGGCCCAGGGCAGTCCGTCGGGCACGGGCAGGGCATGGGTCTCGTCGACGAAGGCCAACGTGGCCTGGGCTCCGCCGCCGACGACGGCCATGACCCGGTCGCCGGGAGCGAAGAGGGTCACCTGGCGACCGACCGCCACCACCTCTCCGGCGAACTCCATGCCGGGGACGTCCGCGGGCCACCCCGGCGGCGCCGGGTAGAAGCCGGCCCGCTGCACCAGGTCCGCCGCGTTCAATCCGGCCGCCCGCACCGCCACCAGCAGCTCGGTGTCACCGGGGACGGGGTCGTCCCGCTCTTCCCAGTACAGCTGGCCCTCCCGGATCACCACGGCGTGCATGCCTGGAACCCTACGCGGGCCCGGGCACGCCGACACCGGTGCCCGGTAGGGTCGCGCCATGGCTCTCTCCGACATCCCCATCCACACGCTCCAGGGCGAGGACACCTCGCTCGGTGACTACAAGGGCAAGACCCTGCTGCTGGTCAACGTGGCCTCCAAGTGCGGCCTCACCCCACAGTACGAGGGCCTCGAGCGCCTGCAGAAGACCTACGGCGACCGCGGCTTCTCCGTCATCGGCTTCCCCAGCAACCAGTTCCTGGGCCAGGAGCCCGGCACCGCTGAGGAGATCGCCGAGTTCTGCTCGGCCACCTACGGCGTGACCTTCCCGCTCATGGAGAAGATCGACGTGAACGGCGACGACCGTCACCCGATTTACGCCGAGCTGACCGAGAAGGAGGACGCCGAGGGCAACGCCGGCGACATCACGTGGAACTTCGAGAAGTTCCTCGTCTCGCCCCAGGGCGACGTCGTGGCGCGCTACCGGCCCCAGGTGGAGCCCGAGGACGCCACGATCGTGTCCGACATAGAGGCGCAGCTCACCGCTTGACTCCCGTTCCGGCGGGGTTCGCCGCGTCCATCTTCGACATGGACGGGCTCCTCATCGACTCCGAGATCCTCTGGCACGAGGCCGAAATCGAGATCCTGGGTGGCCTCGGTGTCCCCCTGGCTGTCGAAGGCTGCCGCTCGACCAAGGGCATGTTCGTGGACGAGGTCACCGCACACTGGTACTCGCTGCACCCGTGGCCCGGTGCCACCCCCACGCCCGACGAAGTGGCGGTCACCATCGTCGACCGGGTCATTGAGCTCATCACGACCAAAGGGGTGCTCAAGCCGGGCGCCGAGCACGCCATCGCCCTCTGCCGCGACCGCGGCCTGCCCCTGGCGGTGGCATCGTCGTCGCAGTACCGGCTGATTGACGCCGCGCTGGCCCACTTCGGTCTGCGTGACAGTTTCGACCTGGTGCACTCGGCCGAGGACGAGGACTACGGCAAGCCGCACCCGGCCGTGTTCCTGAGTGCGGCCGCCAAGCTGGGTGCGCCGCCCCGCCGCTGCCTGGTCTGGGAGGACGCGCCGGCCGGCGTGCTGGCGGCCAAGGCGTCGACCATGACCTGCATCGCCGTGCCCGAGGAGGGCGAGGGCGATCAGCCCGCTTTCGGCCTGGCCGACCTCGTGGTGGACTCGCTGCTCGACGTCACCGGCGCCTCGCTCGACGCGCTGGAGCGTGCGCTCGGCCCAGCCGCACGCTGACGATCACCGAGCGGCGGTGTCGAGTGCCGTCGCCGGCGGTATGTCCCGTCAGGGCACCATGAGGTCGTCGGTCGTCTCTGCCAGGAGATCGGCAAGTTCCTGCGTCAGCGCCGGATCTGCTCGCCATTGGTCGCTGTCCTGATCGAAAGCCGCCCAGCGAATGGATCGTGGACGTGGCCCCGGGTTCAATTCGTCCATATGTCCATTCTTCCTTACAGGGTGCGCTCCAGCTGTGCCGCCACCTCGCGGTAGCGCGCCACGGGAATGAGGTGCACGCCGTCGAAGGCGCCCGAGTCCCTGATGCCCACGACGAGCTCGCAGGCGGCATGGACGCCGGCGTTGCGGTCCGTCTCCAGGCGCGTCACCAGTTCGGGCGGGACCGTCAGGCCGGGAATGGTGAAATTGCGGGCCATGCCGGCGCTGGCGATCACAATCACCCCGGCATAGACCGGGACGTCGACCTCCACGGTCGCCCGCCAGGCCAGCAGGTCGTCGAGGGAGAAGCCGACCTGCACGAAGAGGAAGTCGGCCGCCTGCTTCCACGCCGGCAGGGGGCGCAGCCCGCTCGCCGCGCCGAAACGCATGGTCGTTCCCCCGGCATGACGACCGCCACCGGCATGGCGACCACCGCCGCCGGTCGCGCCGAGCGTCTCGGCGTAGGCCTGTCCCTCGGTGAGCATGGTCCGCACGTTGAGCTCGCTCGTGCGGGCCCCGGCCAGTGGCTCGTCGCCGTAGACGAAGAGGAACTGGTCCACGCCGTAGGCCGCTGCGGTGAGCAGGTCGCGCCGGAACCCGAGCAGGTTGCGGTCGCGGGCGTTGAGGCAGGCGATGGAACGGCCGCCCATCTGCTGCACCTCGTGGGCCACGGCGACGCTCGAGACGGTGGCCCGGCCGATGTGGTTGTCGGGGATGAGGAAGCTGGTGGCGATGGGGCTCAGCACGCCGATCTGGTGCCGCACGCGGGTGAGGTCCGGCGTGGTCGCCGGCTCGATTTCGCAGATCAATTCGAACGTCACTGCGGGCCGCCCAGTTCCTTCGTGAAGCGATAGCCGTACCGCTCCGGGTCGAGATCGGCGAGTTCCCAGCCTGTCGCGTGGTAGAGCGCGACCGCTTCGGGCTGGCGCTCGCCCGTGACCAGGCGCAGGGAGAACAGGCCCAGATGGCGGGCGGTGTCCTCGAGCGCGGCCATGAGCCGGCGGGCGATGCCCTGCCCCCGCTGGTCGGGGTCGACCCACAGCCGCCGCACCTCGCCGACGGCGGGGTCCCGGTCCGGGTGGATGGCGCGCAGGCCGACCCCGCCGAGGGGCGGTCCGGTGGCATGGCCGCGGCGGGCCACCAAAAACGCCCCGGCCGGCGGATCGAACATGGCGGCGGTCAGGCCCTGTTCACCCTCATGGAGGAAGCCGTAGCGCACGACGAGCTCGCTCTCCGCCTGTGCCACCACCCAGCGGGGACCGTCGGAGGCGAAGGGCTCCTGGGCCAGCACGAAGGTCGCCGGAACGGCGGAAGAGAGGCGATCCATACCCTCTATCCTTTCCGACGCGGCCGGGGCGCCTGTTCCCGCCGCCAAAAGGCACCCTTTTCCCGTGTTCACACCCGTCCCCCCTGACATCGACTTCGTCGGCCTCGAGCAGGCTGAACTGGCCCGCTGGTCGGCCCAGCGCGTCTTCGAACGCTCCATCGAGCAGCGCCAGGGGGCCGAGCCCTGGGTCTTCTACGAGGGGCCGCCCACCGCCAACGGCATGCCGGGCCTGCACCACGCCTGGGCCCGGGTCTACAAGGACCTCTTCTGCCGCTTCCGCACCATGGACGGGGCCTACGTGGCGCGGCGGGCCGGCTGGGACACGCACGGACTGCCGGTCGAGGTCGAGGTGGAGAAGAAGCTCGGCATCACCGGCAAGGAGCAGATTGAGTCGCAGGTCGGCATCGCCGAGTTCACCCGGCTGTGCCGCGAGTCCGTCTACTCCTACGTCGACGAGTTCGCCCGCCTGACCACGCGTATCGGCTACTGGGTCGACATGGATGCGGCCTACTGGACGCTGAGCCCGTCGTACATCGAGTCGGTCTGGTGGCACCTGCAGCAGCTCTTCGACCAGGGCCTCTTGTACGAGGACCTCAAGGTCGTGCCCTACTGCCCGCGCTGCGGCACGGCCCTGTCGAGCCACGAGCTGGGCCAGCCCGACGTCTACCGGGACGAGGAGGACGAGTCGGCCTACGTGCGCTTCCGCCTGGTCGACCCCGACGGTGCGGTGGCCGCCGCCGTCGGCGGTGGGGCGGAGTGGCTGGGCGTGTGGACGACGACGCCGTGGACGCTGCTGTCGAACACCGGCGTGGCGGCGAACCCCGAGTTGGTCTACGCCGTCGTCGACGGGGTCGTGATGGCGGACGATCTGGTCGATGCCGTCATGGGGGAGGGGGCGTCGGCCCGGGTCACGGCCCGTGTCCCCGGTTCCGCCTTGGTCGGGCTGCGCTACGAGCGCCCGTTCGACGACCTGGACCCGCCGCACGGTGCGGACGGATGGCGGGTGGTGCCGGCGTCGTACGTGACGACCGAGGAGGGGACGGGGCTGGTGCACCTGGCGCCGGCCTTCGGTGAGATCGACCGCCAGATCGGCCGGGAGAACGGACTGCCCTCGTTGAACCCGGTCGGGCCCGACGGCGCCTTCACCGACGCCGTGGGCTGGCTGGCCGGACGCCAGGTCCGCGAGGCCAACCACGACATCAACGACCGGCTGGAGTCCTCGGGGCTGCTGCTGCGCCGCTTCCCCTACCTCCACTCCTACCCGCACTGCTGGCGCTGCCGCACGCCGCTCATCTACTGGGGCAAGCCGAGCTGGTACATCGCCACGTCGACCCGCAAGGACGACCTGCTGGCGGCCAACCAGACGGTGGATTGGCACCCGGCGCACATCAAGGACGGGCGTTTCGGCGAATGGCTGGAGAACAACGTCGACTGGGCTTTGTCGCGCGACCGCTACTGGGGCACGCCGTTGCCCATCTGGCGCTGCGGGCGCGGGCACGTGCGCTGCGTCGGCTCGCTGGCCGAGCTGTCCGACCTGTGCGGGCGCGACGTGACCGGCATCGATCCGCACCGGCCGACCATCGACGACGTGACGTTCGCCTGTGGAACCTGCGCGTCGGACGTGGGCGCGGTCGACGAGGTCGACGAGCTGGCGGTGTGCCGCCGGGTCGAGCCGGTGATCGACGCCTGGTTCGACTCGGGCTCCATGCCGGCGGCCCAGGTGGGCTACCCGCACCAGGCGGGGTCGGCGGACGCCTTCACCTTCCCGGCGGACTTCATCTCCGAGGCCATCGACCAGACCCGCGGCTGGTTCTACTCACTGCTGGCCATCAACACGCTGGTTTTCGGCGAAAGCCCCTACCGCCACGTGGTCTGCCTCGGTCACATCGTCGACGCCGACGGCCGCAAAATGTCCAAGTCGCTCGGCAACATCATCGACCCCTGGTCGATCCTCGATACGCGGGGCGCCGACGCCATGCGCTGGTGGATGTTCTCGCAGGGCTCACCCTGGACGCCGACACGGGCGACGCTCTCGGCCATCGACACGGCCATGCGCGACATGCTGCTGACGCTGTGGAACACCTTCAGCTTCTTCACCACGTACGCCTCGTTGAACGCGTTCGATCCTTCCGACCCGGCGATCCCGGCGGAGGGTGAGCGAGGGCCGTTGGACCGTTGGGTCCTGTCCCGGCTGGCCAACACGACGGCCGCGGTCACCGAGGCCTTGGGCACGTACGAGCCCCTGGTGGCGGCGACCGCGCTGGCCGACCTGGTCGACGACCTGTCCAACTGGTACGTGCGCCGCAGCCGGCGCCGCTTCTGGCGCACCGACCCCGACGCGCCGGCCGGCGACACGCTGGCCGCGCAGGCGACGCTGCACACGGTGTTGACCACGCTGTCGTTGCTGCTGGCCCCCATGTGCCCCTTCGTCTCGGACACCATGTGGCGCCACCTGACAGGCGCCGAGGCGGACGGTCCCGACTCGGTGCACCTGGCCGACTGGCCGGCAGCCGATGTGTCGTTGGTAGACGCGGAGCTCGAGGCACAGATGGCGCTGGCCCGGCGCCTGACGTCGCTGGGCCGGGCCGCCCGGAGCGAGGCCTCGGTCAAGGTGCGCCAGCCCCTGAAGCGGGCGCTCGTCTTCCTGCCGGGAGGCTCCCCCGAGATTCTGCGCGACATTGTGGCGGACGAGCTCAATGTCGACGAGATCGACACGGCCGAGGAGCTCAGCGAGGTCATTCAGTTCGAGCTGGTGCCCAACTTCCGCACGCTGGGCGCCCGCCTGAAGGACCTCGTCAAGGAGCTGAAGCCGGCACTGGCGGCGCTCGACACTGCGGCGGCGGCGGCTGCCCTCGAAGAGGGGCGCTCCATCACCGTCCTGCTGGGCGGGACCTCGGTCGAGCTGTCGCCCGAGGACGTGCAGCTGCGGGTGCGGGGCCAGCAGGGCTTCGCCGTGTCACGCGAGGGCGGCGAGGTGGTGGCGCTGGACCTCAACCTGGACGAGGGGCTGCGCAAGCGAGGGCTGTCCCGCGACGTGGTGCGTCTCGTGCAGGACCTGCGCAAGGCTTCGGGGCTCGAGGTCTCCGATCGCATCCGGGTCCATGTGACCGGGCTCGACGTCATTGCCGAGTTCTTCGACTTCATCGCCCGTGAGGTGCTGGCGGTCGACATCAGCAGCGGGGCCGGCGAGGGGGAGGGTGTCGTGCTGGAACTGGACGACGAGCTGCTCACCGAGCCGGTGCGTGTCTGGATAGAGCGGGTCGAGGTCGACCCGGGCTGAACCGGGCGACCTCAGGCCCGTGGGTCGCCGGGGAGGAGCGATCCGGTGAGGGCGATCTGCACCCCTCCGGTGGCGGCCGGATCGAGCACGACGAGGTCGGCCCCCCGGCGCACCGCGGCAATGCCGGCCTGCGTCACGGCGTCGGCGGCCGCACCGAGGTCCTCCACGCGCAGCGCCAGCAGATGGGTGCGCGCCCGCTCGTAGGAGCGGCCCCACAGGGCCGGTCCGTCGTCACCGGGCAACGGGTAGAGGGCCAGCGTGCAATCGCCCAGGGAGACGCCGGCCACGGGATGGCCGGGCGGGGCGTCGTGGTCCACGAACGTGACGGCGGTGCCGAGCAGCGTGGCGAAGCGCCCGGCCCAGGCCGGCGGGTCGTCGACCAGCGCCCCGACGAAGGCGTGGTGTGTGGCCGGCGCCAGGACCCGCACCGGCGGCGGCGGCTCGGGCCGCGGGGCGCCGAAGCGGGGATCGACCGCCAGCTCGAAGGTGCTCCATTGGAAGAAGACGCCGCCGGTGTGGCGCGGGTCGCTGAAGCACATGTCGGGCCGCGGCCGGGCCGCGATGTGCACCTGCTCCTGCTGCAGGTGCGCCATGGTCGCCTCGAGGTCCTCGACCTGCAGGGCGATGGAATGCATACCGCCGCCGAAGCGGGAGAGGAACTGGGCGGCGGCCCCCTCCACAATCGGTTTGCCCACCTCGAGGGCGTTGTCCCCGACCCAGGCCATCCCACCCCGTCGCCCGATGCCCGGCTCGGTCGACTCGCTGTACTCGAGCACCGTCAGCCCGGTGAGCACACCCAGGTTCCTGACGGCCAGGTCGTAGTCGGCCACCATCGCCGTGGAGTGGAACAGCCAGCGGACGTGGTGCCGGCGGCTCATCCCCGTCCCGCCGTGACGGGCAGCTCGATACCGGTGATGTTGCGGGCACCCGGGCCGGCCAGGAAGACGACCGCGTCGGCGACGTCGGCGGGATCGACGTGGCGCCGCAGCGATGCACCGGCGGCCATGCGGGCGGAGACCTCGTCGGCGCGCTCGCCCGTGCGGCCGGCGATGGAGTCGATCAGCGCGTTGAGCGGTGCGCCGGTCGTGAAGCCGGGCGTGACGACGTTGACCCTGACGCGGGACCGGCCGAGCTCCTTGGCCATGGTGAGGGAAGCGGTGACCATGGCGCTCTTCGTCGCCGTGTAACGCGACCGGCCCGGGGGGAGTGCCCGTGTCCCGATGGTGCCGATCTGCACAATGGAGCCGCCCGGGTTGGCCGTCATGGCCTTGGCCGCCAGGCGGCTCAGCTCCATGGTCCCGATGACGTTGACCTCGAAGGCCCGGCGCCACGAGTCCCAGTCGCCTTCGGCCACGGCCGTGGTCTCACCGCCGGCGGTCGCCACGTTGACCAGGACGTCGATCCGGCCGAGGTGGTCCAGCGTCTGCTCCACCAGGGCCCGGCACGAGTCGAGGTCGGCGAAGTCGAACGCGATGGGCCGCGGCCGGGGCCCGGACGGGGCGGCGGCGACCATTTCGGATGCCATGGCGTCCAGGCGGGCGGCATCCCGGGCCGCCACCACGACCTCGGCGCCCTCCCGGCGCAGTGCCGTGGCGCACGCCCGGCCGATGCCGGGCCCGGCGCCGGCCACGATCGCAGTCATGCCTTGGAGCGAGGTCATAGGGGCCGTTGCGTCCGTCCGGGACCGGTCAGTCGCCGAGGTCGGGCGCCCACGGCACGCCGTTGATGTGGCCCCCGCCGTCGACGAAGAGCGTGTTGCCGGTCAGGTAGCGGGCGTCCTCGCTGGCCAGGAACACGACCACCGGCGCGATGTCGTCCTCGGGGTCGCCCAGCCGCCCCATGGGGTTGGAGGCGTCGGCGGCCGCTTCGAGCTCGGGGTGCGCCTCGAAGACGGCGCGGGTGGCGGCCGACTTGGCGCCGGGGCAGATCACGTTGACCCGGATCTGCCAGGGGGCCCACTCGCGGGCCGCCGTCCGACTGGCTGCCCGCAACGCCTCCTTGGCGACGTTGTACGACGTCGTGCCCATGTGGGCGTTGACGCCGTTCAGCGAGCACAGGTTGATGACGGCCCCGTCCCGCTTCGCCTTCATGATCGGCACGACGGCCTGCATGCCCCAGAACGGGCCGAGCAGGCCCATGGAGAGGCCCCACTGCATCTGCTCGTCCGTCGTGGCCTCGAAGCGCCCGAGGGTGCCGCCACCCCAGGCGTTGTTCACCAGGATGTCGACCGTCCCCCAGAGCTGCACGGCGGTGGAGACCATGGCCGTGACATCGTCCTTGGCGCTGGCGTCGGTGTGGACGAAGCGCACGTCGGCACCGAACTCGTCCCGACAGGCGCGGGCCACCGCTTCGCCGGCGCCGTCGTCGATTTCGGCCACCAGGACATGGGCCCCCTCACGGGCGAAGCGCCGCACAATGCCACGTCCGATGCCGTCACCCCCGCCCGTGACGATCGCCACCTTGTCGCGCAGTCGATCGGTCATTGGGGCCTCACCGTAGCCAGAGGAGTTTCGGACTGCCCGGCCGTCCCGCCAGGACGGGCGGCGGGGTCCCGGGCCGACGCCCACGACAGCCGCCGCGACTGGCGGGAGTCGTACGGCTCCTCCTCTTACGGGAGCACGTCACGTGCCTCCTGGTCGAGCACCAGGTGTGCCGCGGCGAGGTTTTCCTCCAAATGCTCAGGCGAGGAAGTTCCCGGGATGAGCAGCACCATCGGGGCCTGCTGGAGCAGCCAGGCGAGCGCAACTTGCGCCGGCGTTGCACCCAGCCGATGAGCCGTCGCCTCGACGGAGGGAGCACGGAGAACCGGCTTCTCGGGATTGAAGGCTGAGCCCAACGGAAAAAACGGGACAAAGGGAACTCCGTCTGACCGACACGCGTCGAAGACGTCCTGTCCTGAGGTATCCGCCAAGTTGTAAGGATTCTGGACGCACGCGATGTCGATCAGCGACTGCGCGGTCCGGTACTGCTCCAGGTCGACGTTACTCAGTCCGATGTGCCCGATGAGACCCTCTTGACGCAGGGCTTCCATGGCGTGCAGCTGCTCGGAGAACGCAACGTCGGAATCCGGATGCCGACGCAGATTGACGACGGGGACCTGCTCCAACCCGAGGGATTCGAGATTGGCCTCGACTCCAGCCCGAAGTTCCTCGGGCCGTTGCGCAGCATGCCACTGGCCCTGATCGTCTCTTGCCGCGCCGACCTTGGACACAATCACCAAGTCGTCCGGATAGGGAGAGAGCGCCTCCCGCAGCAACGCATTGGCCACGTCGGGTCCGTAGAACTGGGCTGTGTCGATGTGGTTCACCCCGGCGTCTACGGCACGACGGAGCACGCGCAACGCGCTCTCTCGATCCTTCGGCGGGCCGAACACACCAGGACCCGGCAGCTGCATCGCACCGAAACCCATGCGGCGGACGGGTCGACTACCCAGTAGGACAGGTTCTTCAGGCATGCTCTTCGGTCTAGCGGGAACGATCGTCCACCGAGACGAGTTCCGTGCTTGGTCCGGGAAGGTCGACATCGGGAGGCACGAGCCTTCGATGTGTCCAGAGAACGGTGGTGGCCACGGCGCACCGCCTGCGAAGAGCGATGATGTCTATTCGACGTAGTCGGGGCCGACTTCGCCCTTGAAGCCCAGGACCTTCAGGAACAGCTTGCCAACCCGACTCGGCTTCTTGCGCCGTTGTGCCTCCACAGCCTCATGCTCGTGACCCTTGGTGACATGGACCGGGAAGTTGTAGCCCTTCGGATTGGCCTCCACTTCTCGAAATTGTAGCCCTCACGAGTAGGAAGCGGCGGCGAGCGGCGGCGAGCGGCGGCGTGACGACCGGACATGCAACGTGGGTCCCGCATGCGTCGAGAGGCGACGGGGACAACCACAGGGAGCTGGAGCTGCAGCCGCGAGCTCGAGGACCCTCACCGCACCCTGCCCCGCACGCTGCTCCTATGGGCCGTCAAGCCCTCGTTTCTCGTGAGGATCCCCCTCGCTGGCTACGTGGGGACGAACCCATGCTGCTCGCCACTGGCAGCCATCCTGCTCGAAGTCGTCCAACCACTCGAACTCGACCGAGCTACCCGGTCGCAGGTTTCGATAGCCGTCAATGCCGGTGATATTCGCAAAGTGGACGAAACCGACACCCGGTCGATCGGGAGCCGTGATCGCACCCCACCCGTCCTTGTCGTGCCAGAAAGCGACAGTCGCCAGCGCCATGACGAGGATCGTATTGCTCTCCTGCCAGGTGTCGCTTACCAGCTCGCTGCGTACGTGAACTCAGCGGCCGGACGGTCCAGCCACTGCGTGATACGCATGGCGAGGCGCATTCCGATGGCAAAGCGGGCCGTCTTCACACCGGTCAACTGGGTCGGTGTGCAGCCCAGCTGGTCGGCCAACACCTGCCAGGTGAGGTGCTCCTGGCGCCGGCGGGCGTTCATGGCGTCGTACAGCGCACCCAGGTTCCATCGGAGCCGATGGTCGGGTCCGGCGACGGGGAGTCCGACCCGCGTGCTGCCAGCCACAGGGTCGGCGATGAACTCCTCGGGTGCGCGATCGATCCAGCGCAGCATGAACAGTGCATGTTGGCAGGAGATGTTGTTCCGTTTCCGCATCCCGGTGATCGTCTCTACCGCTATGGGGTGGTCCTGACGACGTTCGTTGAGCTCGGAGGACTGGGCCCAGAGCGCCTCGGCGACCTGACGCCAACTCAGCGCCCTCTCTTGTCGTTCACGATCCAGAGCCTCAAAAAGGGCGCCGGCGTCGAAGTCTCCGGCCCGCACACCTTGGCTTGCACCACGGGTCCCACGCGGTGTGTCTGCGGAGACATTGTCCATTGTCCGACGATATGACGCAGCGGTGCGCCCCCGTTCAGCGCAGGATGCCGAAGGCGCCACCGACCACCTGGACCAGCCGGTCGGTGGCGCTGGAGCCAAGCGGGCGGGAAGGGTTCTCGGTGAGCGCGATGACCACGTCGGTGTGCCCCTGGTCGTCGCGGGCCAGATAGCCCAAGGAGAGCACGCCCGACTCTGAGCCTCCCTTGAACCAGATGGTGGGCCAGGTGGCGGCGCTCAGGCCGATGCCCCCGTTGTTGGTCGAGAGAATGGTGCCGAGGGGGCTCAGTCCCGGGTCGCTCTGCAGCGCCTTCAGCCCGCTGAACGCCCGGCAGAGATCGTCGGGCGAGGCGAACCATTCGACGGTGTTGATGTCACGCGGCGCGGTGGTGGCGATTTCGGCGCTGCTGGGCACCTTGTCGACCGTCGAGGAGAGGTAGGCGGCCCGTGCCGTCGGCTCGAGCGCCAGGTAGTGCGCCGCCAGGGCCGGGAAGTGCGCGTAGTGGAGAGCGAAAAGCTCGCTGACGGTGAGGAATGGGTCGTCGAGCCCGGGGTGGGCGCTCCATTTGCGCACCTGGTCCTCGACGGCGGCCCGGCCCAGCAGATTGATGAGGAGGTCGGCCCCCGTATTGTCGCTCTGCGAAATCATGTCCAGTGCCACCTGCTGCACGGTCAATGTGGTGCCGTCGGGCGTGTTCTGCAGCGTGCCGCTCCCTCCGACCTTCAGGGCGGCGGTGACGGTGACCTCCTGGCTCCAGCTGACCGTGTGGGCATGAATGGCGTTGGCCAGCGCGCCCAGCACGAAGAGCTTGAACATGGAGCCGAGCGGACGTGGTGTCGACGGGTCGATCGAGTGGACCGCGGTGCAGGTGCCGTCAGGGTTGAGCCGGGCCGCCAGGAAACTCACCCCCGGAGCGATGGCCGAGAGCTCCCGGTCGATGCCGGTCCACGTGGTCGGCGCTGCACCGATCGCCGGCCGGAAGAGGAGCGTTTCGATCAGTCCACTTCCGTCGACGCCCAATGTGGCGTCATAGGCCGTCGTGCCGAACGACACCAAAGCCGTCAGCGACGTCGGCGCCAGATGTGAGAGGCCGAGGAGTTTGAGCGATCCGGTTTCACTGAGGGTGGACAGGACGGCATTGAGCTGGGTCGGGGAGATCTGCGCCAGGAACGCGGCGTCGAAATGGCCGCTGATCTCCGACGTGCTGAGGGGGAGCGCGGTAATCGAAAGGAGCCATTGCAGCTGGGTCCCGACCGGAGTGCTCGGCACCGTCACCGGGGTGGCTGCCGCCGCTCCGGGGGAACCCGCCAGCGTGGTTTCCGCCACGGCGGCGAAGCCGAGGGAGAGGACAGATGCCACGACGACGGACCATCGCCTCCACCTGCGACGGCGGCCGGACCGCAGCGTCGCCGCCATCATGTGCGTTTCGGCCCGGCCGATCGGGTCCGTGCTGTCGGGGACGACAAGGCTTTCCACGCTATCCCAGTCAGCGGGATGCAGCGGGTGCCAGACACGGGCGTCCCGCTGATGGAGCCCGCTTCGTCGCGGCGGGGTGACGGGAGTCCCCGCTTCGGGGAGCCAGAATGGTGATGACCCTCGAGGGGAGGAGCCTCTGATGCCTGGTGTCTTCGTGGTCACCGACAGCTCGTGCGACTTGGAGCAGGACGAGATCGATTCGCTCAACATCGAGATCGTGCCTCTCACCATCCGGTTCGGGAGCCAAGAATTCACCGACCGTCAGGACCTCAGCGTCGAAGACTTCTACCGACGAATGGCGACCACCGACGACCTCCCCCAGACGGCCTGCCCTTCGCCGGGGGCGTTTGCACAGGCCTTCCGCAATGCGTGCGACGCCGGCGCCGACGCCGTGGTCTGCCTCACCATTTCGAGTGACTTGTCGACCACGTTCGAGTCGGCCCTCGCCGGGGCCACCACGTTCGACGGTCGGATGGTCGTCCATGTGATCGACAGTCGTTCGGTCTCGAGCGGACTCGGCACACTGGTGATCGAAGCCGCCAAAATGGCAGCCGAGGGGGCCGACATTGACGCCGTCCTCCGTCGAACCGGTGATCTCATCTCCCGCACGCACGTGGTCGCGGCTCTGAACACGTTGGAGAACCTGAAGAAAGGTGGGCGCATCGGAGGCGCCACCGCCATGGTGGGTTCACTGCTCTCCATCAAGCCGGTGATCGACCTCACCGGTGGGGTCGTCCACGAAGCCGGGAAGGCACGGACCCGCAAGAGGGCCCTGCACATGCTTTCCGAAAGGATGGGCGCCGCCGGGCCCATAGAGCACGTCGCGGTCATGCAGTGTGGCGCGCCGGACATCGACCAGTTCCTCGACCTCATCGCACCACGCTTTCCCCGGGCGACCATCCGGATGGGCACGTTGGGCGCGGTCGTGGGCGTGCACGGCGGTGCCCAGATGATCGGTGTCAGCTGGATTGCCGCCGGGTAGGAGATCTCCGTGGCCCTATCAATCGGCGTACCGGGTGGAACTGCACGCGCCAGAGCGTTTCTGCCGTCCGAGGACTTCGAAGTCAGCAAGGCCTTCTACCTCGCCCTCGGATTCACCCTGGTGCTGGAAGGCGATGTCGCCATTTTTGCCACAGGCGAGAGTGAGGTCATCCTCACCCGCTTCTACCAGAAGGAATATGCCGAGAACTTCATGATGCAACTTCTCGTCGACGACCTCGATGCGTGGTGGAGCCGCATCTCCTCTCTCAATCTGCCCGAGCGCTTCGGCGTTCCGACTCCGAAGGAGCCGGCGATACAACCGTGGGGGTTGAGGGTCGCCTATGTGGTCGATCCCTGTGGGGTGCTGTGGCACTTCGCGGAGCAGCCGGCGGGCGGGAGAATCGCGTAGGGCTGACCGCCTGACCGCCTGACCGCCTGGAGTTGCTGCTGCTGAACCCTTCGGAGCGTGAGCGGGAGTGTGGCGGTTCCGACCTCGACACCCGTTCTCGTCCCATGCGGCCGTCTTGCCGATGTGCTGCGACCCGCTCCTCGCGACCTACCGGACTGCGCCATTGCCGTTGCAACCGGTCCTTCCGCCGGGATCCCGTGTCCCGGCGACGCCGCGTGCCGGGGGACGGTGCTGAGGTGCGATACTGCACCGCACACTTGGGAAAGGCTCCCGATGATCATTGCCATCGCCGGGGCTTCTGGGTTTGTCGGACGTGCCCTCACGGCGCAACTGCTCGACAGTGGGCACGACGTGGTCGCACTCGGCCGTTCCGTGCGTGCCGATTCGACGGACGCCAGGGCGCGGGCTCTCGCCGTCGACGTGGGCGATGCAGGCGCCACCGCGGAGGCCCTGGCGGGTGTCGAGGTCGCCTACTACCTGGTCCATTCGATGGCCGCCGGTGGAGGGTTCCGCCAGGTCGACCTCCGTCTGGCCACCACCTTCGGTCGGGCGGCGGCGCAGGCCGGCGTGGGTCGCATTGTGTATGTCGGGGCGCTCGGGGACGCCCCGAGCTCGGCGCACCTGGCCAGCCGGCACGAGGTCGGCACGGCACTCGCCGCCGGCGGCGTGGCCGTGGTCGAGCTGCGGGCCGCCGTGGTGTTCGGCTCGGGGAGCATCTCCTTCGAAATGCTCCGGTACCTGACCGAGCGGCTGCCGTTCATGGTGTGTCCCCGGTGGGTCCACACCCGGATTCAGCCCGTGGCGCTCCACGACCTGCTGGCGTATCTGGAGCAGTCGCTGCACGTGGCCCCCGGCATCTACGAAATCGGTGGCGCTGACATCACGACGTACCGCGAGATGATCGCCGCCTACGCCGCCGCACGGGGCCTTCGTCCCCGTCGCATCATCGACATCCCGTGGCTCACGCCGCACCTCTCGTCGTACTGGGTCGATCTCGTGACGCCCGTCGATCGCTCGGTCAGCCATGCCCTCATTGAGAGCCTCGTCACCGAGGTGGTGGTGGTCGACCCCGAGCCGGCGAGACGGGCGTTCTCGGTGGAGCCGATGGGTGTCGAGCGCGCGCTGACCATGGCGCTCGACGACCAGGACGAGGAAGTGGGTCGCTCGCTGCTGGCCCGCCAGAGGGGCCTGCGCGACGGCGTGTACAGCGTCGTCGTGGATGCCGTCGTCTCTCCCGGCATGGAGGATGCGGTCGAGCGTGATCTGGAGACGATCGGCGGCCGGTTCAGCTGGTACGGCGCTGCGTTCGGGTGGATGGCCCGCCTCGTCCTCGGGCGCCTCGTCGGCGAACACCTGCACCGCCGCCGACCGGCGACTGTTGAGCCGGGAGCACTGGTCGACTGGTGGCGCATCGTCAGGGTCGGGCCCGGTGAGTTGGTGTTACGGAGTGTGGGCTGGTTCCCCGGTGACGCCTGGCTCGGGTACCGCGTCGGTCAAGGTGTCCTGCACCAGGTCGCCGCCTTCCGTCCCCGCGGCATACCCGGCTTTCTCTATTGGAAGCTGCTGGCGCCGGTGCACCGGGTGGCGTTCGCCCGCATGGCCCGCCGCCGGGTTCCTTCGGCGCCGGGGCGTCCGACTAGGTGAGAAGCGAGCGACTGCCGTCGGGAAAACACCGCTCGGCGCGAAAGACCGCCGAGAGGTCCTCGAACCCACCGAACACCGTGAGCTCGGTGGGCTTTCGGTCAGGAAACCGGAAAAGTGGCACGAAGGCCTCCGCCGTCTTCTGCGCGCCGCTTCGGCGGGCGATCGCCCCGGCGTTCTGGCTCGCCAGCTCGAGTCGCAATTCCTCCAGTTGGATGACCTTGAAGGGAGAGAGCCAAATCACGTCCTGGGGCCCGTCGGCCGCGACGGCTTTGTCCAGAAACTTCTGCATGGGCGTCTCGTCCGCGAAGAAGTAGACGCGTTGGTTCAAGAGGTGGATGCGGTCGCTGATGTCGGGCCCGCCGTCCGCTGCCGCTTTGGGATCCTTGCGGGCGAAGAGCGCACTCTGGTCCCTGAGCGTCACGTCTTCACCATGGACACGGAGCCGAACCGTCTCCCGCCGCGGGGACGAGAGCAGGTGTTCGCGTTCTTCGTCGGTCAGGTCGGCATCCAATATCAGCTGTTCGGCTGTGCGGAACCCGGTTTTGCTGATGTGCTCCCAGACACCGGCGGGACCAATGTGACCCACAATCTTGCAACGGGCGAGGAACTGCTCTGGTGTCATATCCCTGAAGACTGACACACTCAGACGGCCCCGGGTACGCCTGGGGTCGTCGGACGCGTCCGATGGTGCGTGCAACGGGCGATTGCCCTTCATTCCACCCCGGCAACAGGTCTTCTGGATCTCACGGCCACGCTGGACGGATGCGTGCGCCGACGGTGCGGCTCACAGCCCTGACCGGTCGACACCCATGGCCACCCTGTAGTGGACTGCGACAGATGACCAAGAGGCTCGAGATCTCCAGAGATATCGCCGCTCCGCCCGAGCAGGTGTACGCCGCCATTTCCGACGTGACGCGCATGGGCGAGTGGTCGGAGGAGTGCCACACCTGTGCGTGGCACGAGGGCTACGACAGCCCGGTCGTGGGGGCCGTCTTCGACGGCCACAACCGCAACGGCACCCACGAATGGACGACGCAGGGCAAGGTCATCGAAGCCGAGGCCGGCCGGGCCTTCGCCTTCGAGTGCTCCATGATGGACTTTCACTACTCCACGTGGGGGTACCGCATCGACCCGATCGGGTCGGGGAGCCGTGTCACCGAATGGAGCGAGGACCTGCGGCCCGAATCCGTCATGGAGTTCAGCCGTCAGACGTCGGGCGTCGACGACCGAGAAGAGCGGAACCGGGCGAATATGAGCATGACCCTGGCGCGCCTGGCCCAATCCGTCGAGAGCTGATCGCCGAGGGCCCGTCGCCCGGGGACCGGAGCCAACTTGGGCGAGCTTCGGGCTAGGTGCGCCGACGCAGCCGCGGATCGGAGAGTGCGGGCGACGAGGCGAGATAGTTGTCCTCGGGATTGAGCTCCGATCCCGGGGGGACGATTTCGTCGATGCGGTCCAAGACGTCATCACTGAGCACGACGTCCGCTCCGGCCAACAGGTCGTCGAGCTGCTCGGGTGTGCGCGGGCCGATGATGACTGACGTCACCGCCCTATGGGCTCGGACAAAGGCTGTGGCCAAATGGGTCAGTGGCAGTCCGGCCTCCGTGGCCAGCTCGCTCAGCGCTTCGACAGCCTCCAGCTTGGCTCGGTTGGCCGGGACATTTAGGTCGAATGCCTGGGGGGCGGTGGCGGTCCGATGACCACGGGTGGGATCGGCCCGTCCGGACAACCATCCGCTGCTCAGCGGCCCGTAGGACAGCACGCCCATGCCGTGTCGCTCGGCGACGGGAAGCACGGTGCCTTCAATGGTCCGGGTGAGGATCGAGTAGCGGGGCTGCTCCGTCCGGAAGCGGTGGTGGCTGCCGCGCTCGGCCGCCCACTGCGCCTCCACCATGACGTCAGCGGGGAACGTCGACGAGCCGATGGCGCGGACCTTGCCCGCCCGGATCAGATCGGAGAGGGCGCCCAGCGTCTCGTCGAGATCCGTGTCGTAGTCGGGTCGGTGCTGTTGGTAGAGATCGATGTAGTCGGTGCCGAGGCGTCGCAGGCTGTCTTCGACTGCTCGGGCGATCCAACGCGGTGACGCACCCTGCGCGTTGGGGTCGCC
>Ga0302276_10001083_pt1 | contig 24608 bp, 26 predicted proteins | sample III_Bog_N2_3_FD_198768 | JGI IMG/M metagenome (GOLD analysis project Ga0302276, IMG submission 198768) | Peat permafrost microbial communities from Stordalen Mire near Abisko, Sweden - III_Bog_N2_3 | ecosystem: Environmental > Terrestrial > Soil > Wetlands > Peat | place: Sweden: Abisko...
CACCCGGCGGTGACGAAGTGGTTGGAGGCGCATAAGCGCGTCCACGTTCATTTCACGCCTACCAGTTCCTCCTGGTTGAACATGGTGGAACGGTTCTTTCGAGATATCACGGAGAACCGCATCCGCAGAGGGATTTTTCGATCAGTCGCCGAACTGGAATCCGCCATCCAGACCTACATCGCGAACCACAATGCAGCCCCGAAGCCATTCATCTGGACCGCATCCGCAAATGACATCCTCGCCAAGGTCGCCCGAGCTCGGAAGGCGCTGGATCCCACCCATTGTGCCGATGCCACGAATTAGAGGCGCGATCTGCTTTGCTTTTCTCGGCGAGCCTCGGCTACTTCGGCGTCCTCGGCGATAAGCCTTTTCATTGGTGCTTCGGCGCATTGAACCTATGCATTCCGAGAACCCAGAAAGGGCCTATCGCCGAGGACGCCGAGGCGACCGAGGCTCGCCGAGAAAAGCTAAAAGCCTGAATCTCCCCCAGGGATTGAGCGCATTGATCCCCTGGAGGGTGAAAAGGCATGGGCCGGCACTGGGGAGAGGATTGGGGCGATGATTATCCTCATCGGGACATAACCGAGGCGATCATCCAGCCGGCAATCCGATTGCAGAAGTCATTAGGGCCAGGGCTCCTGGAAGACGCATACAAGGTCTGTTTGGCCCATGCGCTCAGGCTCGACGGCCATAGGGCCCTCCGGGAAGTTCACCTGGACATCACCTACGAGGGGCTGTGCGTCCCCAACGCCTACATCATGGACCTCGTGGTGGACGACAAGGTGGTGGTTGAAGCCAAGGCGATCGAAAAGTTCTCCGATGTCAACTTTGCCCAACTGAACAGCTACCTTCATTTCTCCAGTTTTGAAGTAGGCCTGCTGCTCAATTTCCACGCCTGGCCGCTCAAGGACGGCGGAATCAAGCGGCTCATCAACACGAAAGCCTGACCACCATCGGATGGAAGCACTGGGCCTGGATGGTACATGTATTTCTGGCGGCCTACACTAGAAAAGGCTGTCCAGGTTACAGGTCCGGGTCCCCCCGGAGCGGCCTGTCTGCTCACGGCAGTCGCGTGCGCGACTGCCGTGAGCGGAAGGAGCCAGCCCCTTCCGGCGACCGGGTTCCACCTTCGTGAGAAGGGCGGATGCGACCCAATCGGGGCAAAGGTCAGGCTGGGGTGGACGCCAAAGCCCAGTCCCGGTCTCCGTTTGGCCCTGGTTCTCCCCTCTCTAGCCGCCGAAAGGGCCCCGCACCCATGCCGTGATCCCTTCCGTCGCTGGCCGTTCGCGTCAGCGAACGGACCAGCGACGACCCTGGCGCCGGGGCGGGACCCGAAAGCTATGCGTAGAAGCCCCGGTCGTGCATGGCCTGGCTGACCCGGTCCAGGGCCAGGATGTAGGCGCCGATGCGGGGGTTGGTCTTGAACTTGTCGGTGGTGGCGAACACCGCCTGGAAGGCGTGGGTCATGTACTCCACCAGCCGCTCGTTCACTTCCCGTTCGCGCCAGTAGAAACCCAGCCGGTTCTGCACCCACTCGAAGTAGCTGACCGTCACGCCGCCGGCGTTGGCCAGGATGTCCGGCACCACCAGCACGCCGTTGTCCAGCAGGATGGGGTCCGCCTCGGGCGAGGTGGGGCCGTTGGCGCCCTCCACCACCACCTTGGCCCGGACCTTGGCGGCGTTCTCCTCGGTGATCTGGTTCTCGGTGGCGGCCGGCACCAGGATGTCCACCGGCATGGTCAGCAGTTCCTTGGCGTCCATGGGCTCCGCGCCCTTGAAGCCCACCACGGTCTTGAACTCGGCGTGGTGCTTGAGCAGGGCGTGGATATCGATGCCGCGGTCGTTGCGGATGGCGCCCTTGAGGTCCGACACCGCCACCATCCGGCCGCCGGCCTCGTGCAGCAGCCGCGCGCTCTGGGAGCCCACGTTGCCGAAGCCCTGGATGGCCAGGGTGGCACCCGCCAGGGGCTTGCCCAGCCGCTGCATGGCCTCCCGGGCGGAGATGAGGATGCCGCGGCCGGTGGCCTCGGTGCGCCCGAGGCTGCCGCCCAGGGAGATGGGCTTGCCGGTCACCACGGCGGTCTCGGTCTTGCGGGTGTGCATGGCGAAGGTGTCCAGGACCCAGGCCATGACCTGGGAGTTGGTGCCCATGTCCATGCCCGGCACGTCGCGGTCGGGACCCAGCAGGTCCATGATCTCGGCGATGTAGCGCCGGGTGAGCCGCTCCAGCTCGCCCTGGCTCATGATCAGGGGATCGCAGATCACGCCGCCCTTGGCGCCCCCGAAGGGCACGTCCACCACGGCGGTCTTCCAGGTGTTCCAGGCGGCGCCGGCCTTGATCTCGTCCAGGGTCAGCCGGGGGTCGTAGCGGATGCCGCCCTTGGAGGGCCCGCGGGCGACGTTGTGCTGCACCCGGTAGCCGGTGAAGATCTCCCAGCGGCCGTCGTCCATGTGGACCGGACAGCTGACGATGATGGACCGGATCGGCGCGATGAACACCCGGAACAGGGCGTCCTCCAGGCCGTACAGCTCGGCCGCCACGCGCAGACGGGCCTGCATTGCATCGAACGCGTTGTGCTGATTGGACATGGCTTTATTCCTCGATGGGGTCCGGAACGGAAGGGGTGGTGCCGGGCAGCGCCTCGGGGGGCAGTTCCAGCTCCCGGCCGCTGTTCCACAGGCCTTCCAGGTTGTAGAAGCTGCGCGTCTCCTCGTCCATGACGTGGATGATCAGATCACCGTAGTCCAGGAGGATCCAGTTGCCGTTGCTGGCGCCCTCGGTGGACAGGGGCCGCTCGCCCCCGGCCTTCAGCGCCGCTTCTACAGCGTCGGCCACGGCCCGGTTCTGCCGGTCGCTTCCGCCGCTCATGAAGGCGAAGGTGTCGGTGAAGCTGGCGACCCCGGTCACGTCCACCACCCGGATCCGGAACGCCTTCTTGGACCGCGCTGCTTCAACCACGCTCGCAAGCCGCTGGTCAAGGTTCATTGGTTCTCCCATTCAAGTCTAACGGTACTGTTTTTCCCGCAAAATCGCAGCCATAACTTGGGGAGGAATCCCCGCGGGGCTCCCGCCCCGGCCCAGGTCCGCGCGCAGCGCGGAGGAGGCCAGATCCAGCCCGGTGCCCGGAAGCCAGACCAGTTCGCCCGGAGCGCCGGACCAGGCGGGCCGGACCCGGCCGGCCAGCAACTCCGGCAGCCCGGACGGGCCATCGGCCGGCCCAAGCGTGCCGGGCCGGGGCGCCACGGCCAGGGAGACCAGTTCCAGGATCCTCCCCGCCTGGCGCCAACCCGGAAACCCTTGCAGATGGTCGCTGCCCAGGAGGAAGATCCAGGCGGCCGACTCCCGGGCGGTCAACCGCTCCAGGGTGGTCACGGTGAAGCTGGTGCCGCCCTGCTCCACTTCCAGGGGCTCCACCCGGGCCGGGAAGGCCAGGGTGGCCAGGGCGGCCTCCAGCAGGCGGAGCCGGGCGGGTCCGTCCGGATCCCCGGTCGGTACCGCCTTGTGGGGCGGCACGGCGGTCGGGATGAAGCGCACCTCGTCCAGACCCAGGTGCGCCATGGCCAGCTCCGCCAGCCGCAGGTGGCCCTGGTGCGGCGGATCGAAGGTGCCGCCCAGCAGGCCGATCCGCAGGGATCCGGCGGGACGCATGGCCGGCATGGACGGAATGGGGCTCATTCGGACTGCAGACCGGCCAGGGCCTCGGCCACGCGGAACACCAGGGGACGGATGCCCTCGCCGGTCACGCCGGAGATGAGCAGCGGCTCCTGGCCCCGGGCCCGGCACATGGCCTCGAAGCGGTGGCGCCGGTCCTCGTCCTGGAGGGCGTCCAGCTTGGTGCCCACCAGCCAGCAGGGCTTGGCCGCCAGCACCGGGGAAAAGGCCTCCAGCTCGCCGCGGATGACCCGCACGGCCTCTTCGGGCTCGGTCATGGGGTCGGACAGATCCACCAGATGCAGCAGCATCCGGGTGCGCTCCACGTGGCGGAGGAACTGGATGCCCAGTCCGGCGCCGCCGGCGGCGCCCTCGATGAGCCCCGGGATGTCGGCGATGACGAAGCTCACCAGCTCGTCCACGGCCACCACCCCCAGCTGCGGCTCCAGGGTGGTGAAGGGGTAGTTCGCGATGCGCGGCCGGGCGGCGGAGACCCGGCTCACCAGGGTGCTTTTGCCGGCGTTGGGGAAGCCCAGCAGGCCCACATCGGCGATCAGCTTGAGCTCCAGTTCCACATCGCGGATCTCGCCGTCCTCGCCCGGCTGGGCGTGGCGCGGCGTGCGGTTGGTGGAGCTCTTGAAGTGGTTGTTGCCCTGGCCGCCGCGTCCGCCCCGGGCCACGCACACGATCTGCCCGGGCTCCAGCAGCTCCGCCAGCAGTTCGCCACTGGCGGCGTCGCGCAGCACGGTGCCCAGGGGCACGTCCAGCAGGATGTTGGCGCCGTCGCTGCCGTGGCAGAGCCCGCCGGCCCCGGCCATGCCGCGTCCGGCGCTGAAGGCGCGCTGGTTGCGGAACGGGTTCAGGGTGTTCAGGCTGCGGTCGGCCCGGAACGAGACCGAGCCGCCCAGGCCCCCGTCCCCGCCATCCGGCCCACCGTATTCCGCGAACTTTTCGTGCCGGAAACTCACGGCACCGGCGCCGCCGTGGCCGGCTTCCACATGGAGGGTCAAATGGTCAAGGAACATCAGGCTTCCTGAAAGTGAAAGAGCGCGCAGACCGATGGCCGCGCGCCCTCACCAAAGAATGGCGTGGATCAAGCTTCGATGGGATCCACATGAATGAAACGGCCATGCTGGCCCTTATCCTGGAAGCGGACCTTGCCTTCCACTTTGGCGAACAGGGTGTGGTCGGTGCCCATCCCCACGTTGACGCCCATGTGGAAGCGAGTGCCGCGCTGGCGGACGATGATCGAGCCGGCCGTCACCAGCTGGCCGCCGAAGGCCTTCACACCGAGCCGCTGAGCATTGGAATCGCGGCCGTTACGGCTTGAGCCTACGCCTTTTTTGTGAGCCATGATAAATCCTCTCTGCTGTTCGGGTTCAGGTTAAGCCGTGATTCCGGTGATGCGCACTTCGGTGTAGCCCTGGCGATGGCCCTGGGTCCGCTGGTAGGTGGTGGTCCGCTTCTTCTTGAAGATGAACACCTTCTTCCGCCGGTCATGGCAGATCACTTCGGCGGAAACCGTGGCGCCGGCGATGGTCGGCTGGCCGACGTTCAGTTCGCCTTCCTTGTCCACCAGGAGCACACGATCGAACACGAACGCTTCCTTGAGTTCCTTTTCCAGCAGTTCGACCCGGATGATCTCACCCTCGGTCACTCGGTACTGCTTGCCACCGGTTTGAATCACTGCGTACATGACATCCTCGCGTAGGAGGCTTGGGCGGCGGAACCGGGAAGAGGCTGCGCACTTGAGGAGCCCAAGACAAGGCCTATCAGATTGCCACGGGTTTCCTGATGACGCAAGGCTAAATGTGGGCCCAGCTGTCCAGCTCATAGCTGGTGCTGCGCCCGCCCGCGCGGGACTTCACCAGCAACCCGTGCCCCAGCAGTTCGCTGATATCCCGCAGCGCCGTATCCTGGGAGCACTTGGCCAGGACCGCCCACTTGCCGGTGGTGAGCTTGCCCTGGAACCCCTCCAGCAGGAGATTGAGCAGTCTGACCTGGCGACCGTTCAGCGGGATGCCAGCGCAGCGCCGCCAGAAACGGGCCTTGGCCAGCACCCCGTCCAGGCCCGCCTGGGCCACCTCCACCGCCCGGAGCAGGGTGGCCAGGAACCAGGCCAGCCAGTCGGTGATGTCCAGGCCGCCCTTCTGGGTGTGCTCCAGGATGTGGTAGTAGGCCCTGCGTTCCCGCTGGATCTGGGCCGACAGGCTGTAGAAGCGCTGCGGACATCCCTCGGCCCGGGCCAGCAGCAGCTCCCCCAGGGCCCGGGCGATGCGGCCGTTGCCGTCCTCGAAGGGATGCAGGGTCACCAGCCACAGATGGCCGATGCCCGCCTGGAGCACGGGAGATTCACCGGGCGGGCCATTGACCCAATCCAGGAAGCGCCCGGTTTCGACTTCCAGGCGTTCGGCTGGAGGCGCCTGGAAATGCACCTGCTCGCGGCCGATGGGACCGGACACCACCTGCATGGGGCCGCCGACATCGGTCCGCCAGACGCCAGTCCGGATCGGCCGCAGGCCGGAGTAGCCGGAGGGGAACAGGGCCGCGTGCCACCCGAACAGGCGCTCCCGGGTCACCTCCGCCGCGCAGTTGAGGGTGGCGTCCAGCATCATGGCCACCAGCCCTTCCACCCGAGGGTCCATCGAGGTCTCGGTATCCAACGGCACCCCCAGGCGGCGGGCCAGGGAGGATCGGACAGACTGGACATTCAGAGCTTCGCCTTCGATGGCGCTGGTCTGGACCGCCTCCTGGGTGAGCGCGCTCAGCCCGGCCAGGTCCCGGGCGGCCAGGCCAGCATCGGCCAGCCGCCCCATGAGCATGCCCTGGGCACGGCTCGCGGCGGCCAACGGCACGGCCAAGGCACCCAGATCGTAGCGCCACTGGGGCCAGTCCTCGGCCTGCCACAGGTAGGTGTATTCACCGCTTCCCATGCGGTCATTATGCGTTCAATCGCCGCATGGGCCAGTCCCGGTGTGTCCCGGCGCCGGGCAGTGCTCGGCTGCCCGGCTCAGCCCTTCCAGGCCTCCAGCACCCGGAAGCGGTCGCCCATCATGCTGGGCAGGGTGAGCTGCAGCAGGTTCTCCATGCGCCGCAGGCGCTCCGGGGCCGCCAGCGCCTGCCAGCCGGACTCCCACTGGGCCAGGGGCGCGTGGGCCCGGATCCAGCGGCCCAGGGTCTGGTGCCATGGGCCGTCCAGGGCCGCCAGGCCCTGCTGCCCCAGCAGCCCGGCCAGGCGGGTGAAGTCCACGTCGGCGGTGAGGTCGGAGCCGCCCAGGTCGTCCCACCACAGGCCATCCACCGTGTGGCCCTTGAAGCGCCGCAGATCGGCGCCCTTGTCCAGCAGGCGCGAGGCGGTTTCGCCGTAGTCGATGGCCAGGAACAGGCCGGCCCGCAGGCTCCCGGCCAGGTCCTGGACCAGGGCCGGCAGCCCCGCGCACCAGGGGGCGCCGTCGCCGGACTCCAGGCCGCCCTCGGCCTGGCCGGTGAACCATTCGGTGGCCTCGCAGGGCTCGCCGGGCAGCCAGACCGGACCGGAGGCGGCCAGCGCCTCGAACTGCCAGCGTTCCCCGTCCCAGCGCCAGGGCTGGGCCGGCAGGGCGTCGAACAGCTCATTGGAGATGATGGCGCCCAGGAACGGCGCCAGGGGCTCATCCTGGGCCACCAGCCGGGCCCGGCCGGAGGCCAGGTGCGGGGCCAGGGCGGTCCGGGCGGCGGCGGCGGCGGCCGGGTTGTCGTCCCGGTGCAGGTAGCGCAGAGCCTGGGCGAACGGGCCCTGGGCCGCCTGCAGCAGGTCCCGGCCCAGCCAGCCCCGGCCGGCGCCGGGCTCCAGCACCACGAAGGGGTCGGGCCGGCCCAGGCGCTCCCAGACCTGCTCCAGCCGGCAGGCCATGGCTTCGCCCAGCAGCGGGCCCAGATCCAGGGCGGTGTAGTAGTCGGCGCCCTGGAACCCCCACGGGCCCTCGGTCCGCCGGTAGTAGCCGTCCGGGGCGTACAGGGCCTCGGCCATCACCGCCGCCGCCGGGACCGGCGCCTGGGCCGCCCTGGCCCGGATCCGGGCCGTCAATGGGTTGATCCCGCCATCCTGGGGGCCGCTGGGGCTAAGCTCGTCGTTCATCTTCCGCCTTTCCGCACCGGAAACCGCTCCAGCAGCCACGGCAGCACCCACTGGGTCACCAGCAGGGCCAGGGCCACCCCGCCCAGCGAGGCCAGCCCCAGCCCGCGCAGGCCCCGGTAGCCGCTGAACACCAGCCCGCCGAAGCCCGCCAGGGTGGTTCCGGCGCACACGGCGTTGACCCGGGCCACCCGGGCGGCGGCCTGGGATTCCATCCGGGCCCGGTGCAGCAGGTTCATGGCCGTGTCCACGCTCACCCCCAGGGCGATGGGAATGGCCACCAGGGACAAGAAGGTCAGCGGTTCGCCGGTCCAGCCCAGGATCCCCAGCACCCCGACCTGGCTGGCCGCCAGGGGCACCATGGCCAGGAGCAGGAACCGGAGCCGGCGCCCGAACGCGGCCACCACCACCAGCACCGCCGCCAGGGCCAGCAGGATGATCTGGCGCAGGGCCTGGCGGGCCACCGCCTTGATGGCCCGGAACAGCGGCCGGGTGCCCACCATGCGCGCCCCGGCATCCTCGATCCGGCCCTGGATGCGCTCCTGGGCCGCGTCGCTCAGGCGCAGCGGCAGGGTGAAGGCCTCCGGCGGCCCCTCCGGCGCGGCCTTGGGCCGGGGTGTGGCATTGAACAGGTTCCATTTGGGCCGCTCGGGCAGGGGCCGCACCGGCGGCATCAGCGCCTGCAGGGCCATGGGCGCGGCCAGCGGGTCGCCGGCGCTGGCGCGCAGGGCGGACAGGGGCTTCTCCAGCGCCACCGGATCCAGGCCGACCCGGCCGGCCTCGTCCAGCACCCGGCCGTACCAGGTGTCCGAGGCCAGCAGGCGCCTCAGGTCCGGATCCATGTCCTGCCAGATGGGCATGGGCAGCCCCTCCTGACGCAGGGGCACCATCACCTGGTTCCACAGGGCCGGCAGGTTGTCCGGATCGTCCAGGGGGATCTGCACCGCCAGCGGCTGCAGCCCGGCGCCCAGGGCGTGGCCCAGGGTCTCCTGCAGCGCCAGGGCGGGATTGCCCTGCTGCCGGAACCGGCGCAGATCCTCTTCCCAGGTGAGGTGCCGGGCGCCCAGCAGGGCCAGCAGGACCACCCCCAGCGCCAGGGCCGGCTTCCATCCGGGCACCGGCCGGACCGGTTCCGGCTGCGGTCCGGGCGCGAAAGTGCCGGTGCCCCGGTCCAGGGCCAGCAGCAGTCCGGGCAGGACCAGGAAACTGGCCGCCATGCATGCCAGCAGGCCGAGCCCGGCGGTGAGGCCCAGATCCCGGAAGCCCGGAAAGGGCGCCACGGTGCAGGCCAGGAAGGCCGTGGCGGTGGCCAGGCCGCCGGCCACCACCCCCGGACCGGTGCCGAGCAGGGCCGCCCGGATGGCTCTGGGCTTGCTCCGCCCGGCCTGGCGTTCGTCCCGGTAGCGGCTGAACAGCAGGATCCCCACATCATCGCCGATGCCCAGCAGCACCGCCCCGAAGGCCGCCGCCATGAGGTTCAGCCGGCCCAGGATCCATCCGGTGAGCCCCAGGGCCCAGAACATGCCCAGCAGCAGGGGCACCACCACGAAGCCGTAGCCGGCCAGGGTGCGGAAACCGATCCAGTACACCAGTCCGATGAGCACGAAACTCAGGGCCAGGCTCATGAGGATCTCCCGGGTGAGCCGGTAGGATTCCCAGTAGGCGATGGCATGGGCCCCGGTGGCCTGCAGGGGGAAGGCCCGCCCGGGCCCGGCCGCCAACGCCCGCTCCACCTGGGCGTGGGAAGCCCGGGCCGGCAGCGGCCCGGTACCGCCCCGGCCAAGCCAGGCCAGCACCCGGGCCGTGGCCTTGCTGTCGCCGCTGGGGAAGTCCAGCACCACCGGCAGCAGCACGAACCGGCCGTCCCGGGTCTCCAGGTAGCCGGTGCGCAGCTTCAGGGGAAAGGCCCGCACCGAGTGCATGGCCCCGACCACGGTCTGGTCCCCGCTGGGGAACAGCGTCAGCAGGCCCAGGGGATCCAGCTGGGCCCGCTTGGCCTGGGCCGGATCCGGGGAGGCCAGGGCCCGGGCGGTCCGGGCCAGGCGCCGGTGCAGTTCGGCGGGATCCTGGAGCGGCGCCAGCCGATCCCCCAGCAGCATGGGCGCCAGGGCGTAGGTCTTTTCGGTCACCAGGCGCCCCACCGCGCCGTCGCCTTCCAGGAAGCTGCCCGCCGCCAGCAGGGGCGGCCACAGGGAGGCCCCCATGGGCTCGGGCACCGGGATCGCCGCCGAGATCCGGCCATCGTCATCCACGCCGTTGAGGGGCACCCCGGTGTCGGTGAGCAGGTGCTCCACCAGCCCCTCGGCCCAGGCCTCCCGGGCCTCCAGATCGCCCTTGCCGCCCTCCGCGGCCAGCCAGAGCAGCTCCTGCTGGCCCACGCCCGCCTCGATGCTGGCCCGCACCACCGGATTATCGGTGGGCAGCAGGCTCATGAGATCCAGCCGGCGCTCCACCCGGAGCACCCCCAGGCCCAGCACCAGGGTCAGCGCGGCCAGGGCCAGGGCCAGCCCGGCGGGTCGCCGCAGGTGCAAACGCAGGAGGGCCCGGAGCATACGGTCCATTAATTATCCATTAACGCTTTCCAGCAGCCGTTCCAGGGTCGGGCGCAGCACCACCCGCTTGCTGGAGGCCAGGCGCCGGAACAGGCTGCCGTCCTCCAGCCGCAGCAGGGGATAGGTCTCCTTGTCGGTGGCCTGCAGGCTTTCCGCCCAGCGCCCGGCGGTGATCACCGTGGGCAGTTCCTCGCCGTAGCGGTGGTCCAGCAGCTGGGCCAGGGCCCGCACCACCCGGATGTCCGCGTCCAGGCGGTCGAAGTCGTCCAGCACCAGGCACGGGGCGCGCAGCAGCGGCGCCATCCGGTCCCGCTCGCTCTGGAAGTCGGTGTTGCGGAAGCTCCGGGAATCGTAATAGATGTCCTTGAGCTCCAGACTGAAGGTGCGCACCGAGATGAACAGCCCGGGCCGGTTCCAGCGCTCGCACCAGGCCTTGAGCACCGCCGCCGCCAGGGTGCTGCGGCCGCTGCCCGGGGGGCCGTCGATCCACCAGGAATCGGCCGGGTCCCGGTCGTTGTGGGCCCAGTTGTACAGGCTGCGGTAGCCCTGGGGCTCCTGGGCCGGCCGCGGGTCGCGCCAGCTCAGCTCGCCGTCCGACTGGGGCCTGGGGCCGCACTTGTGCAGGATCAGGTCCAGCTTGGAGCGCAGATCCTCGGGCAGGGTTTCCCGGGTCTCGGCGTGCTCCAGCAGCTGGTGTGCGGACGACAGCGCCGCGGTGAGCTTCTCCCGGGGGTGCTGGATCTTCCACCACTCCCAGAACGACTCCAGGCTGGCCGTGCGGTAGCGGTTGGGGATGCCCTCCAGGATGCGCTCCGCCGCCGCCAGGGAGGCGCAGCTGCAGGGCCGGGCCGGCTGGACCGGATCGGGATCCAGCAGCACGCCCCGGCCCCCGCACAGGGGGCAGCCCGGCTGACCTTTCACGAACGGTCCCCCTTGAGGAACTGCCCCAGCAGCACCCGGCGCCGGTCGCGGATCTTCATGAAGGCCCGCTCCTCGATCTGCCGCACCCGCTCGCGGCTGATGGGGGGATCGAACAGCTGGCCGATGCGCTCCAGGGTCATGGGGTCGGACCCGTCCAGCCCGAAGTGCAGGGCGATGATCCGGCGCTCCTTGTCGTTGAGCAGGCCCAGGCTCAGGCGCACCTGATCCAGGAACGACTCCTGGTCCATGGTCTCCATGGCCGATGGCTCGATGGTCTGTTCCAGACTGTCGCCCAGGGTGAGGTCCGATTCGCCCATGCCCTGCTCGGTGGAGACCGTGGCGGTGGTCTGCTGCAGCAGCTGCAGCCGCTCCACCTCCTCCGCGCTGAAATTGCTGGCCGCCACGATGTCCTGGACCGTCGGGGTGCGGCCCAGGTCCTGGCCCAGCCGGTGGGTGATCCGGTTCAGCTGCACCAGGTGGCCGGCCACCTTCTGGGGCAGCCGGATCTTGCTGCCGTGCTCGGCCAGGGCGTGGAAGATCGCCTGCCGCACCCACCAGGAGGCGTAGGTGAGGAACTTGTTCTCCCGCTCCGGGTCGAACCGCTTGGCCGCCTCGATCAGGCCCAGGTTGCCTTCTGAGATGAGATCCAGCAGGTCCAGGCCCATGCCCTGGAACTTGCGGGCCTCCTTCACCACGAAGCGCAGATTGCCTTCCACCAGGTAGCGCAGCCCTTCCGGGTTGCGGTCGTTCTGCCACAGGCGGCCGTTGATCCGTTCCTCCTCCGCCGTCAGCAGAGGCAGGTCCCGGATGGAATCGAAGTACTTGTCGAGGGAGCGCTCTTCCAGATGCCGTTGGGGCACATTCCACCTTCCAGGGAGGGGTCAGGTTACCAAAAGAGATACCAGCTTAGCGCTTGCGCAGGCCTTGGGATGTGAGTTTCACCAGACCCGTGGAGGGGATGCCTTCCCGGGAGGGTTCCGGTTCGAGTCCGGCGGCCTTCATTTTCAATTCATAGTTTTCCACAAATCTCTGCATTTCATCCTGCATATTTTTCATGCGGTCGCGAAGATTCAGCACGACCTCCACGCCGGCCAGGTTGACCCCCAGATCCCGGGTGAGGCTGAGGATGAATTCCAGCCTTTCCAGGTCCTCTTCACTGTACAACCGGGTCTTGCCTTCGGTCCGGGACGGCAGCAGCAGCCCCTCCCGCTCGTACAGGCGCAGGGTCTGGGGATGGATCTCATAGCGGGCGGCCACCACGCCGATCATGAACGAGCCACTCTTGGGATCCCGGCGCATGCGCTACCTCCAGCCGTCGCCACGGATGCCGGCGTCATTGAGCTCCGCCAGCTCCCGCAGCAGTTCCTTGCTGCGTTCGTCCACGATCTTGGGGGTCAGCACCTTGATCCGGGCGAACAGGTCGCCCCGGGTGGGGCTGCCCGGGATGGGCATGCCCAGGCCCTTCAGGCGCAGGTTGGCGTTGCTCTGGGTGCCGGGCGGGATCTTGATGGTGGAATGCCCTTCGGGGGTCGGCACCTCCACCTTGGTGCCCAGGGCCGCCTCGGAGAAGCTGATGGGCAGGTCCAGGTACAGATTGGGCCCCCGGCGCTCGAAGCGGGCATCCGGCTCCACCTGGATCTGCAGGTAGAGATCGCCCGGCCCGCCGCCGCGCCGTCCGGCTTCGCCCTTGCCGGCCACCCGCAGCCGGGTGCCGTCCTCCACCCCGGCGGGAATGGCCACGGTCACCGTTTCGGCCTTGGGCACCCGCCCGCGGCCCTGGCAGGCGCCGCACGGCGGCGCCTTCTTGCCGGTGCCGGCGCAGGCCGGGCACTCGCGCCGGGCCTTGAAGAAGCCCGCGCCCTCTTCCCGGAAGCCCTGGCCGCCGCAGGTGGCGCAGGTGGTGGGCCGGGATCCCGGCAGGTCGCCCGAGCCCTGGCAGGCCGAGCAGGTCTCCGAGCGCTGCAGGCTCAGGGACAGCCGGGTGCCGTGGAAGGCGTCCCGGAAGGCGATCCGCACCGTGTGCTGGGTGTCTTCGCCCGGCTTGGGGCCGGGGCGCTTGCGCCCGCCCTTGTTGCCGAAGCCGCGGAACAGGTCCTGGAAGGTGCTGCCTCCGCCGCCCTCGAACTCGTCGAAGGAGAAGCCCTGCGGCTGGGCCCCCGGCCCGGCGGGGTCGCCGTAGGTATCGTAGTTCTTCCGCTTCTCCGGATCGGACAGCACCTCGTTGGCTTCGGTGACCTCCTTGAACCGGGCCTCGGAGTCCTTGTTGCCCGGGTTCAGATCCGGGTGGTACTTCCGGGCCAGCTTCCGGTAGGCCTTCTTGATGTCATCCTCGGTCGCGCCGCGGGGAACACCTAGGATCTTGTAGAAATCGGGATGGGCCATGGCAGCAATCTACCTCGAATTTGCGCCGACGGGACTCATGTTTTTTAAAAAAAACCGCCGGGGCGGGGTACGAACCCCGGCTCCCGGCGGCTTGCCCCTGGGGGTCGTCTAGTTGACCACTTCGGCGTCGATGACGTCGTCGTCCTTCTTGCTTTCGCCGCCCGGGGCCGCCCCGCCCGCGGGGGGCGCCGGGGGGTTCTCCTTGTAGATGGATTCGGCCAGCTTGTGCGACTTGGCGGTGAGGTTTTCCAGGGCCTTCTGGATCCGGTCCTTGTCCAGGCTGGCCAGGGCCTCCTTGGCCTCGGTCAGGGCCTTTTCGGCTTCCTGCTTGTCCCCTTCGGGCAGCTTGTCGCCGTTCTCCTTGATGAGCTTTTCCACCTGGTAGACGGTCTGGTCCAGGATGTTCTTGTTCTCCAGGAGCTTCTTCCGGTCCTCGTCCTCGGCCTTGTGGGCCTCGGCCTCGCGCACCTTGGCGTCGATCTCCTCCTTGGACAGTCCGGTGGAGCCGGTGAGGGTGATGCTGGCGTCCTTGCCGGTGCCCTTGTCCTTGGCCATGACGTGGACGATGCCGTTGGCGTCGATATCGAAGGTCACTTCGATCTGGGGCATGCCCCGGGGGGCGGGCGGCAGGCCACCCAGGTGGAAGTTGCCCAGCAGCTTGTTGCCTTCCACCAGCGGGCGCTCACCCTGGAACACCTCGATGTCGACGCCCGGCTGGCTGTCCACCGCGGTGGTGTAGACCTCGGAGCGCTTGGTGGGGATGGTGGTGTTGCGCGGGATGATCACGCTCATCTGGCCGCCGTTGGCGTTGATGCCCAGGGACAGCGGGGTCACGTCCAGCAGCAGGACGCCCTTGATGTCACCGGCCAGCACGCCGCCCTGGACCGCCGCGCCCACGGCCACCACCTCGTCGGGGTTCACGCTCTTGTTGGGCTCCCGGCCGAAGATGGCCTTGACCAGCTCCTGCACCCGGGGGGTGCGGGTGGACCCGCCCACCAGCACCACTTCGTCGATCTCGTGGTGGGCCACCTTGGCGTCCTTCACCGCGTTCTCGCAGGGGATCTTCAGCTTGGCCAGGATCGGCTCCAGCATCGCCTCGAACCGGGCCCGGGTGATGGTCTGGGTGAGGTGCTTGGGGCCGCTGGCGTCGGCGGTGATGTACGGCAGGTTGATATCGGTCTGGGTGGTGGAGCTCAGCTCGCACTTGGCCTTTTCGGAGGCCTCCTTCAGGCGCTGCATGGCGTCGGCCTGCTTGCGCAGATCGATGCCCTCCTGCTTCTGGAACTCCTCCACCAGCCAGTCGATGAGCAGCTGGTCCACGTTGTCGCCGCCCAGATGGGTGTCGCCGTTGGTGGACTTCACTTCCACCACGCCCTCGGACACCTCCAGGATGGAGATATCGAAGGTGCCGCCGCCGAAGTCGAACACCGCGATGGTGCCGTCCTTCTTCTTGTCCAGGCCGTAGGCCAGGGCGGCCGCGGTGGGCTCGTTGATGATGCGCATGACCTCCAGGCCCGCCACCGCCCCGGCGTCCTTGGTGGCCTGGCGCTGGGCGTCATTGAAGTAGGCGGGCACGGTGATGACGGCCTGGGTGACCTTTTCGCCCAGGTAGGCCTCGGCCGAGTCCTTCATCTTGGCCAGCACCATGGCGCTGATTTCCTCGGGGGTGTAGTGCTTGCCCATGATGTTCACGACGCAGCCACCCTTGTCGTTGCGCTCCACCAGGTAGGGCACCAGCCGCTGTTCCCGCTCGGAGTCCGAGAAGGGCAGCCCCATGAAGCGCTTGATGGAGGACACGGTGTTCTTGGGCTGGGCCACCGCCTGCCGCTTGGCCGAGGCGCCCACCAGCCGCTCACTGGTCTTGGGGTTGAAGCCGACCACGCTGGGGGTGGTGTTGGAGCCTTCGGCGTTGGGTATGACCTTCGGCTGTCCCCCTTCCATGATGGCTACGCAACTGTTGGTCGTGCCCAAATCGATGCCGATGATCTTGCCCATGCTTGCCTCCGTGACGGGGGTCCGCCGGCCATGGGGCCACGGGACCATCCTGTGACGTCCAGTTTAGGACACCCGGGAAGGCTGTCAATTCAATCTTCCATTTTTCACTCAGATTTCTTTAATGCCTCTGATGCATGGTTGAGGACGGAACACGCGCAGCGCCTGGGCTCGGGGGCCCGCAAAGAAATGCTGTGGGGTGTCCGGACGGATTAGAATCGAGGCATGGTCATCCGCCCCTGCCCCATCTGCCGCAAGCCCGTCGCCTGGGAACAGACCCCCACCCGCCCCTTCTGCTCCGAGCGCTGCCGGCTGCGGGATCTGGGGGCCTGGAGCGCCGAGGCCTACCGGGTCCCCGAGGCCCCGGAGACCGAGGACGGCGAAGGCTGGTCGGGGCCGGAGGGGGCGTAGCGGCTGGGACCCCGACTCGGTCATCGTACGTGTCCCAGACTTGCATCAGGGTCGCCCCGGTCGGTTGCTATCGCAACCGCCGGGGCGGTAACTGAAACGGGACCCCGGCGGGCGTGTCCCCATTCGCCGGCATGCAGGTCCAGCAGGCTTTATCCGGCCGGGAACTGGCTTCGAGCGGCCCCATTTTTCCGCTCACGGCAGTCGCGAATGCGACTGACCGGGAGCGAACAGGGCGCTGGGCCGGAACACGGACGACGATCTTGGACAGGCTCCTGGGACTGTCGGCAAACATGACAGCCATGGCCAGAATCAAGGTCCAGCGCCAGGCAATCCAACTGTCATCCTGCATTTCCCCGGTCATCGGTGTTCATCCCCGTTCCCTAAGCTCTGGCATCAGCCTTGGCGCAAGCTTCGGGACGTATTGGGAGTCGATGGCCGGGAGCCGGATGGACTGGCCTCCAGAACCCTGCGTGACGGCAAGCCGGGGCTGAGTTGGAACGGGGATGAACGCCGATATCCGGGGAAAAGCAGGATCAAGAAGGCCAGATCATTGGCTCAACCGGGTTGGCCGACAGCACCTAGTCCGCCCGGACGAACAGGCTCAACAGGGTATGGACCAGGGACAGCACGGCGATGACCACGGAAAGGATATCGAAACCCAATCCCGCCGAGATGGAGCCTAGGGAATGGAACATGAGGACCTCCTGGCGCTACCCGCCGATGCGGGCCAGCAGCCGGATCAGGCAAAGAATGAACGTGGCGACGGCGCCGAGTACCGGGCCGCCCTGGGAAAGCAGCGCATTCATAGACAATGGTTCCGACACCATGGGACCTCCGGTCGGTTCGGGAATGTTGCCTGGTTCGATGCCCGCCGCCGACCATTCCTTCCCGTTTTTCTGCGCCAGCCCGAACTTTTGCCGCCGTTCCTGGCCGCCAGCCATGCTAGAAGCAGATCATGCGTTTCGACGTGCTGACCCTTTTCCCCGAACTGTTCGACGCCGCGCGGGTGGGCGTCACCGGCCGCGCCTTCCGGGAACTGGGGCACGAACTGGCCGCCCTGAACTACCGGGCCTTCGCGGGCAACCCGTTCGGCCACGTGGACGCCCCGCCCTTCGGCGGGGGCCCCGGCATGGTGCTGCGCCCGGAGGTGCTCCGGGACGCCCTGGCCGCCCTGCCCCGCACGGGCCGCCACCGGGTGATCCACTTCTCCCCCGCGGCGCCGCCCCTGGATCACGCCAAGGTGCTGGAACTGGCCGCCCTGGACCAGCTGGTCCTGGTCTGCAGCCGCTTCGAGGGGGTGGATCAGCGGGCGGTGCAGTGCTACGTGGACGAGGAACTGAGCGTGGGCGAGGCCGTGCTGTCCGGCGGGGAGCTGCCGGCCCTGTGCCTGATCGATGCGGTCTGCCGCTGGTTGCCAGGAGTGCTGGGCAACGAGGCCTCGGCCCAGGCCGACAGCTTTGCCACCGGGCTGCTGGACCATCCGCACTTCACCCGCCCCGCCCAGTTCGAGGGCCTGGACGCGCCGGCCGTGCTGCTGGGCGGCAACCACGAGGCCATCCGCCTGTGGCGGCTGCGCGAGGCCATGGACCGGACCCGGCGCCTGCGCCCCGCCCTGTGGGCGACCTTCCTGGCCGAGCGCCTGGCTGAACTGCCCCGGCCCGACCAGTGGTGTGCCTGGCAGGTGGCCCATCCGGAGGATCGGGACCGGCCCAAACCGCGCGGCTGGAAGGGCTGGAAGGCCTGAAAAGCCGAGAAATCCGCTTTCCTTTGGCCCGGATCAGGATAAACTGGACGGCCCGCGTTGCGGGTTCGGGTGGCATGTCCCGCCGTTGTTGGTGACCGGACCGCTGTCCCCATCAGGAGACTCCATGGCTAACATCATCGACCGCCTCGAAGCAGGCATGCTGCGTCCCGATCTGCCCAAGATCGCCCCCGGCGACACCGTGAAAGTCCACGTGAAGGTCAAGGAAGGCGAGAAAGAGCGCATCCAGGTCTATCAGGGCGTGGTCATCGGCATCAAGGGCGGGGGCATGCGCACCTCCTTCACCGTGCGCAAGATCAGCGTCGGCGTCGGCGTGGAGCGGATCTTCCCCCTGCACAGCCCCTCCATCGACCACCTGGAAGTGCTTCGCAGCGGCAAGGTCCGCCGCGCCAAGCTCTATTTCCTGCGCGAGAAGCTGGGCAAGGCCGGCCGCCTCAAGGAGCGCCGCCGTCCGGACGTCGTCGCCGAGTAGTCGCCCCGCGCAGCTTCGCCTGGATGCCCGGCCCCTTCGGCCGGGCATTTTTGCCGTTGCCCCCCGGTCGCCCGGCTTGTCCCGCCACCTGTGGTACGCTTTCAGCCCTGTCCAGGAGGTCCCCATGCACCGCAGTTGCCGTCTGACCGCGAACGCCCGACGCCGATGAGCGACCCGGGCGGCCCGAGCGGCGAGGCGTTGTTCCCAGGCGACGCGCAGACCCGGGAACCCCGGGTCCTGTTCGTGGATGACGACGCGTACATGCGCCGGCTCATGACCGCGCGCCTGGCCCACATGGGCGCGCAGGTGGAGACCGCGCCCGGCGCCCCGGCCGCGCTGACCTTCCTGGAAAGCCACCGCCCGGACCTCATCGTCCTGGACGCGGTGATGCCGGGCATGGACGGCTTCGATCTGTGCCGCCGGCTAAAGGGCGACCCGCTGCTGCAGTCCATCCCGGTGGTCATCCTCACCGCCGTGGCCCGGGATCTGCGCCAGCGCAGCCTGGCCGCGGGCGCCGATGACTACCTGTCCAAGCTGGATCAGGATGTGCTGTTCCGGCTGAGGTTCCGACTGGCGTACCGGCTCGCCCTGCGTCTGGCCGGCGGTGCGGACGACCCCCCAGCCACCGCACCGGCGACCTTGCTGGCGGTTTCCGCCTCCCGGGCGGTCCCGGCCCAGCTGGGCACCCACCTGCTTCCGGTGGCGGTGCAGGTGGAGGAGGCCGCGACCCTGGACGAGGCCCTGGCCCGGCTGCAGGGCTGGAAGCCCGATCTGCTGACCCTGGATCTGGCCCTGGGCCCGGACCACCTGGACGGCTGGCTGGCCCAGCTCCGCGGCCTGCCCCACGGCGCCGATCTGCCCGTCCTGGCCCTGGCCACCAAGGGAGAGGAACCCTGGCTGGCCGGGCTGGAACCGCTCATCCAGGACCGCCTCCTCAAGCCCCTGGACGGCCATGAAAGCCGGCACCGGGTCCGCCACCTGCTCCGGGTGGCCCGGGTCTAAGGAGCCTGTTGACGGCCTGGACCGGCCCGGTTCCGCTACACTCAGGGGATGCCCAAACGCCCCTTCCGCACCATCACTCCCCAGGGCACCGAGATCCTGGTGGAACCCCTCCCCCATGTGCGCAGCTGCTCCGTGGGCTTCTGGGTGAAGCGCGGCTCCTGCGCCGAGACGGCCAAGGAAGAGGGCCTGGCCCACTTCATCGAGCACACCGTGTTCAAGGGTACCGAGCGCTATCCCGGCCCCCAGGCCATGGCCGAGGCCACTGATCGGCTGGGCGGCAATGTCGATGCCTTCACCGGCAAGGAGACCGCCTGCTTCTACGGCAAGGTGCTGCGCGAGCAGCTGCCCGCCCTGGTGGATCTGCTGGGCGAACTGGTCAGCACGCCGCGCTTCGATGCGGAAGAGCTGTCCCGGGAACGGCAGGTGATCCTGGAGGAGATCAGCCAGAGCGAAGACCAGCCTGACGACTGGGTGAACGAACTGTTCTACGCCAACTTCTGGCCCGGAGGTTCCCTGGCCCACCCCATCCTGGGCACCCGGGAGCAGGTGTCGGGCTACGGCCCCGAGCAGGCCCGGGCCTTCTTCCAGAAGACCTACCGGGCCCCCAATCTGCTGGTGAGCGCCGCCGGGGACATCGCTCCCGAGGCCTTCCTGGAACTGCTCCAGCCGATCCTGGACCGCCTCCCCGCCGGCCTGGAGCCCGGGATCGGCCAGCCCCCCGTCCCCAACCAGACCCGCCCCTTCCTGCTGAACACGCCGCGCAAGGAACTGCAGCAGGCCAGCCTGGCCATGGGCTTTCCGGCCTTCCCGCACCAGCACCCGGACCGGGCCGCGGTCAATCTGCTGGGCTACGTGCTGGGTGGCGGCATGTCCTCCCGGCTGTTCATGGAGCTGCGGGAGAAGCACGCCATGTGCTACCAGGTGGGCAGCTACCTCAGCCAGTACCAGGACACCGGGGCCCTGCAGATTGCCGCCAGCTGCGCCCCGGACCGGGCCCAGGAGCTGGTGCGGCGCACCATGGCCGAATGCGCCCGGATGCGCAGCGCCGGCGTCACCCGGGACGAGCTGGACCGGGCCAAGCTGCAGCTGCGCACCAGCCTGGTGCTCAACCAGGAATCCACCAGCAGCCGCATGTTCGCCCTGGCCCACCAGGCCATCCACATGGATAAGCTGCGCAGCCTGGACCAGCAGATCCAGGAGATCGACCGGGTGGACCTGGACCAGGTGCACCGGGTCGCCCAGACCGTGCTGGCGCCCGAGCAGTTCGGGGTATCCGCCCTGGGCACCGGCCGCGCCAACGGGATCCGACCCCGGGACCTGGTGGACCCGGCCTGAGCGCCGCTCCGCCTGCATCACCGCTTCACCCCCCATCGCCACCGTATTTTTGAGGAGGTTCCATGACCATTCGCCGATCCCTGCTCGCCGCGGCCTTCCTGAGCGCCGGGCTGTGGGCGGCCAAGCCGCCCCTGCCGTCCTTCATCACCACGCCCAGCGGCCTGCAGTACGTGGACATGCGGCCCGGCCTGGGCCGGACGCCGCAGACCGGCCAGCTCTGCTCGGTGCTCTACCGCGGCTGGCTGTACAACGACAACCAGCGGGGCAAGCTGTTCGACGCCGCCCAGGATCCCCGCAAGCCGTTCCAGTTCCGGGTGGGCCAGGGCCAGGTGATCCCCGGCTGGGATGAAGGCGTGAAGACCATGAAGGTGGGCAGCAAGCGGGTGCTGATCATCCCCCCGGCCCTGGGCTACGGCGACCAGGGGGCCGGGGACGCCATCCCGCCCGGGGCCACGCTGCTGTTCGAAGTGCAGCTGCTGGCCGTGAAGTAGTGGCATGCCATGAAAGGGGGAACTGCCTGCTCGCTGCGCTCGCGAGGTTCCCCCTTTGACCCCCACGGGGTGGGCGGGCAGAGCCCGCCCACCCCGTCTGTCCTCAATCAGTGACTTTTCAGGCCAACCGGCCCAGACTTTGGGGAACATGTCCCCCATCGAACCGCTCAATCCCGATGCCGCCAGCCCTCTCTACCTGCAGCTGCAGAGGTCGCTGCGCATGCTCATCCAGAACAGCGAATGGCACCCGGGCATGCGGCTGCCGGCGGTGCCGGAACTGGCCCAGCGCTTCCAGGTGCACCGGCTCACGGTGCTCAAGGCTCTGGCCGGGCTCAAGCGCACCGGCTGGGTGCAGACGGTCACCGGCCGGGGCAGCTTCGTGGCCGACCACCTGCCGGAGGCCCCGGCCCTGCGCGATCCGGAAAGCTTCCCGTTCCAGGGCACGTCCCTGAGGGTGCAGGACGACCAGCTGGGCCCCTGGCTGGGGGAGACCCTGGGCCAGGCGCAGAACCGGAAGCTGCTGAGCTTCTCGGCCAATTTCCCGCCCGCCGACCTGCTTCCGGGGGAGGCCTTGCGCCGCTGGCATGTGCAGACCATGAAGGAGATGGGGGCCGAGTCCTGGGCCTATGCGCCGCCCGCTGGCCTTCCCGCCTACCTGGACGCCATCGCCCGCTGGCTGGCGGCCGAGGGCGAACCCATCCCTCCGGGCTGGGGGGTGCGCGCGGTGCCCGGGGCCCAGGCCGGACTCGCCCTGGTGCTGGAGTCCCTGACCGTCCCCGGCGACCGGGTGGGGGTGGAAAGCCCCGGCTACGTGGGCGCCCTGGCCCTGATCCAGACCCTGGGCCGGCAGGCGGTGCCGGTGCCGGTGGACCGCAACGGCATGAACACCGAGCGGCTGGCCTCCATCCTGCAGAAGGGCGACGTGAAGCTGCTGCTCACCGTGCCCACCTTCCACAACCCCACCGGCATCACCTTCAGCCGCACCCGCCGGGAGAAGATCCTGGCCCTCACCCGCACCTACGGGGTGCCGGTGGTGGAGGACGACACGTACGGCGACCTGCGCTTCATCGGCACCCGGATCCCGGCCTGCCGCAGCCTGCCCAATGCCGAGCACGTGATCCAGCTGGGCAGCTTCTCCAAGTCCCTGGCCGCCGGCCTGCGCCTGGGCTACCTGATCGCCCCGGAGCGGATGCTGGACCGGCTCAGCCCGGTGGCGGAGGTGCACAGCATCGCGGTGCCGACCCTGTCCCAGGGGGTGGTGGCCCACCTGCTGGACTCCGGCGGCTTCAAGCGGCACCTGTCGCGCCTGCGCAAGGCCCTGCGCGAGCGCCGGGACGCCATGCTGGAGGCCATCCAGGCCAGCTTCCCGCGCGAAGCGGAAGTGACCGAGCCCAAGGGCGGCATGCACCTGTGGGTGATGCTGCCCGAGGACTTCTCCGCGCTGGAGCTGCACCGCACCGCCATCGAGCATGGCCTGGGCATCGCCCCGGGTCCCCTGTTCTTCCCGGACGGCAGGGGGACCAACTGTCTCCGGCTCAATTTTTCCACCCATGAGCCTCAAGTCACTCGCGAGGCCATCGCGCGCCTGGGCGGCCTGTTGCATGCCCATGCCAACGCCGCCACCTGAAGGAGATCCCGTGAGTCCACTCACCACCCCCGCCGCCCGGCTCGACATCCAGCTGGCCACCGTGCCCATCACCGCCGAAGAACGGACCCGGCGCATGCAGGGTCTCGGCTTCGGCAAGGTCTTCACCGAATACATGGTGGTCATCCCCTATACCGAAGCCGCGGGCTGGGGCCGGGGCCAACTCAAGCCGTACGGTCCCATCAGCCTGGACCCGGCCGCCTCGGTGCTGCATTACGGCCAGGCCATCTTCGAGGGCTTCAAGGCCTACCGCCAGCCCGATGGCCACATCAAGACCTTCCGGCCGGAAGCCAATGCCAACCGGTTCAACAACTCCGCCCGCCGTCTCGCCATGCCCGAGATCCCCACCGACCTGTTCGTGGCCGCCGCCGACGCCCTCATCAGCCAGGAGCGCGAATGGGTGCCCGCCGCCATCGGCGAAAGCCTCTACCTGCGCCCCTTCATGATCGCCACCGAGGCTCAGCTGGGGGTCAAACCCTCGGACGAGTACCTGTTCCTGCTCATCGCCTCCCCCTCCGGGGCCTATTTCGCCCAGGGGGTCAAGCCGGTAACCGTCTGGATCTCCGAGAACTACGTGCGGGCCGCGCCCGGCGGCACCGGCGCCGCCAAGTGCGCCGGCAACTACGCCGCCAGCCTGATCGCCCAGAAGGAGGCCAAGGAGGCCGGCTGCGACCAGGTGGTCTGGCTGGACGCGGTGCACCGCCGCTACGTGGAGGAGATGGGCGGCATGAACATCTTCTTCGTCTACGAGGAACAGGGCAAGACGGTGGTGGTCACCCCGCTGCTCACCGGCACCCTGCTGCCGGGCATCACCCGGCTCACCCTGCTGGAACTGGCCCAGTCCCTGGGCTACGCCGCCGAGGAGCGCCGGATCTCCGTGGACGAGTGGCAGTCCGCCCTGGCCGAGGGCCGCATGACCGAGGCCTTCGCCTGCGGCACGGCGGCGGTGATCACCCCCATCGGCACGGTGAGGTCCAACCACGGCGAATGGAAGATCAACCGCGGCGAGTCCGGCCCGGTGGCCACCCGGCTGCGCCAGGCGCTCCTGGAGCTTCAGCACGGTCTGGGCCCCGATCCCAAGGGCTGGATGCACGAGGTCTGCTAAGCGCCTGACCAAGTCATGGTCCGGGTCCCTCCAATTCGCCCTGGTCGTGGTGTATGAACGCATTCGCGTTCAGAGACAACGGAGGGACCCCGCGGAGGGAGGGCCGGGTGTCACCCCCGGTCGAGCCCTGTTTGCGAACAGGGTTCATGCCGGGCTTGGCGCGTACGGTATGAAGGTAGGACATTGATTCCCACCCTCCGGCGAAGCCATCCGTTCGGTTGGATCGCGGTCAGCGATCCAACCGAACGGGCCAGGACGAAAGGTAGGGAGCCGCACCCCCGCACTCGTTCCCCGCGCCCGGGCGTACAAAAGCAGGAGGGCCCGTCACCGGGCCCTCCTGCTTGATCTCGTTCCGACAGTTACGCGGCAGGCGCAGCGGCGGGAGCGGCAGCGGCGTCGTCGCCAGCGGTCAGCGCGGGGGCAGCGGGAGCGGCAGGAGCGTCAGCAGCCTTCTTGGCAGCCTTCTTGGCCTTCTTGGCCTTCTTGGCGGGCTTCGCATCGGCGGCAGGAGCGGCAGCGGCGTCGTCGCCAGCGGTCAGCGCGGGGGCAGCGGGAGCGGCAGGAGCGTCAGCGGCCTTCTTGGCAGCCTTCTTGGCCTTCTTGGCCTTCTTGGCAGGCTTCGCATCGGCGGCGGGAGCGGCAGCGGCGTCGTCGCCAGCGGTCAGCGCGGGGGCAGCGGGAGCGGCAGGAGCGTCAGCGGCCTTCTTGGCAGCCTTCTTGGCCTTCTTGGCCTTCTTGGCAGGCTTCGCGTCAGCGGCGGGAGCGGCGGCGG
>Ga0302276_10001084_pt1 | contig 24607 bp, 14 predicted proteins | sample III_Bog_N2_3_FD_198768 | JGI IMG/M metagenome (GOLD analysis project Ga0302276, IMG submission 198768) | Peat permafrost microbial communities from Stordalen Mire near Abisko, Sweden - III_Bog_N2_3 | ecosystem: Environmental > Terrestrial > Soil > Wetlands > Peat | place: Sweden: Abisko...
GCGCGGATCGACACGAACGTGGCGTCCTCGCGAGGTTCCGTCGCGCGGATCGACTCGAACGTGGCGTCCTCGAGAGCTTCCCTCGCGCGGATCGACACGAACGTGGCGTCCTCGTGAGGTTCCCTCGCGCGGATCGACACGAACGTCGCGTCCTCGAGAGGTTCCCTCGCGCGGATCGACACGATCGCGCCTCGTTCCCTTCGGGGGCTTCCTCGTTCACCTCGACGCCACTCGCGCGTCTCTCGCTTCGACCTCGTTCCGGATCGAGCGCCGAGCGGATCCGCCCGATGGAATGTCCACCAGAAGCTATCTCGGCCTCCTCCCCTCCCCTCCGTCCTAGCTCCCGCCGTTGCAGAGCGAGACACGCACGCCGCTCGTGATGGTCACCGCGCTCGCCGCGAACTGTCCCGGGAACCAGACGCTGTCTCGGCAACCACCCAGCGACCTCGTCAACGAGCAGCAGTCACCGAGAGTCCGGGCGCTCGAAGGACACTTGTTCTCCCCGTCGTTCTGCCCGGTGAGCAGCACAGCGGAGACTGTGACGTCGCTCATCCCGAAGTCATCGATCGGAAGGAGCGCTGCACCACCCCTCTGGACGAAAATGGGGAGAAGCAGCTCGCGCGTCGCACGCCCGGTGCCGAAGCTGCTCCCGACAAAGGTCGCTGGCAGAGTGACCGACGAAACGGCCCTTCCGTTCACGCACGCCGCCACGTACGCGGACATCAGCGCTGCCGCGGCGGCTTCAAGTGCGACGTCGCAGGAGGCCATTCCCTGTGCGCTCCCGCCCGGAGCTCGGGGGAAGAAGCATGGCTCGCATGCCTCGCAGTGAGCTTCCTGCTCGGAGCGGTACTCCGCAGGAAGCCCAGGGCAACTCCGGTCTGAAGTCCGAGCATCGTCGGATACACACAGCCGCGGGTGTAAGCCCGCGGTGAGAGGCCATTGCCCACACGTCGCGCTCACCGTGGGCTTACGCCCACGGCTGTGACAAGCAACGCGTGACGCCGTGGAGCGCAACCTTTCGAAGCGCCGTTCCCAAAGAGCCCCACGCGAATTGTCGTCCATGGGGAGGTGTAATTGTCGCTCAGCAGCCTGCACCTGGTGCAGGTCACAGTGCTCAACAAGCTCAACTAGGCCTGCACCTGGTGCAGGTCACAGTGCTCAACAAGCTCAACTAGGCCTGGTGCAGGTCACAGTGCTCAACAAGCTCAACGAGCGCTCCACTAGGCTCCAGCGGCCCTCACGGCCGCAGCAACACCGACGGCCTTCGTAGCTCCGACCCGCACTGCAATGACCCCGAGCAGCGATCAGCGCGCGTGGAGCGGGTGCCGTACGCAGGCCGGCTAGTTCGAAGCGAGCCCCGCTCCGGCGCAGAGTGACGGGCGATGGTACCCGCTCCACGCGCGCGTACGCATGCCCTCCCCATCAAAGCTTCGCCGTGATCGCCTTCGCCTGCCCGCTCGCGTCGAACAGATAAGCAAACACCCCGTCCACCGTCCCCAGCAGCAGCAGCGCCCCGTGCGCGGTAGGCACGAGCTCGAACCCGATCATCGCCGACTCGTCCCTGAACTTCCCGTCGCGAACGTGGTCGTCGAAGAACACCGTCTCCGAAGCCGACGCGAGCTCCCCCGAAGCGCCGAACCGCGTCCGAAGCCCGCCGTGCTCCCCGGCCGACCACACCAGCAGCAGCTTCCCGTCGATATCCACCGCGCGCACATCCCCCTCCGTGCGCGGCATCACGTCCTTGTTCTCGGCGAGCACGTGGTTCAGATCGATGCTGCGATCGTCGCAGCCCGACACCGTGCAGCGTCGCACGTCCACCCCCCCCTTGAACCCCGACCCCGCCTGACCACCGTACACACGCGACACGATCGCCTCGCCAGGACGGCACTCGAGCGTCCCTCCGAGACCGGGCGCCTCCACCGGCGCCGTCCACTTCCCCGACACGAGGAACGACACATACGTATCGTGCCACCCCTTCGCGCGGATCACCGTCGTGTCGCCGGAGCGGCACCCCGTCAGGTGCGGCTCTTCATCGTTGCCCCCCTCGATCTGCCCCGTCTCCGCGAGATGCCCGACGTCGACCGGCGGCAGCAGCGCGCCCGAAGGATCGATCTTCCGGATCATCAGCCGGATGCCATCGACGTCCGCCTTCACCGACTTGTAGACCACGTACGACCAGAACACCGACGTGGAGTAGTACGGGTTGCCCGACTCGCCGCGCGACACCACGAACGAGTCCTTCCGCGCACCGCCCGGAGCGACCCGAACGAAGTGGGTCTCGGGCGGGCTCTCGCGCCAGACGAGATAGCCGAGCGAACCGTCCTCGAGCGCCGTCGCGCCGTAGGCTCCGTACTCGAGCTGGTCCACGACGGCCTGCCCGGTGTCGGAGCGGAAGATCCCGCTCTTCCCGCGATCGCCCGCGAACACGAACGGATGAGTCTTCGGTGACGTCGTCCCCCAGAGCCGCAGCGCAGGGCTCATCGCCGCAGCCGGCGCCGGCACCTTCGTGCAGGTGATCTCGTGCGCGCCGCTCGCGAGCTCGCACACGGCAGGGCCGCGCGTGAACGCCTTGTCGTCGATGACGAAGCGAAGCGTCTCGTCCGCGAACGGCGCCCGGTGGACGCTCGTCAGCGTGATCGACTCTCCGAGGAGCCGGGCATCCTTCTCGAGCGTCGCGAGCGTCCTCGGGACCAGCGGCGCGTCGTGAGAACCGGCGCTCGGAGCGCCGCTCGTGCCTGCCACGAGCTTCTCTGCGAGCCCCGCAGCGAAGAGCTTCTCGACGGCCGGGCCGAGGTCGCCCGTCACCCCCTGATCGGTCGACACCACCTTCGCGAGCTTCTCGCTCGTCTCGGCGAGCTCGGCGCTCCCGCCCCCCTCCTTCACGACCTCCGCGAACGCATGGAGCGGAGCCGCGCATCGCACCGGCCATCCGTCGAACGCGGCCGCGTTCCGCTTCTCCACGGGGACGCTCATCGCGACGAGCTGCGAGGCGCGGACACGCGCGCTCGCGCCTTCGCTCGCGGAGCCTGCGATGCACGTCGACGCGCGCTCCCATGCTTCCTGCGTCGCGTGCGCCGTCCGGTGCGCGAGGAAGAGAGCGCCGCCAGTGCCGAGGATCGTCAGCGCGCCGAGCGCGACGCCGACCGCCACGAGCTGCTTCTTCCTCAGACGACGCTGGGCCGCGAGGATGTCGTCGGGGTCGGCCGCGAGCTCGTGGGACTGTCCGAAGTTGCGGTACATGGTGGGCCCCCTCAGGTTAAGCGCGCAGGTGCGCGACTGAGCCCGCTCATACCACGCACGCCCCGCGGTGCACGCCCCGTGGGCGAACGGTCAGGGCCCGCCGGGGCAACCCGTCCACACGGCGAGGGCCGTGCCCGCGTCGGAGCGACCGGCGTCCGTCGACACGCACTGGATGAAGCAGAAACCGCCGCTCCCGCCGCAGAGCAGCCCCGACTTCGTGCACGACTGCCCCTCGAACGAGCTCTCGTTATCCATCGTCAGCGTCGACGGGCATCCGGCCGCGAGCGTCGACGACGTGGATGACGCGCTGGACGACGATGACTGGGACGAAGACGCGCCGGACGACGATGAGTGCTCGGTGCTCGTCGGCGACGAAGAGCTGCACCCCGCGAGCGAGGCAAGAGCAGCGCCCGCCGTGAGGCGAAGAATGGTCAGCCCGAGATGCAACCGCTTCGACATCGGATCACGATACGGCGATTGCGCCGCGCGATTCAAGATCACGACTCCTCGACGCGCAGCAGCTGCACGGCTCCCACCAGAAACTCCTGCTTCCGGATCTCTGCGATGGCGCGCTGCACGTCTCTCTCCGCAGCCTCGTGGGTCAACATGACAATCTGCACCGGGTCCGAGCTCCCCTCGGCCGGCCGCTCCTGCACGACCTGCTCGATCGACACGTCCGCGTCGCCGAGCGCGCGAGCGATGCGCGCGAGCACGCCGGGGCGGTCGATGACGGCGAACCTCAGATAGAAGCGTGTCTGCCCTTCGAGCGGAACGATGCGAGCGGTCGACCGGTGCACTCCCCGGGTGAGCAGCCCCGCCGCTCCGAAGCGCCGCGCGCGCGCCACGTCGAGGAGGTCGGAGACCACGCTCACCGCAGTGGGCATGTCTCCGGCGCCTCGACCGGAGAGGATGCACGGACCGAGCGCCTCCCCCTCGAGCGCGATCGCGTTCAGGACCCCGTCGACGTGCGCGAGCGTCGTGCCGCGCCGGAGGAGCGCCGGGTGGACGCGGAGCGCGATGCCGTCGCCCGAGCGCCGTGCGATCGCGAGGTGCTTGAGGACGAAGCCGAAGCGCGCGGCGAATATGTGGTCGACCGCGTCGATGCGATCGACCCCTTCGGTCGGGATCGAGCCTTCCGGCACCCTCGCGCCGAAGGCGACCATCGCGAGGATCGCGAGCTTGTGCGCCGCGTCGTGACCTCCGATGTCGAGCGCGGGATCCGCCTCGGCGTAGCCCTTCTTCTGCGCGTCCGCGAGCGCGGCGGCGAACGTCATCCCGGTCTGCGACATCGCGGTCAGGATGTAGTTGCTCGTCCCGTTGACGATGCCGGTCAGCCGCAAGATGCGATCGCTCGCGCAAGCGTCGCGGAGGACGCGGACGACGGGGATGCCTCCGCCGACCGAGCCCTCGAACGCGAGGTCGACGCTGCGCTCGAGCGCACGATCGATGAGCGCCGGGCCGTGCAGCGCGAGGAGCATCTTGTTGGCGGTGACGACGCTGCAGCTCCGGTCGAGCGCGCGCTCGATGTAGGCGTGCGCCGGGTCGATGCCCCCCATGACTTCAACGAACACGTCGATGTCGGGGTCTCCGAAGAGGTCGTCTGCGTTCGTCGTCAGGAGCGAGCGCGAAAGCTCCGCGACGCGCTCCTTCTCCTTCGAGCGCACGAGCACTCGCGCGATCTCGAGCGGCGCCCCCACGCGCGCCGCGAACGAGGCCGCGTTGGCCTGCAGCAGTCGGACGACCCCACCGCCGACCGTCCCGCAACCGAGGAGACCGATCCGAACTGCGCGCGCCGCGTCACTCATGGGAGTGGACGTTATCGAGCAACCTGCGCGCCCGTCGATGGAAAGAAAAAGAGCCGCCAGGTTGCCCCGGCGGCTCTCTCGCATCAGTGACTGGTTCGCCTCAGTTGGACGGAACCGGCGCAGCTTCCTTCGGGGGCTCGGGCGCCTTCGGCGTGAGCTTCTCCTCCAGCGCGGCGTCGAGGACCTGGTCCATCTTGCTGACGAAGACGAACTCGAGGTCGTTCTTCACCTCTGCCGGCACCTCGTCGAGGTCCGGCTTGTTCCGCTCGGGGACGATGACGCGCTTGATGCCTGCGCGGTGCGCCGCGAGCACCTTCTCCTTGAGGCCGCCGATCGGGAGCACCCTCCCTCGCAGCGTGATCTCGCCGGTCATCGCGACGTCGTGGCGGACGCGAACGCCCGTCAGCATCGAGACGAGGGCCGTGAACATGGTCACGCCGGCGCTCGGGCCATCCTTCGGCATGCTGCCGGCGGGGATGTGGATGTGGATGTCGCTCTTGTCGAGGAAGTCCTTCGGGATGCCGTACCGCTCGGCGCCGGCGCGGACGTAGCTCAGCGCTGCCTGCGCGCTCTCCTTCATGACGTCGCCGAGCTGCCCGGTCAGCTGCATCTTGCCGGTGCCGTACATGCGGGTCGCCTCGATGAAGAGGATCTCGCCGCCGACGCTCGTCCAGGCGAGGCCGGTGCACACGCCCGGCTCCTCCGTCCGCTCGGCGACGTCGCTGGTGAAGCGACCCGCGCCGAGGAACTCACGCAGCTGCTCTTCCGTGTCGATCTTCCGCGGGGTCAGGTCCCCCTCGGCGATCTTCACGGCGACGCCACGGATGACGCTGGCGATCTGCCGCTCGAGCGTTCGCACGCCGGCTTCCCGGGTGTAGCTCTCGATGATGATCTCGACGGCGGCGTCGGTGATCTCGAGCTGCTCCTTGCTGATGCCGTGCTCCTCGATCTGCTTCGGGACGAGGTGCTGGCGTGCGATGGCGAGCTTCTCGCGGCGCGTGTAGCCGGGGATCTCGAGGATCTCCATGCGGTCGCGCAGCGGAGCGGGGATGGTGTCGCCCTGGTTGGCCGTCGCGATGAACATCACGTTCGAGAGGTCGTACGGGATCTCGAGGTAGTGGTCGGCGAAGGTGTTGTTCTGCTCGGGGTCGAGGACCTCGAGGAGGGCGGCCGAGGGGTCGCCGCGGAAGTCGTGCCCGAGCTTGTCGACCTCGTCCATCATGAAGACGGGGTTGATCGTGCCGGCCTTCTTCATCCCCTGGATCAGCTGACCCGGGAGGGCGCCGACGTACGTGCGACGGTGACCGCGAATGGCGGCCTCGTCGTGGACGCCGCCGAGCGAGATGCGGTGGAACTTGCGACCCAGCGCGCGGGCGATACTCCGACCGAGCGAGGTCTTGCCGACGCCGGGGGGACCGATGAGGCAGAGGATCGGCCCCTTCTTGTCCTTCTTCAGCTTGCGGACGGCGAGGTACTCGAGGATTCGCTTCTTCACCTTCTCGAGGCCGTAGTGGTCGTCGTCGAGGACCTTGCGGACCGCGGCGATCTCCATGTTGTCCGGCGTCTGGACGTGCCACGGAAGGTCGAGGATCCAGTCGAGGTAGGTGCGGACGACCGTGTACTCGGCCGACCCGACCTGCATGTTGCGCAGGCGCTTGATCTGCTTCTTCGCGACCCCCTCTGCCTCGGTCGGCAGGTTGGCCTTCGCGATGCGATCCTCGAGCCCGTCGAGGTCGCCCTGATCGCCGTCGTCCTCGCCGAGCTCTTCCTTGATGGCCTTGAGCTGCTGACGGAGCACGTACTCGCGCTGGTTCTTCCCCATCTCCTCCTTGATCTGGGAGTTGATGCGCTCGCGCATCTTGAGGATCTCGAGCTGGCGGGTGAGCAGGCGCAGCACCTTGCGGATGCGCTCCTTCACGTCGACCGTCTCGAGCAGCTGCGCTTTCTCTTCGACGGGGGCGTCGAGGTTGTGCGCGACGAGGTCGGCGAGCGCGCCGGGGGCGGTGATGGAGTCGATGAGCGAGCCCGCTTCGCGCGGGAGCTCGGGCATCAGCTGGATGACCTGCTTTGCGATGTCGCGGAGGCTCATCGACAGCGCCTCGGCTTCGTCGTCCGCGAGACCGCCCTCTTCGAGGCGCTTGATCTTCGCCTTCAGGTACGGGCCGCTCTGGGTGACGCTCTCGAGCTTGATGCGCGTGAGGCCCTGGAGAATGAGGGAGTAGTTCCCCGAGCTGTGCTTGAGCGCCTTGAGGACGCGCGCCGCGCAGCCGACGCTGTGGAGGTCGTCGGCGCCCGGGTCATCGGTCGAGGGATCGCGCTGCGCGAAGATCGCGATGACAGGGCTCGTGAGGTTGTCGACGTCCTCGACGAGCGCGACGGACTTCTCCCGGCCGACGTCGAACGGCGCGACGGCTCCCGGGAAGAGGACGGCGTTACGGATCGGGAGCACGGGGAGCTCGTCGCCGAACTGGACGACCTCGTCGTCCGGGGGCCGCGGCGGCATCGGGGGAGCCTTCTTGTCGGACATGAAAATGACCTCGGGGTGACGTTGAGGAGTTCTGAGCTTATTTCCCGGCTACGAGCCCGACGCAAGCGATTCGGTGACTTGCGAACGTCGACCGAACGTAAGCACGCCTTTTGCGTTGGCCAGAACCCCAGAGTGTTTCGCGTCTCGACCCGCTCTGAGCGAGCAGCGCGTGCAGCCTCCCGAGGCGTATGCCCTGGGCTCGGGTGCACAGCCTATTTGGCTACGGCGCGGGCGGGGTCGAGGGTGTGGATCGTGAGGCCGGTGAGCACCTTCGGATGGAAGAAGGTCGACTTCTGCGGCATCACCTCGCCCGCCTCGGCCACGCGGCGCACGTCCTTCACGGGCGTCGCGTTCATGAGGAAGAGGACCTGCGCCTTGCCTCCGCGCACGTCGCGCATCGCCGCGCTCGCGTCTTGCGGGTAATAGAGGTTGGTCTTCGCGGCCTGCGCCTCCTTGGTGATGCCCAGCACGTGCTCGAGGATCGCCGAATGGAGGACGGCGACGTCGGTCTTCTGGAGCACCGGAGGGCGCTCGCCGAGCGTCGGATGCGAGGAGACGTCGACGTCGGTACGCAGCATGAGCACCGCCGCGCGACCGTCACCCGCGACGGCGACGAAGCTCGGCGAGCTCTTCCCGGCGCCGGCGAGAGCGGCGAGCGCGGTCTTGCTGTCCACGTCGGTCGCGAGCGCCGTCACCGTGAACCACGCGGCCGCCCGCGCGAGCAGGTCGTCGTAGGAGAACGACGGGAGCGAGTGGACCAGGCGATGCGTGGGGAAGACGACGAGGTTCGGATCGTCGCCGTTCGCGAGGAACGTCATGAAATAACGGTGCTCGGCTCTGTCGCCGGCATCCGGGTTCGCGAGGGAGATCTCTTCCGAGTAACGCAGCGCGGTCTCGTAGCGGTGATGGCCGTCGGCGATGAGGAGCGTGCTCCTCGCGACCCCTTCGGTGATGGCGGCGATGGCGTCGGGCGCGGTGACCTTCGCGAGCGCATGGTGAATGCCGTCCTGCGTCGAGAACTCCACGAGCGGCTGCGCGCTGTGCAGCGGGCCGTCGATGACGCCGTTTGCGTCCCGGTAGAGCATGAAGCCGGGGCTGAGGTTCGTGCGAGTCGCGCGGAAGAGCTTGAGACGATCCTCCTTCGGGCCGGTCAGCGTCCGTTCGTGCGGGAGAACGATCCCGGCGGAGAGCGGGACGAGGCGGACGAGCGCGAGGAAGCCGCGGCGAGTGATGGCCTTCCCGCCGCTGTTGCCGGGAGGAAGGAACGACTGGTCATAACGGTAGAACGCAGGCTCGGGGTCGCGAACGAGGACGTTCGAGGCGACCCAGCTCTGAAGAATCTCGGCCGCTTTCGCGTACTTCGTGTCCCCCTCCCCTTCGGGGAGGATGAGCCTCACGACGTTGTGCGGGTCACGCGCGCAGAGCTCGACGCGCTGCTCGGGGCTGATGACATCGTACGGCGGAGCCACGAGGGCGCTGAGTGCGGCGGGGGTCTTCCCGAGCGCGTAGCGGAGCGGGGTGAGCGGAGCGATCTCGGCCATGGGTAGACTTGCGAGACTAGCCCATCGATTCGTTTCAGCGCGACTACAGACTCAACGGCTCAACGCTCTCTTGCCGATGTCGTTGCGAAAGTGCACCCCACGAAACGTGACGCGTTGCGCTGCAGAGTACGCGCGCGCAGCCGCTTGCTCGAGTGAGTCGGCGACTCCCGAGACGGCGAGCACACGCCCACCCGCGGTGACGACGGCGCCGTCGTCGCGGAGAGCCGTCCCCGCGTGAAACACGGTCGTCCCTTCCAGGTCGGGGAGGTCGAGACCGTGGATGACGTCGCCGACAGTCGGAGCCTCGGGATAGCCCTCCGCCGCCAGCACGACCGTGAGCGCGGCGCGACGCGGCGCATCCTGCCCGCGTGAGGCGTCGAGACGCCCAGACGCCGACGCACGCAGGAGCTCGAGCCAGCTACCTTCGTGGAGCGGCACCAGCACCGTCGCCTCGGGATCGCCGAACCGCACGTTGAACTCGAGGACCACTGGCTCGCCGTCGACGACCATGATGCCGGCGAAGAGAGCGCCCCGGAACGGCGTCCCTTCACGTGCGAGCCCTGCCAGCGTCGGCTCGATGACGCGCGCGAGGATCGCCTCTCGCAGCGCAGCCGACACGACGGGCGCCGGCGCGTACGCCCCCATTCCGCCCGTGTTCGGTCCGCGATCCCCGTCATGCACGCGCTTGTGATCCTGCGCAGGAGGGAGCACGACGACGCGCTCGCCGTCGGCGACCACGTGGAAGCTGACCTCCTCGCCAGGCAGCACCTCCTCGATGACGATCGTCCGCCCCGCGTCGCCGAACGCGCCCGCGACCATCATGCGCTCCACGGCGTCGATCGCCTCGTCGGTGGTGCTCGCGACGACGACCCCCTTGCCCGCCGCAAGGCCGTCCGCCTTCACGACGAGCGGCCGCGCGGCGCGCCGGACGTACTCGCACGCGAGCGCTGCGTCCTCGAACACCTTGAACCCCGCGGTCGGGATCCCGTGACGTTCGAGGAAGCGCTTCATGAACGCCTTCGAAGACTCGAGGCGAGCGGCCGCGCGCGACGGCCCGAACGCAGCGATCCCTTCCGCGCTCAGCGCATCGACCAGCCCCAGCGACAGCGGAACCTCGGGGCCGATGAAGACCAGCGTCGCCTCCTCGGCGCGCGCGAGCTGCACGAGCCCCGAAACGTCGCTCGCGGCGATAGCCACGTTCTTCCCGAGCGCCGCGGTGCCCGCGTTTCCAGGAGCGATGACCACCCGGCTCCCGGAGCGCACGAGCGCGGCCGCGAACGCGTGCTCACGGGCGCCGCTTCCGACGACGATGACTCGGTCCTGCACCCCTCCGCGCGTATCACGGGAGCGCCGCGAGAGGGAGGGAGACCGACCCGAGCGCAGCCTCCTGCGCCTGATCAGGCCGGAACGGCGCCACCCAGAGGTGCGGGTGACCGAGCGCCACTCGAAAGCGCGCGGAGTTGACGAATACCCGCTAGGCTCGTCGCCGTGGCAGACGAAACCCGTCCCCCCGTTGCCATCCGCAGCCTGCGCCCGTACGCGACGGAGGAGGCCTTCCTAGCGGAAGAGCGCGACACCCTCACCCGCACCGCAGTCACGCTCATCGGCGCACCGAGCCGACCGCGCGGCGTGGTCATCCGCTTCGAGCTGACGCTCAACGACGGCACCCCGCTGCTCCGTGGCGAAGGGCGCGTTCTCAGCTTCCAGCCCCCCGACGAGCACGGCCCCTGCTCCTTGACGCTCCGCTTCACGAAGCTCGACGCAAAGTCCAAGGCGCTCGTAGACAAGGCCGCCGCCCTCCGCGACTCGGTAGCCCCACAGCCCACCGACACGAACGGCATCCCGCCCTCCCCCGACACCGAGCCCCCGCCGCCCGACGAAGGAGAGGACGCGCTCGCTTCCACGTCGATGGGCCCCACGATGCCAGCCCTCCTGGAAGACCCCTCGGAGGAGCTCATCGCGCTAGCGATCTCCTCCGGCAACCTCCCGCTGGGCGAAGCCGAAGAGGTAGGCGTTCACGTCGACATCCGAACCGACGCACCGCCGCCGCCAAGCACGGACGGAATCCCAACCCCGCTCCCGCCCCGACCGCCCGTGCAAACAGCGGCGACCCCAATAGAGACGCCGACGGACGCGTCCAAACGCAACGGTCTCCTCGATCGCCTGCGCACGCGAGCAAAAGCGCTAAGCCCGCTCCAGGTAGCCACAATCCTGGCCGTCCCCCGCCCCACGTCCTAAGACACCGCGAGGAGCGAAGCGCCGAGCCCGCCCGCACCCGCGAGGAGCAAAGCGCCGAGCCCGCCCGCACCCGCGAGGAGCAAAGCGCCGAGCCCGCCCGCACCCGCGAGGAGCAAAGCGCCGAGCCCGCCCGCACCCGCGAGGAGCGAAGCGCCGAGCTCCCACCAGCGTCAAAGCGATAGCGAGGCCTGAAAGGGCGGCGGTTCTCGCCGAGACCAAGCGAAGCCAAGGAGCGGATGAGGAGCCGTACTCCTGTACGGTGACGATTCCCGACGAAGGATCCGCGCCGGTATCGGCGAGAAACGCCGCCCTTTCAGATCAGTAGGCGACGGCTAGGCGGAGGTAGAGCTCCGAGTTCTCGCGATAACCGAGATACAGGTGCCCGACTCCATCGTGGAGAATGTTCGAATACCCGATCGTCGAATCGCCCATCGCGTACGCGAAGGTCACGTCCGGCTTGATCCCCAGGAGAGACGGCATCAGGTAGCGCAGGTACGCCTCGCCGCCGTAAGACTGCTGGATCGGCTGCGTGTTGCCGAACTGCGGATCAGAGACGGCGGGCTGGGTGCCCGAGATCTGGTGGTACCAGGTGTAACCCGTCGCGACTCCGAGCCCGACCGACAGCGGCTCGTAGAACGGCATGTGGAGCTCGGCGTCTGCCACGATCCCGATGTGGAAGAGCGATGTCGGCGCACCGCCGGCGCCATCGCCGTAGGACTCTTCGGTCTGGATGTCGTACTGCGCGTACGTGCGCGCATCGAGGCTGAGCGCTCCGAAGCGCCGATCGACGGCCACCGTCACGCGCGGCGTCGTGACCGTACCTGCGAGATAGCTGTCGTAGGAGGTCGGCGCCGTCAGCAGCAGCCCGACGTCGAGGTTGAACTTCCTCGGGAGAGGAAAACTGTGCGTGTACGTGAAGACCATGTCATCGAGGCGGACGCCGTTCTCGCCTGGGTCCGCGAGGAACCGCTCGTACATGTACATGCGGACGCTCACGCGATCGCGCTTCGTGATGTCGTAGCGAACGTAGGCTTCGTAGTCGTTCACCATCTTGTCGGTGCCCGCGCCGGCGCTGGGCGATCCGTTCACCGGATCGCCTCCCGCGAGGTCGGTCTGCACGACGAGTCGGTGGGTGGTGAAGGCTAGTCCGACTTCCCAGGGCTTGTACGCCTTGGCGAACGGGTCGGCCTTGTCGGGATTGGCACCGACGGCTTCGCCGAGATCCTCGTCCGACTCCGGCTGGTTCTCGTCCGTTCGCGTGGACTGGCCGCCTGCGCCACCCGAGGCTCCAGGGGAGGATGACCCGCCGGCCGGCGTGGGGCCGCCCTTCTCCGTCTTCCCTTCGCCTGCGCTTGCGAGGCTCGCCGAGAGGAGCGAGGCAACGAGGATACTTACCGAGATGAAGCGCATGGTGGCGACTCCTGCTTCCGAATGACTGCGGGGGGCATGATAGCTCCCGAAACGAAATCGACTCATCCTAAATTCACGCATGTCCGTCGCTTTGCCATCTCGAATTCATGCGCCAAACGGTGTCCACCCGATTCAATGAGACGTTCCGCGTCCCGCGAGTGGGTTCGGCTCGGTCACATCCCGACCCGCACCGTCGTTCAACTCTCCACCATCGAGAGAGTCGCCGCCATCCACGCTTACGGTCGGCAACCCGGAATCCGACGGCGTCACTTCGCAGACGTGAATGACGGGAGCTGACGAGGTCAACGCGACCCCGATTGCGACGCACGAGTAACCGTCGGCGCACGATCCGACGGTCGTCGGGTCGCAGAACGACGAGCACACGCCGTCCCCTTCATCCACGTTCATCTCCTGCACACACCACTGGCCGTCTCCGCAAGTCGGGTGTCCGATGCTGTCGCTGCAGTTCTGCCCGACCATCGCGGTCGGGTTGCTCGGCATGCACGCGAGATTGAACTGCGTGCATGCAGAAGCGGTGCAGGGATTCACTCCGGACGGACACGTACAATCCTTCACCCAGCACGTTTCAGTCTCCCCACACTGCAGCGGATTCGTCGCACAGGATGGAGTCTCCGTCGCGCTCGAGCATGCAGACGAGACCAGCGCGACAACGAGAGAGCTGAACAAGACAGAAACGAACGCCCGGCGGTGGGCCTGCTTCACCACCCACACTCCGGGCGTCACGTGACCAACTCAGTTGCCGGTGCTGCCGACGAAGTAGTTGTACTGATTGAAGTAGTCGAACGTGTACTTGATGGGGAGCTCGAGCTGATAGGCGCCCGAGTTGCCGTCGTCGTGCTGGGCGATGACGTCGGCCGTGTAGTTCTCCATCGTGACGTACGACGCGATGTTCCGGTCGCGGTCGACGACGAAGATCTGCTGACGGTCCCTGAGGAAGGCCCAGATGTATCGGCGGCCGTCGGGTCCACGGAAGTTGTTGTAGGGATCCGAGTGATACAGGTCGTCCGAGTCGACCTGCGGGATGCGCGGGTCCCAGGTGCAGCTGTCGAGCGGTTGACCGGCAGTGCAGCCCGCGAAGGCGTTGGCGTCGACCTGGGTAGCGTTCGACGACTGGGCCAGGGCGTGCGCCCAGTCGAGGAACTGCTGGTTGGGGTCGAGGCCCGTCGCGCCGTTTCCGAACGTGTAACCTCCGACCCAGTCCTGAAGCTCGGTCCGGCCAGTCCAGTTGATGCTGTGGCTGGCCTGGGCGAAGATCTGGATGGCGAGCGGGGTGAAGTACGCGAACACGTCGTACTGACCACCGAGCATCGAGAGCAGAGTGTTCTCCGCGATGTCCTGGTAGGCCGAGTCGAACGGGGTCACCGCCGACAGGTACGCACCGGCGGCCTGCGTCGGGTCGTAGTTCGAGATCTGGGTGAGAGCCGTCCAGTTCTGCATCGCGAAGAGCTTGTCGAGAATGATGCCCTGCTGGATGACGTCTCCGAAGAAGGGATCATACGTCGACACGAAGGGACGCTCGCCGCTCGACTGCTGGATGATGGCCTCGTGGAAGGCCGCCACCATCTGGTTTGCCGCCGAGATGTCGTTGTTGAACGCGAAGTTCAGGTTCGCGTAGTACTGCTGCAGCGGGACGCCTGGCGGCGGCACGACTCCGAGCCTCGGGAAGTTGTTGATGAGCTCCCCGCCGTTCCAGTCGAACGCCCAGGTGGAGAGGAAGCGCGTCAGGTCCGAGAAGAAGGCGTTGACCGTGTCTGCGTACGGGCCGTCGTTCCAGAACTTGTGGTAGAGGCGGAAGTTGCGCCACTTGTAGTTCCACTCGTAGCGATCGATCGCAGAGGCGATGATCTCGCTCGGCGTGGTGCCGAAGTCGCCCTGGCGGCAGAACGGCGTGTACTGCAGGTGCTCGTCCGTGCAGAAGAGGTACTGGATCTCCTGGTTGGTGCCGGGGTTCCACCCGTTCGGGTCGTTCCACGGGGCCGTCGCCGAGCTCTGGCCCGAGATTGACGCCAGGTTCTGCGGGACGTTCGCCGGTCCGTTGACCAGCTTGCCTGCGACTCCCGGGTTCGTGAGGTTGCCGCCGGTGTACTGGACGCGGTTGTTCCCGTAGATGAACGAGACCGCACCGATGTCGTACGGCGCCCAGCCGGGGAGGCCGTTCCAGTTGCCCGTGTGCGTCGGCGCGTTGTTCGCGTTCGCCGCAGAGGAGTTCGACGCGTTTCCGTTCGCCCACGGGCCGCCGTTGTTGTTGTTCTGCGCGGCGCCACCGGAGAAGAAGAGACGGTCGGGAGTCGAGTTGTACTCCATGAGCGAGGAGGCATAGAGGCCGACGTGGCTGTTGCCCTTCGCGTCCGTCCAGGTCGGGAAGTTGTTCCGATCGAGAGAGGACATGAAGTTGTGCCGGAGACCGACCGCGTGGCCGAACTCGTGCCACACCGTCTGGACCCAGTAGCTGTTGATGAGGCTGGTGAGGTACTCACCGCGGCACTCCCAGTGGGTGGTGCCGTTGCCGCCGCCGGCGCAAGACGGCGAGGCGCTCGCCGTGTGCTGCGGGTTGTTCCAGATGCAGTGGCGGGAGTCCTTCTCGAACAGAGTGAAGTTCGTGAGGATGTCCGTACCGTCCATCACGCGGCCGTACGGGCCGAGATCCTGGGTGTACTGCTGCTGGAAGACCGCCTGGCGGAGCTGCTGGACGTTCGCGGTGAAGTCCTGGGCGGCTGCGATGTCGCCTGCGCCACCCGAGCCGTCGTAGCCATTCGCCGGAGCGACGTAGTTGAGCGCGGGGTTGTCCTGGAACGGGCTGTCTCCGTTGTTCACGACTCCCATGAGCGCGTGGAACTGAGCGCGGGTCTGGTAGTCCGAGAAGGCCATACCGCCCGGCGCGTAGCTGCCGGCGCCGCCTTCGGGAACGACGAAGGGGTTGGTCGCAGGGTTACGGAAGACCTCGTACGGCATGATCTTGAAGAACGCGTCGAAGAAGTCCTGGCCTTCCTGCGGGATGAAGTCCGACGGATTGAGGTATCCGTAGGTCGTCGAGTCCTTGTGCAGGTAGAGCTGCATCTTGTCGTAGACGGTCGAGATCTCGTTGTGGTTCGTCTGGATGGTCGAGTCCACGAGACCGCCGAGCGGGTACGTGTCACCGACGATGCAGGACGTGGTGATCGGGGGCCACTCGCCCGCCGCGTCGACCGGCTGCTCGGCACCGATGGTGTTGAGGTAGTAGTCGAGTTCGGTCAGGTAGTAGTCGTAGATGGGGAAGTCGGCGATGTTGATGACCGTCGAGATGCGCTCGCCCGTACGGGGGTCGTTCAAGCTCGGCGTGAACCCAGCGAAGCCGGGGCCGTCCGCAACATCGAGATCCGAGACCCAGTGGACGAAGTTGTAGCGAACGTCGCCGAAGAGCTTCGGCACTGCGTTGGCGTCGTTACCGAACATGCAGGGAGCACCGGCGCAGCCGTCGGTCATGTCGTCGAACCGCCAGACACGCATGCGAACCTTCGCGCCGGCGTCGGTGAAGATCTGGTTCGTCTGATCGACGATCCCGCCCGGGTTCGTCCACATGGCCTCGAACTGCTGCGGATACCCTTCCGCGAGATACCAATCCATGTAGTCGGCGTTCGGGTTGTACCGGTTCAGGAGCTCCTGGCCGGAGAGCAGGCCCGTGCTCGTGTCGCGGTCCCACACGATCGTCTCGAAGACACCGTACTTCTTACGAATCGGGTCCTTCTCGGCGACGATGAACGGCGTGTAGGTCGAGGGGCTGTTGTCAGCCCGCGCGATCCCGCTGTCGGGCGCGGCACGAACGAGCGAGTACTCGAGCGTGAGCGTGACGTCCTGGCGACCGAAGTTGTTGAACTCGATCCCGACGGCGCCGAAGGCATCCGCGCAGGCGTTGTTCGCCGGCTGGCCAGCGGCACCGGGCGTGCTGAAGATGACGGGCGCGGTGAGCTGGATCTGCCAGCTCATGTAGTTGTTCGTCTCGTCGACGAGGAAGGAGTTCGGGACGAGAGTGGTGGAGATGCTCGCCGCGTCGGAGCACTGAGCGAGGACGGACGACGCCCCCTGCCCGAGCGGGGCGAGATCGCTCATGTCGTTCTTGTCGAACGAGAGCTTCACCCACTGACGAACTTGCCAGTCGAGCTCCTGGTTCTCCTCGTAGAAGTTCGAGGTTTCACCATCGAGGTTGACGCGGTACTTGAGGTCGACGTTCACCGCCGGCCAAGCGTTCACGACCTCGGGGTCGCGTGAGCCCTGCGACGGGTAACCCGCCGAGAGCTCGCGCATGTTGAGCATCTGGAGCTTGTCTTCGGTGACCGCGAACCGGACGTAGTTGATCCCGGGCGCCGAAGAGTCGCCGCCGGAGTTGTCCGCTCCGACGAAGAGACCGAGCGGCGCGAACGGGTTGGGCGCCGTCGTCGCGAGGATCGTCGACCGGAAGATCCAGCCCGGATCGACCGAGCCAGGATTGCCCGAGCGAATGAGGAAGTCCTTTCGGACGTACTGATTCTCGTTGAAGACGCCGTTACGAGCGGGGCGATCCGCGACGCAGCCCCAGGTGGCGCATGCAGTCGCTAGCGCCCCGATGGCGAGAAACGATCGGAAGATCTTCTTGTTCATAACCTTCATATCTCCAGACATCACGGCGCTTCCGAGAGAGCAGGGTCGAACACAGTCGCACCGACCACGCGGCCATACCCACCGCCCTGGTTGATATCAATCTGCACGCCTGCAGTGAGAGAGGTGATGACGTCGACGTAGTTGTCGTAGACGCTGTAGCGGACGATGATGTTGCAGGAGTCCTCCGAACCGGGGTGGTCGGTGATCCACTGCAGAATCGCCCCTGCAGAGTCGTACATGTGAGCACCGAGCAGGTCGCCCGTGCCGGGGGTGGGGAAGCCGCCGATGTCCTGGCAGAGGAAGACTTCGCCGAGGAAGTCGCCTCCCTGGATGTCGTAGATGGTCAGCGTTCCGTCGGGGACGTGGGTGATCGGGTCCGTCCAGGGGACGACGTCCATCGAGTAGCTGAGCAGGATGCCCGAGAAGTCGATGGTCTGCGTCTGGTAGAACTTGTCGAGCTGAGCGTTGATCGGGACGGTGAGACCGATGCCGTCGTACGCCGGCACCCAGGACATGGTCGCCTGGATGTTCGCCGGGGTGGGCTTCCCCGCCGGCGTGATGGCGTTGTACGGGTTGGGCATGTCGGGGACGTTCACGAACGCAGTGAGCGTGTTCGGGTCCGTGCCCGCATTCAGGTGGGTCGCGTCGGCACCGACGTAGCTCAGACGAGCGGACGGCTGCGGGCGGTGTCCGACTGCGAAGATGCTACCGACACCTGTCGTGACGGAGTTCGTCGTCTGGCAGCCACCCGGACCGTAGGGGTTCTTCGCGCCGGTCGGGTTGAGCTCGTAGTTCGGAGTCGTACCGTTCGGGCATGCCGCGCCGCCGCCCCAGACTCCCTTGTAGTTGCCGAGGCGAGCGTTCGTCGTGCCGTGGACGGTCATACCCGCGCTACCGAGACCAGGGTTCGAGCCGTTGAGGTCGAGCTGGAGCGAACGGATTCCGTTCGAGTCCGGCGGGTTCAGCGGCGGCGTCGGGCAGGGGACACCCGCCTGGTCCGGACCGTTGGTGCAGGCGCCCTGGCAGAGGTCCTGCCAGCTGCCCGTGATGTTGTTGATGCAGTAGTTGTTGGAGTCCCCCGCGACGACGTTGGCCGTGCAGGTTCCGCCGCCGGTGCATGCGCTTCCGGGGTTCGTGCAGGTGCTCGTGCAGGTGAAGTCGTCCGCGACGGTACCGGCGCAAGCGCCACCGGCCGTGAGCGGGGAGGGAGAGCACGACGGCGACTCGGGGGACGTCACGCTCGTGCGGTAGCACTTCGTACCGACCGGAATCGTGACGAGCGGATACTGCGTCGCGCACTCCCAGCTCGCGTAGTTCCCCTGCAGCAGCGTGCTGCCGGCGAGGCTCGTCATGTTGACGTTGTTCTCCTGGCCGGGAAGGTCTCCCTTGCTCTCGAGCATGGCCTGGAACATCACCTTCTCACCGCGGTAGAGGAACTTGTTCCAGGTCGACCCCTGCTCGTCCGCGCTCAGAAGAATCGCGTTGAGGGAGAAGTCGGTCGGGAAGGAGTTGATCGCAGCGGACACCGTCACGGCGCCCGTCGCACCGGGCTGAGCGGGCTTGTTGCCGACGTACGTCTCCGGCATGTTCTGCATGAACGTGCGCTCGACGTACTCGATCTGGTCGTTGTAGCCGCCGCCGCCGTTGTTGTAGGTGTCGAAGAAGATCGACTCCAGGTCGATGGTCTGCGCGGCAATGTCGGCAGCCGTCGCAGCAGGGTTCGCGCCGTACGCCTTCAGGTACTGGATGATCGCGATGCCGTACCAGCGGAAGTAGTAGCGGACGTCGGCAATCTCCTGGGGCAGGTTGAAGAGGTTGCCGAGACCGGCAACCGTCTGGACCTGCGTGAGCGCGCCCGGCCAGAGCTGATAGATGTTGCAGCTTCCGTTGAGCGGGTCGGTCGTGCTGCCCACGCCGGGGGGGTTCTGGCAGAAGACGGCGAGGACGCCGCCCGGACGAAGCACGGTGGCGCCGTAGCCCGGGTCACCGAAGCCGTAGAAGCCGCCGGGGCAGTACGCGCCGTAGTTGGCGCAGATCGGCGCCGGGTTCGTCGCGCACTGGTCAGCCGGGTCGCCGTAGGCGGCGCAGGCCGTCGTCGGCGTGGCGGACTGGAGGATGAGGCCTTCCATTCCGGTGCAGCCTGCCGCGTTCGCCTGCGCCGGCGGTACGAAGCACGCCGGGTCGCCGATCACGTGGTTGTAGATCGACTGCCCCTTGTTCGGGCCGGACGCGATCACCTTGGTCGGGTTCGCCGCCGCAAGGATCTTGTTCAGGTCCGCCTGGACGAGCTGCGCCCACTGACGGTAGACGTACGCGCTGCCCTGCCCTGTATAGGAGCTGCCGACCGTGTCGTTGATCGGCGTACCCTTGTCGTACAGGTTCGTGCCCCAGGAGTTCACGATCGCGGGGTGCGTGTCGGTCCTCGAGGGAAGGTCCGTATCCTGGACGATCGCCTGCGGGTTCTGGGCGACCTCCTCGTCGGTCCAGTTGAGCCCGACGCCGACGATGTTGAACTGGTAGGTCTCGTTGTCGTGCGTGTGGGCCGCGAGCGCCTTGTTCTCGTTCACCTGGTTGATCGTCAGCGCCGTGGTGATCGGCCCGCCGTCGGGGCTCGTGACCAGGCCTGCGTCGAGGACGGCCGTGTCGATCGCCGTCCCGCCGGGGAGATCGACGCAGTTGTTGAGGTACGTCGTCCAGTCCATGCCGACCTGCACGAAGCAGTTGGTCGGGTCCGCAGCGACGTTGAATCGCGGCAGAGAGACGGGGCCTTGCGCGCTGATCTGCGCGACGCTCGCCTCGTACGAGTAGGGCTCCGAGAGGTAGTAGAACTGCGAGATGTTGATCGGGATGCTGACGGTCGGCTGAATCGCCGTCGTGCAGTTCGTCGCGATCCCGAGGCCCGCCAGCGGCAGGTAGCCGATGAAGCACTCGCCGCCGTTGCCCGCGGCGTCCGCCGGACCGAACACGAGACACGAGCCGTCGGCCGTGCAGTCGGCCGAGTCATAGTCCGCGTTCGCGACCCAGCCGATCGCGCCCTGACCGAACGTGGCCATCATCGCGTTGAAGATTTCGTTCGCGACCGTCGTGTAGCCGCTGTTCTGCCAGTCGATCTCGAGGACGTTGCCGTCCTTCAGGATGGGCTGACCCAGCTGGATCTCGTACGTGTGACCCGTGCAGTGCGTGGTGTCCGGGTCCTGCGTCGGAGCGTTCTCGAACCGGCTCACGATCGCGCAGTCGCCCGCCGCGTTCTTCTGGCCGACGGCCTGGTGGAAGACCATCTTCCCGAGGTAGCCGAGGTTCAGGTCGATCTGATTGATGACGTAGTTCGACGTCGTGTAGAAGAACGCGACCTCGCCGTTGTCACCCCAGGTGACGCCGCCCGGGCCGTTCGGCAGACCGGTGCAGTTGATCGCCTCGGCCTCCTTCAGCGTGATCCCGTCGAACCGCTCGTCGTACGCGAGGTTCAACCCCGCGTACTGGAGCGGCGGGATCATCGGCTGCTGGAGCATGTTCGCCCAAACCAGCCGCTGCTGGTCGGCGGTGCAATGCTCCAGGGCGTTGACCGAGCCGAACTGGGCGTCGAACTTCGCCCCGCCGTCTGCGACGGAGGGGTTGGGGTTCCCGTTGTTCCAGAGATTGCCCGCGTTGGCCGGAGCCGCCGTGAACGTCTGGCTGGGACCGTCCTCGCACCCGGGCAACGCAACCAGCGCTGCCACCCCGGCGATGCCGGAGAGCGAGGAGATGAGACTGACGGCGAAGATGGACCTGTGTCGCATGAACACTCCTGGTTCTTCTATCGATCTATCGAGGCAGACTGAGCCTGGGTGGCCTACGACCCTGAGCTTTGGTCTCTGTGAACCTGAGATGACGTTTCAACCCCTGAACGGGCCAACCCTGAGAGAGCCCCCACTGACCTCGCCGCCAGTTATCGAACGACAGATGGTCGAAAGGCGACGGGCAAGGTGACCATGGCAATTTTCGGACCGGAGGGAATACGCGGAAACTTGTGGGGGTTACTGAAATCTCGACCCCGGTGACTTGCGGGCCGTTCGGTTTCTAACGATGCTTTCCTGACGGAGCACTGAGCGGCGCGCTGAACCACAAATGGCCGCCTCGGACGCGCGGAAGCATGGAGCACAGGGCAAGGAACACCCTCTGCAAACTCCCGCCGCGGGTCGACCGTTTACACCCGCTGAACTGATGCCCGGCTACGGAAGCGGCGACATGTTGATACATCGCAACTTTGCGCCATCAACCTGCCTCTTTTGAGGCACATGGCCGACACGCAATCTAGGCGGCCGTTGCCAGTGTCTCTGTACTGACGTGTCGGAGGATCGCCCCGACCGTCTCCCCATCCTCGATGGCATGGAGCACAGGTAGCAGGGTCTCCTGCTCCCCTTCTCCCTGGAACGCTCCGCTCGACGCGAACGCTCGAGCTTGCGGACCATCGAGGACGAGGAAGAGGTCCACGAGGACGGTCGGCCCGAGCCGCGTCGGTGTAGGAGTCGAGATCACATCGGCGATGCGCGTACGGTCGAGGGACAGCTCCTCCCGGCCTCGCCGTATCAGCACCCTCTGGTTGGTCACGAGGTACCGGGTGGCGCGAGCGAGCTGACGCGGACGCCAGCAGGCCATGTAAGCCACGCTCCCCGCGACGACGGCCACGAGGAGCACCGAGACTGTGACCGCGACCACCAGCAGGACGAGGCTCCAGCCCGGCAGCGCGTGCAGGTGCACGATTCGCCGGAGCGTCGGGATCGCCTTCCCTACCGCCCTGACGGCACCCAGCCCGACAACGACGGCGAGCGCGGCGGTGCCCGCACGACGGACGGTCCATGGCGCGAGCAGAGGTGTGCCACTCCAGAGGACGCGCTCTCCTTCATCGAGCCGCTGGGGGAGAGGTCGCTCTCCGTCTCCGAGCGGCGCGCTCGGCGTCACCCCTCGGACCATCGCCCAGATGCGGTCGGGACCGTCGACATCCGAGAGGGTCAAGCTCAGCGTCCGCCTCAGCGCGCCGGTGGGGACGGCACGGACGAGGACCAGGTCTCCCGAGCCAGGAGCTCCCGCGTTCCAGCGAATCCGCGCGTAGCTGATCGAGTCACGGTCGATCGAGCGGCGAATCGGACCTCGCCTCCAGATGACATGGCGGTCGGTGATCACGTACTCGACCCGCGACGACCACACCTTCGGCCAGCAGTACGTGAAGAGACCGATCGCCGAGCACCAGCCGGCGAACGCGATGAGCCCGGACGCGGAGACGTGCAGCGCGGTCGAGAGGATCACGGCGAACGCGAGCGAGACGAGCCCGAAGGCGCCGCACACACCGATGATCACGCGGCCAGCGGGAGACACGGCGGCCTCCCGAGGCTTCCCTGACCACTGAATCGTCTCTCCGAATAGAGAATCGCGTGACATGGCGGCCGTGGGCGACCCAGCGCCCTATGGAAAGCCTGTGCCCGAACTGCGCTACTGTCCAGCGCGAGGGGCCGCGAGCGAGGCAGAAGACATGTCGACGAGCTCGATTCCGAGCCGCTCGGCGACCTCGAACGCCCGCGCGTCACGGTAGAACTCCCCGAAGACGATGCGCTTCACCCCGGCATTCGCCAGCAGACGGAAGCAGCCCCAGCAGGGGGACGCGGTCACGTAGACGTCCGCCCCCTCGATGCCGACGCCGCTGCGCGCGGCCTGGACGATGGCGTTCGCCTCGGCGTGGACCGTCCGGATGCAGTGGCCGTCCTCCATGAGGTGGCCGTCCTCGTCGCAGTGCGGCAAGCCGCGGATCGAGCCGTTGTAGCCGGTCGCGAGGATGATCCGGTCGCGCACCAGGACGGCGCCGACGAACTTCCGGTCGCAGGTCGCGCGCGTCGCCACCGTCCGCGCGATGTTCATGAAGTACTCGTCCCACGACACCCGACCGCGCGCGCTCATCGTCTCTCGTTCGCATGGAACCCCGCGTCGAGCGAGCGTTTTTGTGCAAGTGCAGGGCGCCTAGAGATATGGTCTGGGCGATGGGGACCGGAAGCCACCGCAACCACCGCAACCTCGCGGTCTGCCTGGTTGCTGTCCTGGCGAGCGCTGCGCGCGTCCCTCTCGCCGGCGCCGCCCCTCCGCCGCGCGCACCGATCGGCGCCATTCCACCGCTCGCCGACCCTGCGACCGACCTCGCCGTCGCCGAGAAGTTCTACGCCGACCTCGACTACGACCGCGCGAACCTCGTCGCCGCGCGCGTGGCGGGCGGCAAGGGCCTGACCCACCAGGAGCTCCTTCGTGCGATGCGCATCCTCGCGCTGACGGACGCGGCGCTCGGCCACGAGGACCAGGCTCGCGAGGAGTTCATCGAGATCCTCACGTACGCGGCCGACTTCCAGGTCGACCCGAACCTCGGCCCTCGCGTCACGGCGCCCTTCCTCGAAGCCCGCGGCTACTGGCGAGCGCAGCCCGAGAAGCCTGGCATGGAGGTCACGGCGACCGTCCGAGTGGACGGCCCCGGCACCCTGCGGGTCGTCACGCGAGACCCGACGCACATCGTGAAGACCGGCACGGTTGGCTTTCGATGGGGAAGCACCATCCCCTACACGACCGCGCCGCTCACCGTCAGCGGCCCCGGAGACGGGATCGTGATCGACGTGCCCGAGCGACCGGCGAACATCATGCGTCTCGACTACTACGCGCAGGTCTTCGACGAGCGCGGCAACGCCGTGATGGAGGTCGGGAACGCGACCTCGCCGAAGAGCGCGGTCGTCGACATCCCGAAGGTCGTGGTCGTCGCGAAGCCCGAGGGGCGTTCGATCTTCGCCAGCCCCATCTTCTGGACGGTCGCCGGGGTCGTCGTCGCAGGCGCGGCCACGACCGCGTACCTCCTCGCACGACCGAAGTCGCCGACGGGCGCGACGCTCACCGGCGCGGCGCAGTGCGGGGCGAGCGACAGCGCGGGGACGCCTGGGATGGCCTGCAGGTAACTCGCCGAGCCCTGTTGCTCGCGGAGCGGCGATGGAAGAGGTTTGACGACGTCGAGCCTCTTGCAGAGCGCCTCGAGGCAAAGCGACCGACGCTGTGCGAAAGGTTTGACGGTGTCGAACCTCTTGCACAGACGCTGTGCGAAAGGTTTGACGGTGTCGAACCTCTTGCACAGACGCTGTGCGAAAGGTTTGACGGTGTCGAACCTCTTGCACAGACGCTGTGCGAAAGGCCTGACGGTGCCGAACCTCTTG
>Ga0302276_10001090_pt1 | contig 24496 bp, 21 predicted proteins | sample III_Bog_N2_3_FD_198768 | JGI IMG/M metagenome (GOLD analysis project Ga0302276, IMG submission 198768) | Peat permafrost microbial communities from Stordalen Mire near Abisko, Sweden - III_Bog_N2_3 | ecosystem: Environmental > Terrestrial > Soil > Wetlands > Peat | place: Sweden: Abisko...
GAAGCCGAAAACCTCATGCTGGAGTTGGTGGTGGAGCGGGCGCGGCTGGGGAATGGGCAGACCATCCTGGAACTGGGATGCGGGTGGGGGAGCCTGTCCCTGGCCATGGCCCGGCGCTTTCCAGACAGCCGGATCCTGGGGGTGAGCAACAGCCGCGGGCAGAGGAAGTTCATCCAGGCCGCGGCGCGGCGGGAAAATCTTTCCAACCTGAAGATCCGCACGGCGGACATGGTCGATTTCGATCCAGGGGAGCGATTCGACCGCGTGGTGTCGGTGGAGATGTTCGAGCACATGCGCAACCACCGCGAATTGTTCCGCCGAATTTCCACTTGGCTGCTCCCGGAAGGCAAGGTGTTCGCGCACATCTTCTGCCACCGCGAGGATCCCTACCTGCTCCAGGCGGACGGCGACGGCGACTGGATGGCCCGGAACTTCTTCACGGGCGGGATCATGCCCTCGGAGGGGCTCTTCCACTCCCTCCAGGAGGACCTGGTCCTCCTGGACAAATGGCGCGTTTCCGGCCAACACTACCGGCGCACGGCCGAGCATTGGCTCGAAAATCTGGACAGGAACCGCCCATCCGCCCTGGACATCCTCGGGGAAGTCCATGGCCGGGACCAGGCCGCCCGCCGGGTGCAAATGTGGCGCATGTTCTTCCTGGCCTGCGCGGAGCTGTTCGGGTACCGCGACGGCGGGGAATGGTTCGTGGCCCACTACCTCTGGGAAGCCAGGTCCAAAAACGGCTCCAGCTCGGAGATCCCGGCCCCGCACTCCGGACAGGTCCAATCCGCGGGGTAGTCCCCCAACGGAGTCCCCGGAGCGATGCCGGATCCGGGATCGCCGGCGCGCTCGTCCAGGATCCATCCGCAGATGCGGCAGACCCAGAGGCGCTCCCCGGGTGCGCCGGGATGGTTGGGCAGGGGAGAGTCGTTGCCGAACATCGTTTCAAACCTACCATACCGCGAAGGTTTGGCGGCGTTGGTGGTTCCCGGCCTCTTTGGAAGTAACTTCGCTACCGATGACCACCAACCGGAATGGCCCCGGATGAGCGGATCGGACGACCGCGCCAAGGTCCGAGCGGCGTCGCTTTCCGTGGCCTCCAACGCCGCGCTGGTCGCGGGCAAGTTGGCGGTGGGCCTTTCCATCGGGTCGGTATCCGTGATCTCCGAGGCCATCCACTCCGCGGTGGATCTGATGGCCGCCGTGATCGCCTGGTTCGCGGTGCGGCTTTCGGGCCAGCCCGCCGACAAGGAACACCCCTACGGCCACGGCAAGTACGAGAACCTCTCGGGGGCCGTCGAGGCGGCGTTGATCTTCGCCGCCGCCATCATGATCGTGTGGGAGGCGGTGGCCAAGCTCCGCCACGGCGGCGCGGTGGACGCCCCCATCTGGGGCGTGGGCGTCATGGCGGTGTCGGCGGGCGCGAACCTCCTGGTCTCGGGTTGGCTGATGCGGGTGGGGAACGCCACCGACTCCATGGCCTTGAAGGCCGACGCGGTGCACCTGCGGACCGATGTCTGGACCTCGGTGGGGGTCCTTTCGGGGCTCGCGATCATCTGGGCGGGCAGGTTCGTGGCCCCCGGGCTGGACCTGAACTGGGTGGATCCGGTGGCCGCCATCGCCGTGGCGCTCCTGATCGTGCGGGCGGCCTGGGTGCTGGCCTTGCAGGCTTCGCACGGGCTTCTGGACGAATCCCTTCCCCAGGACGACATCGACTACATCCGGCGCACCGCGCTGGACCGCGGCGACATCCGCAGCCTCCACGACCTCAAGACCCGCAAGTCCGGTCCCGAACGCATCATCGACGCCCACGTGGCCGTCGATTATTCCCTGACCGTGCTGGAAGGCCACGACAAGGGCAAGAGCTTCAAGCGCACGCTACTGGACCAATGGCCCATGTCGTGGGTGAACATCCACGTGGACCCCTGCGACGGATCCTGCAAGGCCCCCTGCCTCAGCGGCTGCCTGCTTTCCACGCAGGCCCGCGCCGCGGAGCACGCGGCATGGACGGGACGTCAGGCCAAGGTCTAGATCGGTTCGGAGCCGTCCAGGATCTTCTCCAACCGCGGTTCGTCCACCACCAAGACGCCCAGGGCCCGCGCCTTGTCCAGCTTGGAGCCGGCTTCCTCGCCAGCCACCACGAACGACGTCCTCTTGCTGACGGAATCCGACACCTTGGCTCCGGCGGCTTCCAGGCGCGCCTTGGCCTGGTCGCGCGGGACCGAGAGGGAGCCGGTCAGGACCACGGTCTTCCCCGCGAGGAACCCGTCCGATGGCTTCGGGGCCTCCCCGCGCGGTACGATCCCGAGCGAAGCCAGGTCGGACAAGATCCGCCGTCCCCGCGCGGACGCGAAGAAGGAGAGGGCGCTGCGGGCCGCGGAGGGCCCGACTTCGGCGGGGACGCCGGACAGCTCCGCGTCCAGTTCGGAGACGCGCGACTTGAGATCCTCCCGGGCGGCCTTGGCGGAAGCCTTCTCCTCGGCGCTCCTGGCGCGGTTCTCGTCGCTGCGCGCGCCCAGCTCCTTGCGCTTCAGCTCCAGCTCCGCGCGTTCCACCAGTTTCCGCAGCGGTTCGGAGGAGGCCACCGCTTCCAAGGTCGGGTGGATGGCGGCCAGGGCCTTGGACACCGCTTCGCCGATCTCGGGAATGCCAAGCGCGTGGAGCCACCGGGAAAGCGGCGCCTTCCGTGCGCGCAGGACCGCATCCAGGAGCCTCTGCGCGTTCTTCTCCCCGAAGACGCGCGGGTCCTGCGGCGTTCCCAGGTTCAGGGCCGCGACCGTCGGGAGTTCCAGGGAGAACAGGTCGGTCACCTCCCTAACCAGCCCGGAGCGCACCAGGGCGCGCGCCACGACCTCGCCCATCTCCTCCAGATCCAGGGCGCGACGGCTCCCGAAGTGTTCCAGCCGCCCCTCCACCTGGGGCGGGCAGGACTCGTTGGCGCAGGCCCAAAGCTCCACGGGAAGTCCGCGTTCGTCCGTCCCGGTTCCCCGGTTCTCCACCGGGGAACCGCATTCCGGGCAGGAGGTGGGAAAATCGAAGGGGACGGAATCCGTCGGACGCTCCGATTCCACCACTTCCACCACCTGGGGGATGATGTCTCCCGCCTTCTGCACCAGGACCGTGTCGCCCACGCGCGCGCCCAGGCGCTCCAGGTGCGAGCGGTTGTGCAGGCTCGCGCGGGAGACCGTGGTGCCCGCGAGCGCGACCGGTTCCAGCTCCGCCACCGGGGTCAGGGCTCCGGTCCGCCCGACCTGGATGGAGATGGCCAGAAGCCGCGTGGGACGCCGCTCGGGCGGGAACTTGTAGGCGATGCCCCAGCGCGGATGGTGCTCGGTGGAACCGACGCCGTCGTAGAGGGACGTGTCGTCCAGCTTGACCACCATGCCGTCGATCTCGTGGTCCAGACCGTCGCGCAGGAACAGGAATCGTCGGCACGTCTCGTAGGCCGCGCCGATGCCCCGCACCGTTTCCACCAGCGGGTGGACCTGGAACCCCTGATGCCCCAGCCAGGCGAGGCGGGCCGCGTGCGAAACGGGCAGCGGTGCCGCCGACGAGGGCGCGAAATAGAGGAAGGAGCGGATGCCCACGCCCGCCAGGGTGGACGGGTCCTTCCGCTTCATGAGCCCCGCGCAGGCGTTGCGGGGGTTGGCCAGGAGAGCCTCGCCCGCGGCGGCCAGGGCGGCGTTCAGGGCGTCGAAGGCGGGCCGCGGCAGGTAGAGCTCGCCGCGCACCTCGAAGCGGCCGGTTTCCGGCACGCGGGCCGGAACCGCCCCGGCGGCCAGGACCTGGGCGGTGACCACGTCCCCCCGGACTCCGTCCCCGCGCGTGACCGCGCGCAGGAGGACTCCGCCTTCGTAGGTCAGCGAGACGGACATGCCGTCGATCTTGGGCTCCACCACCAGGGGAAGATCGGACATTTCCTGTCCAATCGACTGTCCCAGCCGCAGGGCCCAGGCCCGGAGCTTTCCCCAGGCGGTCCCGTTCTCCCAACCGGGGACGCGCTGGGCGGCCTCGGCGGGTTCGTCCTCGCCGCTCGGCGGGAGGAAGGCGGGCTGGGTGGAGGCCTTCTCCAGCGACAGCATCCGCCGCTGGTGGACCACCGTCTCGAATCCGTCCACGTGGTCGTCGCCAACCGATCGGGTGTAGCGCTCGGACTCCGGAATTCCCTCGCTTTGGGCGAGGGCGTCGTATTCGTTGCGCAGCGCGTCGTAGTCCTGGTCGGTCGCGAGCGGCAGGGCGTGCCGGTAATAGGCTTCGTCGAGCTCGCCCAGGCGCTGGGCAAGAGCCGCCAGTCGCAACGATGGAGCGTCCAGGCGGGAGCCGAAGGTTCCGGTCAGGTCGGTTTGGGCCATTTTCGGGAAAGTAGAAGTGTCGTCCCCGATCCTTTCCGGGAATGGGGGGCGTGCGGTCCCAAGGGAGGAAACACGAAAAAAGGCGCGCCTCGGCGCGCCTTCCAAGATCGATGGATTCGAGGAAGCCGCGGCTTCCCCTCAGAAGGTCAGAGGACTTCCTCTCCCGTCTCCCCGGTGCGGATGCGCGTGGCGCTCTCCACGGGAAGGACGAAGATCTTGCCGTCGCCGATCTTGCCGGTGCGCGCGGAAGCGGTGATGGCCGCCAGGACCTTGGGGACCACGGCGTCGGGAACCACCAGCTCGATCTTCACCTTGGGGATGAAGTCCGTGTGGTATTCGCTGCCGCGGTAGAGCTCGGTATGGCCTTTCTGGCGTCCGAAGCCCTTGACTTCCATGACCGTGATGCCTTGGGCACCGGCCTCACCGACGGCCAATTTCACGTCGTCGAGCTTGAAGGGCTTGATGTAGGCGACGATGATCTTCATGGGCTGATCTCCTTTGGGAGTGTTGACGAACTAAATTGATGTCTCGTCGATTGACTGGAATGGTGGTCGGTTGGCGGTCCATGGGCGCGAGGCGGATGGCCGCCGCTTCGCGCCTTTTCCATTTCTTCTATAAAACAAAAACCGGGCCATTCGTTCGCGTCGGCTGGACCCAAGATTCGACGCACGGTATCAGACAAAGCATGACATTTGTCATGAATTCCGCGACATTGCACGACAATGTCATTTGCGGAAACCCCGAGGATCCAGTTCCAATTGCTGGATTCGATAACGGAGCTGGCGCAAGGTGACACCCAGGGCTCGCGCCGCCAGGGTTTGGTGGCCGTTGGTGGCGGCCAGCGCCTGCTCGAGGTCTTCCCGGGTGAGGATGGCCCGTTGGTAGGGCCGGCGGGGCACATCCACGGTGTTCAGATACCCGTTGCTCGCACCCCCCATCCGCAGTTCCGACCCCGGCACGGGCATTCGCTGCGCCTGGGGCGATTCCGAGCCGCCCACCTGGAGGGCCGGAAACAGTCGATCCAACACGGGAATGTCCGCGGCGGAAAGGGTTTCCCCGTCGGTGGCCAGGACCACAGTCCGTTCCAGGGTGTTCTCCAGTTCCCGCACGTTTCCAGGCCAACTGTACTGCTGCATGAAGTCCAGCGCCTCGCGGCTCACGGAGACCTTCTTGCCGTGCTTGGCCATGAATTGGCGGAGGAAGGAGAGCAGGAGCGGTACCACGTCGCTGCGCCGGTTGCGCAGGGGGGGGACGTGGATGGGCACCACCATCAGGCGGTAGTACAGGTCCTCGCGGAATCTCTTCTCGCGGACCATGGCCTCCAGGTCGCAATTGGTGGCGCAGATGATCCGGGCGTCGCTGTGCAGGGTCTCGGACGACCCCAACCGCTCGAAGGTCCCCTCCTGGAACACCCGCAGGATCTTCGCCTGGGTTTCCGGCGGGAGTTCCCCGATTTCGTCCAGGAAGATGGTGCCTCCGCGGGCCATCTCGAAACGCCCGATCCGCAGGGCGTGGGCGCCGGTGAAGGCCCCCTTCTCGTGCCCGAAGAGTTCGGATTCGATCAGGCTGGAGGGCAACGCGGCGCAGTTCACCTCCACGAAGGGTCCGCGGCGTCGGTTGCTGTTGAAGTGGATGGTGCGCGCCAGCAGGGTCTTGCCGGTGCCCGACTCTCCCCGCAGGAGCACGGCGGCCTCGGTACCGGCCACCTGCCGGACCATGGCCATGGTCTTCTGCATGGCGCCGGACTGCACCACCAGGTTCTCCGGCTGGAACTTCTCCGCCAGCACGTCCTGGAGGTCCCTGTTCTGCTGCTCCAGCGCCTCCTTCTCCTTGGCGATGAGTTCGGAGATGTGGACCGTCTGGGCGAGCAGGGAGGCGATGATCTTCATCACCTTCAGGTCCTCGTCGATCATGGTCGCGCTGTGGGGAGAGCGGTTCGCGACCAGCACTCCCACGCAGCGCCGGTCCAGCGTGACCGGCACGGCCACGAGGAGCGGGGCTCCGCCCGTGGGCGTCAATTTCCGGATTTCCTCGGCTTCCACTTCCTCCAGCATGGAGGGATCGGTGACCACGATGGGCATGCCCGTGGTGTAGACCTTGCCCAGGAATCCGCCCTGGATGGGGAAGACGATGGCCTGCTCCTCGGGCGAAAGTCCGAAGTTCGCCTTGATGGCGAGATCCGTGCGGTCGGAAGTGGGCATCAGGAGGATGCCCCTCTCCAGGTCGAGGTTGTCGGAAAGGGCCCGCAGGCAGCGCCGCGCGACCAAACCCAGGTCGAGGCTGGAACCGAGAACTCGACTGACCTCGTACAGGGCGTTCAGCGTGCGGGATTGGTGTTCGAAGAAGTCGCGCGTCATAATCATGGCATTTACCGCAAGAACCATTCCAAAGTTTTCATATGGCCCCTCCCCGGGATCGGAAGAATAGCCTCAATTCGAGCGGCGGGCCCTCTGCCGGTACAGCCAATCCAGCCTTTTGTGGAATCCGACTCCGTCTTCGTCCGGGATGGCGCGGCCCACCAGGAACTCGCAACTCTCGATGGCGGGATCCCAGATCTTGCGGTTCTGGAAATAGGTGCACAGGGCACCGCAGATGGTGGCCAGGAACCTCTCGTTGATGCCCAGCCGCCGGCTGTGGTCGCGGAAAAGCCCCAGGAGCGATTGCGCCGCCGCGACGCGGTCGAGCTTGGACCGGCTGTTGCGGATCCGGTGTTCGGCCTCCTCCACGAATTCGTGGATCCTCTCCACCTCCTTCGGGGTCCGCGCGGGCTCCACGGCCCATTTCACGAATTCCGCCATGACCTTGGGGTCGTCCTTGCCCAGACGCCGCAGGAATTCGATCACGGGATCGACCTTCTTCGCGACCGGCTTCGGCGCCGGCGCGGGTTCGATCGTTTTCGCGACCGGCTTCGGCGCGACCACGGGCTCGACCTTCTTCGCATCGGGTTTTGGCACCACCGCGGGATCGGGCTTCTTCGCGACCGGCTTCGGTGCGACCACCGGCTCGATCTTCTTCGCGGCGGACTTCGGCACCGGCGTGGGCTCGACCTTTTTCGAGACGGTCTTCGGTGCGACCACGGGATCGACCCTTTTCACGACGGCCTTCGGCATCTTTCGCTCCATCAATTGATCCGTTCCAGGGCTGCGAGCATTTCTTCGGCGTCCGCGAAGCGCCGGGGGCAAGAAGGCGCGAGGGCCTTGCGCAGGAAGAGGTCCCAGGGTTCGGGAAGATCCGGTCGGATCTGCCGGGGGGTGCCGGTGAACATGTTCGGGTCCTCGCAGGCCCGGGTCCGGAAGATGCGCTCGGGCCGTTCCACCCGCACCGGCAGGTGGCCCAGCACCAGCTCCAGCAGCACGCAACCCAGGGAGAACAGGTCCGCCCGACCGTCGAGGTCGTCGCCGCGGGCCTGTTCCGGCGACACGTAGAGGGGCGAACCCAGGATGAAGTGCTTTTCCGCCTCGTGGGTGAAGTAGGTCACGCTGGCCAGGCCGAAATCCGTCACCATGGCGCGGCTGGCGTGGTCGGCCCAGAGGATGTTCTCCGGCTTGATGTCGCGGTGCACGACGCCGCGGGAATGCGCGTGGGCGAGCGCGGACAGAATCTGCTTCCCGATGCCCTGGATTTCCGGGAGGGAGATCCCCCGCTTGGAGGGCAGCGGGTGGTGCCTGCGCTGGCGGGCCCATTCCGAGAGGGACGGACCTTCCAGGTACTGCATCGCGAACCAGATGCAGTCGTCGCGCTCGCCCTGGCCGTAGACGGGCACGATGTTCGGATGCTCCAGGTTCGCCGCCGTCTCGGCTTCCTGCATGAAGCGCTCGGGGGTCACCAGCTGGTCGAACCGGTTCTTCATCAGGATCTTGACGGCCACCTGCCGGGAAAGCCCCTTCTGCCAGGCCGTGTACACGGCTCCCATGCTGCCCCGACCCACCATCTTCAGCAGCGTGAAGTTCCCCAGGGTTTCGCCGGAGGGGAGGACCGTGTTCCCCTGCTTGGGCTGGCTCTGCTGGTTGGACTGGGCTGGATTCACCGGGTCAAATCTATCCCCGCCCGGGCCGTCATGCGGATGGAATCCAGGGAGAAGATGGCGAGTTCCCCGTCGAAGGCGCTGGAGGCCTCGCGTGGAACGGAAAATCGGAGGTACCGGGCGTCCGGAAACGGATCCGACGAGGTCGGGTCCCAGTCCTGCCATCCATGGGGTGTTTGGACGGTGACCCAAGCGTGGGCGTAGTACCCGTCCGGAGCGGCCAGGAGACCGTGCACCACCTTGGCCCGGATCCCCAGACGCCTTGCCGCGGCGCTGAAGACCTGGGCGAATGCCTTGCAATCTCCGGTGCGCCGGACGAGGATCTCGCTGGGCGTGCCCGGGAAGTAGGTCCGGACGTAGCGGATGGAGCCGTGGACCAGGTGGTGCAGGTACAAGAGCCGCGTGCTGTCGGGGCCGGCCGGAACCTGGGCCACGAGGTCGAGCAGTGGCCCTCCGTCGGTGGCCGAGGTCTCCAGGCTTCCCGTCGTGTCCTCCGGCCCTGGAGGTTCGCCGGTCCCGTCCACCAGCACCCGCACCCGGCCCGGGCTGCTCTCCAGGATCCTCTGACGGTCGCCCAGCGCGAGTCGTTGGGCGGAGACGGTCTGCGGGTCTCCCACCAGGATCCAATCCGCCTGGAACGCCGTTCCATCCGGCAGGTCGGGGGTGCCGGAGCAAACTCGACCGGACCGGACGTTGTCCATGTTGAAGTGGGACATCGCCTGGGAATCCGGGATCAACTGGAAGAGGATGGTCCCCGTGAAGAGCCATAGAATGCCTGCTGTGCGGATACCCCATCGACTCCATCGCCCTCCGGCTAGGCTTCCCGCCACCCAGGACATGGTTCCCGCCCAAAGCAGCGGTTGCACGAGCTCCAAGGCGACGGTGGCCTTGATTCCGGTGAAGAGGAAGGTCAGGGGAAAGGCCCAGAGGTACCAGAAGGAGGCTCCCAGGGAGAGCCTCCACAAGGTCAAGGTTCTTCCACCGGGGAGGTCTTTGGGAAGAAAGGGCACGAAGACCAGGGGCAGGACGAACTGCGAGAGGATGGCGCAGAGGTGCTGGGAGGCGAGATACCTCCAGTGGAACTGGATGTCCAATTCCGGAGGGACCGGCTCCAGCCAGGCCAGGACCTGGATGATCGCCCACCAACCGAGGGCCGCAGGGAAGGGGAAGGTCCGGCCGGATGCGAACCGGGACGGGCGCAAGAGCCAGAAAGGCGATAGGATGGGCTTATCTTTCACCACCACCGCAGATTAGAAACTGCGCCGACGGAACCGGAGGATGCGCGATGTCGGAACCCCAAGTCGTCCTCGAAGGGGTCGGCCAGAACGGCAGGAAGGATGCGGAACTCCTGGTCCGCGGCTGGAACCTCCTTTACAACCGCTGCTTCTCCTATTCCTTCGACCACCCGCTGGTCCGCGAGACCATTCCGCGCGTCTGGGAACTGTTCCGAGCCGATCTCCAGAAGAAGGGATCCATCAACATCCAGCTTCTGGAGGCGATGTTCTTCGTGGACGGGGCCGACGTCATGTACCAGCCCAACAACCGCCGCATCGCCGACCACCTGCGGAGATTCCACGTGGAATCCATCTCGCTGGGTCCGGGGTTCGACGCCCAGGACTTCTCCGTCCTGGTGGACGCCTCCTACCTGACCCATGCGGACGCGGCGGCCTTCCTCCGCTATTTCCAATCCCACGGCGGCAACCACCTGGAGGTCAACGAGGTCCTCCTGCGCTCCGTCCGGGGAGATGGCGCCGGTGGCGGCTCCTTCGGGGAAATGGCCGCATCCAGCGGTCCCCGGAGCGGGGAAGAGCGGTTCGAGGACATCGTGCTGCGCGCCATGGTCGGACGGCTCACCGCCCAGGAACTGGAAGGGAACGTGGCCCTGGTGCAGTTGCTCGCCGACCCCCAGGCGCTCGGCCGCGCGGCCATCGACGGCACCAAGGGGCTGGCCCCCCAGGCCCGCGCCGACGGCATGGGCAAGATGGTGCTCAACGTCCTGTCCCACTTCGCCACCCAGAAGTCCGTACAGGGTTTCTCCGTGGAGGAATTGCTGGCCGGCATCTACGCGATGCGATCGGAGATGATCGGCCTGGTGAAGTCCCAGCAGACGCTGGAACAGGGTCTGGCGGAAGAAGAGGTGGAGGCCGCCACCGACGCCGCCTTCGACGAGACCGTCTGCAAGATCATCCTGGAGGAATACCGCGCCTCCAAGGGGAACGCCCGGCGGGTCTCGCAGGTGCTGGGTCGGGTGGTGCCCGGAAAGAAGGAACTCCGGCGCATCCTCCCCAAGCTCAAGGACGCGTTCCTGGCCGCAGGCCACGACCTCACCCTGTGGTACGGGATGGTGAAGGAGCTTTCCGCGGTGGTCCAGGGAGACAAGGCCCTGGAGGAACTCGCGGCGGCGGCGGCGGAGATGGGCGTCAGTCCCGACGAGATCCTGGGCGAGCTGCGCCGCGATCCCAAGTCCGCCGCGAAGCTCCTGGTGGTCGCCTCCGAGATCCGGCGCGGCGGCGGGGACCCGGGATCCGACGCCTCGATCCAGGCCCTCCTGGACAGCATCGACCGGGCCGGCGACCGGCTCGCCGAATCCTCGGCGCAGGGGTTGCAGGGCTCGGTGGAGGCCGTGCGCTCGTACGACCGCCTGCAGTCCGAGGTGAGACAGGAATTGTCTGGCCAGGACATGCCCCCGGAGCTCAAGCACAACGCGCTGCGCAAGCTGGACCTCCGGGCCCAGCGCACGCTCGGCGACCTGAAGGCCAGGGTGCTGGCGCACCAGCTCCGCGATTCCGAGGCGACCATCGAATCCAAGGCGGCGACCCTGGGCGAGCTGGTCCACGACGAGTCCGAGATCGAGGGCATCATGGAGATGGCCTTCCAGATCGTGGGCGTGGACGAACTGGCCCGCCAGGTGGGACAGCAGATCGCCGAGCGGGTGCGGATGCGGATCCTGGAGGAGCGCGAACGCTCGGCCTCTCGCGACCTGCCCCAGGGCGTCTACCCCAAGGCGGTGACGGAATTCTTCCTGCGCTACGAAGCGCGGCGCGCATCGCGCTACGGGGTGCCGTTCTCGGCGCTGCTGCTCTCCTTCCAGGGACTTCCCGAGGACCGCGAGGCGGTGGAGAAGAACGGCACCGAACTGCGCGGACTGTTCCACATCCTGCTGGGCGACCTGCGATCGATTCTGCGCGACGTGGATTTCGTGGGCACCCTGGGGTACAACAGGATCCTGATCGTTCTCCCGATGACCGTGGAGGCGAATTCGGATCTGGTGGTCAAGAAGATCCGCGAACGCCTGGGGAGGGAAATCGCCCTGCCCTCGGGCCAGCGGTTGTGGGTGCGTCCCCGTCTGGGACTTTCGAGTTTCGACCATTCGGAATCCGATGGACTGAAGGAAATCATGGCCAAGTTATCGCAAAAATGGCAGGAGGACATCTGATGCCGGGATTTTCCTGGAAGACCGAGAGACCCCGGACCGGACTGGCGCTGTTGCGCCTGGAAGGGGAAATGACGCTCGGCACGCGGGAGTCCATGCGCGAGGCTTTCGAAACGCTGGTGGCCGCACCGGAACCGGTTTGCGCGGTCGATTTCTCGATGGTCCGCCTGGTGTCCTCCGGGGCCATCGGCGAACTCGTACGCTGCCAGTCCAGGGTCGGCGGCTCCGGTCGGTCCCTCCACCTGGTCTGCCCTCCCGGCGACGTGCTGGAGACCCTGCTGGTCGCCGACATGCACCGGTTGATTCCGCTCCATCCCGACATCAACAGCATCCCCGAAGGAAACCAGAAGTGAAGGATCGCCTGCTCGCCGCCCGCCAAGGTCTCTCCGACGCCGCGGAGCGCCTTTCCGCCTCCAAGGCCACCATCGGATTCGACGGATTCATCGACGAGATCATCCACGCCGTGGACGTCCGCTCCGACAAGGACACCTACGTCCCCATCCCCACCATCGAGGCGCTGGGCAAACGGATTTTGTCCGCCGCCGGGAAGAGCGCCAACATCGAGCTGGTCCCGCTGCGCCAGAAGCTGGGCGGCAACGGCCCCCTCATGGCCTCCGCCCTGGGATCCCTGGGCCCGAAGATCGTCTGCGTGGGCCTCATGGGGAAACCCCTCCAGGCGGTGTTCGAGAAGCTCGGCCTGGACCTCCCCAACATCGAGCTGATCTCGGCCGGCGATCCCGGATTCACCCAGGCCCTGGAATTCACCGACGGCAAGCTGATGCTGGGGAAGCCCGGCACCATGCGGGAGATGAACTGGCCCAACCTGGCGGCGGCCCTGGGAAAGCGGCGCGACGAGGTCCTCTTTGGAGGACAAATCCTGGCGGTCACCAACTGGACCCAGCTCACGGAGATGACCCCGCTCCTGGTGGAGATGGAGAAGGTGCTTCCCGTCTCCGCCGACCTGACCATCTTCGTGGACCTGGCCGATCCCGAAAAGCGTCCCAAGCAGGACCTGCTGGAGGTCCTGAACCTCTTCAGCCGGATCCAGAAGAAGGCGAACGTGGTCCTGGGCGTGAACCTTCGCGAGGCGGAACAGGTCTCCGAGGTGCTGGGCATCCCCGAAGTCCCGCAGGATTCGGTGGAGGGCGGCAAGGCCGCCTCGCGGCGCATCGCGGAAAAGATGGGCATCCACGGCGTGGTCATCCACATGGTGGCCTACGCCTCGGCCTTCGTGGGAGGAGTCTCCGCAGGAGTGCCGGGACCCTTCTGCGCCAAGCCGGTGCTGACCACCGGGGCAGGCGACCACTTCAACGGCGGATTCACGGCTGGCCTTCTCGCCGGACTCCCGTTGGAGCAGTGCCTCTGGACCGGCGTGTGCACATCGGGCAACTACGTCCGCATCGGCCGCAGCCCCAGCTTCGGGGAACTGCTCTCGTTCCAGCGCGATTGGGCGGACGGACGATTGGGGGACTGCCCGGCGCCCTGACCCTCGTGCCGGTCCCCCGGTGCCGACCGCATTGCACGCCGCAATCCCCGATCTTGCGAAAAGCACGACCCGGCGCCTCCGACCCATAAACGGATCCGCTGATCCTGCCTATTCCTGACAACAGGCTCCCCGCAACTTGCCACTGTCCGGGAATTGTCGCCCGGAATTCCCTGTGGCGGGATTGGCAACGACAACTTCCGCGCGTTCGACGGGTCGCGGATCGCTGGCATAGCATTCGCGTCTCGATCTCATCGGATGACAGGGGTCGGTGTACGGCCCCGCGTCCTGTTCCGGAGTCCGGTGCGCCGAACGGTTCCGCGTTGGAACCGTTTTCCGCGCTCGCATCCCAACGAGGAGGAGAACCCATGCAGGCAATCAAGAGACGGACGCTTTCCATCGCGGCGACGAGTCTGGCGCTCGCCGCGCTCCCCGCCATGGCGGAAAAGACCGTGAAGGTCGGCGTGCTGCATTCCCTGTCGGGAACCATGGCCATCTCCGAGGTCTCGCTCAAGGACGTGGCCATGATGGCCTTCGACGAGATCAACGCCAAGGGCGGCGTGATGGGCTACAAGATCGAGCCCGACGTCGTGGACCCGGCCTCCAACTGGGACCTGTTCGCCGAGAAGGCCAAGCAGCTCACCGCCGTGGACAAGGTCGCGGTGACCTTCGGCTGCTGGACCTCCGTCTCGCGGAAGTCCGTGCTGCCCGTGTTCGAGCAGAACAAGGGCCTGCTCTTCTATCCGGTCCAGTACGAGGGCGAGGAATGCTCTCCCAACATCATCTACACCGGTGCCACCCCCAACCAGCAGCTCATCCCCGCCGCCAAGTACCTGATGAGCCCGGAGGGCGGGAGCTTCAAGAGGTTCTACCTGCTCGGGACGGATTACGTCTTCCCGCGCACCGCCAACAAGATCCTCAAGGCCTACCTGCTGCACGAAGGGGTCCCCGCCGAGAACATCATCGAGGAATACACGCCCTTCCACCACCAGGACTACCAGACGATCGTCCAGAAGATCAAGGACTTCGCCGCCGGCGGGAAGACCGCGGTGCTCTCCACCATCAACGGCGATTCCAACGTCCCCTTCTACAAGGAGTTCTCCAACCAGGGATTGACCTCCGCGCAAGTGCCCATCATGGCCTTCTCGGTGGCCGAGGACGAACTGCGCTCCATGGACACCCAGCACCTGGTGGGGCACCTGGCCGCCTGGAACTACTTCATGTCCGAGAAGTCCGCGGCCAACGAGAAGTTCATCAAGGACTTCAAGGCCTATGCCGCGTCGCACAACCTTCCGGGCGGAGCAACGCGCCCCGTGGACGACCCCATGGTGTGGACCTACACCGGCATCTACCTGTGGAAGGCCGCCGTGGAGAAGGCCGGCAGCTTCGACGTCGACAAGGTCCTGGCGGCGTTGGCCGGATCGAGCTTCGACGGTCCCGGCGGCAAGGTGACCATGGACCTCCTGAACCACCACCTGGCCAAGCCGGTCCTCATCGGCGAGATCCAGAAGAACGGCCAGTTCAAGATCGTGTACCACAGCGAGGGTCTTGTGAAGCCCGAGCCCTGGGATCCGTTGACCAGCCCGGGCAAGGTCTGCGACGTTCCCGGACACGGCGGAACCTACACGGCGCCCTGAGATGACCTGGCCCGGGCGGCGTTCGCCGCCCGGGCCCCCTTTCCCTCTCCCCCCCTTTCCTGAGCGGAGTACCCCCATGCACACCTGGGCGGAGCCATGCCCCGGGACATCCTGCAGGCGCGCGTTGCGGACGGCAAGCCTTCTGGCCCTCCTCTGGGCGGCCGGGACGCGGGCTGCCGTGGACACGTTGCCGGAAGCGGCGCTCGGTTCCACGGTGGACTCGGTGCGGTTGGGGGCCATCCGCTCGCTGATGGGGAAACCCGCCTACGCCAAGTTCCTGCTCTCGCTGCACGACGGGGAGGTCCACAAGACCTCCACTGGAAAGCTGGTCGTGACCGGTGAAGAGGATTGGTCGGGCGCCAGCCCCGTCGTGCCGCTGGAGGACCCGGTCACGGGATCGCCGCTGGAGCAGGGCGGGGTGCCTTGGACCATCTCTCCCGACAGCCTCTCGGATCTTCCGGTGGGCCGCGAGGACCGGGCCCTGCTGGAAACCGCCTCCGCCGGACAGGCCTTGTCCGATCCCGATCCCGCGGCGCGGCGCACGGCCGTGGAGTCCTTCCTTCCGGACGGAGCCACCGCGGTGCTTCCCGCCCTCCGCGAGGCCCTGTCCAAGGAGACCAACAAGTCGGTGCGCAAGATCCTGAAATACGCGGTGGCGGTGGGCGAGCTGGATGCAGCCACCGACACGGGAAAGGAGAGCGCCGCCGTCCGCCTGTCGGATCTGGGCGACGCCGCGGCGGTGCCGCTGCTGCGGGCCCGCGCCGGGTCCGCTTCCCCCGAAGTCGCGAAGGTCTACCTCCACCAGGCCGGACAGTTGGAACAGAGGATCAAGCTCCTGGAGAAGATCCAGGTGGTCTTTTCCGGTCTGTCCCTGGGTTCCATCCTGGTCCTGGTGGCCATGGGCCTCGCCATCATCTACGGGCTCGCCGGAGTCATCAACATGGCCCACGGGGAATTCCTGATGGTGGGCGCCTACACCACCTACGTGGTCCAATCCCTCTTCGACCGCTGGCACCCGGGCGGCGATGCCTTCTTCTGGGTGGCCCTGCCCTTCTCCATCCTCGCGGCGGGATGCGTGGGCGTCCTCCTGGACTGGGCCGTGCTGCGGCACCTGCACAAGCGGCCGTTGGAGAGCCTGCTGGCCACCTGGGGGGTGAGCCTGATCCTGGTGCAGACCGCGCGTTCGCTGTTCGGCGACCTCACCTCGGTGCGCCAGCCCGCGATCTTCACGGGGGGGTACGATCTGGCCGCCTCCGTGACGCTGCCCTGGAATCGGCTCTTCATCATCGTGCTGACGGCCGCGGCGCTGGGTGTGCTCGCCTACCTGCTCTACCGCACCCGGTTCGGGCTGCGCCTTCGCGCCGTGGTGCAGAACCGGGACATGAGCGCTTGCTTGGGAGTGCGCACCGCGCGCGTGGACCGCATGGCGTTCTTCCTGGGCGGTGGTCTCGCCGGACTCGCCGGCTGGGCCATGACGCTGGTGGGCAACGTGGTTCCCAACATGGGCGACAGCTACATCGTGGACAGTTTCCTGGTGGTGGTCACGGGCGGCGTGGGGAAACTCGCCGGAACCGTCATCGCGGGGATGGGCATCGGCCTGGTGACCAAGGGCCTCGAGCCGGTCTTCGAAGCCGTCTACGGAAAGGTCATCCTCCTGGGTCTGATCATCCTGTTCCTGCAGGTGCGGCCCACCGGAATCTTCGCTCCTCGGGGCAGAGGAGAGGACACATGACCCCCAAGCAACTTTGGGGATCCAGGGAACTCTGGATCCTGCTCGCCGTCGGGCTCGCGGTGCCTCTGCTCGGCACCACGGGGCTGATCAGCCCCAACACCGTCCAGCTCTGGGGTCGCTACTTCGCGTTTTCGCTGGCCGCCGTGGGCGTGAACCTGATGTGGGGCTACACGGGGATCCTGCCGCTGTGCCAGGCGTTCTTCTTCTGCCTGGGCGGCTACGCGATCGGGATGCACATGCTCCTGCTCACGGGCACCCAAGGGTCCTACGGCGCGGCCATCCCCGACTTCATGGTCTGGAACGGCGTGAAGGTCCTGCCCGGGTTCTGGAAGCCCTTCCGAAGCTTTCCCGTCGCGGTGTTCCTGGGGCTGGCCGTTCCCGCCGCCGCCGCAGCCATCTTCGGGATCGCCGCCTTCCGCAGCCGCATCCGCGGCGTGTACTTCTCCATCATCACCCAGGCCTTCGCGCTGGCCATGTGGCTCCTGTTCCTGCGGAACGAAACCATGCTGGGCGGCACCAACGGCCTGACGGACTTCAAGACCCTGCTGGGGATGAAGCTCGCCGATCCGACCACGCAGAAGATCCTGGCGGGGACCACGGCCGTGGTCCTGGTGGCCGTGCTGGCGGGCATGAAGTGGGGTCTTTCCACCAAGTTCGGACGGGTGCTGATCGCCATACGCGATTCCGAATTCCGGCTGCGCTTCACCGGGTACCCGGTGTGGAGGTACAAGGCCTTCGTGTTCGTCCTGGGCGCCATGGTCGCGGCGCTGGGAGGCATGCTCTACGTACCCCAGACGGGAATCGTCACGCCCGGGAGGATGACTGTCCAGTCTTCCATCGAGATCGTGGTCTGGACGGCGCTGGGCGGGCGGGGAACGCTGCTGGGCCCCGTGGTGGGAGCCGTGGTCGTGAACCTCCTGTATTCGTGGCTCACCGGCGCGTTCCCGCAGTCCTGGCTGTACGTGCTGGGAGGACTGTTCCTGCTGGTGGTGCTGGTGATCCCCGACGGGCTCGTCGGACTCGCCATGCGCCTGATGTCGCGGCGGAAGATGGGGGTGGCGCGGTGAAGACCCTCCTCTACGCGGAAAACGTATCGCGGTCCTTCGACGGCTTCAAGGCCCTGGACATCGAGCACTTCATCCTCGCGGAGAACGAGCTTCGGGTGGTGATCGGGCCCAACGGCGCGGGCAAGACCACCTTCCTGGACGTCATCTGCGGGCGCACCCGCTGCGACACCGGACGCATCGTCCTCGGGGACACGGAGATCCAGTCCTTCACGGAGACCAAGATCTACGAGGCGGGCATCGGGCGGAAGTTCCAGGCTCCGTCCGTCTTCGGTTCCCTCACCGTCCAGGAGAACCTGATGCTGGCCGCCAACGCCCCCAAGGGCGTCTTCGCGACGCTGTTCCACAAGGAAGACAAGCACGAGCGCGCCCGGCTCCTGGAAGTCGCCGAGAAGACCGGTCTATCCGACCATCTGCCCAGGATCGCGGGCTCCCTTTCCCACGGCCAGAAGCAGTGGCTGGAGATCGCCATGGTGATCGTGCAGGAACCCAGGGTGCTGCTGGTGGACGAACCCGCCGCGGGGATGACCGACGAGGAGACCTGGCGCACCGGCGAGCTCCTGCAGGAATTGTCCCACGACCACGCCATCGTGGTGATCGAGCACGACATGGCTTTCGTGCGCCAGATCGCCCGCACCGTGACGGTCCTCCACGAGGGAAGGGTGCTGGTGGAAGGCCCCATGGAGAAGGTCCAGGCCGACCCGCGCGTGATCGAGTGCTATCTGGGAAAGGGCGGAGGCGGGAAATGACCTCCATCCTTTCCGCGACCGGGCTTTCATCCGGGTACGGGACCACCCAGGTCCTGTCGGGCATCGACATCGACGTTCCCGAAGGCAGCATCACCGCCGTTCTGGGCCGCAACGGGGTCGGGAAGACGACGTTGATGAAGACGCTCGCCGGAATCCTGCCCGCCTTCACCGGGACGGTGGCCTTCCGCGGGCGCGACATCACCAAGGATCGCGCGGACGCGCGGGCCCGAGCCGGGATCGGATTGGTGCCCCAGGGCCGGGAGATCTTCCCGCGCCTCACCGTCTGGGAGAACCTGGAACTGGCGCAGGACGCCCGGCGGGACCGCTCGCCGGTTCCATGGGAAAGGATATTGGGTCTTTTCCCCGTGCTGGGACAGATGCGCCGCCGCCAGGGAGGGAACCTGTCGGGGGGCCAGCAGCAGCAGCTCGCCATCGCCCGGGCCCTGGTGGGAGATCCTTCCGTGCTCATGCTCGACGAGCCCACCGAGGGGATCCAGCCGAACATCGTGCAGGACATCCAGGACACCTTGCGCCGCCTGCGCGACGAGGGCGGACTGACCATCGTGCTGGTGGAGCAGTACCTGGACTTCGCCCTGGAGGTCGCGAACCACATCTGCGTGATGGACCGGGGGACCGTGGTGCTGTCGGGAAGCGCCGCGGACCTGGACCCCGACGAAATCCGTCACCACCTCACCGTTTGAGGGGGTAGGAAGGTGCATCTCAATCCTCGCGAAACCGACAAGCTCCTCCTCCACCTGGCCGGCAGCCTGGCGCAGCGGCGCTACGCCGACGGACTCGCCCTCAATCTTCCGGAGACCACGGCGCTGATCTCGTCGGTCCTCCTGGAACTGGTCCGGCGCGACCACGGCGTCTCCGAACTGATGAACCTGGGGAAGGCCATCCTGGGGATGCAGGACGTCCTGCCGGGCGTTTCCGAGCTCGTGGCCGAGGTCCAGATCGAAGGCACCTTTTCCGACGGCACCAAGCTGGTCACCGTCCACGAACCCGTCTGCCGGGAAGAGGGCGTCGAGTCCCTGGCCCTGCTGGGATCGGGTCTGGTGCGCCGCAAGCGACCCCATCCGCCGTCGGTGGAGGCCGTGCCCGGGGAAATCGCGGTGGGGGAGGACGACATCGAGATCAACGCGGGGAGAACGGTGACGGAAATCGTTGTCGTGAACCGCGGCGACCGTCCGGTCCAGGTGGGAAGCCACTACCCCTTCGCCGAGACCAACCCTTTGCTGGAGTTCGACCGTCTCCGTGCCATGGGAAAGCATCTGGACATCGCGTCGGGGACGGCCGTCCGGTTCGAGCCGGGGGAACGCCGGACGGTGCGGCTCGTCCCCGCCGGCGGGTCCGCCAGGACGCACGGCGCCCAGGGTTTCCTGGACGGCCCCGAGGACCCCGAGGCCGTCGCCCGCGCCCTGGGCCGCATGTCGTCCGGGGGCTTCCTGGGCGCGGGGATACCCTCGTGAGCGTCCGCATCCAGCGCAAGGCCTGGGCCGAGATGTTCGGGCCCACCGTGGGTGACAGGATCCGTCTCGCCGACACGGACCTGTGGATCCGCGTGGACTCGGACTTCACGGTTCCCGGCGACGAATGCAAGTTCGGGGGAGGGAAGTCCATCCGCGACGGGCAGGGCCAGTCGAGCCGGGCGCGCGACGGAGAGGCGCTGGACCTGGTGATCACCAACGCCGTGGTGCTGGACGTGGACGGAATCCGGAAGGCGGACGTCGGGATCCGCGGCGGCCGCATCGCGGGCGTGGGGAAGGCGGGAAATCCCGACTGGATGGACGGCGTGGACCCCAACCTGGTGGTGGGCGCCACCACCGAGGTGATCGCCGGGGAGGGCATGATCCTCACCGCCGGGGCGATGGACGCGCACATCCACTTCATCTGCCCGCAGCAGATCGACGAGGCCCTGGCCTCAGGCGTCACCACCATGCTGGGCGGCGGCACCGGGCCCGCCACCGGCACCTGCGCCACCACCTGCACGCCGGGGGAGTTCCACCTGCGTCGCATGATGGAGGCCACCGAATCGTTTCCCATGAACTTCGGGTTCCTGGGGAAGGGGAACGCCGCCCACGAAGGCCCGCTGCTGGACCAGATCCTGGCCGGAGCGTGCGGTCTCAAGCTCCACGAGGACTGGGGGACCACGCCCGCGGCCATCGACACCTGCCTGCGCGTCGCGGACGCCCACGACGTGCAGGTGGCCATCCACACGGACACCCTGAACGAATCGGGATTCGTGGAGCGCACCCGGGCTGCCATCGCCGGGCGGACCATCCACACCTACCACACGGAAGGCGCCGGAGGCGGCCACGCTCCGGACATCCTCGTGCTCTGCAACGATCCCAACGTGATCCCCTCCTCCACCAACCCCACCCGACCCTACACCGCGAACACCATCGACGAGCACCTGGACATGCTCATGGTGTGCCACCACTTGGACCGGTCCATCCCGGAGGACGTGGCCTTCGCCGAAAGCCGCATCCGGCCGGAGACCATCGCCGCCGAGGACATCCTCCACGACATGGGGGCGCTCTCCATCATCAGCTCCGACAGCCAGGCCATGGGCCGGGTGGGCGAGGTGGTGCTGCGGACGTGGCAGACCGCGCACAAGATGAAGGTCCAGCGGGGTGCCCTCCCGGAGGACGCCGGGACCGGGGCGGACAATTTCCGGGTGCGCAGGTACCTGGCCAAGTACACCATCAACCCCGCCATCGCCCACGGCATGGGAGGGGAGATCGGGACCGTCTCCGAAGGAAAGCTCGCAGACCTGGTGCTTTGGAAACCGGCGTATTTCGGGGTCAAGCCGGAGATGGTCGTCAAGGGCGGATTCGTGGCCTGGGCCCAGATGGGCGACGCCAACGCCTCCATCCCCACTCCCCAGCCGCTGCGCGGACGGCCCATGTTCGGATCCTTCGGTTCCGCGGCCGGCGCGGGCTCCGTCACCTTCGTCTCTTCCGCCTCCCTGGAAAAAGTCCGTTCGTGGAACCTCCGCCGCGGCGTGCTGCCCGTGCGCGGATGCCGGGCGGTGGGGAAGAGGGACATGGTGCTCAACGGGGTGCTGCCGGACCTGACGGTGGATCCCGAGACCTACCAGGTGCGGATCGGCGACCAGCTCCTCTCCTGCGAGCCCGCGAAAGTCCTCCCCATGGCGCGCCTCTACCACCTGTTCTGACATGGACGCCTTCCTCCTCCAGCTCGCCGACAGCGCCTTCCCCACCGGAGGCTACGCCTTCTCCGCCGGGCTGGAGTCGGCGTGGCAGGCGGGGTGCCTGGGAAACGGAGAGGGTTTCGAGTCCTGGCTGGATTCCACCTGCCTCGCCTTCGCGGGATGGGAACTTCCCTTCGTCTCCCGCATCTGGGGGCGGAAACTGTCGGACTCCGAAGGGGTCTTCCGGATCTACGACGCCCAGGCCATGCCGCCCGCGGCCCGGGCGGCGTCCACGCGCCTGGGAGGAACCTGGGCGCGGCTCCTCTCGTCGCTCCGACCCGAGGCCGACACCTGGTCCCGGGAGCTGCGCGAGAGGGGATTGCCCACCCACCAGGTTCCCGTGATGGCTTCGGCCCTTTCCCTCTTTTCGGTGGATCTTTCCCAGGCTCGGCTCTTCTCGCTCTGGATGTTCCTGCGCGACCAGATTTCGTCCGCGGTGCGGCTGGGGATCCTGGGTCCCATGGAGGCGGCGTCCATCCACCACCGGCGGCTGGGGGGCCTGGAGAGCCTGGCGGAGCGATCTCCCCACCGGATCGAGGAGGCGCGCCGGACGGCGCCGTTGTGGGATCTCGCCCAGGGTCTGCACGAACGCCTCTACTCCCGCCTTTTCCAATCCTGAAAGGACGCACCATGCACCTGCCCGTCAAGGGATTCTTCAACGAGCCGCCCGCCAAGGAACACCCCGGCTTCTTCGCGCAGCGCGAGAAGCTCCGGTCCGAACGCGACTTCCACCAGCGCGCCTTCACCGTGGGGATCGGCGGCCCCGTGGGCACCGGCAAGACCGCGCTCACCCGCGTCCTGTGCGAGCGACTGCGCGAGTCCATGAGCCTCGCGGTGGTCACCAACGACATCTTCACCAAGGAGGACGCCGAATTCCTGACCCGCCATGCGGCGCTCTCGCCGCACCGGATCATCGGGGTGGAGACGGGCGGATGCCCCCACGCCGCCATCCGCGAGGACATCTCCCTGAACCTCGCCGCCCTGGAAGAGCTGATGGAACGATTCGACCACGGCCTGGACCTGCTCCTCCTGGAAAGCGGCGGCGACAACCTCGCGGCGCACTTCAGCAAGGAGCTGGTGGACTATTCCATCTACGTCATCGACGTCTCCGGGGGCGACAAGATCCCGCGCAAGGGCGGCCCCGGCATCACCCAGAGCGACCTGCTCGTCATCAACAAGATCGACATCGCCCACCTCGTGAACGCGAGCCTGGACGTGATGGACCGCGATTCCCGCCTGATGCGCGGGAAAGGTCCCTTCCAGTTCGCCTGCATGATGGACGGGCGCGGCGTGGACGAGATCGTGGAACACATCCTGTCCAGTCGCGCGCGGGCCCTGGAGGCGTGGGCCGCGCACAAGCCGACCCACGGCGCCGAACACACCCACGCCAACGGAGTCCAGCCATGAAGAAAGCCGTCGCATCCGTCCTGTTCCTGTCCGCCCTCGCGTGCGCCCATCCGGGCCACGGCGCCCACGGCCTGGTCGCCGGGCTGGTCCATCCCTGGACGGGAATCGACCACCTGTCCGCCATGGCGGCGGTGGGGGTGTGGGCGAGCCTGATGGGCCGCGGGCGCCGTTGGGTTCCTCCGGTCGTGTTCCTCTCCGCCATGACCCTGGGATTCTTCCTCGGTTGGACGGGATTTGTCGTACCTGGAACGGAAACCGGAATCCAGTTGGGCCTCGCGATGCTCGGCCTGGCCCTGGCCTTCCGCTGGGCTCCCCGTCTGCCCGTCGTCGCGGTGGCCACGGGTCTTTGCGCCTTCGTCCACGGCCAGGCCCACGGAGCGGAGGTTCCGTCGACCGCCTCCGGTGCCGCCTTCGCGGTGGGGTTCCTGGTGTCCACCGCCGCGTTGCATCTCGCGGGGATGCTGTTGGGCAGCCGTCTGAGGGAAAGGAAGTTGGAGCTGCGCCTTGCGGGCATGGGTCTGGTAGCCCTGGCAGGAGCTCTCGCGATCCTTTGACTCAAGGCCTGCGCGAGAGGGGGTCCGTACCCAAGCGGGAGGGATGGGACAAGACCTGTCGCAGCGAGGCCATCAGCGGAGCCAACGCGTCGGAAGACGCGGCGAGGGCTCGAGCGCACCAGGTGCAGGATCGCGACCTCCCGAAGGACAATGCCAAGTCCTCGCGCACTCCCGCGAACGGCTCCAGGGCGGATTCCAGTTCCGCCACCAGCGCATCCAGCGCGGCTTCCGGGTTTGGTGAACAGATAAAGAGGTTCCATATTCTGGTGTAGGGTCCGGCCACCGCGGCGGAACCGGGAGGGAGGAGGCCCGGGTCCGATGCGTAGGATTCCCAGAGCAAAGGTTCGCCGTCCGGCCCCGAGGCTTCCAGGTGGCTCTCGAAACGGGTGTAGGAGAAATCGGGCTCGAAGCCCTGGCGCCCGGCCGAATGCGATTCCAGGACCACCAACGTGGAACCGTTGCCCAGCGTCCAGCGGGAGCTTTGGCTCCAGATGCTGGACCGCTGCGGCGTCACGGGATCCGGCAGGTGGGCGCAGAACGCGCCGTCCTCCAGGGACCCGGTGAGGATCTGACCCGTCCGGATTCCCTCGGGGTTGCGGTAGACGCGGGTGTGCGCCTGGGTTCCCGCCCAAAGTCTGGCCTGGGGTCCCACTTGGATGTCCACCCGGGGCAGGTCCCCCGCAACGGCGCCTCCGCCGTATCCGGAGAGGAAGGCCACGGCGGCGTGGTCGTCGCGCACCGGCAACCATTTGAGAGGAGGCCGGCTTTCCATGGCCACGATCCGGTTGCGTCCGCGGACCCGTTCGACGCGGATCCGGGTGGGTGGGGTGATGGTTGTCACTGT
>Ga0302276_10001094_pt1 | contig 24485 bp, 26 predicted proteins | sample III_Bog_N2_3_FD_198768 | JGI IMG/M metagenome (GOLD analysis project Ga0302276, IMG submission 198768) | Peat permafrost microbial communities from Stordalen Mire near Abisko, Sweden - III_Bog_N2_3 | ecosystem: Environmental > Terrestrial > Soil > Wetlands > Peat | place: Sweden: Abisko...
CGGTGTGTGCGTGGGATTACGGCGAATGTGGTGCGGTGCGAGTTTTATGCGCAGAGTACCGTGGCGCTGGCTACCGCGCTGAATCCGTATATCGGGTATGCGAAGGCGGCGGAACTGGTGAAGGAGTCGGTGGCGACGGGGCGGAGCGTGATTGAGGTGGCGCGGGAGAAGGGGGTGCTGAGTGAGGAGCAGATTGGGGAGATATTGGATGTGGGGAAGATGACGGGGGCGTGAGGAGAAGTCCATCAGGTCCGGAATCGGTAACTCCAATAAGGAGAGGCGGAGATGAAACCGTTAAGACTGGGCTTCGCGGCGGTGAACGGCATCAGGATGTATCACGAGATCTACGGCGAGGGCGAACCGCTAGTGCTGATCCATGGCGGACTGACAACCATTGGCCAGATGGAGGGATGGGTGCAGCCGCTGGCGAAGACGCGACGGGTGATCGCGGTGGAGATGCAGGGCCACGGTCGTACGGCGGACGCGGACCGTCCGATGAGCTTCCCCACGATGGGCGACGACATCGCAGCGTTGCTTGATTATCTCAACATTCCGAAAGCCGACTTGGTTGGCCATTCATTCGGTGGCGCCAGCGCGCTCCGCGCCGCGATCCAGCATCGAGATAAGGTACGGCGACTCGTGGTGATCTCTTCGCCTTCTGTCAGGTCCGGCTGGTATCCCGAAGCGCGGCGGGGCATGAGCCAGGTGAGCGCGGCGATGGCCGACAACATGATGCAAACGTCGACGGGCCAGTTCTCCCGACAATGGCCAGAGCCGCGGCGCTTCCCTCAGTTCCTCGACAAAATGGGGAAGATGTTGAGTGAGGACTATGACTGGTCGGCCGAGATCGCCAAACTCGACATGCCGGTGCTTCTGGTGTTCGCCGACAACGATTCGATCTCGCAGAAGCACATCGCGGAGTTCTTCGCGCTGCTGGGCGGCGGGGTGAAGGAACCGGGATGGGTGAATACGCAGCTCTCGCAGTCGCGGCTGGCGGTCGTGACCGGCTACAGTCACTACAATCTCCTGACCTCGCCTGAAGTCCCGCAAATCGTCGCCAAATTCCTGGCCGACCCGCTCACCAATCCTCCGGAAGGCGCAGCCGCAGCCTCGCAGGCCGCCCCCGCGCAGGAGAAGAAGCAGTAGCCATGGATGAGAACCGGGGAGGGTCGATCCGTATTAGCCGATCGGGTCGAGTGCACGAGGTCGTGATGAATCGGGCAATCGGCTTTGTGGCGCTGCAAAAGGCAACTGCGGAGATTCTGGACGTCGTCCAGAATGACGACACCAAGCGGAAGATGACGAGGGAGTGAGGGAACTGATGACGCAAGCGGAGCGGGAGTTTGTGGTGGGGGAGTTGCGGGCGAGTGAGGCTCGGCTGCTGGAGGCGGTGCGCGGGCTGACGGAGGAGCAGTGGAGGTTTCGCGAGGCGCCGGAGCGGTGGTCGATCGCGGAGGTGGTGGAGCATTTGGTGGTTTGGGAGAGCTTTATGCTGGGAGCGATCCAGGGCGCGCTGGATCGGCCGGCCGAACCGGAGAAGCAGGCGTTGGTTGTGGGAAAGGATTCGCTGGTGCTGGGGCTCGCTACCTCGCGGGACAAGCCGCTGAAGTCGCGGGAGGCGGCGCGGCCGACGGGGCGGTGGAGTGACTTGGGGGAGATGCTGGCGGAGTTCCGGGCGAGGCGGGCGTTGACCGTTGAGTTTGCGGAGAGTACACAGGCGGATTTGCGCTGTCATTTTTTCGCGCATGTGGCGTTTGGGGATTTGGATTGCTATCAGTGGCTGGTGGTGATGGGGCAGCACACGATGCGGCACGTGGAGCAGATTGAGGAGATTAAGCGGGTCCTGCCGGACGGGCCCACTACGCGTGGGGCGGTCACCTCGTGACTTGTGTTGGGCTTCGCGTGGGGAGGCTCCCGAGGGTCGCAAACGAAAGTTCGCGCCGACCGATGGAGGACTATGCGCGAAGCAGGAAAAGGGCGTGTGAACGCCTATTTCTGGCGACCGAAGCGGTAGACGAGGCCCATGTTGAAGCCGACATTGTTCTGGAGGGAGCCGCCGAAGGTGGTGCCGAGGTAGCTGGGCGCGATGCGGAAGGCGAGGTTGGGGTAGATGTTGATGTCTAGGTTGCCGCCTAGGGAGAACGCGGGGCGGGCGTTGGTGGAGGGCCAGAAGCCGAGGTTAGCGGCGGAGATGCCCTTGGAGTCGCCGTCGAACTTGCCAATGGCGGTGCCCCCGATGGCGAAGACGCTGACCGCGTAGCGCTGCTGCGTGCGGAGACGGTAGGTAGGGCCGGCCATAAAGGGATATTCGGAGATCTGCGGACTGCCGACGAGGGTAGCGTACTGGTTGTAGTTGGGCACCTTGGCGTTGCCGTAGGCTCCGCGAATTTCGCCGGTGAGGCCGAGCTTCTGATTGAAGTAGTAGGTGGTATCCATCCAGAAGGTGATTTCGCTATTCTTCTGGGTGGACTGGCCGGAGCGGAAACGGAGCCAGCCACCGCCGCCGCCGACTTCCCAGCGATGCGTGTAGGTTTCCTTGACCTGACGCTCGATGCGGGCCTTACGATTTGCGTTGGTCTCGTGGCCGGATTTGTGCGCGGCCTGCGCCCGCCCTGTGGAGCCCGCCAGCGTGGCAAGCGTGAATATCAAAACGGCTACTAAGGACTGCGTACTCACTCTGAAACCGGACAGCGATCGAAACATCAACGAGGACTCCTGCGCAAGCTTGCTTTTTGATACTCGCGTACCCTGTTGCTGATACGGTTGAGGCGTGGCGGACGCGGCGGAGTTCTCCGGCGCGGAGCCAATCCTTATTAGAACATCCGGCGCGTCTTCTTGGGGCGCATCCAACGGAAGGAGAGGATTTCGATGGTGAGGAACGGTGGTTCGGGCGGCGGTTTTGGGAAGGTACTCTTAGGGTTTGTGCTGGCGTTTGTGGTGGCGATCGTTGGGGCTGGGGTGTATCTGAAATGGGGCAAGCCGCCGGTGGCGACAGCCGACAAGCCGTTTCCGTACGAGAAGGCGATAGTGAGCGTGCCGCTGAATGCGCGGATTGATCGCGAGAAGCAGGCGGCGCCGTTCGGAATTGGCGAAGACGTGTACGAGGGTGGGGCGAAGGTTTACAAGGCGGAGTGTGCGTCGTGCCATGGGAGTCCGGGGCACGATGTGGCGTCCGCGAAGTACATGTACCCGGTGGCGCCGCAGTTGTGGAAGAAACACGCGACGGGCTCGGTGGTGGGGGTTAGCGATGACGATCCGGGTGAGACCTATTGGAAGGTCGCGAATGGGATTCGCCTGACGGGCATGCCGGCATTCAATCACGTGTTAACCGATACGCAGATGTGGCAAGTAACGCTGCTGCTGAAGAACGCGGACCAGCAGTTGCCGGACCCGGTGACGAAGATATTGACGGTGCCATAACAGACGCAAAAATGGTCCTGCCGGAGGGGCCCACTGCGCGTGGGGCGGGCGTTCACACGCCTTATTACTGCTTCGCGTTATCCTCGCGCTGGTCGGCACGGAATTTGGGAGCACAAACGCAAAGCCCAATACGCGTCACGAAATGACCGCCGCCCGCGTAGGGCGCCCGTCCGGCAGGACAGTATCTTTGCTTGCCTATTTCAGGTTGTAGCTGGCGGCGGCTACGAACTGGGAGCTGTTCTTGTTGTATCCGGCGGAGGGGTTGTTGAGGTAGTTGTCGGTGGCGGTGAAGCTGATGCCGAGGCGCTTGTAGACGGGCAGGGTGAGCGTGCCGGAGACGTTGGCGGAGTAGTCGTTGGGGATATTGAACGACGGAATGATGTTAGCAAATTCGGAAAAGGCGAGCTTCTTCGCCAGGGTGCGGCGGTAGGTCTCGGAGATGGTTGAGCCGATCAGGTTATCGTTGCTGGCAGTGGTCTGGAAGGATTGCTTTTCGTACTGGATGTTGGCCTTGATGTCGAGTTCCTGGTTGGGGGACTTGATGGCGGTCCACCCGATGCCGCCACCGTAGATTTGCTGGAGATTGAGGCCCTGCGAGTAGTTGTGGTCGAAGGCGGTTTGGCCGAGGGCGAAGAAGCGGGCCGAGAAATATTCGTCGCGTTCGGCGTCTGCGTGGAAGATGCTGGTTTCGGTGATGGCGGCGGGCGAGGGTGGCGTGGTCTGGGGGACGACTGGCGAGGTGAGTTTGCCGTAAGTTTCCTGGAGGTTGAACGATGTTTTGTCGCGCGACGGCAGGAACGAGACACTTGGCATGGCGCGGACCATGGCGATGCCTGCGGTGAGGGTTTCGCCGTAGTCGGTGGAGCGGACGATGGTGGCGCCACCGTTGAGGGCGCCAGTCCAGCCAGAGAGGAACCCGGACTTGCCGCTGGTTTCCCGGGTGTAGGTGGCTTGATCGATGAGGAATGCGAGTTGGGCGGTGGGGACGATCTCAGGCTCGGTGGAGGGATGGGCGATGGTGAGTTTGCCATCGGCGTAGGCGATGGGGGCGGGAGTGATAGCGCGGGCGGCGGCGGCGCTCTTGAGGGGGACGTCTTTGCGCAAGACGGCGAAGCTGCCAGCGGTGCGGAGTTCCTTGATTTTGGCGAAGGGTACGGTGATTTCTCCGGCCATGTCGCTTTTGAAGACGACGGAGTTGCCGGCGCCGCGCTCGAGTGTGCCGGTGAGTTGGTCGCCGTTGGTGAAGAGGATGACGTCGGGGGCCGGCTTGGGCGCGGGTGCAGCTTGCGCGTGGACGCACGAGGATGCTGCTGTGAGTAGGATGGCAGCCAGGGAAATTGGGCCGAAGTGGGGCAGATTCTGACGATGCTTCCCAGGAAATCGCATAGTGGCTTCAAGGATAGCGTAGCTTAGGCACAGGAGGCGTTGGCATGAATCCTGTGGTGCGCGCGCTTGGCAAGGTGCTTCGGCTGGTGGGGATTTCGAGTCCGGAGGATGCAGTTGCGAAGCCGAAGTCGGCCGCCGATCCGCCCTCGTGGCGCGACAAGCAGGCGGCTAAGCCTGAGGATAGGAGCCGCTGAGATTCCGTGTGGGGGCTGGCTTGCGGGCTACCGCACGTGGTGTGAGCGAGGGCACAGATGTCCTGGTAAAGGAGAACTAGAATGAAGGGCATGGACGGTTCAGTTGTGGATGTCGCCATTGCTGGCGGAGGCATTATCGGTTTGTCGCTCGGACTGGAGTTGCGTCGGCGGGGACTCTCTGTCGTTGTGATCGATCGGCAGCAGGCGATGAGTTCTGCGTCGTGGGCCGCGGGGGGAATGCTCGCGGTGAAGGATCCACAGAACCCGCCGGAACTGATGCCGCTCTCGGTGCGGAGCTGGGAACTTTATCCGGGATACCTGGAGCGGGTGGAAGGGCTTTCGGGTAAGAAGGTACCGCTGCGGACGCTGCGGGCGATGCAATATGTGGATCCGGATCACTGGGCAGCAAATGGGACCCGGAGCGGTGCTGGCGGCCTGGTGACGGCGGAGGAGCTTGAGGAGTTTGCGCCGGCGCTGGACGCGAGTGGCCACATCTTTGAATGGCTGGATGAGGGGAGTGTCGATCCGAACGACCTGCACGAGGCCTTGCCGGCGGCATTTGTGGCGGCGGGCGGAACGCTGCTGGAAGAGACCGAGATGCTGAGCGTGGAGAGCGTGACCGGCGGGGTGGTGGTGCGGACGTCGCGCAAGCTGGTTTCGGCGGGGATGTTTGTGAATTGCCGGGGAGCTTGGTCCGGCGACGGAGCAGGCGAGCCGGAACACGGCCTGGGCAGGCTACCGGTTGTGCCGGTGAAGGGGCAGATGGCGAATTTGCGATGTCAGCCGGAGAGGCTGCGGTGCGTGGTGCGCGCGCCGGGGATTTACTTGGTTCCGCGCGGAGACGGGCGCGTGACGATTGGCGCGACGATTGAGCATGTGGGATTTGATGAAACGGTGCATGAGGCTTCAATTCGCAGGATGGCGGAGGCGGCGTTGAGTCTGCTGCCGGAGGCGGAAGCGCCGCCGCTGATGGATATGTGGGCGGGACTGCGGCCCGGGACGCCGGATGGATTACCGATTCTGGGCAAGGCGGAGAAGGAACATTGCTGGCACGCGACCGGACACTATCGCGACGGGATCCTGCTGGCGCCGGTGACCGCGCATGTGATGGCGCAGGCGATGGTAGGCGAGAGGCCGGATGTGGCGCTGGAGGCTTACGCACCGGGACGATTTTAGCGGGGGTTGCGGATGAGTAGGCGGGAGGCGGTTTCCTGCGGTTGAGTTGCAAGGATTGGATGGATCGGCTATATTGAACGGTTATCGGCCACATCTCTTCCATTGCTTCAGCTTGCTAAAGCCAAGCCTTTGAATGCAGTGTGCTTGATTGGCCCATCCACTCGCTGCCCCCCACCAAATTTGGTCTTGCCAATCGTTGCGCGATAGGCTTACTATCCGTTTCGGTTCGGTACAGAGCGCCCAACTAGCGCCCGCGCCAGAACAGAGGCAAAGTTGCAATTCCCTGGACATTTCTCGAGCCCGTTCTGCAACACAACCGGGCAGCCCTAGTTGTTGGAGACCAACCTTTCCCACAGGAAGGGTTAGATTTTATTGCGCTTTGGAGTGATACGACGATGGCATGGTACGCCTATTGCATTGCAGAACGAAACGCATTTCCCGAACTTTGCCGTCACCGCCGCCCCATGCCCCTGAACGGGGTTGCCGGGCTCTTCGGGAACCAGACTTTCCTTTTTCCAGCCAGCGATTTGGCAGTCATCGTCTCCGAGCATACGGCGGAAGATGCTGCCCGTATGGACCAGAGCGCAGCCAAAGATCACGCCCGCGTGATTGCAGACTGCTTCAAGCTCTCCACCGTGCTGCCTTTCCGCTTTGGGACTACCTTTCCGGACGACGACGCACTGCGACGGTCGGTCCGCTCGAACCAGCGACACTTTACGGCGAACGTGGAGCGGCTGCGGGGCAAGGCGGAGATGCACCTGAAGGTCCTGGTGGACGATACCTGCCCGGGGAATTCCGCTCGCGACATGACGGTTGGCCAGCAGTATCTGACCAGTCTGCGCGAGAGCGCGATGCGGCAGCGGGAGCGGCAGTCGAAGGCCCGCGCGTTGAGTGTGCAAATGCACCGGATGTTCCTGCCGATTGCGGAGGAGATTACTTGCAAGCGGATGGATTCGGGCAAGATGCTGCTGGATATCGCCCATCTGATCGACAACAAGACGGTGGAACGATATCAGAACAAGTATTCGTCGGCGACGCTGGAGTTGAAGGAGTGCCGGATGCAGCTTTCCGGTCCGTGGCCTCCGTACCACTTTGTGCATCGCAACGCGCCGGCGCATAGCGCGTAATTGAGACAAGAACCTGGCGCTTCTTTCCACTGATTTGGGTGGGAGGGAGCGCTTTTTTATTGGGCACGAAGAAGAAGGCGAATCACAGAGGACACAGAGCAAAAGAGTGAGAGCTCAGAGAGTGCATTAGAGTAAACAGGATGGGTTTATTCAAGAAGAAGATGAAGCAGGAGCATAAGGTGATGCTCCAGCACGAACGCGCGGCGGGCGCGTTGGTGCCGGAGTATCACCGCCCCACACCGGAGTGTCCTGAGCCCGGGCGTTGGAGCATGATCGACTCGATGACTGCTGAGGTCGAGGTGCTGGAGTTCATCGCCACGCTGGTGACGACGATCAAGCCGCGGTTGGTGGTGGAGACGGGATCGTTTCTGGGCGTGTCGACAGAGTGGATTGCGCGGGGTCTGGAGCGGAATGGGGCGGCTGCTGATGGACAGTTCGGCAAGGTGATCAGTTGCGAGTTCGATACGGTGGTGTATGAGAAGGCGAAGGAACGGATCGAGGTTTCGCCGCTGCGGCGCTTTATTGATCTGCGGAATGAGTCGAGTTTGGAGATGGAGGTGGATGGGACGATTGACCTACTGTTTTCGGATTCGGATATACAGATTCGCGAGGCAGAGGTGAAGCGGTTTCTGCCGCAGATGACGCCGAATGGGGTGATTTTGATGCATGATGCTAGTTCGCATCTGCAGGTGGTGCGGGCGGCGGCGCTGATGATGGAGGCGGAGGGGCTGATCTCGGTGGTATTGCTGCCGACGCCGCGGGGGTTGGTGGTGGCGCAGCCAAAGGTTGGGCGGGAGCGAGGCCGAAGAAAAGGGTAGTTATTCATGACTGATTCAGGCTCAAAGCTGCTGCTTGGCCCGTTCTTTTTGGGAATATTCTTCATCCTGCTCGCCCTAGCTGGGACGTACAGCGGTGAAGCGTGGGCACGCAATGGTCAAGTGGTCTCCCGCGCCGAAAAGCCGAAGCAGTTTTGGTCGCTAGTCGCAGGGTATTATGTCGGCGGAGCTGGTTTAATTGGGTACTCCTTGTATCAGGTCTACGGCCTGCCGAACTGAGCCGGGACGATAGTGTGAAAGTGAAGGCTTGCGATGAAGGTGTTGGTGATTGGTGGGGGCGGGCGCGAGCATGCGATCGTCTGGGCTTTGGGCAGATCGGCCCGAGTCACCGAGGTTGTGTGCGCGCCGGGGAATGCGGGGATTGCGGAGAGCGTCAGTAGCAATGGAAAGCCCGTGCGGTGCGTTGCGGTGGATGTTGGCGATTTGGCGGCGATGGTTGCGGTGGTGGAGGCGGAGCGGCCGGAGTTGACGGTGGTGGGGCCGGAGCTGCCGCTGTCGCTGGGTGTGGTGGATGAGCTGATTCGACGGGGGTTTCGCGTGTTTGGGCCGACTCAAGCTGCGGCGCGACTGGAGACAAGTAAGTCGTTCGCGAAGGAGTTTATGCAGCGGCACGGAATTCCGACGGCTGCGCATGCGGTATGCACAACGCTGAATGAGGTGCGCGAGGAGTTGCCGCGCTTTGTCGTGCCGGTGGTGGTGAAGGCGGATGGGCTGGCGGCGGGCAAGGGCGTGGTGATCTGCGCGACGCATCACCAGGCGGAGCAGGCTGCGGCGGAGATGTTTTCGGGCGTGCTGCTGGGCGTGGAAGAGACGGAGGTGGTTATCGAGGAGTTTCTCGATGGCGAGGAAGTTTCGTTCTTCGCGCTGTGCGATGGCAAGCATGCGGTCGCGCTGGCTGCGGCACAAGATCACAAGCGCGTGGGCGAGGGCGATACGGGTCCGAATACCGGGGGCATGGGCGCGTATACCGGCGACGGGCTGCTGAGCGCGAAGATGGAGCAGTGGCTGCTGAAGAATGTGGCGCAGCGGGTGGTGGACGAGATGTCGATGGAGGGGTCGCCATTCAAGGGGATCCTGTTCTGCGGGATGATGATGGTGCCGCGCAAGGATGGGACGACACAGCCGACGGTGCTGGAATTCAATACGCGGTTTGGCGATCCGGAGACGCAGGCGATCCTGGTGCGGTTGGAGACGGATCTCGTGGATCTGTTCGAGGCGGCGATCGATGGGACGGCGGACAAGTTGGACATCAAGATACGGCCGGGCGCGAGTGTCTGCGTGATTGCGGCGAGCGGAAGGTACCCGGGGAAGTACGTTTCGGGGCTGCCGATTGCTGGGTTGGACTCGGTGGGGGACCCGGATGTGGTGGTGTTTCATTCGGGGACTGCGATGAAGGATGGCTTGATTGTGACGGCAGGCGGGCGGGTGCTGGGAGTGACCGCCGTGTCGCGAGCTACTTCGCTGTCGTCGCTATCGAAGGGAACTGCGTCTGGGCCGCGTTCGGCGGGCGGATCGGCGTTGTGGGATGCTCTAGGCAAGGCGTACGGGGCGATGGCGGGGATCTCGTTTGAGGGGATGCAGTTTCGCGGCGACATTGGATGGCGAGCTTTGCGCGACGGATTATGAGGTCCTGCCGGACGGGCCCACTGCGCGGTCACTTCGTGACTTATGCCGAGCTTCGCGTGATCCTCCCGTTGGTCGGCACTGGATATCGGGGTGCAACAAACTGTTCCATAATATTTTCAGAGGAGATGCGACGATGGCGCAACCTGCTTTGAGTGCGGATGAAGTGCTTGCTTGGCTGGAGACGACTTCGACTAACTGGCGCGCTTTGATCGAGGAGCATCCGGAGATTCTTAACCTGCCCTGCGATGTGATGGGTGTTTCGACGGCGGGCGGACTACTGCAGCATATTGTTGCGGTGGAGCTGCGCTTTGCGGACCAACTTTCGGGATTGCCGCCGACGGACTATTCCCAGATTCGGTTTGATTCGGCGGCGGAGATTTACGCGACGCACGCGCGGGCGATGGAGATGTACCGCGAACTGCTGGCGAGCGATCTGGATTGGGACGGGAAGTTCGATTTTGTGACGCGATCGTTGGGGCCGCTGCGGGCTTCGCGCAAGACTATTTTGTTCCATGCGCTGATGCATGCGATCCGGCACTATGCGCAACTGGCTACGCTGGTGCGGCAGCATGGGGTCAAACCTGGATGGCAGATGGACTATCTGATGATGGGTATAGAGCGGGCTTAAGAACGGTGTCCTGCCGGACGGGCCCACTGCGCATGGGGCGGTCACTTCGTGACGTGTATTGGGCGTCGCGGGGTGCTCCCGATGGTCGCAGATGAATTCTGTGCCGACCAACGAGAGAGCCGCGCGAAGCAGTAAATGGGCGTGTGAACGCCTAGCCGATGACGCGGCGGAGGAAGCCGCGGATGCCGAACACGGTGAGCATCACGAGCGAGAAGCTAAGCATCGTCAGGACGAGCAGGGGGCTCATATGCGGCAGGGCGGGCGTCAGTGCGGCGCGCAGGCCTTCGCTCATATAGACGATGGGGTTGATGAGGATGGCGTGCTGCAGTATGGGCATCTTAGCGAGTCCTGCCCAGGGGTAGTAGACGCAGCCCAGAAAGGTGATGGGCATGACGACGGTGCCGAAGATGAGGCTGATCTGTTGCGGCTTGACGCTGGTGCCGATGACCAGCCCGAGCGCTCCGGCGGTGAGGCTGGCGAGTGTGACGACGGCGATGAGGAACGGCCAACTGTTGACATGCGCGTAGACCGGTGTGGCCGGCACGTAGTAGGCAAGGGGGAAGACAAACGCGGCGGCGATCATGCTCTGCACGGCGGAGAAGACGATTTTCTCGATGGCGACCGCGGCGACGGGCAGAGGGCACATAACGCGGTCGTCGATCTCGCGGGTGATGCCGAACTCCTGAGCAAGCGGAAGTGCGACCGCGGCGATGCCGGAGAACATGATGGCGACGGCCATGAGGCCGGGCAGAAGGACGGTGGAGAAGTTGGCGCCGGCCATCTGGGCGGTGGGGTTCAGAGCCGCGCCACCGCTCATGTGGGGCATGATGTAGGTGAAGACGAAAAGAAAGAGAAGCGGGTTCATGCAGACGCGGATAAGGAACGAGATTTTCTCGCGGCGCAGAACATGCAGGTCGCGGAGGAAGAGGCCGGCGAAGGCGCGGGCGTACTGCACCCATTTGGATGGGGCAGCGAGAGGCGCGGTGCCGGGCCGGCTGGTGGCTACGACTTCAGGTTCCATGGTCAGCATGGGCATCTTACTCCCGCAGGTCGCGACCTGTTAGACGGATGAAGACGGTCTCCAGGCTGGTTTCGGTCATGGTGAGGTCGCGCAAGCCGTAGGGATTGCTGGCGCGGACGATTTCGGGCAGCAGGCCGTCGGTGTTGTCCGCCAGGATGCGGATTCCCGCTGGGGTGGGCTCGACGCCGCGGACACCGTGAATCTGCTGGAGTTGGCCGACCAGCGCGGCGGTTCGGTCGTGGCTGGCGAGGTCGAGGGCGTAGACCTTTTGCGCGCCGACCGAGCCCTTGAGCGCAGCAGGTGTATCTTCGACGAGGATTTTGCCGTGGTCGATGATGGCGACGCGATCGCAAAGTTCGTCGGCCTCTTCCATGTAATGGGTGGTGAGGACCACGGTGATGCCCTCTTCGCGCAGGCCGCGGACGGCGTCCCACATGGCGATGCGGCTTTGGGGATCGAGGCCGGCGCTGGGCTCGTCGAGGAAAAGGACTTTGGGGCGATGCGCGATGGCACGGGCGATCTGCACGCGCTGGGCGAGGCCTCCGGAGAGTTGCGAGGGGTAGGCTTGCGCCCGCTCGGTGAGGTGGAACTGGTCAAGCAATTGGTTGGTCCGCTGCTTCGCATCCGTGTGGGAAAAGCCGAAGTAGAGGCAGTGGAAGTAGAGGTTTTCGTGGACCGTGCAGGCGCGGTCGAGGGTGTTGAACTGAGGCACGATGCCCATGCAGCGTCGCGCGATTGCCGGTGAAGCGACGACATCGATGCCGGCAATATGGACGGCGCCGACGGTGGGCAGAACGCGCGTGGTGCAGACGCTGATGGTAGTCGTCTTGCCGGCGCCATTTGGGCCGAGCAGGCCGTATAGTTCGCCCTCGCGAACGGCGAGGTCGATGCCGTCTAGGGCGACAACGCGCTGTTTGCCTTCGTAGACCTTGCGAAGGCCCTGAACCTGGACAATTGAAGCCAAACTTCTCCCCAGAAAACTATGTTGATTTTGCGGTGTATCCGATTATAGGCATGCAAAGGTCTGATAGACCAGAGAAGTTTCGGAGTGCCGCAGAATGGATGCTGGGTTCACGGAGCGAGGCGTTCTTTGGGCGGTATCCGCCAGGCATGGGCGAGATTCGTACGGTTGAGGCGTAAAATGGGATATGTCACGTGGATGGGAGAGCAAATCCGTGGAAGAGCAACAGGCACAGGCAGCGTCCCCGAAACCGAATCCAGCAGCGGTGCACGCGTTGGAAGCCGATCGTACGCGGCAACGTCAGGAACTGGAACTTCAGCGCGAATGCGTGCTGTCGGAGCGAACCTCAAACCCGCACCGCCGGACGGCGCTGGCCAATGCGCTGGCGGACATTGAAGAGAAGCTGGCCGAACTTGGTTGGACGGTCCATTTGTGAGTTAGGAAGAGAGAAAGGGCCGCGATAGCGGCCCTTCTCTTCGAGCGGCAGCCGTACGTCACTGCTGAGTGTTAGGGGTCTGCGACGACGCGCTGGCGCTCTGACTTTCGATTCCGATCGCATCTCCCGAAACGACCATGTTTACGCGCCGGTTCTGCATGCGCCCGCTAGGAGTTGAGTTGTCCGCGACGGGACTGTTCTTCCCGAAACCCTGCGAGGTAATGTTGTTCGGCGGAACGCCTTGCGCGACGAGGAAGTTCTTGACGGTCTCGGCGCGCTTGTCCGAAAGAGTCTGATTGAACTCGTCCGAGCCAACCGAATCGGTATAGCCTTCCACCTGCACCTTAAGTCCGGGGTACGCCTGCAGGATACCCGAGACCTTCGCGAGGCTGATCTGCGTCGTGGGCTTGAGCGTGTACTTGCCAGTGTCGAACAATACGTCAGACATGTTCACGATCAGGCCACGAGCCGTCTCGCTAGTTGCGAGCACGCTGTTCAATTGTTGCTTGAGCTTTTCGCGAACTGCCTCGGCACTTTGAGCGGACTTGTCAGCTTCAGCTGCTTTTGCTTTCGCTTCCGCGGCCTCGGCTTCCGCCTGTGCGCGAGCAGCGTCAGCCTGGGCCTTGGCTGCCTGGGCCTGGTCTGCCTGGAGCTGCGCCTGCTGTGCCTGGAGTTGCGCCTGTTGGGCCTGCATCTGCGACCGGGCCGCGTCCGCCTGCGACTGGGCCGCGTCTGCCTGGGCCTTGTCCTTTGCCATCACAGTGGCGGCCTGCTGCTCGGCTGCCTGCTTGCGCAAGGAGGCGATGCGCGCATCCTCGGCCCGCTGTACCGCCTCGCGGGCGTCCGTGATCTCCATCTTCTCATCGCGATGCTTGTTGGAGTCCATGTCGGAAGCGTTCTGAAGGTCGAGCTTCGCCTGTTGCATGATCTCCGGGGCGTACTTGTCTGCGCCGGAATCCTGCGCGATTCGGACCGCGTTATCCGCCTCAAACAATTCCAGCGGGGAATGCTCGTTGCGTGTAATGGGGTTGGCAACAGTGTGCGCACCCGCTGTTTCGGCGTAGGTGCCGCGCGGCAGAAGGAAATAGTTGGCGCTGACTGTTTCCAGAACGCCACTGGTCTGGTCCTGGCGAATTACGTTCTGCAGTACAACCATGTCGCTGGGCTCGGTAACGGAGAAGTACGGTTCCGCGGTGACGATCATGCCGAAGGACTGTAGCGCAGTGGTGACCCGGATATTGTTCTTCGTGCCTGCGGGAAGCACTTCGCCGAGGTTCTGCGCACGACCGTCGGACGAGATCGCCCAAAGCACGTAGGTCAGGTACTCATGGCCAAAGCCATTTGCGGGGGTGAGCCCATCGAACTTCGCCTCGATGGTGATGCCTCCACGCTCGCTGGTCACCTTGGCTTCGCCCTTCGCGCCGGCCAGCAAAGGAGTCCCTTGAAAGCCGATGGTGGTGGGTCCGCTGCGATGCAGGTAGTTCACGCAATCCAGATTGTGCTGCACTACCTTGACTCGGTAGATATAGATGCCGTTCTGCTGAGTGATCGGGTTGGCTTCCGCAGGTGCTTGCTGTGCCGTCGGGTTGGGCTCCTGCGCGTAGGTCGCGGGGAGCGCGGCTGCTAGCGCGCCACTAACGGCGGCTGCGGAGAGAGTGCGAACGAGAAGGCTGTAGAAGAAGCTGCGATCTTGTTGCTCACAGCCTTGAGCAAGCGCCAATGGAGGCGTTGAATGCTTTTTCTGAAGTGCCATGATTTAGGTCTCCTTGGGATGCGGGTATTCGGGTTCGGCTACCTCACAGCGCGGGTATGCGAGGGGCTCCTCCAGTGCTCTGACTGGGCCTGTTCCGTGGGATGCCGGGTAGACAATAAAGGGTACTCACGAAGCGTGAAGGACAAACTGCCACTCCCGCGAAAGGTTGCCTGCGATAACAAATTTCTAATTGCGAGTTGCGTTGTGGAGGACGGGGCACTAGTAAACTGGGTGCTCGGGACTGGGTGCAGAACATGTTGGTAGAGATCGCCAAACCGATTGCGTTGCTGTTGTGCATCCTATCGTTGTGGGCCGTTTTCTATACTGCGTTTCTGGTTCCGGCGAGCGATCTGGAGCAGCGCAGTTGGGACTCTTTGGTTCTGTTGTCGCTGGCAGCGGGCATCTGCCTGACCAGCGGGATGATTTTTCGCGAGCCGACGGAAATTGGGGTCGGATCGCTGACGCGCACGCTTCCGATTCAGATATTCTGTTGGGCGATCGGCCTGATGGCAGTCTGGTTTCTCGCTTCCTGGTACCTGGAAACCTACTGCATTTTTTACAAGGATGTGCGGCGGCTGTAAGGCGCCGGGCATGGGTGAATGAAACGGTTGGGCTAATTCGATGAATGAAGCAGTGGGAAAAGGCTGGACAGTGGCGAACATCCCCAGCCAAGTGGGTCGGCGCGCGCTGATCACCGGGGCGAACAGCGGCATCGGTTATTACGCAGCGGTCGAACTTGCGCACAATGGCGCTCACGTGCTGCTCGCGTGCAGAGACAAGAGCAAGGGCGACGCAGCGCTGGCGCGAATGCTGGCTATGAATCCGCGAGCCAGTGCAGAGGTGGTGGTGTTGGACGTTGGGTCGCAGGCATCTGTGCGGGCATTTGCGACGGCAGAACTCGCGCGCGGGGCACCACTGGATCTGCTGATCAACAACGCGGGCGTGATGGCTCCAAAGCAGCGACTGGAGACGATGGACGGGTTTGAGCTCCAGTTCGGGACGAATGTGCTGGGGCATTTTGCGTTGACGGCGCTATTGCTGCCGGCGCTCGAGGGTGCGGTTGTGGGTGGGACGCAGAGGCCGCGGGTGGTGACGATCGCTTCGATTGCACACAAGACGGGGCGGCTGAACTTCGACGATCTGCAGTCGGTACAGACCTACAGTCCGATGCGAGCGTATCGACAGTCGAAGCTGGCTGACCTGATGTTCGCGCTCGAGTTGGACCGGCGCTTGCAGGCTGCGGGGTCTCCGGCGTCGGGTGTGATGAGCGTTGCGGCGCACCCGGGCGTGGCCAATACGAACCTGTTCCAGGTGGGCGAGTTTCATCCGGTCGAGAGGGTGGTGCGGCGTGGGTTCGGCGCTGCGATTGGCGCGCTGTTGAACTCCAGCGTGCAAGGAGCAGTGCCCACCCTGTTCGCGGCGACCGCGCCCGAGGCGGTGAGTGGCGGGTACTATGGGCCGCAGGGCTTTCTGGAGATGCGCGGAGGGGATGTGGGGCTGGCCAAAGTGGCACCACAGGCGCTGGATGAGGCTGCCGCGTCGCGGTTATGGAACGAATGCGAGAGGCTCACGGGCGTCTCGCTGCTTTAGTTGAGGCTGGCGGCTGGCTCAGCGCATATTCATCTTCTGGTTGCGACGCCAGGTTGCTGGATCTTCCCGCAACTTTGCTTCCTTCTCGTCTTCTCGAAGCCGCAACTGTTTTTCCGTCCAGATATGGAGGTCGGCCTGTTTTTGCATCCACTTACGCAGGATGACGAAGCCCAGGATCAAGACCGTGAGGATTGATAACGTAAGCCCGAAAATGATGACGGTCATATTCCCACTTTCCTGCACGGGTCCTTACAGGCCCTTCCAATATGGCGTTAGTTTACAGGCTAACGGGCGCGCAAGGCGTGACTCACATCACAAGATTTTGACAGGTGCGGCGGAGGGCGAAGCCAGCTCGGCCGCGGTGGGGCTGGTTTAGTCCATTTTTCATATCTTGGTTCAGGTGCCACGTCTCCTCGTCTTCATTTCCTAGCGAGGGCTGTTGCTGCGCCACTCAGCTTTAAGAGAGTACCGGCGGCAGCACTACCGAATTGCTACCGTGGCGGAAGGCGGTTGCAACGTTTTTCGGCTTCATCATTGCGCCATTTCGGCGCTTTACAAGAGTTTGCAGGCCTAAAGCCCATCGGTGGAATTGGGGGGAGACAGTTGACGCTGGAGTGGGCTACAATTCCGGGCTTAGACGACTGGGCGGCGGGCGGTTTTGCTCGCCGCTCATTTCAATTCCAAAGGAGTTCGACCCCATGCCTACCACGATGACCAAAATTCACCCGGGTGCTTATGGGTTCCCGGTCACGCTCAAGAAGCGGTATGACAATTACATCGGGGGCAAGTGGTCGCCTCCAGCCGACGGTGAGTACTTCGACAACATCACTCCCGTGACCGGACAAGTGATGTGCCAGATTGCGCGATCAAAGGCCGCCGATGTGGACAAGGCACTGGACGCGGCGCACGCGGCGAAGGGAGCCTGGGGACGGACTACCGCAGGCGAACGCGCGCGGGTGCTGGAGCGCATTGCGCAGCGCGTAGAAGACAACCTGGAGATGCTGGCCACGATTGAGACGTGGGACAACGGCAAGCCGATCCGCGAGAGCATGGCGGCAGACATACCGCTGGCGGTTGACCATTTCCGTTACTTTGCAGGCGCCATCCGCGCGCAGGAAGGTTCGATCGGCGAGATCGACGGGATGACGACGGCGTACCACTACCACGAGCCGCTGGGTGTGGTGGCGCAGATCATCCCATGGAATTTTCCGATTCTGATGGCCACGTGGAAGCTGGCGCCGGCGCTGGCCGCGGGCAACTGCGTGGTGCTGAAGCCGGCGGAGCAGACGCCGATGTCGATCCTGTGCCTGATGGAGTTGATTGAGGACATTCTGCCTCCAGGGGTGCTGAACATCGTGAACGGCTTCGGGCTGGAGGCGGGCAAACCGCTGGCGTCGAGCCCGCGGGTGAACAAGGTTGCGTTCACGGGCGAGACGACGACCGGCCGGCTGATCATGCAGTACGCATCGCAGAATATTATTCCGGTGACACTGGAGTTGGGCGGCAAGTCGGCGAACATCTTCTTTGAAGATGTTTTGCGCGAGGATGATGCATTCTACGACAAAGCGCTCGAAGGCTTCACGCTGTTTGCACTGAACCAGGGCGAGGTGTGTACGTGTCCGTCGCGGGCGCTGATCCAGGAATCGGTCTACGACAAGTTCATGGAGCGGGCGCTGAAGCGGGTAGAAGCGATCAAGCAGGGCAATCCGCTGGATCCATCGACGATGCTGGGCGCGCAGGCCTCGAACGAGCAGATGGAGAAGATTCTCTCGTATCTCGACATCGGCAAACAGGAGGGTGCTGAGGTGCTGATCGGCGGTAAGCAGAAGAAGATGGAAGGCGACTTGAAGGGCGGCTACTACATTGAGCCGACCGTCTTCAAAGGTCATAACAAAATGCGTGTTTTCCAGGAAGAGATCTTCGGGCCGGTGGTTTCCGTCACGACGTTCAAGACGGACGATGAGGCGTTGGAGATCGCGAACGATACGTTGTATGGGCTGGGGGCGGGCATCTGGACACGGGATATGAATCGCGCGCACAAGTTCGGCCATGGGCTTCAGGCCGGGCGCGTGTGGACGAACTGCTATCACCTGTATCCGGCGGGCGCGGCGTTTGGCGGGTATAAACAGTCGGGCATTGGACGCGAGACGCATAAGATGATGCTCGATCATTATCAGCAGACCAAGAACGTGCTTGTCAGCTTCAGCCCGAACGCCATGGGTTTTTTCTAGATGGCGATTGAATCGACTGATGCTGATCTGACTGTTGCGGCGGCGTCCGTGTCCTCGGCGCTGCCGCAGCAGGTACTGACGACTCCGGCGGCGGTGGCGCTGATGGACACGCTGCGGGTGAAGTATGGGCCGCTGATGTTCCACCAGTCAGGCGGATGCTGCGATGGTTCGTCGCCGATGTGCTATCCGCTGGGCGAGTTTATGACGGGCGACAGCGATGTGCTGATCGCGACGATTGAAGATTCGCCTTTTTATATGAGCAAAAGCCAGTTTGAATACTGGAAACACACGCAGTTGATTCTGGATGTGGTGTCGGGACGCGGCGGTATGTTCTCGCTGGACAACAGCGAGGGGGTGCGATTTCTGATCCGGTCGCGGGTGTTTACGGATGAGGAGATTGCGGCGTTGCGGGTGGCGGGGCGCATTTAGAATCTGCCGTAGATCCTCTTTTCTGAGATTCATGGACTTGCCGACCGGGCTGCGCTGGTGGCTCTTTTGAAGTGTGTTCGATGAAGGAGATTGCGATGAAGCGACGTTCGTTTCTCAAGGGTGCGGCTGCGGCATTTCCGGCTGCGGGGATGGGTGCGTTTGCGCTGGGGCAGGGTGCTTCGACTCCGGCGGGCGAAGTGAATCTGGTGGGCGCGGGGGAGGACCGGCTGGGCGAGGCGCACTCGTTGGGATTCAGCACGATTCTGTTCAAGGTGCTGTCAAGGGAGACGGGCGACGGGCTGTTGGTGATTGAGCACAAGGGCCTGGGGCATGGCGGGCCTCCGGTGCACTTTCATCTCCATCAGGAGGAGTGGTTCTACGTGATGGAGGGCGAGGTGCTGTTCCAACTCGGCGGCGAGCGGAAGACGCTGAAGGCGGGCGAGTCGGTGCTGGGGCCGCGGATGGTGCCGCATGGGTTTGTGGGAGTGGGCGAGAAGCCAGCGCGCATGCTGATTGCGTTCACGCCGGCGGGGAAGATGGAGGCGTTCTTCCGCGAGGTTGCGGTGCCGAATGGGCCGGCTATGGACGCTCGCTTGTTTGCCAAGTACGACATGCAGTATGTGGGGCCTCCGCTGGTGGCTGGGTAGGCCGCCCCAAAATGGTTTACTGCGCTGGGGTTTTGGGGTGTACGGCCACTGTGGTGGTGTTGGCGTAATTGAGGACGGTGGCGACGACGTACTTCTCTGCAGTTGCGATGCCGGGGGTCTTCCCTTTGCCCTCGATGACGAAGTATTCGTTGGCGGCGTGGGCGCGGCCGCCGGCCATGAAGCCGAAGGTCATGCCCATGGGCATGGAGACAGTGCCGACCTTTTCGCCGACCTCGCCGTCGGTGAAGAGATACGAAGGCCAATACCCGCCAGCGATGGGGTGGCCGATGACGGGTTCATCGAGGTCGATGGAGGCGGTCTTGTTAAGATTGCCGGGGGAGGGCTTGGCGTCGGTCGGGTTGGTGTCGCCTGGCTTCGCCTCCTTGGGTGGGACGCCGAAGAACATACTCATCGCGTCGCCGGCGGACAGGCCCATAAGGGCGAGGGCCTGGTTGTGGGCGGTGGTGATGTCGTTCTTGGGGTTGGAGCCGCGCGACCAAGGGACATCGCCGATGAGTTTGACTTCGACATCCTTGTAGCCGTTGGTGTCAAGCTGGGCGCGAAGCTTCTTGACCAGGTCAGGCCCCATCATTTTGGGGACGTAGCGAATGTTGTGCTTGGAGACGACCTTGTTGGGCAGGATGGCGCCGGCGCCACCGGCGTACATGTTGCCGCCCCAGATGCCGTCGAGGTTAAAGCTGGTGCCGTATTGCAGCATGCGGAGCATGTCGTAGCTGTCGTTTCCGATGAAACGGGCGACGCCGACGGCTTTTGCGGCAGTGTTGTAGTCGAGATTGGCGGCTGCGGCTTTGAGCCGGGCGAGTTGGTCGGGCGTGGGCTGCTCCATGTTGTCGAAGAAGCCTTTGATCCGCGGCGTGTTGCCGTCTTTGGAGATGAGCTCGGAGAGCATTGTGATGTGGCGCCAGGCGGGGCTGTCGACGGTGCGCTTCCAGATGCCGTGGATGTCGGAGCCGGTGGGGCCGCGACCCCAGGCGGTGCCGCTGGTGGTGAGCTCTACGTAGACACAGCCTTCGGAGGGGCCGCCGGCGTAGAGAGCGTCGGCGTCCTTGAAGAGGTCCGAGTGCTGTTTGAAGAACTGGCGCAGGCCGATAGACATGCGCTCTTCGTCTCCTTCGGCGACGAAGATGACGTTGACGGGCAGCTTGCCGCCCATGCTGACCTTAAGCGACTCAAGCGCGTTGAGCACGACCATCTGCGGACCCTTGGTGTTGACGGCGCCGCGGGCGATGAGGACCTTGGTGGCGCCGGGAACGCCGGCTGCATCGCCCGAGACGATGCGGCCTTCAAAGGGTGGCGTGGTCCACATGCTGGGCTGGGTGACGGGCATGGTGTCGTACATCCAGTAGAAGACGAGCGTTTTGGGCGCGCCGAAGTCGCAGTGGGCGTAGACGACAGGATTGCCGGGCGTTCCGTACTCGGTGATACCAACGTCGTAGACGCGGGTGGTCTGGCAGCCGAATTTGTCGAAGAAGCCTTTCACCATCTCGGCGGACTCGGGGATGCCCTCGCCGGAGTTGGAGATGGAGGGCTGTCGCACCCAGGACTGGAGATTGGCGACATGTTCATCGATATGTGCGTCGATGTAGTCGAAGGTCTTCTTCTCGACGGGGGAGAGCTTGGCCTGGTCCCACTGAATGGTCTCGTCGCCGTGCGGGCGGATTCCAAGTTTGGGAGTGTTATTGGCAGTGGGCACCGTGGTTGGCTGAGTGTGACAGCCGGGGAGTGCGGCGAAAAGGCAGGCGGAAACGACGGCGAGAGCGGTGCGGCGGGTGGTCAGAGGCATGAAGACACTCCTGGAGGGGAAGGTAGAGTGAACTGCCTTGCTGGTAGCACGTCACGGTGCTGACTATTTTTTGTGGAGAGGTTTTAGAGTAGCGGGGAGTGGGGCGGGAGTCAATTTTCGAGGATTTTGGGTAATGGGTCAGTTTGAATTTACGGGGATGCTGAAGTGCTTTTCGTGCGGGGGTGTAACGAGTTCATGGACACTCAACACTACGAGCGCGAGGGTGGCGAGTGCCACCGTCAGGTACAGGATTTGCCGCAGTGTCCGCACCATGATTACTCAATACTACGCCGCCAGCTCCTTTTTGTAAGGGCCGCGCTTCTTAGCGCGAACTGAGGGATGAGTGTAACCAGGTCCTCGACATTCCAAATGTGGTCAGTGAGTCCCGCTTCCATCGCTGGAGTCACGCGGAGCGCCATCGCGTGACGCATCCAAACGCTTCACAGAATTGATAAAGGCCCTCTCTGATTTGGCTGTTGATTGCACGATTATCCTTGTCGGCGTCTCTGAGACTGTGGACAAACTCATCGAAGACCACGCCTCGATTGGCCGTGCGATCAGCCAAGTAAAAGGAGAGCGAATGAAAGCGTCTGAACTCAAGAAAATCCTTGAAACCGCCGAGAAGGCGCTCAGACTGACCCACTACCGGATTTTGAAACGGCAAACCCCATGTCAGGATTTGTCTGACATGGGGCAACCGATCGAGTGGCGGCTCTACTTCGCGGCGAGTTGACGGAGGACGTATTGGAGGATGCCGCCGTGCTGGTAGTAGAGGATTTCCTGGGGTGTGTCGATGCGGAGGGTGGCGGAGAACTCGGTGGTTTTGCCGTTGTTGTTTTCCGCGAGGATGGGCAGGGTGTGACCGTCGGCGAACTTGGAGTCGAGCATTTTCTGCAAGACGCCTGGGTGGTCGCCGATGGAGAATATCTCTTCGCCGGTGAGGCCGAGGGACGCGGTGCTCTGGCCGGGGAGATATTGGAAGGGCAGGATGCCCATGCCGACGAGGTTGGAGCGGTGGATGCGCTCATAGGACTCGGCGATGACGAACTTGATGCCGAGCAGTTTGGGACCTTTGGCGGCCCAGTCGCGTGAGCTGCCTGAGCCGTACTCCTTGCCGGCGAGGATACAGAGGGGGATGCCGCGTTCGGCGTAGGTGACCGACGCGTCGTAGATGGACATGTCGGTGCCCTCGGGGAGCAGGCGGGTGACGCCACCCTCGGTGCCGGGCGCGAGTTTGTTGCGCAGGCGGACGTTGGCGAAGGTGCCTCGGACCATGACTTCGTGGTTGCCGCGACGGGAGCCGTAGCTGTTGAAGTCGGCGGGGGCGACGCCGTGAGCTGTTAGATATTGTCCGGCGGGGCCGTTCTTCTTGATGGAGCCGGCGGGGGAGATGTGGTCGGTGGTTACTGAATCTCCGAGCACGGCTAAGGCGCGAGCAGCCCGGATGTCTTCGACGGGGGCTGGGGTTGCGGTCATGCCGTCGAAGTAGGGCGCTTTGCGGATGTAGGTGGAGTCGGGCTCCCAGCCGTAGGTGTTGCCGGAGGGAAACTTCAGGTTCTGCCAATTCTGATCGCCGTCCGAGACGGTGGAGTATTGGTGGCGGAACATCTCGGAGTCGATGCAGGCGGCTACGGTGGAGGAGACCTCGGCTTGGGTAGGCCAGATGTCCTTGAGGTAGACGGGCGAGCCGGATTTGTCCTTGCCGAGGGGGTCGGTGGCGAAGTTGTGGCTGATGTGGCCGGCCAGGGCGTAGGCGACGACCAGTGGCGGACTCATTAGATAATTTGCCCGGACTTCGGGGGAGATCCTGCCTTCGAAGTTGCGATTGCCGGAGAGGACGCTGACGGCGACGAGCGAATGGTCCTCGATGGCTTTGGAGACGTCGGTGGGCAGCGGGCCGGAGTTGCCGATGCAGGTGGTGCAGCCGTAGCCGACGGTCTGGAAGCGGAGGGCGTCGAGGTATTTGGTGAGGCCGGACTTATTGTAGTAGTCGGTGACTACGCGAGAGCCGGGGGCGAGAGAGGTCTTAACCCAAGGTGGCGTTTGGAGGCCCTTTTCTACGGCTTTCTTGGCGAGCAGGCCAGCGGCGACCATGACGTAGGGGTTCGAGGTGTTGGTGCAGGAGGTGATCGCCGCAATCACAATAGACCCGTTGCCGAGGTAGGGGTCAGGATCGATGCCGAAACGGGCTTTTACGCTGCTGGGAGCGGCGGTGACGGTGCCGGTGTGGGCGAGCGTGGCCACGGCCACATCGCCGACGGGCGCTGCCACTGTCGCGGGCGCGCCCTTGCTGCTGGTGACGTTTCCGTTGCCGGAGGGATGGCCGCCTTCGGCCTCCCAGCGGACGAGCTGTCGGACGGAGTCCTGGTTGCCGTTGGGGCCAAGGAGGGACGGGAGCTGCTGATGGAAGCTGGCGGCTGCTTCTGAGAGGAGGACGCGGTCCTGGGGGCGCTTGGGGCCGGCTACGGAGGGTTCTACCGTGGCGAGGTCGAGCGAGAGTGTTGAGGAGTATTCCGCTTCGGGGGCGTCGGGAGTGTGGAAGAGGCCCTGCTCGCGGAAGTAGGCTTCTACGAGTGCGATGTGGGCTTCGTCGCGACCGGTGAGCCGGAGATATTTCAGCGTCTCCTTGTCGACGGGGAAGATACCGCAGGTAGCGCCGTATTCGGGGGCCATGTTGGCGATGGTGGCGCGATCGGCCAGGGGGAGTTCGGCGATTCCGGGGCCGTAGAATTCGACAAACTTGCCGACGACGCCATGTTTGCGCAGGGCCTCGGTGACGGTCAGGACGAGGTCGGTGGCGGTGGTGCCTTCCTTGAGCTTGCCGGTGAGGCGGAAGCCGACGACTTGCGGCACGAGCATGGAAACGGGCTGGCCGAGCATGGCGGCCTCGGCCTCGATGCCGCCGACGCCCCAGCCGAGGACGCCTAGTCCGTTGACCATGGTGGTGTGGGAGTCAGTGCCGACCAGGGTGTCGGGATAAGCGGTGATTTTGCCATCGGGGCCGGGGGTGGTGGTGAAGACTACGCGCGCGAGGTATTCGAGGTTCACCTGATGGCAGATGCCCATACCGGGAGGGACGGCGGAGAAGTTGTTGAAGGCGGTCTGGCCCCACTTGAGGAAGGCATAGCGCTCACGGTTGCGGGTGAACTCGAGCGCGGCGTTGAGGTCATAGGCGTTGACCGAGCCGAATTCATCAACTTGGACAGAGTGGTCGATCACG
>Ga0302276_10001098_pt1 | contig 24422 bp, 21 predicted proteins | sample III_Bog_N2_3_FD_198768 | JGI IMG/M metagenome (GOLD analysis project Ga0302276, IMG submission 198768) | Peat permafrost microbial communities from Stordalen Mire near Abisko, Sweden - III_Bog_N2_3 | ecosystem: Environmental > Terrestrial > Soil > Wetlands > Peat | place: Sweden: Abisko...
GACCTCGCCCTCGCCTACATCGCCGATGCCGCCGGAGAAGACGTCGCGGGGCGGGTGCAGTTGGCCGCGGAGTATTTCCCGAACCACCGGATCCACGGAGAAGCCTCGCGCCACCCCCAGGCGCCCCGCTACGTCAGGTCGAATGCGCCCTGAGAGTCCGGTACGTAATGATGAATATTTCTTAGTGTAGGTAAATTTCCATTTGGTGCTGTGACCCCTGCTTGGCGGCTCATGAGTGGAAATTCCAGGATGGACCCCTTGAAATGTCCAACTTCTACTGCCCCCCCGGCAGAGCCGGGGGGCTCCTGGTTTTGCTCGTTCCCCAGAATGCGAGGTAGCGATAGTCTGATTAGTTATTAGATTAAGACCATTTACCCATATCCGAGTCCTACGCAGAGCCGTCCATAGCAGAACGTCTGTCTCCCTAATCCTTGGCACCAAACATGGTGGCGGCATGATAAAATGCGCCAACATCATCTAATTGAGGCGCTCATGAATCTCAGGCCAGTCCTTGCTACGGCGTTGCTGGGTCTCTGGGCGTTACCGGCCTCAGCTGAGGTCTACATGGGCCTGATCACGCCCATGACCCTCGGTGAGATTCGAACCAAGTTCCCCGGTGCCTCGCTCCGTAACGTTCCAGCCGCTTGGGTCAAGGAAGGTGAGGCCCTATACTCCCTCACGGGGGCCGGGATCGCTGGGACGATCATGCTTAAGCTCACGGATTATCGCCCTACCTACAAGAAGGATCTCCTGGAGCTTCCCGCTACGGAGGAAAATGCCCAGCGGATACAGGAATACCAGACCGAGATTGACAAGTCCGATGATGGTTCTCTCTTCATCGGGATCTGGGACTGGGTTCGCTGGATCCCTGACTCACCATTACCCGTCCAGCGGCTCATCACCCGCTTCGGGAAAGCGGACAAGAAGGGCTTCGATGCCAATGACTTCAAACCCTACCTCTTCTGGTCCGGGCGCCGGATCACCGCGAATCTGACCGATGACGAGAAGCAGGCGATTTTCATTGACTTCCAGTTCACGGAACTAGAGGCCAACAGCGGCTACGTGGGCCATGGGTTCCCGAAGCCATTCCCCGGAACAGTGTCAAGTCCTGCATCGCAGAAGAAGACCAAGAAGATGATCACGGCCCAGTAAATATGTTGACAGGCACCGACCTCCAGTCCATGTGCCAGGAGATCAATGCCCCTTCTTGTAGGAGACTGATGTGAAATCTCTTCTGCTTGCCCTCACTCTCCTGACAGGAACAGCCCTGTTCCCCCAGGCTAAAGCCCCTCAGGAGATCGTCTACGTTACCAAGACCGGGAAGAAGTTCCACCGGTCCGGATGCTCCTCCCTCAGATCCAGCGCGATCCCCATGACCCGCGCTCAAGCCATCGCAAAAGGCTACGCCCCCTGCCAGAAGTGCAACCCCTAGAGAGGCCCCATGCTGCGTAAAATCCTCGCTACTTTGATCTCAGTCTACCCGCGGCTGTCCACGTAACGGCGCTCCACCCCCATCTCTGTGCTGTGGCGCAGGACGCCTTCGATCATGGCGGAGGCCTCCGAGGAGAGGAGACCCGCGTGAACTGGGAGTAGATGCGGACCGACTTCTTCTCGACGTGTCAGTAGACCATTACGCCGCGCCCGCCGTAGCCTCGGTTTCCAGGAAACACAGTCCAGCCGCCTCCTTCGCGAATAGCCCTTCCCAGCAGTCCATGGCGGGGACCTCCTGGATGCAGGCGATTCGCTTCAGCTTTGCCCTCACGGCGCTGGCGCCGGAACCGCGAAGATGAGCCGCACCGGCTGGAAGGGGTCGTTGGTGGTCGTGGCCAGCAGGGGCGGCCACTGCGGGGTCTGGGGTTGCGATCGGGCCATGCCGCCTCTCCTGGGTGGGCGGGTGGTTTCCCTGATCTGATGGGGCACCGGCAGCCGGTTGCGAGACAGGCTTTCATCAATCTCTCCTGCAGGATGACCGCCTTCCCGAGGCTTGCCATGGAGGGTGCAACCGGGCCGACCGCGCTTCTCCCCTGCTTCACCCAGGGTCATTTTTGGGGGTATTTTTCCCACTTCCGGGCAGTGACCACCCCGGGAACCCCCAAGAGGAAAGCCCCCGAAACCTTAGGTTTCAGGGGCTTTCTTGTGGTGGCTGGATGCGGACTCGAACCGCAGACCTAGGGATTATGAGACCCTCGCTCTAACCACCTGAGCTACCCAGCCGAAGAACCTAGTCTAGCTAGTTTGCTGCTGAAGATCCAGGAAGGATTTCGCCGGAGCGAGGACGCGCTCGTAGACGGCCTCGTACTGGTCGATCACCGGGCCTTCGTCGAAGGTGCTGGTCGCGCGCTGCTGGGCCGAAAGGCCCATGCGCTTGCGCAGGGCACCGTCGCGCAGCAGGGTGAGGGCGTCCTGGGCCATGGCTTCCACGTCGCCCAGGGGCTCCAGGTAGCCGTCCACGCCGTGGCGGACCACTTCGGGCAGGCCGCCCACGCGGCTGGCGATCACCGGGACCCGGTGGGCCATAGCCTCCAGGGCGGCCAGGCCGAAGCTTTCGGTGGCGCTGGGGAGCAGGAAGACATCGGTGCAGGCCAGGACAGCGTCGATGTCCAGCTGCTTGCCGGTGAATCGGACCTCCTGCTCGAAGCCATGGGCCCGGGCGTAGGCCTCGGCTTCGGCCCGGTCCGGGCCGTCGCCTACCATCACCAGCCGGGCCGGGTGCTCGCGCCGCACCCGCTCGAAGATGCGCATGACATCCATCACCCGCTTCACCGGACGGAAGTTGGAGATGTGGGTGAGGATGGAGGCGGAGCACGGGGCCAGCCACTTGCGGCAGTCGCAGGCGGTCGCGGGCACGGGGGCCACGAAGTTGGGGATGACGTCGATGGGCCGCTGCACCTGGAAGGTGCGGTAGGTCTCGTCCCGCAGGTATTCGGACACGGAGGTCACCGCGTCGCTTTCGCGGATCGCCAGGCGCACCATGGACAGGTAGCTGGGGTCGGCGCCCACCACGGTGATGTCGGTGCCGTGCAGGGTGGTGACCACCTTGAGCCGGCCTTCCAGGGCCATGCGCGCCAGCAGGGCGGCCGATGCGTGCGGAATGGCGTAGTGGGCGTGCATGATCTCCAGCCCGTGGTGCGCGGCCACGTCGGCCATCTTGGACGCCAGGGCGATGGAGAAGGGGGCGGCTTCGAACAGCGGGTAGGGGTTGGCCGTGACCTCGTGGAAGAAGATCCGGTCCTCGAAACCCACCAGCCGGGGCGGGATGGCGGGGCTGAGCAGGTGCACTTCATGCCCCCGGGCCGCCAGGGCCTTGCCGACCTCGGTGGCCACCACACCGGAACCACCGAACGTGGCGTAACAGGAGATGCCGATTCTCATGGACTGCTCGTGCTCCTATGCTGCCGGGGCCCGTCCCCGGAATAATGGCCGTTCCGGGCCTTGGTTGGTCTTCGAAGAAGGGCAGATGGGATTATGATGGGCATTGAAAGGGTCCCCTCATATGCCGTTCGTCATCACCCTCGTCAACGCGGGTATCCAAGTTCTCATCTATCTCATTCTAATCGCCAGCATTCTTTCCTGGTTCCAGCCCGACCCGCGCAACCCGCTGGTCCGACTGCTGCATGCCATTGTGGATCCGGTGCTGCACCCCATCCGCACCCTGCTCCCATCGGCCATGGGGATGGACTTCAGCCCCATGCTGGCCATCGTGATTCTATGGCTGTTGCAGAGTCTGATCAACAACAGTCTCGCCCGGTGACCACCCCATGAAATTCACCCCACTGGACATCCAACGCCGGGAATTCGAGAAGGCCTTCCGCGGGCTCGACCCGGGGGAGGTGCGCACCTTTCTCCACGAGATCGCCGGGGAATGGGAGGAGATGCTGGCCGAGAACCAGCGGCTGCGCACCGAGGTGCTGGACCAGCGCGAGCACCTGCGCGAGTACCAGGACCAGGACCGGATCTTCCGGGAGACCCTGCTCAACGCCCAGCGCACCAAGGAGGAGATCCTGGACACGGTGAACCGGGAGAAGGCGCTGATCCTCAAGGAGGCCGACTTCAAGGCCGACGAACTGATCCGCGAGGCGCAGACCCACGTGGTGGAGCTGGAGACCCAGATCCGCAGCCTGAAGCTGGAGCGGGTGCGCTTCCTGCAGGACATGGAGTCCCTGCTGGCCCGGTCCCGGCGCTTCCTGCAGGAGGAGGCCCCGGAGATGTTCCCGCTCCCGGACAGCGCCCGCAAGCAGGAGGAACGCGAGGCCGCGCGGCTGGATCCGGCGCCGGTGGTGGGCCACGCCCAGCCGCCCCGGGCGACCCAGGTCCCGGCACGCCGGGTCACCGAATGACCCGACGGCGCCGATACGCTCGCTAGCTCGCCCCAGACGCAGACGCCAGCCCTGGCTTCGCCCAGGACGCCTCCATCCATCAGGCGCTCTGCCGGCTTGCTTCGGCCGGAAAGGCCGTCCGCCCGGGTGGGCTGTGGTTACCGGACCGGCTGGAGAGTCTCAACAGCAGGGGCGGCCGGGGCCGCATGGGCGGCAGGGGCGTCCGGAGCTTCCGGGACGGGCGGCGGCACCCGGTCCCCGAACAGGGTGATCCGGCTGGCCGCCAGGTTTCGCGGGCTGCCCTGGAGCAGGGCCAGGGCGGCCATGTTGGTCACCCGCCAGCGGGCGCCGACCGGGAGCGGGGCGTCTCCGGGCGCCGGCAGGGTGATCTGGTAGCGGAGATCCCCCGCCGCCGGACCTTGGGGCAGTTCGCGGCCGTCCGCATCCACCAGGCGCAGGTCCAGGCTGGCGTTCCCGTCGTGGTCGATCCGGGCCGATTCGCCGGGAAGCAGCTGGATGAGCAGCCGACGCGACGGGGCGAAGCCGGTGAGCTCGGCCGGGTCGAAGGTGGAGACGCCGGTGCAGGCGCCGTCCCGGTCCTGGTAGGTGACCGTGTAGGCTCCGGCCACGTCCGCGACGGACTGCAGCACCCAGCGTCCCTGGGAAGCGTTGTGGATCTGCAGTGGCGGGGCCGCGGCCGGCAGCACGGTGCCCAGGGCGCCCACAGCGCCCAGCGCCACCCTCGCCAGCAGCGCGCGCGGCCCTGGCAGGGAAGGGACACGGAACCTGGCAGGCGTGAGGTTCGAGGCCATGGGCGCTTCCCCTTGCGGGGCGGCATGCCCCTGCACGCAACGTGCGACGGGCCCCGCGAAGGTTTCGTTTTAACGCCGCCTTGACGCTGGCCGGGCGTTTCTTGACGGCGGATTGATGCCGTCCACGGCAGACTTCGGGCCGGAGGCAAGCCAGGGAAATCGTCGCGGTCCTGAGTCTGATCATGAGCATCATCTATACCTTCTCGTACCTCTTCTTCGAGGCCACCCGCCGCTGCTAGGGTGGGGACTGCATGTCCTTCGTCCGATCCTTCGCCCGGCTATCATGGGAGCTGACTCCGCCGGGCGGAGCCCGGAGGAGCGCCGCGCATGCCCAGCCCGAAGCTGGATCCCATCGATGTCCGGATCCTGGAAGTCCTGCAGGGGCAGGGGCGGATCACCAACCAGGCCCTGGCCGGGATCGTGGCCCTGTCCCCCAGCGCCTGCCTGATGCGGACCCGCAGGCTGGAGGTCGAAGGCGTGCTCCAGGGCTACCGGGCGGACCTGGCCCTGGACCGGCTGGCGCCGGTGATCGAGGCGTTCATCGAGGTGACCCTGGGCAACCACCAGCGCAGCGAACTGACCCGCTTCGAGCAGGCCATGGTGGCCGATCCGCAGGTGGTGGCCTGCGCCCGGGTCAGCGGCCAGTACGACTACCTGCTGCGGGTGGTGGCCCGGGACATGCCGCAGCTGCGGGAGGTGGCCGACAGCCTGGTGTCCTCCCCCTGGGGCGTGGCCAAGATCGCCACCACGCCGATCCTGGCCAGCATCAAGCCGTTCGCCGGCTACCCCCTGGAGCGGTTGCTGACAGACTGAGACCCGCAGGATCCGCGGTCCAGCCGGCCTCTGGCGCACGAATCGGCGGCGGACCGGCCTGCCTTCCATCGCCCATGCGGCGTCCCCGGGGCCAGACTGGAAATATCCGCCAGGAGGCCACCATGTCCCAGTTGCCCATCCTCTTTCCCATCGACCAGGTCCGGGCCCAGTTCCCGGCCCTGGCCCGGACCCAGAACGGTCGGCCGGTCGCATACTTCGACGGCCCCGGCGGCAGCCAGGTGGTGGGCAGCGCCATCGACGCCATGGCCGAGTACATGCGCCGGGGCGGCGCCAATCTGCACGGCCAGTTCGCCTCCAGCGTGGAGACCGAAGGCTGCATCCAGGCCGCTCGGGAGGCCATGGCCGATCTGCTGAACGCCCAGCCGACCGAAATCGCCTTCGGCGCCAACGCCACCACCCTGCTGTTCCACACGGCCCGGGCCCTGGCCCGGGCCTGGAAGCCCGGCGACGAGCTCGTGGTGACCGAGCTGGACCACCGGGGCAACGTGGACCCCTGGCTGGCCGTGGCCCAGGACCGGGGCGTGACCGTGCGCTGGATCCGGGTGGATCCCGAGCGGCTCACCCTGGACCTGGCGGATCTGGAGGCGGTCATCACCCCCCGCACCGTGCTGGTGGCAGCCGGACTGGCCTCCAACGCCGTGGGCACCATCAATGATCTGACCCGCATCGCCGCCCGCGCCCGGGAAGTGGGGGCCCTGCTGGCCGTGGACGCGGTCCAGGCGGTGCCGCACCTGGCCGTGGACTTCCAGGCCCTGGGCGCGGATATCCTGACCTGCTCGGCGTACAAGTTCTTCGGGCCGCACCTGGGGGTGGTGGCCATCCGGGCCGGGCTGTTCCGGGACCTGCCGGTCTACAAGCTGGTGCCGGCGCCCACCCAGGCTCCGGACAAGCTGGAGACCGGCACCCTGAACCACGAAGGCCTGGCGGCGGTGCCGGCGGCGGTGGCCTTCATCGCTGCCCTGGGCACCGGCGCCACCCGCCGGGAGAGGATCGTGTCCGGCTACGCGGCCATGCAGGCCCACGAGCACTGCCTGGCGGAGCGGATCCGCGCCGCCCTGGCCGGGCTGCCCGGGATCCGCCTGTACCAGGCCGGCCCCCACGTGGCCAAGACCCCCACCGTGGCCCTGACCGTGGCCGGACTGAGCCCCGCCGAGGTGTGCCGGCAGGTGCTGGCCAGCGCCTCGGTCTACGTGGCGGACGGCAACTTCTACGCCTGGACCCTGGCCGAAAAGCTGGGCCTGGGCGACGGTGGCTGGGTGCGGGCCGGGCTGTCCCCGTACAACACCCGGGAGGAGGCCGAGCGCTTCATCGCCGCCATGGCCCGGCTGGTCCGCCAGGCGTAGCATCCCCACGTCCGCCTCCGGGTGGCGGTCCGCTGGGTGAGCAGCGCAAGGCGGACAAGCACTGGGCAGCCTCCTAAAGGGTCTGGACCGTCCAGGTCCACGGCCGCAGAGCGCGGTCGAAGCGGATCCCATCTGCCGCCCGCTTACCGACGGCGATGAACGTTCTGACCTCCTCCCCGCGCTGCAACCCCAGCAGATGACTGGCGCGGCGGGCGTCGAAGCCTTCCATGGGACAGGTGTCGTAGCCTTCCACCCGGGCGGCCAGCATGAAGGTGGCGGCCGCCAGGGCCGTGGTCTTGTGCGCCGTGCCCCTGACGCCCGCACGGGTCAGCAGGGTCGGAAAGGGTCGGAAAGGGCCGGAACAGGCTGACGATCCAGGTTGCCGCCGGCTTCCACCAGCCGAGCAGATTCTAGCCCAGTCCCAGCAGCTGCCGCGCCTCGGCCTCCATGCGGTCCAGGTGCGCGACCGTGGTGCGGCTTTGCAGGTAGACCTTGAGCTTGGGTTCGGTGCCGCTGGGGCGGAAGGCGGCGAAGGCGCCGGAGGCCAGGCGGAACTTGAGCACATTGGAACGGTCGATGGGCTGGGCCGCGGCCAAGTTGTCCGGGCGGTCCAGGATCGGCGTGGTGAGCTCGCCCCGGTGGCCTTCGCCGGCCTGGAAGTCCTCCCAGGAGGCCACCGGCTCCCCGGCAAATGCGGTCAGGCCGGCGGCCCGGATCCGGGTCATGGCTTCGCCGAAGCGGATCGCGCCACCCGGACGCGGGTCCTCCAGGTTGACCAGCCGGTTGTGGAACACGCCCACCCGCGCCTGCAGCGCCGCCACCGCCTCGAAGGGGCCCAGGCCCAGGGCCTTGTAGTGGCCCACCAGCTCGCCCACCAGCAGCGCGGCCAGGACCCCGTCCTTGTCGCGCATGGCGTCGGACAGCTGCATGCCGAACGACTCCTCGGCGCCGAATGCGTAGTGCTCACCGCGCGCCGCCAGGGCGTCCATGCACAGGCCGATGTACTTGAAGCCGGTGAGCGTCCACATCACCTCGAGCCCGTGGCGGCGGGCCACCTCGGCCACGAAATCGGAGGTGACCACGGTGGTGACCACCACCCCGGTCTGGCCCTTCTGGCTGCACAGGTAGTCCAGGGTCAGGGCCACCAGATCGTTGCCGGCCATGAGCTCCCACTGGCCCTGGTGCGCCTGGTTGGGGGCCACCAGACCGATGCGGTCCGCGTCCGGGTCATTGGCCAGGATCACCTCGGCGCCCAGCCGCTGGGCATCGGCCAGGGGGGCCTGGTAGGCGGCGATCTCTTCGGGGTTGGGCCGCGGCGCCGTGGGGAAGGAGCCGTCCTGGATGGCCTGAGTGGCGCAGATCTGCAGCGGCAGGCCGGCCCGCCGGTAGAGCTCCGGGACAAAGGCGATGCCGGTGCCGTGGAAGGGGGTGTACAGCACCCGGGCCGGCTGGAACACGGCAGGATGCTGGCGCAGGTCCAGCCCCAGGGCCAGGTAGGCTTCCTCCAGCGAGGCCGGGATGGCCTGGATGGCGTCGGCCACCGGCAATGGCGGGACAGGAGGAACCAGGGGCAGGGCGGCCATGGCCGCCTCGATCTCCGTGTCCCAGGGCGCCAGCACCTGGCCACCCTTGTGATTGTATGCCTTGTATCCGTTGTATTCCTTTGGGTTATGTGAAGCAGTCACGATGATCCCGCAGGCGCTGCCCAGCTGGCGCATGGCGAAGCACAGGAACGGGGTGGGCAGGGGCCGGTCGCCCAGGTAGACCTGGTAGCCCGCCGCGGCCAGCACCCGGGCGGCTTCCAGGGCGAAGCTGTCCGACTGCAGCCGGGTGTCGAAGCCGACCACGGCCACCAGCGGCTGCCCGGTCTGGGGCACGTGCGCCTGGGTCACCTGGGCCAGGGCCAGGGTGGCCCGGCGGATGTTGGGCTTGTTCATGCGGCGCAGCCCGGCGGCCATGATCCCGCGCAGGCCGCCGGTGCCGAAGGCCAGGGGCTCGAAGAACCGATCCAGCACCTCGGCCGCCGCGGCCGCATCGCCGGCCTCGGCGGCGACGACGATGGGCGCCAGCTCCGTCCTGAGTTCCGGTTCCAGATCGCGGGAGTCGAGATAGGCGCGGGCGGCGACAAGGGCCGAAACGATCGGTGCGGACATGGGCAGACCTCGTGGGGGGACTGGGTTCCGGAATGCGGAAACGGGGTTCACCCCCAGGTTAGCACCGGTCAGACCCGCGTCCCGGGTCAGGCTCCGCCCAGGCTGATGTCTTCCAGTAGAATGCTCAGCCCGGCGCTGCTGCCGTACCAGTGCAGATCGTCGCCCAGGGCCACGATGCGGGTGAGGAAATCCTTCAGGTTGCCCGCGAAGGTCATGCGGTCCACGCTCTCCGCCAGCTGCCCGTCGCGGATCCGCACTCCCGAGGCGCCGACGCTCAGATCGCCGGAGACCGGATCCACCGTGTGCAGGCCCATGATCTCGGTGATGAGCACGCCGTCCTGGGACAGGCGGTACAGCTCCGGGACGCTGCGGTCGCCGGCCAGGGGGAACAGGTTGAAGGTGCCGACCCCGGGGTTGCTGCCGGTGCCCCGGCTGGCGCTACCGGTGGGCGCCACGCCCATCTCCGCCGCGGTCTTCAGGGTGTGCAGGTAGGTGCCCAGCACCCCGTCCTGGATCAGCACGTTGCGGCGGGTGGGCAGCCCCTCCCCGTCCCAGGGCTCGCTGCCCAGTCCACCTTCCAGCCGGCCGTCATCCACCAGGGTGAGCAGGCTGGAGGCGATGGACTCACCCAGCCGACCGGCGAACAGGCTGCGCTGCTTGAGCACCGCTTCGGCGGACAGCATGCCCGCCACCAGGCCCAGCAGTTCCACGGTCACTTCCGGATGCAGCACCACCCCGTAGCGGCCCGAAGCCAGGGGCGCCGGCTTGAGCTTGCGCTCGCCCTTGCGCGCGGCCTCCTGGCCGATGGCCCGCAGATCCAGAGCCTCCGGGTGCCGGGCCACATCCCAGTGCCAGGCGGCTTGGCGGTCGTCATCCTGGGCCACCGCCAGTTCGATGCTGGCGGAGCAGGACGAAGCCAGATCGTGGGCCCGCACCCCCTTCTGGGTGAGCAGCAGGCTGGCGCCAGCGCCATCGGCCCAGGTCGCCTCGCGCACCGCCGCCACCCGGGGCGAAGCCTCCCGGGCGGCGGCCTCCAGGACAAAGGCCCGCTGGATCCGGTCCTCGGCGGTCAGGGCGTCGCCGCGCGGATCGTGCCGGCTGGGCAGATCGTCGCGGCCGGAGGGCTCGGCCTGGCGCATCCAGGGATCCTCGTCGCCCAGGGCGGACAGCTCCCAGGCCTGGGTGAACAGCTCCCGGTAGTCGGTCCGGGTGAGGTCGGTGCTGGTGGCGATGCCCGGGCGCAGGCCCCGGGGGCCGGCCCGCAGCACCCGCACGCCCAGCCCGCCCCGCTTGCTGGTGGTGAGATCCTGCAGGGCGCCGTTCTGGACCTTGGCCCGGCGGCTGCGGGACACGTTGACGTAGGCCTCGGCCCCCGCCGCGCCCAGGGCCAGGGCGTGCCGGAGCCCCTCCTGGAGGCGCTCCTCCAGGGACTCACTGAGGTAGGATCGGAACAGGTCAGCGTCGGACATCAGGGCAGCGCCTCTTTCAGGGTCTTCTGGTAGGCCTGGTAGCTGGTCGCGTTGAAGCACACCAGCAGCACCTGCTGGGGAAAGGCGTGCTCGGCCAGGAATTCCAGGATGGTGTGCACCGCGACGGGGGCGGCCGCCTCCAGCGGGATCTGCGGTTCGGTGCCGGCGCCCAGGCTGGGGAAGGCCACCGATTCGATGCCCCGGGCCTCGGCCAGGCGCAGGCAGTTGCGGTAGCAGCTGGCCAGGCTTTCCTTTTCCCCGGCCGCCCCGCCCACCCAGATGGGGGCCACCGTGTGCAGCACGTACGGCGCCGCCAGGCTGTGCCCGCTGGTGATGCGCGCCTCGCCCACCGGGCATTCGCCCAGTTCGGCGCACTCCAGGGCCAGTCCTGGTCCGGCGGCCCGGTGCAGCGCCGCGTGCACTGGGCCGCCGGCCATGAGGGTGGAGTCGGTGGAATTGACCACGGCCTCCACGTTCATGGAGGTGATGTCGCCAAGCTGGAGCCGGAAGCGCGTGGTCATGGTCAGGTCCGCGAAAAGGTGGCAGGCAGGTCGGGGAGGTTCACAGGACGCCCGGCAGCGCTTCCGCCGTGCCGCCCACGATCAGGGCGGGACACAGGATGGTGGGCAGGGCGTCCGAGACCGGCACGCCCTGCCCGTCCTTGCCACAGGTGCCGATGTCGAAATGATGCAGATCGTGGCCGATGCGGGTCAGGCCCAGGAGCACCTCGGGGCCGCAGCCGGTGAGGGTGGCGTTCTTGACCGGATGCTGGATCACCCCGTTTTCCACCCAGTAGCCTTCGGTCACCTGGAACACGAAATTGCCGGTCACCGTGTCCACCTGGCCGCCGCCCATGTGCTTGACCAGCAGGCCGCGGTCCAGGTCCCGCAGGATCGCTTCGGGGGCTTCGCTGCCCGGGGCGAGGAAGGTGTTGCGCATGCGCGGGATGGGGATGTGGCGGTAGCTTTCCCGACGGCCGTTGCCGGTAGGCTCCACGCCCATGGTCCGGGCGGTCTTGCGGGACTGCAGATAGGCCTTGAGGATGCCCCGCTCGATCAGCACCACCCGCTGGGCGGGGTGGCCCTCGTCATCGCTGGCGCTGGAGCCCCGCTTGTGCGGCAGGGTGCCATCATCGATGATGGTGACGCCCTCGCCCGCCACCCGCTGGCCCAGCTTGCCGGCGAAGGCGCTCACCCCGGCCAGGGCCAGGTCGGCCTCCAGCCCGTGCCCGCAGGCCTCATGGATCATGGTGCCGCCGGCGCTGCTGCTGAGGATGACCGGGAAGGTGCCGGCCGGCGCCGGGCGCGCGCCCAGGGCCTGGACCGCCAGGCGCACCGCCTCCAGCACCGTGCGCTCCACCGCCTCGGGGCTGAACAGCTCGAAGCCGCGGGTCTCGCCCAGGGACTGGAAGCCGGTCTGCAGGTTGTCGCCTTCGCCCACGGTGACGTTGAGCCGCAGCACGCTCTGGATCCGCCGGTCCTCGGTGAGGGTGGCCTGCCAGGCCGGGTCCGGGACGCCGGACGTCCCCGGGACCTCGCTGCGCTCGGCCACCGCGATCCACACATGCTGGGTGCTGTCGCCATAGCCCAGGGCAACCTGGCGCAGGGCGCCGGGCTGCAGCGATTCGGCGCGGTTGCGGGCCAGATAGTCGGCCCGGCGCACCAGGTCCACCTTTTCCGTGAGCGGCACCATGCCGGGCTCCCGGTCGATGGGGCTGGGCAGGGGCAGGCGCTGGGTCGCCAGGGGGGGCAGGGCCGCGGGGGCGCCGGTGCCCGGGGCGGCCAGGAGCGCGGCGGCCTCCAGCAGTTCCTGGAAGGAGGGGGCGATCAGATCGGCGAAGCGCGTGGTGGCGCCGTCCATGAGCCGAAGGCTGGCGCCGAAGGTCTCCCCGGCCGCCACGTCCTCCATGCGTCCGGCATCCATGCCCAGGCCGCAGGCCCGGCGGTGCTCCACGAACACTTCCCCGTAGTCCCCGCCCCGGGCCAGCAGCGCCGTCAGGACGGCGTGCAGTTCCCCGGGCTGGAACGGCGAGGCCGCGGCCGGACGCCACTTGCGGGCCCTGCCGGCCTTCCAGTGGGCCAGCAGGGCGGCCTCGGCCACCCGCAGCGACTCGTCCAGGTCCCGGCCGTCGTTGTTGAACACCCGGTCGGCGTGCAGCACCTTTTCGGTCCCGGTGGACTGGGCCAGCATGCGCTCCCGAGCCGCCGCACGGTCCAGCCCGTCCCGGCACATGATCCGGTCCAGGCGCAGCGCCTCGGGCGCATCCACCACCCACAGCGCGTCGAACAGGTGTCCCTGGCCGCGCTCCACCCACAGGGCGGCGTCCAGCACCACCCCTCTGGTGCTGGCGGGCAGGGCGGTCAGGGCCTCGGCCAGGCGGGCCTCGATGAGCGGATGCAGGATCGCCTCCAGCCGGGCCCGCCGGGCCGGGTCGGCGAACACCTCGCCGCCCAGGCGGGCCCGGTCCAGGCCGCCCTCCGCGTCCAGGATCTCCGGCCCGAAGGCCGCCACCACCTGGGCCAGCCCCTCGGAGCCGGCGGCCACCACCTCCCGGGCCACCAGGTCGGCGTTGATCACCACCCAGCCCGATGCGGCCATCCGGGTGGCGGCGTAGCTCTTGCCCGCGGCGATGCCCCCGGTGAGCCCGATGATCGGATACGGCGCCTCGGCCAGACACAGGTTCAAGCTTGACATGCCAGGGACTCCAGGGGCAGGGCGGAAGGAACGGGGGGCGACACAGGCAGGGCTACGATCCCCATCAGTATGCCCGTGAAAGCCATCGCATGGCCCGTCCTTCTGTGCTGCATCCTCGCGCGGGAGGCCGAAAGATTCAACAAATAATTTATTGAGTCCTGGCCACCGCGGGCCCGGTCAGGCCACCGGAGTGCGGTCCGATGGGCGGATGCGCATCCAGGGCCGCCTTGAGGCGGTCGACCTCCAGCAGGTTCCGGGTGATCCGGAAGAAGTGGTGGCCCCTGACGGCCATCGTCAGGGTCTCGGCCGCCATCCGCGGCCGGGCGAGCAGGCCCTTCACCAGGAACTTCCAGTAGGCCCAGCCATAGCTGGAGAAGGTCTGCACGCAGAGGGACATGACCAGCGCCCGCAGCTCCATGAGGCCGATCCGGCGCGGCGCCGGGCTCGCGTGGGTCATGGTCCGCAGCAGCCGGAGGCAGCGTTCGAAGTAGCGCTCCGGGTCGTAGATCTCGGCCAGGACCCGTTTGTAGCCATCGATGAGCCGGCGCGGATCCATCCTCGGCACGAAACTCAGGTGGAGGTCATGGGTGTTGTTGCCCCCGCTGGCGGTCGGGGTCAGCCGCCCCTCCCGCGCGAGCCGCTGGTGCAGCCGGGTCCTGGGCAGGGCGGTGAGCAGCCCCACCATGGCCGTGGGGATGGCGGCCTCCTGGATGAACTGCACCTGACGGTCGAAGATATCCTCGGGGTCGCCGTCGAACCCGACGATGAACCCGCCCGCGACCTCCATGCCCTTCCTCTGGATCTTCCGGATGCTGGTGAGCATGTCCGCCCTGAGGTTATGCTGCTTGCCGGCGGCCTTCAGGGTCGCGGCATCGGGCGTTTCGATGCCGATGAAGACCATGTCGAAACCAGCCGCGATCATCAGGTCCATGACCTGGTCATCGGCGGCCAGATCCAGGCTGGCTTCGGTGAACAAGGTGAAGGGGAACTGGTGCTGCTGCTGCCACTGGATGAGCCGGGGGAGCAGGGCCTTGACCTCCTTGCGGTTGCCGATGAAGTTGTCGTCCACCAGGAACAGCGAGCCACGCCAACCCGCCCGGTAGATGGCCTCCAGTTCCCGCAGCAGCTGGGGGGCGGTCTTGGTGCGCGGCTGGCGGCCGAACAGCTCGATGATGTCGCAGAATTCGCAGGTGTGCGGGCAGCCCCGGGAGAACTGCAGGGCCATCTGGGCGTAGGGCTGCCCCTGGACCAGATCGTAGCGGGGCGTGGGCGACAGCCGGAGATCGGGCTTTTCGGTGCTGGTGTACAAGGGCTGGGCCCGGCCCGCGGCCAGGTCGCGCAGGAACGGCGGCAGGGTGATTTCCGCCTCGTTCAGCACGAAATGGGCCACGCCTCGGATCTCCTCGTGGCAGCTGGTGGGGTAGGGGCCCCCGGCCACCACGGGCTTGCCCATCTGGTTGCACAGCTGGATCGCCCGCTCCAGGGAGGCCTTCTGGACGATCATGGCGGAGATGAAGACGAGATCGGCCCAGGCCACGGCCGCCCGGGTCAATGGTTCTACGTTCATGTCCAGCAGCCTCACGTCATAGTCCGAAGGCAGCATGGCCGCCACGGTGAGCAGCCCCAGGGGCGGGAACAGCGCCTTCTTGCCGATGAAAGGCAGCACGTAGCGCAGGCTCCAGTAGGTGGCCGGCATTTCCGGATAGACCAGCAGCACGTTGCAGCTCAGGGTCCGCCTCCTTGACGAGGACGTCGCGGTCGGTTCATTCCGATCCATCCGGGAAATGCAGCTTTCGCGCCAAAGGTTCAGGAGCCCTGGCCTCCCCGTCCAGAGCACGGGGGCGAGGTCCCGGGCGCCAGCCCATGCCATCAAAATGAAAGGGTCTTCGATCATTTCCGCCGGCCGCGGGACGGCCCAGCCAGTCGGACTGCTCCGAACGGACGTAGAAGCGTTCAGCAAACGGCGGCAGGAGAGGGGCCCGCGCCGCACCGCATGCGCCGGCCCCATCCGGCGGAAAATGGCGCGTCGGTGCCGGCGCATTGAGGGATGGGAGAATTCCGCTCAGCGTATAAGTGCAATGTTTCTTTTTTCAAGACGGTTGACACAATTCGTTAGAAATTTATCATAAAAACGTTGGTAGCTTGTCTGCTGTGTTTCACGGCTGTTCTATTACTCTTTCAAACACCGGGTCAGAACGATGTGGATCGTCGCTCTAGCGCTGAGACGCCCCTACACCTTCGTGGTGATGGCGCTGCTCATCCTGGTCCTGACCCCGATCACGATCCTGCGCACGCCCACGGACATCTTCCCGAACATCGACATCCCGGTGGTTTCGGTGATCTGGTTCTATTCGGGGATGTCGCCCCAGGACATGGCCGATCGCATCGTGGCCAATTCCGAGCGCAGCATCAGCACGACCGTCAATGACATCGAACACACGGAATCCCAGTCCGTGAACGGCCTGGGGGTCATCAAGGTCTACCTGCGGCCCGGCACCAGCGTCCAGGGCGCGATCGCGCAGATCACCGCCATCGCCCAGACCACGGTGCGCAGCCTGCCGGTGGGCAGCACGCCGCCGCTGATCATCACCTACAACGCCTCCACCACCCCCATCATCCAGCTGGGACTGAGCAGCAGAACGCTGCCGGAGCAGCAGCTGTTCGACCTGGGCCAGAATGTCCTGCGCAACTACCTGGTCACCGTGCAGGGCGCCGCCACGCCCTTTCCCTACGGCGGCAAGGTCCGGCAGATCCAGGTGGACCTGGACCTGCCCAAGCTCCAGGCCTACGGGCTGCAGCCGGTCGACATCGTCAACGCCGTCAATGTGCAGAACCTGGTGCTGCCCTCCGGCAGCGTCAAGCTGGGGCCGCTGGAATACAACATCGAGATGAACGGCACGCCCCAGACCATCGAGGCGCTGAACGATCTGCCGGTGCGGACCACCCAGGGCTCCACCCTCTACATGCGGGATGTGGCGCACATCCGGGACGGGTTTTCGCCCCAGACCAACATCGTGCGGACCGAAGGCAACCGCGGCGCGCTGATGTCGATCTACAAGAGCGGCAACGCCTCCACCCTGCAGATCGTCGCGGGGATCCGGAGCGTCCTGGCCCAGGCGGAACAGGCGCTCCCGCCGGCCCTGAAGATCAGCCCCCTGTTCGACCAGTCCCTGTTCGTGCGCGCCTCCATCCTGGGGGTGCTGCGGGAAGCGCTGATCGCCGCGGCCCTCACGGCGGTCATGATCCTCCTGTTCCTGGGCGATTGGCGTCCCACCATCGTCATCTCGATCTCCATCCCGCTCTCCATCTTCGTGTCGATCATCCTGCTGGGGGCCATCGGGGAGACCATCAACATCATGACCCTGGGCGGCCTGGCGCTGGCGGTGGGGATCCTGGTGGACGACGCCACGGTGGAGATCGAGAACATCGAGCGCAATCTGGCCATGGGCAAGGAGATGCGCCAGGCCATCCTGGACGGCGCCCGCCAGATCGCGGTGCCGGCGCTGGTGTCGACCCTGTGCATCTGCATCGTCTTCGTGCCCATGTTCTTCCTGTCGGGGGTGGCCAGGTTCCTGTTCGTGCCGCTGGCGGAGGCGGTGAGTTTCGCCATGCTGGCCAGCTACCTCCTCTCGCGGACGCTCATTCCCACGCTGGTCATGTACATCATGCGCGGGCATGAGCACCGGGCCGCGGCGCCGGAATCGTTCATGGGCCGCTTCCAGCGCCGGTTCGAGGCGAGCTTTGAAACGTTCCGCCGCGGCTACGAACGTTTCCTCGGCACCACCCTCGAGCATCGCGGCCTGTTCGTGGGCGCCTTCCTGGTCTTTTGCATCCTGTCGCTGGGGCTGGTGGGCTTCCTCGGCCAGGACTTCTTCCCCCAGGTGGATGCCGGTCAGCTGCGCCTGCACGTGCGGGGCCGCCCCGGACTGCGGGTGGAGGAGACCGCCCGGCTCTGCGACGAGGTGGAGGCGGCGCTGCGGGAGGAGCTCCCCAAGGGGCAGGTGCGGACCATCCTGGACAACATCGGCCTGCCCAATTCCGGGATCAACCAGTCGTACAGCTCCAACGGCACCATCGGCACCAGCGATGCGGAACTGCTCATCGCCCTCGACCCCGAACACCACGATCCCACCGCCGCACTCACCCGGCGGCTGCGCCAGGTGCTGCCCCGGCGCTTCCCCGGGGTGGAATTCTTCTTCCAGCCCGCGGATATCGTCACCCAGATCCTGAACTTCGGCCTGCCGGCACCCCTGGACGTGCAGGTCATCGGCACCGACATGGAAAACAACTACTGGATCGCCCAGCGGATCGCCAACCGGATGCGGCACATCCCCGGCACCGCAGACGTGCACGTGCAGCAGCTGCTTTCCATGCCCACCCTGCACCTGGACATCGACCGCACCCGGGTCGCCCAGGTCGGGCTCACGGCGCAGAACGTGGCCCAGAGCGTGCTGGTGCCGCTGAGCGGCAGCTTCCAGACCGCGCCGAACTTCTGGCTGAACCCGAAGAACGAAGTCACCTACCAGGTGGCGGTGCAGTCGCCCCAGTACCGCATGACCAGCATGCAGGACCTGCTGGCGATCCCGGTGACGTCCCAGCAGGGGCCCCAGCTGCTGGGCAACCTGGTCCAGGTCCATCCGGTGGCGCGGGCGGCCTCGGTGAGCCACTGGAACGTGGTGCCGGTGGTCGATGTCTTCGCCAGCACCCAGGACCGCGATCTCGGGGGCGTGGCCCGGGATACCGAACGGGTGCTCCAGACATTCGAGGGCCAGCTGCCCCGGGGCACCCGCCTGGTGATCCGAGGCCAGGTGAACGCCATGCGCTCCTCCTACTTCGGCCTGGGGACGGGCCTGCTCGGCGCCATCGTCCTGGTCTATCTGCTCATCGTGGTCAATTTCCAGTCCTGGCTCGATCCCTTCATCATCATCACAGCCCTGCCGGGAGCCCTGGCGGGCATCTGCTGGTTCCTGCTGCTGACCCGGACGCCGTTGAGCGTTCCGGCGCTCACCGGCGCCGTCATGTGCATGGGCGTGGCCACGGCCAATTCCATCCTGATGGTCAGCTTCGCCCGGGAGCAGCTGGACGAGGGCCTGCTCCCCGTGCAGGCGGCCGTGGCCGCGGGCTATACCCGCATGCGGCCGGTCCTGATGACGGCGCTGGCCATGATCATCGGCATGGTGCCCATGGCGCTGGGCATGGGCGAAGGCGGCGAGCAGAACGCGCCGCTGGGCCGGGCGGTCATCGGCGGATTGCTGTTCGCCACCACCGCCACCCTGTTCTTCGTGCCTTGCGTGTTCGCCATGTTCCATGGCCGCCGGCGGGCGGGGAGCGGACTCGGGGCTGTGCCTGGAGCATCGGGGGCCAACCATGAATGAGGAAAACCAGTCCCGTCCAGCGCCGGAGTCGCCGGTTCCCGCCAGGGGCGAGGCGCCCCCCAGGCTGACGTCCCGGGCCCGGCGCGATATCGAGATCGAAGCCATGCGGGAACACCTGCGCTACCAGGCTCCGGATATCCAGCGTCCGCCGGAACTCCCGGCGGCGCCCCACGGCCGGGCCATCCTGCTGGGGGGGATGCTGCTGCTGGTGCCGCTGGTGGCCGGCGGGGTCACCCTGTCGGCCCGGGCGAGCCGCGAACGGGCCCTGGCCAGGGCCACGGAGCTGGCCTCGGTGCCCACCGTCGCCGTGGTGCATCCGCTGTCGGCCATCCCGGAACAGGCGCTGGTCCTGCCGTGCTCGCTGCTGGCCTACGAGGAATCGCCCATCTACGCCCGCACCAGCGGCTACCTGGTGCGCTGGTACCGGGATATCGGCAGCCGGGTGGGCCAGGGCGAACTGCTGGCCCGGATCGACACGCCGGAGGTGGACCAGGAGTTGAACCAGGCCCAGGCCAACCGGCAGCAGATCGGGGCACAGCTGGAACTGGCGAAGACCACCACCGAACGCTGGGAGACGCTGCTGAAAAGCAACGCCGTATCGGCCCAGGAAGCTGACCAGCAGAAGAGCGGCTACCAGCAGGCCCAGGCCAATCTGGCCGCGGCGGATGCCAATGTCCGCCGGCTGCAGCAGCTGGAAGGCTTCAAGGAAGTCCGCGCGCCCTTCTCCGGGGTGCTGATCCGCCGCAACGTGGACCGCGGCGCGCTCATCAATGCCGGCGCCGGGGTGGCCGGACGGGAACTGTTCGATCTGGCGCGGGTCGATCCCCTGCGGGTCGATACCAGCGTGCCGCAAGCCTATGCCTCCAGCATCAAGGTCGGCGCCAGGACGGTCATCACCTTGCAGGAGTTCCCCGGCCAGGCCTTCGCCGGGGTGGTGGCGCGCACCGCGGAGGCCATCGATCCGGCGACCCGCACGCTGCTCACCGAAATCGAGGTGCCGAATCCGGACGGGCGGTTGCTGCCCGGATCCTACGGCCAGGTCCGCTTCGCGCTGGGCTCGCCGACGGCCGCGGTTTCGGTTCCGGTCAATGCCATGCTGTTCCGGGCCGAGGGGGCCCGGGTCGCGGTGGTCGGTCCCGGCGGCAGGCTGGCGCTGCGCGCCGTCACCATCGGCCGGGACTACGGCACCACCCTGGAGATCCTCGGCGGCCTCGGGCCCAGCGATGAAATCGTCGTCAACCCCTCGGACTCCCTGGAGGATGGCCAGCAGGTGCAGGTGATGCGTTCATCGGGGCCGGCCAGTTAGGCCCGGGCGATCGCCGCCAGCACCCGCTCCGGCGTCATGGGCAGCTCGAGCATCCGGGCGCCCACGGCATCGAAGACCGCGTTGGCGAGGACCGCGCCCATGCACACGATGGGCGGTTCGCCGCCGCCCTGGGCCTGGAGCTCCGGGTTGGCCACCAGCACCGTCTCCATGGCCGGCAGCCAGGAGAACCGGGGGATCGGGTAGGTGTCGAAGTTCTCGTCCAGGATCCGGCCGTCCTTGAACCGGATGCCTTCGCTCAGGGCGTAGCCCAGGCCCATGGTGATGGCCCCCTCCATCTGCTGGCGAGCGCCGTCGGGGTTGATGACCAGGCCCATGTCCTGGGCCAGGACCACCCGCTTCACCCGCACCTGGCCGGTGGCCCGGTCCACGGCCACCTCGGCCATGGCAGCGGCGAGGGTGCCGCGCCAGGCGCCCACGGCGACCCCCACGCCGCGCCCGGAGGGGGCCACGCCGGCCACCCAACCGAACTTCTCGGCCGCCGCCTTCAGCACCCGGATCACCCGCGGATCATCCAGGTGGCGCAGGCGGAAGGCCAGCGGGTCCACCTTGGCCCGGGCGGCCAGGCTGTCCATGTGCGATTCCCGGGCGAACACGTTGGTGTTGGCCGCCGGGGCCCGCCAGGCGCCGGTGGCGAAGGGGTGCAGCCCGGTGCCGCTGGTGCCCAGATCGCCGGAATCCCCGGTGGAGGCGAAGCGCTTGGCGGGCAGCACGTAGCCGATCTCCGCCTCCCGGTCGCTGGTGCCGGCCACCCGGCAGTCCCAGAACGCGATGCGCCCGGCCGGATCCAGCCCGGCGCGGATCCGCACCACGGCCGCCGGGCGGAAGGTGTCCAGGAAGAACTCTTCCCGGCGGTCCCAGACCACCTGCACCGGCGCCCCGGCCTTCCACGCCAGGCGCGCCGCCTCCACCGCCTGGGGCCCCGCGGCCTTGCCGCCGAAGGCACCGCCGATATGGGGCGTGATGATGCGCACCTTCTGGGCCGGCAGCCCCAGCGCTTCGGCCACCTGGGTCTTGACCCGGAACGGGGCCTGGACCCCGGCCCACACGGTCATCCGGCCGTCCTGCCACCGGGCCACCGCCGAGTGCGGCTCGATGGGGGCGTGCGCCACGTAGGCGTTGCGGTAGTCCGCTTCCAGCAGGCTGGCGGCATGGGCCGCCGCGGCCTCCAGGTCGCCCTCCTGGACACTCACCTTGGCCGTGCCCAGCCGGCCGGCCAGATGACCGTAGATGGTGCGGTCGTCCAGGGCCATGGGGGTGCCGTCGAAGCTGGCCTTGACCAGGGCCAGGGCCTTGCGCGCCTGGTCCGGGAACGCGTGCAGGACCGCCACCAGGGTGCCGTCGCGGATCACCCGGACGCCGGGAAGGCGCTCGGCGGCGCTGGTGTCGGCGCTGCGCAGGGTCATGCCATGGGCCGGGGGCCGCACGATGCAGGCGTGGAGCGTGCCGGGCAGCTTCTGGTCGGCGCTGAAGCGGGCGGCGCCGGTGACCTTCTCCCGGGCGTCCTTGCGCGGGGCGGAGGTGCCCACCAGGGTGTGGGCCGACACCGGCTTGGGCTTCACGTTCGCCAGGTGGCGCTCGATACGCCGGCCCTGGACCAGGTCGCCATAGGTCACCTGCCGGGACGGGTCGCCCTGGGCCGAAACCACGCCGGCCTTCACCTCCAGCCGGTCCGCCGGCACCCCGATACGCTCGCTGGCCAGCTGCAGCAGCACGGCCCGGGCCTCGGCGGCGGCGGCGCACAGCACCGGGCCGAACTGCCAGATGCTGAGGGAGCCGCCGGTGCCGCCGTCCCAGGGGCAGAGGTCGGTGTCGCCCATGAGCATGTCCACCCGGTCCAGCGGTACGTCCAGCTCCTCGGCCGCCAGCATGGCCAGGGAGGTCGTGTTGCCCTGGCCCATCTCCACCTTGCCAACCGAACAGCCAACCCGGCCGTCCGCGCCGATGCGCAGGTAGGCGTTGAAGTCCATGGGATAGCCCGCGGGGCGGGTGGGCACCAGCTGGGGGGCGGCCAGGGCCTCGGTCCGGAACAGGATGAACAGCCCGGCGAGCCCGGTGGCCTTGAGGAAATCGCGCCGCTTCACAGCCCACCTCCCTGGGCCTGGCCGGCCGAGGCCAGTGCCGGCGCGGCCGCTCCCATTTCCTTGCCGGCCGCGGCCACCGCGGCCAGGATCCGCACCTGGGCCCCGCACCGGCACAGGTTGCCTTCCAGCTGGGCCAGGATCTCGGCCGGGGTGGCGTCGGGCTTGCGCTTCAGCAGGGCATAGGCGGTCAAGATCATGCCGGAGGTGCAGTAACCGCACTGGAAGGCGTTGTGCTCCTGGAAGGCGCGCTGGATCGGATGCAGGGCCCCGTCCCGGGCCAGCCCCTCGATGGTGAGCACCGACTTCCCGGCCACATCGGCCAGGGGGGTGGAACAGGAGAGCACCGGGTCATCGTCCACCAGCACCGTACAGGCGCCGCACAGGCCGGCGCCACAGCCGACCTTGGTGCCGGTGAGGCCCAGGTTGTGCCGAAGCACCCATACCAGCATCCGGTCAGAATCGGTGGTCACCCGCACCGGCTTGCCGTTCAGGGTGAACGCGGTGGTTTGCGCCATGGGCACCTCCCCGACCCCGTCAGCCTCAGCACCGGGGGCCCGGCCGGATGGTCCGGAGCAGCGGGCAAGAAGCGGAATCGTGCCTGGACTTTCCGCCTCTTGCGTGCGCTTGTCAAGGGGGTCCGGACAGCCGTTACCGCGTGCCAGGGTCAGCAAAGGCAGCGGACCGCCGGGGACGACAGCTATGGCTGGGCCAGCCACGCCAGGGCCGCCGCCGGGTCGGCGAAAGTGGCCACGACCACCTGCCTGGCCCGGATTTCCTCCAGAAGCCGCCGCATGTTGATCTGGCCCAGCCGCCGTTCCGGTAGCACGATGGCCCAGTGGGTCCATCCCGCCTCGAGGATCCGCGGCATCCAGTATTCAGTCGACCAGGCGGAATCATCGGGGGGCAGGATCGTGTTGGCGCGGTCGTCGGACAGCCATTTGTGCGCTCGCCCCGCCTGGAACTGTTCCAGGCCCAGGTTCAGCACGTCCTGGAAGGCCTGGCCGAAAATGGCTTGGTGGAACTGGTGATGGACGATGCCCAGTTCCGGATAGCACCACAGGCTGGCGAAGGCGTTCTCGAGCAGCAGTTCCCGTTCCATGTCCCTCCCTATCCTCGACGTTCAGCATTTCAGAGTGTGGGGTGGCCGGCCTGCCGCTGCTACGGTTTGGCTGAAATGAAATACGAGGCCATCCATCTTGAACGCCTTGAGCCGTACCCCAGGGTGCACCCAATGGGTAATTAGCTGAAAGCAGAGTTGATCAGTTTGCGGCACAAAACCTGCTCGTTCAGGCAGCCAGCGAACCACCGCAACGCGGAGGCAGCCGGAAGCCCTCAGGCATCGCTCGTTTACCTGCAGGGTCACCCCCAGGGGCCGAGAAAGGATGACTCACCATGCGCCATTTCAGTCTGAATCCCCGAATCGCCACCATCCCCTTCACCTTCCTGCTCCTGGCAGGGAGCCTGCCCCTGCCGGCTTCCGCGCTGGACGCCCAGATTGAGCCGTCCTTCAGGAAAACTTATAATTTCCAGCACCTGCTGAACGCCGACAGCATCAGGGTCAAGTCCTCCAACGGGGCAGTCATCCTGACGGGTACCGTGTCCCAGGACTATCACAAGTTCCTGGCCCAGGAGACCGTCGCCGGACTGCCCGGGGTGCAGAGCGTGGACAACCAGCTGACGGTGACCAGCGATCCGAATGCAGCCCATTCGGACATCCTGATCACCATGAAGGTGAAGACAGCCCTGCTGTTCCACAAATACGTCAACGCCAGCGCCACGGAAGTGCACACCCAGGACGGCGTCGTCACCCTTTCGGGCAATGCGGACTCCGAGGCCAAGAAAAGGCTGACCGGAGAGTACGCCATGGATGTGGATGGGGTCCGGGAGGTTCGCAACAACATGGTGGTCGCCCCGGGCGACCAGACCCTGGGGGAGCTGGTGGATGACGCATCCATCTCGGCCCAGATCAAGACGACGCTCCTCTTCCGGAAATCCACCCACGCCATGTCCACCCAGGT
>Ga0302276_10001110_pt1 | contig 24353 bp, 20 predicted proteins | sample III_Bog_N2_3_FD_198768 | JGI IMG/M metagenome (GOLD analysis project Ga0302276, IMG submission 198768) | Peat permafrost microbial communities from Stordalen Mire near Abisko, Sweden - III_Bog_N2_3 | ecosystem: Environmental > Terrestrial > Soil > Wetlands > Peat | place: Sweden: Abisko...
CGTTATACGAGGTGGCAATGTTGCCCGAGGCGTCTTCGGCGTAAATACTGAAGCTGAACGCGGTGTAGAAGGGCTCGGGGACGCCGGGAATGACGAGGTGGGTTGCTGCACCTGGATTGACATTGAGCGTAAAGCTCTGCGTGGCGTTGGGCGCGACGCCATTGGACGCGGTGATGGTAATGGGGTAAGTGCCGGAGACGCCTGTGGGTGTGCCGCTCAGAAGTCCCGCGCTTGAGAATGTGACACCGTTGGGCAGAGCGCCCGTCTCTGAAAATGTGGGCGAGGGAGAGCCACTTGCTGTGACGGTGAATGAGCCCGCCGAGCCGACGGTGAACGTAGTGGCGCTGCCGCTGGTGATGGTGGGCGCCGTACCGGTGCCGGTGCCATTCGCGGTGATCGATTGCGAACCATTCTGCGCGTTGTCAATGAGCGTGATGCTCTCGCTAAGCGTGCCGCCGTTCTGCGGATAGAACTCGATGCCCACGTTGCAGGTGCCGTTGATGGCGATAGTGCTCGACGAGGTGCAGGCATTCGAGGCGCTACCGGCGGCGAAGTCGGCGGGATAGCTGAGCCCGCTGAATTCCAGTGCGGCGTTGCCGATGTTGGTGATCTGAACCGTCTGCGTGCCATCCGTGGTGTCCACGGTGCCGGCGGTGGTGCTGTGACTGAAGGTCACGGTAGGAGCGACCGAGCGCTGCATCTTGAGCACGCGGTTGTTGCCCAGATCGGAGACGTAGATGTCGCCGCCGGGGCTCAGGTTGACTCCGCCGATCCCCAAACCACCGACGCCCCCGCCGAGGGTCTCACCCAGGAGCGAGCCGGTAATAATGCAATCGCCGCCGCCTGCGGGGTACTCCACGATTCTGCCCGAAAAATACCCGTCGTCGTTCGAGTCGGGTATTTCGTCGGTGATGAACAGGTTGCCCGCGGCATCGCCCTCCGCGCCCCAGGGGCCTTCCACGGCGCAGCCCGAGCCGGGCGCTGTCACTTTTGTGACGGTTCCGTTGGCATGCACCTCAAGCACCTGGGGATTGGTGGGGATGTAACTGGAGCCGTTGTAGTCAAAGCCCAGGTCTGCAATAAACAGATCGCCTTCAGCATCGAGCCATATATCGACCGCGTAAAGCAACCTGTTGCCTTGCAAATTGACTACGTGCCCGGTGGCGACCCCATTGCTGGCGATGCTGGTCAGTTCCAGCACCCGGTAACTTTCGGTATCCGTGATGTACACATTTCCGAGGCCGTCCACCTCCACGCCGAGGACCGAGTTGAATTGAATGCCGTTCACTGTTCCCTGCACGCCAAGCGGAGTGCCGCCACCGACAGGCAACTCCACGATGCGGGCCTCGTCGGTATCGGCAATCCACACGTCGCCCGCCCCATCCACGACCGCCTTATTGGGATAGCTGAGGGTGCTGGAATAGCCACCGATGGGATCGTACGCGTTCGGATCGATTCCGATTGGTGAGCCCTGAACGGGATACTCGACCAGGCGACTGTTGCCTCCATCTACGACGTACAGGTTTCCGCTTCCATCCTCCGCAGTCCCTACAGGCGTGCTGAGCGAATTAGGAGATAAGTTTGTCGGGTTGGCAAGCGTGGTCCAGGTCGCTGGCCCATAGACAATCTGCCCGCCGTTGCCCACGCCATAGATGAACGTCTTGCCGATCACGCTTCCGCTGTTGTTGGCGCCGGACCAGAACAGCACCGCGCCCCTGCGCAAACCCGCATAGATGGGGGTAAAGGTCACACTCACCGTGCAGGCGCTGGTTGTACCCCCCGCGCAGCTACCGGTGCCGGCGTTGGTAAAGTCCAGGTTGGGTGCACCTTGGGTGACCACTTCCACGCTGCCGATGGTGCCAGATACGCTGAACGAGAGCAATGCCGTGCTCGGCGAACCGATGGCGACGGAGCCGAAGTTTTGCGTCGCGGTGCTGCCGGAGTAGGTGACCTGCGCGCGCGCGGCAACGGGCGCCAGCAGGCCTGCAAACAGGACCGGGAGAGCCGCCAGGCGGATGCAAGAGGACGTAGGGCGGCTGAGAGCGGCGGGAGTGAGTGACATGGGAGGCCTCAAGGGAGTGGATTCTGATGGAGCAGGATGTTGTTTGAGCTTCGGAAAACGCCAGGTGCGCGCAAATCCGGTGCCGCCGGCGCGGAGTCGGGGAAGGTCCGTTGTCCGATGCCTGGAAAGCAAGGCTACCGTTCAGCCAAGAAAGAATTGCAGTGGTGAAACCGAGGGAATGAAACCTTTAGCTCCCCGAGAGTATCGGGGATTTCGGGGGGCTGTCAATCGGAATTCGTTCCGAAACGGTTAAATATCACCACCCGTACAACCTTCGTGGCAGATGCCGGGCCGGATTGGTGGAGATGTCTCAAGAAGCCGTGGAACGAGTGGCAAGGGATTGCCGCTCCGGATGGCCTTGAAGGGGTGGTCTGAAAGCTCTCTCGCCGGCCGGGCAGGTGTGTGATCTTCGTCACTTGCCGGCCCTGACCTGGCCGATATTCTTGCGGGGCATTCAGGTTTTATTTTGGCCGTTGAATGCAAAGCTGATGTCTTGAAGGCTGCAGGCGTGGTTCCCGAATCGAATCATCCCCTTGGGAGCAGAACGGAAATGCGCCGCCGATCCTTTCACGCGTTCCAGGATTTACCGCGCATATCATGACCGTGCGGGACAATAGATCAGCAGGAGCCGGCGGCGGGCGAGCGCGCTTCGAAGCGCAACTGAACTGCGGCGGGCTGCCGACCGGCTGTGCGGAACCTGGCGATGCGGGAGTTGCGATGCAGCGTGCGCGGTGTGAAACAGGAGAACCCTTATGAACGCAGAACTGATTCACCGGCTCCACTTTGCCTTCACTGTCACCTTTCACTACTTGTTTCCACAGCTCACCATGGGGCTGGCGCTGCTGATTGTGGTGCTCAAGTCAGTGGCGCTCAAAACAGGCAGCGAGCAGTGGGATCGCGCGGCGCGGTTCTGGGGGCGCATCTTCGGCATCAACTTTGTCTTCGGCGTGGTGACCGGCATTCCCATGGAGTTTGAGTTCGGCACCAACTGGGCGCGCTTCTCGGCGCTCTCGGGCGGCGTGATCGGCCAGCCGCTGGCCATGGAAGGCGTGTTCAGCTTCTTTCTCGAGTCGGCCTTCCTGGGACTTTTTCTTTACGGCGAAAAGCGCATCTCCAAAGCGATGCACTGGTTCTCTGCGTTCATGGTCTTTGTAGGCTCGTGGATATCAGGCTTCTTCATCATCGTGACCGATGCGTGGATGCAGCATCCGGTAGCCTATGACCGGCTGCCGAACGGCCAGTTTGAAGTGCTCAGCTTCTGGCAGTTGCTGCTGAACCCCTGGGGGCTGCTGCAATATGCGCACAACATGACCGGCGCGGTGGTGACGGCCTCGTTTGTGATGGCCGCAGTGGGCGCCTTCTATCTGCTGGACGGCAAGCGCGAAGAGTATGCGCGCATCTTTCTCAAGGTGGGCGTGATTGCCGGCCTGGTGAGCTCGATCATCATCATCTTTCCCACCGGCGACATGCACGGCAAGTATGTGGCGCGCAATCAGCCTGCAGCCATTGCGGCGATGGAGGGCCTGTTTCACGGCGAAGCCGGCGCGGGGCTGGTGCTGATGGGCCAGCCGAATGAGGAGACGGGGCAGATCGACAATCCGATCGTGGTGAACGATCTGCTGAGCTTTCTGCTCTATGGCACCACCAAGGCTGAAGTGAAAGGCCTGGACCAGATTCCGCGCGACCAGTGGCCGACGGCGCTGCCGCTGCTTTACTACGCGTATCACATCATGGCCGGGCTGGGCACATGGTTTGCGCTGCTGATGATCGTGTCTGCATTTCTGCTTTGGAGGGGAACGCTGCATCGGGCGCGATGGGCGCTGTGGGCGCTGCTGCTGAGCTTTCCGCTGCCTTACATCGCCAATACGGCCGGCTGGATGACGGCCGAACTGGGCCGGCAGCCGTGGCTCATCTACGGCCTGATGCGCACCAGCGAGGGCTTCTCGAACACCGTCTCGGCCAGCAATGGGCTCTTCACGCTGCTCGGGTTTATGGGGCTCTACGCGCTGCTCGGCCTGCTGTTCACGGTATTGGTCTATCGCGAGATCAGCTGCGGCCCTGAGCCGGAAAAGGCGCTCGCGGCTGGTGTCCACGCCGACTGAAGATCAACGCGCCTGCGTGCGGGCTATAGCAAAATCACGATAGCTATACCCTGAGACCCATCTTCAAAGTGTTGATTTCCTCAAGAAATCGGCACCCTGCACATCGCTCAACGGGGCACCATGATCGTGGTTTTGCTCTGAGAAAGGAACTTCGCCATGATGGGTTTTATCTGGTTCTGGCTTGTCGCTGTGATGATTGTGGGCTACGTGGTGCTCGATGGCTTCGATCTGGGCGTCGGCGTTCTGCACCTGTTTCTGGTGCGCAATGAGACCGACCGGAGAACCACACTGGCCAGCATCGGCCCGGTGTGGGACGGCAACGAGGTGTGGCTGCTGGCCGGCGGCGGCACGCTCTACTTCGCCTTTCCGCTGCTCTATGCCTCGGCATTCAGCGGCTTTTACCTGCCGCTGATGATCGTGCTGTGGCTGCTCATTCTGCGCGGCGTAAGCCTGGAGCTGCGCAACCACATTGACGTGGGTGTGTGGCGGGCGCTGCTGGACGGGCTCTTCGGCCTGGCCAGTGCGCTGCTGGCCATCTTTTACGGAGCGGCACTGGCCAACGTCCTGCGCGGCGTTCCGCTGCAGCCGGATGGCTTTTTCTTTCTGCCGCTGTGGACCAATTGGCAGCCCGGCCCGCATCCCGGCATTCTGGATTGGTACACCGTGATCGGCGGCCTGGTTGCGCTGGTGTCGCTCACGCTGCACGGCGCGCTGTGGCTCACTATCAAGACCTCAGGCGAGCTGGCCGAGCGCGCGCGGCGGATTGTGACACCGCTCTGGGGCGTGCTCGTTGCGCTCACGCTGGTGAGCCTTGGTGCGACCATCGCGGTGCGCCCGGCCAGCCTGGACAACTACTTCAAGTATCCGTTCACGTTCGTCGTCCCTGTGGGTGTGGTGGCATCGCTGGCAGGCATCTGGCTGCTCAATCGCAAGGGCCAGCCGGTGAAGGCATTTCTCGCCTCGAGCCTCTACCTGTTCTTCATGCTGGCCGGCGCATGCTGGGGGCTTTATCCCACGCTGCTGCCTGCGAGTACTGGTGTGGCCAACGACATTACCCTGGTGCGCGCGCTCTCCGGCCCGCACACGCTGGCTGTCGGGCTGGTGTGGTGGAGCTTCGGCATGACGTTGGCCGCGGCCTACATTGTGTTTGTCTATACCAAGTTTCGCGGCAAGGTGGATTTGAATCTCGAGAGCCACTGAGCAACGGGGCCGTGGTCAGTACGTGGCGCGGCCGCCGCTGATGTCAAACACGGCGCCCGTGGTGAAGGAGTTGTCTTCCGACACCAGCCACGCCACCATGGCGCTGGCCTCATCCACTTCAAGAAAGCGTCCGCGGGGGATCTTCGAAAGCATGAAGTCGATGTGCTGCTGCGTCATCTGGTCGAAGATGCGCGTGCGCGCCGCGGCCGGCGTAATGCAGTTGACGGCGATGTTTTTGTTAGCCGTCTCCTTGCCGAGCGATTTGGTCAGTGCGATCACGCCGGCTTTCGACGCGCTGTAGGCAGATGCGTTGGGGTTGCCCTCTTTGCCGGCGATCGACGCGATGTTGACGATGCGGCCATAGCCCTGGCGCAGCATGTGCGGCACAACGGCACGGCAGCAGAGGAAGACGCCAGTCAGGTTGATGTCGATGACCTGCTTCCATGCGTCGATGGGGTAATCCCACGTGGTGTGGTTGGGGCCGGCGATGCCTGCGTTGGCGACCAGGATGTCGATCTTGCCATGCTTTACGATCGTGGATTCGGTGGCTGCGGCTACGGACGCGGCATCGGCGATATCCGCGGTCACGGCGGATACAGATGCCTCCGCACCGAGCTTTGCAAGGGCTTCCGCGATCACCTGCTCATCGCGGTCCCAGATGGAAACCGATGCGCCGGAGGCAAGCAGCCGGCTCACGATTGCAAATCCAATGCCTTGCGCGCCGCCGGTGATGACCGCGTGACGCCCCTTCAGATCGATCTGGTTCATGGCTTCTCCAACCTTCCTTGTGCAACGGCACACGTGCGTGAGACTGTGCCTTTCAGGCTCCGGGCACAGCGATGCGCGAGAAGAACTCGGGCACGCCCCTGGCCTGGCCGCGCCAGCAAAACACCGCTCCGGCCAGGGGGCCGTCTTCTTGCTTTGTCTCTTGCTGCCAGGCCGAGGTGATGTAGATGTCGGTCAGATCGTCGCCGCCGATGGTCAGGCTGGTGATCTTGCGGGTGGGCAGCGGGAGCCTGCTCTCGATGCGGCCGTTCTCGTCGAGGCGCGCAACGCAGGCAGCGCTCCAGAGCGCGGTCCACAGGCGGCCGTCGGCATCGAGCGTGACGCCGTCGGGGAAGCCGTCGGCCTCTTCAAAGCGGGCAAACACGCGCTGATTGGTGATGCTGCCATCTTCCACGTTGTAGTCGAACAGGTAAATCTCGCGCGCCAGGGAATCGGTGTAGTAGAAGCCCTTCTGGTCGGCCATGAAGGCCATGCCGTTGGAGCACGCAATGCCAGTGAGGAGCAGATGAATCGATCCGTCGAGGTCGAGCCGGTAAAGGCAGCCCTTCTTCCGGTCGCTGGGCATGGTGCCGCAGAAGACGCGGCCGCGCGGGTCGGCGATGACGTCGTTGAATCGCGAGTCGCGCTCGTCTTCAATCTCGGTCAGCACCTCGGTGAGCACGCCGTCGCGCCAGTTGGCAACGGTTCCACGATCCATGAACAGCAGCAGCGCGCCGTCGCTCTGCACCGTGAAACCGCCCACCTGCCGGCCCTGGTAACACTGCTCGTGGATTCCGGTGGCGGGGTCGTAACGGAACAGCCGGCCGCCGGGAATGTCGGTCCAGTAGAGCTTGCGCTCCATGGCATGCCAGAGGGGATTTTCCGCGGTTTCGCAGCCGTAATTGGCAATCAATTCGGCCTGCGCCGCATTCTGGTCTGGCAATTGCTGCTCGGTTTGCATCGATCGAAGTCCCTTTCTGTTGCTCTCAGAAGCATTCGGCGTGAGCGCCGAAGGGTCGATCTTCGACCTCACAAAGTATACAAGTTCGAAATGCGCTCTCTATACTGATCAGCGAGGCGGGAAATGCGAATGGTTTCGCAACTCTTGCCGCGAGAAATCCGGAACTGAGAGAGCAGCGCAATGGACGAGGCTCAGATTTTCGCCAGCTATCCCAGCCTGCGCGGTCGCGTGGTGATTGTGACCGGCGGCGCCAGCGGCATTGGCGAGGCGATTGTGGAAGCGTTTGCGATGCAGAACGCGCAGGTGGCTTTTCTCGATATTCAGAGTGAAGCGGCGGGCGCGCTGATCGACCGTTTGACAGCTGCAGGCGGCACGGCGCCCGTCTACCATCACACCGACCTCACCGACATTGCCGCGGTGCAGAGAGCGGTGGAAGAGGTGGTGCGCCAGTTCGGCACGATTGATGTGCTGGTGAACAACGCCGGCAACGACACACGCCACTCGATTGCCGAGGTGACGCCGGCTTACTGGGACCACGTCATCGCCGTGAACCTGAAGCACCAGTTCTTTATGGCGCAGGCTGTGATTCCGTCGATGCGCGCGGCGCAGCGCGGCGCGATTATCAACATGAGCTCGATCGGCTGGGTGATTCCTTCTGTCAATCAGATCGTCTATGTGACGGCGAAGGCTGCGATTGTGGGCATGAGCCGCACCATGGCGCACGAGCTTGGCGTGGACAACATCCGCGTGAACGCGGTGATGCCGGGAGCGATTTTGACCGAGCGCCAGCAGCGGCTGTGGCTGACCGAGGAGTACAAGCAGCGCGTACTGGCCAACCAGGCACTGAAGCGGATGATTTATCCGGATGAAGTGGCGCGGCTGGTGCTGTTTCTGGCGGCGGACGACAGCGCGGCCATCACCAACCAGAGTTACGTGATTGATGGCGGCTGGGTATAACAAACGGAATTGAATGGGAGCTTTCGATGAAGAACATTTCGCGGCGCACGCTTTTGAAGCAAGGCACGTTTACGGCTGCATCGGCTGCGTTGCTGGGCGCACTGCCCAAGCAGCTTGGTGCGGAGTCGCTGGCACGGGCGACGGGCATTCAGCTCTACACGGTGGGCAAGGACTTGACCAGCGACGTGCCGGGCACGCTGAACAAGCTTGCGGCCATTGGTTATCGGACGGTGGAGAGCGCGGGGCTGGCCGGGAAATCGGCCGCGGAGTTGCGCAAGGCGCTCGATGACGCCGGGCTGAGGTGCCCGAGCAGCCACATCTTTCTTGCGCCCGGCCAGACCGCGCCGGAGTACTTGGACACAGTAAAGACGCTGGGCTCAACGTATGTGGTGACGAGCGTGATGATCAAGCCGGGCACGCCGATCAAGAACGCGGATGATTTTCAAAAGTATGTGGCCGCGATGACCAAGGACGACTACAAACGGATGGCCGCGGACCTGAACGCGCTGGGCGAGAAGGCCAAGAGTGTCGGACTGCAGCTTGCCTACCACAACCACAATCTGGAGTTTCGCCGCTTGAGCGATGGCGCCACGATCTACGACACCTTGATGGCAGAGACGGATGCATCGCTCGTGAAGATGGAGATCGATTGCGGCTGGGCCGACCTGGCCGGGCATCCGCCGGTGGGGCTGTTCAAGAAGTATGCGGGGCGCGTGCGCATGCTGCACATCAAGGACTTTGTCGCCGTCTCAAAGCCGGTGGTCACGCTTGACCCGCGCGCCGAACCGCAGTGGACGGAGCTGGGCTCGGGGCATATCGACTGGCGCACGGTTCTTGCCGCGGCGCCGGCTGCGGGCGTGGAGCAGATATTCGTCGAGCAGGAGCCGCCGTTTGCGAAGTTCCCGCCGCTTGAAGCTGCCAGGATCGACTACGCCTATCTGCAATCGATTGGCTGAGTGATGGTGGGCTGCCTGCTAAAGGAAGAATCGGAATGCATACGGTTACGCGGCGCAGGCTGATGCGCGGGGGTGCAGTTGCAGCTTCAGCAGCGGTGCTGGCTGCTGCGGGAGGACGCATGGCGATTGCCGATGAAGCGGCGCAGGGAAACTACTTTCATGCTTTCGCATTTCAGTGGAAGCCGGATGTGACCGACGCTCAGAAGCAGAGAGCGGCGCGCGACATCGCCGCGCTGCAAGGGCAGATTTCTGGCCTGCTGGAGACGCATGTGGGCGAGAATATTTCGCCGCGCGGCAAGGGCTACACGTTTGGCGGCATCATGCGGTTTGCGGACAAGGCAGCGCTGGACGCGTATCCCGAACACCCGGCGCACCAGGCGCTGCTCGTGTGGTTGAAGCCGCTGATCGATGCGGTGGAACTGGACCTGCGCGCCTGATCGGCTTGTGCGCAAGAGGTGAATCAAGGCATCGATCCAGACCGCTTCAGCTAATGCTGATCGCCAAGTTCCCGGTCCGCAAAGCTGAGGTATTGCTCCCAGTCGAATGCGGTGACGCCGTGTCCGCCGTGTCGCACATGGTAGGCGACCGTATCGCCGATGCTCTTGTCGATCGGCGGCGCGTGCAGAGAGGGCAAGCCATTTTCCCCATAGAGCGCATAGACCGGGCCGGCGGCTTGGGCGGCGAGGAACTCGCCTTCATGGTCGGAGTAGGGGTCGTCGAGTGCGCTCCCGACGTACAAAGGGCGGGGTGCAATCAAGGAGAGAAGCAGGTGCCCGTCGAGCGGAAGATCCTGCGTTCTGCCGAGAAAATGCTGATAGTTGGCGCAGAACCAGTAAGGGAAAGCGAGCATGAGGTGGTCGATCGACTCACCCGTCTGGCGGTGTGAGAGCGTGGCGCCGGCCTGGCCGGACTCGTTCGAGAGCACGAGGGCAAACCGCTTGTCCTGGGCGGCGGCCCAAAGCGCAGCCTTGCCGAAGCGCGAGAAACCAAACGCGATGATTTTGCCGGAATCGATCTTCGGATAGGCGGCCAGCACGTCAACGATGCGGCTCATGCCCCATGCCCATGCGCCGATGGCGCCGAAACCATCGGCGACGGGCATCGATTGACCGTGATTGAAGAAGAGCGGACGAATGCCATAGCCGATGCCGCCGAGGAAGTCGGGCTCGATGTCGCCGGCGTAGACAGTGGCGAGTCCGTAACCGCGGCGGAGAAGCAGGTCAAGCTGCCACTGGTGCGCGTCTGCGCCGCGCGTGGAGGAGTCGGGCATGGCCAGGATGTGGCGCGATTGCTCTTTGGCTAACGGGACGCCCGCTAATGCTGGATCGCGTATCCACACCGGGTTCAGTTGGATGCCAGGGTCGGCGCTGACTGTCTGATTGCCGTTGAAGTTCAAGCCGACGATGACCGGAACGGGGCCGTGCGCCGAGGCCGGGGTATAGAGGAGAAGATGCCAGGTTCGCTCGCCGTGCGGGCCGACGGCAAGGGTGATCTGGGTTCGTTTGGCCAGGCCGCCGAGCGCATGATCCTCGGTCTCGGAAGAGATTACGTGGACGGGGAGAGTCTGTGAAGGAGTACTTCCGTAGATGTTTTCCTCGAAGAGGTGAAGAAGCTCGGGGCGGCGCTGATTCTCAAACCCGGCGCGGCCTTGCACGGGTGAGCCGCTCTGAAAGACCAAGGGATCGGGCCACGCGGCACTGCGATGGACGGTTTGCTGCGCGAACGAAGCGGTGGCAAAGAGCAGGGAGAGCAAGACGGGGCAGGCTCGGCCGTGGGGCGAACGGAAATGACGATCGAGCAAGCGGTAGCGCGAGGTCGGATTGAATGCCTGGTTAGGTTGCGCCTTCATGTGGCTTTATCCCAAGTTCGAGCATTTTCTGAATGATTCTATCGAGTCATCGGTTTCGTACCGGCAGGAAAGTGAAGAACAGGCTCTACCCTACGCGCTTCCATTCAACGATTTCATAACCACCGCGCGCGCCTTCCACGTTGCCGCGTCCATTTGCCCAGCTCAATCGCAACGGACCTTCGCTGGTGTTGAACACAAAGGGCAGTGATCCGGCGCCGTACACGCGTGCTGTGATCCTTCGTGTCTCGGCCGCTTCGGCATGCGCGCCGACATTGGCCCAGGGGATGATGCTGCCGGTCTTTACATAGACCGGAATGTTTTTTGTGGATGCGGGCACGGAGAACTCCACGCCGCCTTCGAGAGCCTCGCCCGTCCAGAAGTCGTGCCACCTGCCTGCGGGAAGAATAATTTTGCGCGCAGGCTCGCCGGCAAACAGAGGCGCGGCCATCATGCGGTCGCCGATCATGTACTGATCGTCGACGGTGTGCAAGGCCTTCTGCTCCGGCGCGTCAAGCACGAGTGCGCGGAAGGGCGGCGTGCCGTCCTCGGCATAGCGCTGGAAGGCGGCTGCCAGATAGGGAACGAGCTGCATGCGCCATCCGATGATCTCGCGGCAACGATCTTCCAGAGTCTGCCAGCCATCCATCAGTTGGCCGGCATTGTTCTTGTCGCGATCCAGTTGCTTCCACGGCGGGTTCTTGATGTACCAACCGTTGATCATGGCGAGCGGCGAGAAGACCACGCTCTGCAAGCGGCGAAGGAGGTCTTCCACGCTGGCGGCGTCGCGCACTTCAGGGCACCAGAGCAGGCCGCTGAAGCCGGAGTTGACCAGGGCGCGAATAAAGTCGCGATGATCGTAAAGGTCGCTGTAGAGCACGAAGGGATAGGGCGCGGCCAGTGCGCCACTGCAGCGCACCAGGCCGTAGGTGGGCAGGCGGCGTTTGCGGAACTGTTCCCAGATGGTCATCTGGTAGCGCAGGCCGAAGACGCTGTGCATCTGCTCGCCATCCACGCCGGAAGGGAATGCGCTGCACTCGGGGAACGACCATCCGCCGGTGAAGTCGGAGTTATCACATTCGTCGATCTTGAAGCCGCAGATGCCGACATCGATGAGCGATGTCCCGTGAAAATCGCCAAAAGCTTCGCGCGCTTTCTCTCCGGCAAAATCGGGCACCAGACCGCCGAAGACGCCGAAGTCTCCAGAGTGTTGCGCGAGCTGCGGATACAGTGGCGAAGCGGGGTGAGTGAATGCGTGCTCCCAGAGATTGACTTTGTAGCCGAGGCCCTCGGCCGAGCGCACAAAGCCTGCCGGATCGGGAAAGCGGGCGTGGTTCCAGACGAAGGTGCACGAATACGCATGGGTCTGCCAGCCGGCTTCGAGACCGATCACGTCGCAGGGAATCTTGCGCTCGCGAAACTCCTCGGCGAGTGCGAGCGTGCTCTGCGCGGTGGCGCGCGATTCAGGCCGATACCAGAAGCCCAAGCCCCACTCCGGGGGCACGTGGCCGCCTCCCGAAAAAATGTTGTAGCGCTTCACGGCGCTGAGCATGTCGGGGCCGGCAAACATGTAGACATCGACGCCGGGCGCATGGGGAATTTCGACGGTGACAAGGCCGGCGTCGCTGTCTTGAAGACTCTGGACGTAGTTTGGATCGGGATTGCCGGGGCCGGCGGTGGTCTCAGCGAGGGCCGGTTTTGGCCGGGCATCACCGAAGTAGAAAGTCGCATAGCGCGCCGTGTCGATGAGGATGCCGATGCCCTCTGTGGTGACATAGAACGGAACCGGGGCGTGCGAATCGCCTGTATCCATGCGGGGATCGGCGTTGACGCGCGTTACTTTCTTTTTGCCGCGCTGGGCAAACGACATCATTTGCAGACCGAGTCCGTAGACCTGCTCGTTGGGCCGCAGCGGCAACTGAGTAATGCAGCCGCGTTCTGTTTGCCGGCCATGAAGCGGTAGCAACGGCGCTGTGTCCACGCGGGGCAGCTTGTGGAACGCGTCGGCGAGCGGAGGGACCAGGCGGCTTGAGACGGGCGTGAACGGCTCCGGTGTACCGATGGTTGCGCGCCACACGCCAGGATAGATCGCGATCCACTCTGCGGGACCAAATGCCTGCGGAGGAGTCGCGTCTGCGTGCAGCACGGTTGCAAATCCCGCCGCGGCTCCGGCAGCGGCAAGACTCTTGGCAAGGCTGCGGCGCGTGATCTTCATCTCGACGCTCATTTCAGAACCGACTCATAGTAGCGGACGTATTGCGGCACCACGAGCGTGGCGCAAAAGCGGGTCTGCGCGGTCTTGCGGCCAGCCTCGCGCATGCTCTCGAGCCGCGCGCGGTCGCCGAGCAGGCTGAGAGCACCCTGGGCCATGGCGTCGGTATCGCCCACGGCGAACAGCAGCCCGGTCAGGCCGTCGTCGATCAGCTCGGGAACGCCGCCGACACGCGTCGCAATTGACGGCACCTTGCAGGCCATGGCCTCAAGCGCGGCCAGGCCGAACGACTCCAACTCGCTGGGCATGAGCATGAGGTCTGCGAGTGGGAGCAGCTCGTTGACGCGCTCCTGCTTGCCGAGGAAGTGAATGCGATCGTGGATGTGCAGGTCGCGGGCCAGCCACTCGGCCGCGGAGCGCTCGGGGCCGTCGCCCACCAGGACCAGGCGCGCCGGTATTTCGCGCGCCACCTGCGCAAAGACCTTGACCACATCGGTGACGCGCTTGACGGGTCTGAAATTGGACAGATGCATGAGGATCGCCTCGTCGGGCGCGGCCAGGCGGCAGCGAGCTTCGGCGCGCGCGGCTTCATCATTGATGGGCGTGTAGATATCGCAGTTGACGAAGTTGGGAACCACCTCAATGCCGCGCGTGACGTCAAAATTCTGGATGGTCTTGTCTTTCAGATAGCTGGAAATGCTGGTCACGCCGTCGCTTTCCTGGATGGCGTAGCGGGTGATGGGCAGGTAGCTGCGATCTAGACCGACAAGCGTAATGTCGGTGCCGTGGAGGGTGGTCACGAAGGGCAGACGGCGGCCGCGGGCGGCGAGCATTTGCCGCGCCAGCAGCGCGCTCACCGAGTGTGGAATGGCGTAATGCACGTGGAGCAGGTCGAGCCCGTTGAACTCCGCCACCTCGGCCATGCGCGAGGCCAGCGCCAGGTCATACGGCGGAAACTCGAACAGCGGGTAACTGGAGACCGGCACTTCATGATAGAAGATTCCCTGGTCGCGTCCACTGAGACGGAAGGGCTGCGAGTAGGAGATGAAGTGGACCTCGTGGCCCATTGCTGCCAGTTCAATGCCTAGTTCAGTGGCCACCACGCCCGAACCGCCGTAGGTGGGATAGCACGTGATGCCGATGCGCATGGACCGCTCCTGACCGCTCCTAATAGATGCCGGGGATGAGACGCCGGGTGCTTTGGCTATAGGCGCGGTAGGCGTCGCCGAAGGCCCCCAGCAAGGCTTTCTCTTCCACATGCATTCTATAGACGAGGGCCGCGGTCGTGGGGACGAGGACCAGCGCGGCGCCGGCCCAGTTGCGGCCGGCGAGCGCGACGGCGGCGAGGCAGATCATGAGGCCGGTGTACGACGGATGGCGGACGAGCCGATAGAGGCCCGACCGGTAGAGCGTCTGTTTGTGGCGAATGGCGACGTTGACGCTGAAGGCCTTGCCCAGCGAGAGAATGGCCGTCCACCGGATGATCAGGCCGGCGATCATGAGGGTGAGCGCGGCGTAGCGCGGCCAGTGCATGCCTGGAAACATGGGCGCGTTGACCCAGGCGTCCACCCAGTTGGTGGCGGTGATGGAGCCGAAGATCGCGCCCCAGAGCAGCAGCAGGGAGCCGCGATCGCGCACCTGGCCGCCGCTGCTGCGCGTGCGCGTGACGATGGCGAGGCCGATCTCGGAGGCCGTCCAGCCGTAAAACAGGATGATCCATAAGAGAGGGATGGTCAAGTTGCCTCCGGAATTGCATGGGTATTGGGGGGAACTGTGCCTTGCGATTCAAGGTTCGGCGTTTGCTGGTCAATGGGTGTGGGATACGCGATCTATTGCGGTGGAGTTCCGTTCGCGCTCAGCTGCGCGAAGCTGATCATGTCCAGACCGAGGCGCGGTTGGATGGATTGAAGCGCCCGGCGCTCGATCTCGCGTGAGGCGCGCAGGCGGGTCCGCACCCGGTCGAGATCGGCGTCGTTCGCGCCGGGATGGGTGACCAGTTCCCAGGTTCCCTCGGGCAGATCGCGCAGGAGGGCGGAAATCAGTGCGGCGTCGAGCTGCCCGGTGGCCAGCACGCCGATGGCGCCGTCGGTGGTGGTGAAACCCTCTTCGGCGACGATGCGGCGGAAGGTGGGTTGGAGATGTTGCAGAAGGCTGAGCTGGGCGCGGCGCAGCAGGGCACTGCGCGGCGTGGCGCGTCGGCTCCAGGCCGGCTCAAACGGGTTGCGCACAGTGCGGATGCCGGCGGCACGCGCGGCGCGCAACACGGGCCGCAGCACGGCGGGAAACATGTGGGTGTGCTTGTGGGTGTCGACATGAGTGAGGCGCAGGCCGCGGGCCTGGAGCTGGGCGATCTGGGCGGCCGTTTCCGCTTCGATCTCGCTGTCGAGCGCGGAGACTTTGGTCCACGGGCCATGGGAATGCACGGCGCGCAGAAATTCCCACAGTGTGGGCCGGAAGTGTCCGTTGGACTGATCGGCCAGACGAGGAATGTCGCTCGGCGAAAGGGCGGGCTTGCCATCGACCAGGACCACATGGCAGCCGACGCCGAGCGAGGGCGTCTTGAGAGCGAGCGCGATGGCCTCTCCTCCGGCTGTGCCCTGGGCCATGAGCGTGGCGCTGGTGACAGCGCCGGCCGCATGCAGCTCGGCAACGGCGCGGTTCACGCCCTGGGTCAGCCCAAAGTCATCGGCATTCACAATCAGTCGGCCCACGGCCCGAGTGTATCAATCCTGAATGGATGGACCGCGGAGGCGGGGCCGGCGCGGCGGGAGCGGCGCGGAGTTGGGCCTTCATGTTCCGAACTGATCGCGATGAGGAACACTGCGCCGGGGCCGAAGCCCGGTCATATGAGCCTTGGTTTTCAGGGGCATGCATGCCCCTGCTCCCTCCGATGAAACTGACAAAGCAGATGCGGAGGGACTAGAATTCCCGCATTGCCATGACTTCCCCTTCGAAACAACTCTGCGCACTTGTGATTCTTTCCGTGAGCCTGCCGCTTTGCGCGCAGGATGCCGCGCAACAGCAGCCGCCCGATTCCGGGATGGTGATACAGATGCATGTGAACTCGGTGCTGGTGCCGGTGGTGGTGCGCGACGCACAGGGCCACGCTGTCGGCGACCTGAAGCAGGAAGACTTCAAGGTGCTGGACCAGGGCAAGCCGCGCGCCATTACCGGCTTCACGGTGCAGCAGGGAGCGCTGCCGGGCTCCGCGAGGCCGGGCTCTGCCACGACCGCTGGCCAGCCGGGCGCGGCCGCTGCGGCGGCGCCGGCGCCAACCGAGCGCGTGGTCGTGTTCCTCTTTGACGACCGCCATCTCAACGTGGGCGACCTGGAAGGCATGAAGCAGGCGGCGGAGAAGATGCTCGATCAGCCCCTTCCCGATGGAACGCGGGGGCTGGTGCTGTCGTTTCTGGGCGCCAACTCCGGGCTCACCCACAATCGCGCGGTATTACAGGCCGCCGTGGAGAAGATCAAGTTCCGGCAGGTGTTTCAGAAATCTCTGGGCGCATGTCCGGATATTGATTACTACCAGGCCGATCAGATTCTGAACAAAGACAACAAGCAGGAGTACGGCATTGCGCTCGAAAAGACCGCCAGCTGCATGCACCTGCCGGTGCCAAGCGCCAGGGGGGACATCGATATCGACGACGTAAGCCCTGGACAGCTAGGGGAGGTTGAAACGCTTACCAAGAATGCGGCGAGGATCGTCTTGCAGAATGGCGACCAGGATTCGGTGGACTCCATCACGTTTATCCGCGACGTGGTGCACACCATCTCCGGGCTGCCCGGCCAGCGGACGCTGATTCTTGTTTCGCCGGGATTTCTTTCCCTTACTCCGGAATCGATGGCCGCGGAGTCGCAGGTGCTGAACCTGGCGGCAGCTTCCGCCGTGACCATCAGCACGCTGGATGCGCGGGGGCTCTACTCGACGATGATTCCGGCGAGCGAGGGTGGGGCCCAATCGATGCAGGCCGTGATGACAGGGCAGAATATCGGGGATCGCAGCACTGCCATGCGGCAGAACAAGCAGGTGATGGCGGAGTTCGCAGACGGGACCGGGGGGACGTTCTTCAAGGACAACAACGATCTCCAGGGCGGGCTGGCGATGCTGGCTGCCGGGCCGGCCTTCAAGTACTTGCTCGAGCTCTCGCTCAGTGACGTCAAGCAGAACGGCTCGTACCATGCACTCAAGGTGCAGGTGGATCGAAAGGACGTGAAGCTCCAGGCGCGGGAGGGCTACTTTGCGCCGCAGCCGGCGAAGAAAAAGAAGTAGAGCTTGAAACGGAGCAAGGATGATTGCACAGGGACGCAGGTCGAGTTGGCGGGCGGTTGCGGCGATTGCTGCCTTGGCCGCCGGCGCGTCTTTGGCCCTGGCCCAGGATGAGTTGACTCGGTTGACAAGCACGCGCGGGGACATCCCATCCACGCCGCTTGGCAAGCAGGATGCGGCGACCTACGTCGGTTTTCCTATCCAGCGGCTCAAGGCGGTGGTTCCGGGTCTGGGCGGCATCAAGTACGACGATCGCCAGGAGCAGCTCCCGACGATTTTGAAGCGCGTGGCCCAGCATATTGCAGAGGTTCTTCCCAAACTGCCGGATCTGATCTCTCGCGAGGATGTGTACCATTTTCAGAGCAGCGCCGATCTCAATGCGCCCGGCGGCCTGGCGGCCACACAGCCGTGGGGCCGGCGCTACAAGTTTCTGCTCCAGCGCCGGCACAATCCCGATGGCAGCATTACCACTCTGGAATCTCGCATTGACCGGGCGGGCAGACCGGTGGAGCAGTCGGGCGGGTTCACGGAGTTGCGTGGCAGCGGATTTTCAAACCAATGGCTGTTCTTCTCTGCCGACAACCAGCCCGATTTTCACTTCCGCTACCTGGGCCAACAGATGAAGAACGGCCGCAGAACATTCGTGGTGGCCTTTGCCCAGGAGCCGAAGCGAGTTCTGGCGCCAGCCTTCTTTGAGGTGAATAACAAGAAGGTACCCTTCTACTACCAGGGTTTGTTTTGGGTGGATCAATCCACATTCGATATCGTCATGCTGCGCACGGACCTGCTCAGGCCGGTGCCCCAGGTCGAGCTGCTGCAGCTGACCACCGAGCTGAGCTTCCGCTCCGTGCCCATTCACGGATACAACGCCGTGTTCTGGCTGCCCAGCGAGGTCGACATTGAGAGCGACGAGGGCCGGGGCCCAAGCGAAGAGAGCCATCGCTACTCCGATTACCACCTCTTCCACGCCCAGGCCCGGATCGTCGCCAACCCTTGATGCAGACACTCACGGCCGCGGATGCGTGGCCGTGCTGCCCTCGGTCATGCCCAGCGCCCACTTGATGGCTTCAAAGTACATCTTGCGGATGTCGGGGTCGTCCCACGACTCCTCGGTGTGTCCGAGCGTGGAGTAGAAGACGCGGCCCTTGCCGTACATCTTGCTCCAGGCCACGGCAAAGTCGCGGTCACTGCGATGGATGCGCGGGTTGTTCTCAAAGTTCAGCTTGGCGGGGTCAAGGCTGAGCAGCACGTTGACCTTGTCGCGGGACCAGAGCTTGGGCTGGTAGATCTCGTCATACTTCACAAAGGCCTTGGGAAAGTGGCGCACGGCAGGGAAGTCGGGCGACTCGTTGACGATGGGCGCGTTGAACGTCATCCAGGGGTGCTGGTCGAACCAGCCGCCGATCATTTCTCCATACTCGGGCCAGGTGTAGTTGGTATCGAGCGCGGCGTGGATGCCGACGAAGCCCTTGCCGTCGTCGTGGATGAAGGCCAGCATGTCGTGCTTCTGGCTGTCGGTCATATCGAGCTCGCCGGTGGTGCAGGCGAAGACGATCAGGTCGAAGTAGTCAAGGTTCTTGGCGTTGTTTTCGAGCGGCTTCTTGGTCAGCAGTTCGGCGTCGGTGCGCAGGGTGGTGTCCCACAGGCCGCTCTGTTTGCCCATGTTGTAGATGGCGGCCATGGCGTCGGGAATGGAGTCGTGCTCAAAGCCCTTGGTTTCGGCGATGACCAGCACATGCTTCAGGTGGATGTCCTTCTGGTGCGGCGGCGGCGGGGTAGAAGTGGACTGAGCATGCATGCGGCTGCTGGTGGCAAGGACGGCCAGGCTGAGGAAGGCAGGGAAGAGGAAGCGGAGGCGGGATGAAGCGCTCATGTGTTCTCCTTGTGGGCTCTCAAGTTCGCGGGTCTTCTCGTTCGCGGCCATGAGCACGGGCTCAAGCCGGTGCGCAGGCCCAGCTCGGCTTTCTGCGAAGAAAGGCGACGGAATGACCTCCCGGCGATTGTACTCGGATGGGCCCGGGCCTGGGCTGCTGCCCAGCAGGAGTGGAGCGATTTGGCTGGGGAGAAACATGTGCCGGGCCGGCGCGCACAGCCGGCCGGGAAAATTGCACCTGGTCCACCGGTTAGAGCGGTCAGACCCGGCAGGGGCCGGGTCAGGAAATGAAGCAGGATGGATCGGTAGATGGGCGGTTCAGACTCTTGAGGCCCCCCGCCTTCTTATTGCGCGCCGCGGTCAGCCTGGCGGGGTCGATGGAGATGGTTGCGGCCGCCGCGACAAGCGCCGCGCGCTCAGCGGGAACCGTGATGCGGGTCAGATCGGAGTACACGCGGCATCCGCCGGGCGATGAAAATTCCAGGTGGCCGCCGAGTTGATGAGCCAGGCTGGCAGCAAGCTTGAGCCCCATGGAGGTGCCTTTGGTGGCCTCAAAACCTTCCGGCAAGCCGACGCCATCATCCTCGACGATCAACCGCACCGTGCCCGCGGCGCCGCGGGCGGAGATGCGGATATTGCCCGCGCGTCCGGCGGGAATGCCGTGTTTGAGACAGTTGGAGACCAGCTCATTGGTCAACAGGCCGAAGGGAACGGCAAGATCGAGCGAGAGGGGAATGTCGTCCAGTTCCAGTTCAAGCTTGATGAGTTGCGGCTTCTCGGAGTTGGAGGCGATGGCGCCCTCGACAATGTCCCGCAGGTACTCGGAGAGTGGAAGGCCGGCCAGGTCGGGCATCTGGTAGAGATGCTCGTGCACTGTGGCCATCACATGGACGCGCTGCACGGCGGTATCGATTGCCTGGCGTGCATCAGTCGATTGGACCGTTCGCGATCCCATTTTGAGCAGGCTCTGCACCACCTGCAGGTTGTTTTTCACGCGGTGGTAGACCTCGCGCAGCAGAATCTCCTTTTCACCCAGGTCGTCCGAGACCATGGCCACGAGCGCCTCGACCTCCTCGTTCTTGCGACGCAACTCCTCGACAGTGGACTCCAGCTGGCCGGTTCGTTCGGCCACGCGTTTTTCCAGGTCCACGTTGAGCTGGGCTTTGATCCTGCCCGCCTCGCGCAGCTCTTCCTCGGCGCGCTTGTAGGCGGTCAGATCGTGCAGCACGCGGGAGAAGCCGCAGACTTCCCCGGTGTGGTCGCGGGCGGCCTTGAATTCTGTCTCTGCCCAGATCAACGCACCCGACGGGCCCAATCGCCATCCCGCCGTGCGCAGCCCCACGGTAGATCGGGACGCCTCTTCCATCTGCCGCTCCGGCTCGCCGGCGGCGACCTGCTCGGGCGTGAACAGCACTGAATAGTACTTTCCCAGAGCCTGAGAGGCGGTGAGGTTATAGATTCCCTGCGAGCCCTCATTCCAGGTGAGGATGTGCCCGCGGCTATCGATCAGGTTGACGGCGTATTCGCGGGCGTTTTCAACCAGCGCGTGGATCTGCCAGTGGGCGCGCGAGCCGGCTGCGTCGAGGGGATGGCATACGGCGATCACGTACTGTTGATGCTCGCTCTGAAACGGCCACAACATCACATCAACGGGAAACTCGTTGCCTCGGGAATCGACTGATTTGAGATTCATGCAGGAGCCCATGGATCGGGCGCGGGGATTGCGCATGTAGTTCTCCATGTGCTCGGCATGGCGGCTGTGAGCGGCCTCGGGGAGCAGGATGCAGAGCGGCTGGCCCTCAACCTCATCGCGCCGGTAGTGATACTCGGCAAGGGCGCGGGAGTTGGCGCCCACAATGCGGCCGCCCGCGCCCACGACCAGCACCATGTCCGGATTGCCCTCAAACAGGGCGTCGAGCATCTCCATGGAGTTTTCCGGGGACTGCAGGTCCGCAGGCAGCCAGCCTGCGTGAACGGATTCGCCCGGGCGTTCGCTTTCGAGATTTAACACACCAGCCTCCTGCGACACGGGGCGCTGCGAGATTGGAGACAGGCTGAAAGCTTCGGCAAGGCCTATGCTTGTTGCCGCCGCAAAGTCATGCAGTCGAGCTCGCTCTAGTTGCTGACCAGCGGCCTTGTGGTGGTGACCGTTGCGCCGCCCTGGAGCAGTTTATGCATCAGCTTGCCGGCGATGCGCGGGTCGGGGTCCATGCTGAGGCCGGTCAGGGTGCGCCCTACGAGGCTCTCCTCCGGCACGCCGGACTCGCGCACCAAGGCCTGATTCACGCGGACAATGTGCCCGGTCGAGTCCAGCTGCACCATCGCCATGGGCGCCAGCTCGAACAGGTCGGTTGCGTTGAAGGTCTCCTCCACGGCCTGCGAGCGCACCCGCTCGTCGGCCTTGCGCAGCGTGATCACATAGCCGGTCTGCACGCCGGCGCTGTCGGAAAACGGAGAAATCGCCATGTCAACAAGCATGGAGACGCGGCCGGCCAGGTTAAGCGTGAGTCCAAACTCTTCAATCGGGCTCCCCAGGCCATGGCGCGCGGGGACCGAGACCGGGCGGTTGCGGGTGTCGCGCAGGTCAACAATCTCGCGGATGTGGCAGCCTGTGGCGTGCTCGCGGGTATGACCGATCATCCGCTCCGCGGCCGAGTTCATGAACTGGATGTCGCCGGCCAGCGTCACCGTGAGCAAAGCCTCGTGCATCCCGTCCACGGTCGAGGAGATTTTGCCGTGCGCCTTGCGCAGGCCGGCATCGACCTTGGCCTTGTGCAGCGCTACCTGGAGCGTGGCCTTCAGCTCGCGCGTCTGGAAGGGCTTGGTCAGATAGCCGTAGGGCATCTCGCGCACGGCGCGCGCGATGGTAGCGTCGTCGCTGTACGCGGTCAGGAAGATGGAGGGCAGCTGGTAGGCGTCGCGCAGCAGCCGCGCGGTCTGAATGCCGTCCAGCGAGCCGATGATATGCAGGTCCATCAGGGCCAGGTCGGGCTGGCACTCCTCAACGGCCATCAGCGCTTCATCCGCGCTCTGGGCCAGGGCAACCACCTCGCACCCAAAGGACTCAAGCTCCTGTTGGAGATCAAGAGCGACGATCGGTTCGTCTTCGACGATCAGTAGCTTTCCGTTCACGGCGTTACTCCTTTGGCGGCATGTTGTCTTGCGTTCATCCGAGGGCGAGGGGCCTGCGTGCCGGCGGGGAATCTGAGTTATGGCTAGCGTATCGGAGAAACGGGAAGGAAAATGGAGGCAGCAAAGAAAGTTCAACGCGCGAAGGTAATTAGAAACTCCCAATGTAGAGAATGACCAATTCCGGGAAATCCAGCCGCCGGCTCGAAATAATCTCTGGCGCAAGAGCTCGATCGGATACACCTCGCGATAGAATGCGCAGTCAACGCCGATCACTGGAATTGCATCGTATCCATCGGATGATGGTCACTTGCAAATCGCGGATGGCAACCCTCGGCCTTTGCTTGGTGCTCGGGGCATTACCCGGCTGCGGGCCCAGCACAGCGGCGCCCGAGCAGCCGCAGCAGGTGCAGGTGAAGCCCGCGCCACCCACGCCGATCGCCGAAAAGAAAGAAGAGCTCGGCAAGCCGGCATGGGATCCGCAGTGGGACGTGATGATTGAAACAGCGCTGCCGGCGGAGATGCTTTCGAGCCGCGTGGAGCGGGCAGTCAAGCCATTCTGCCCGCGCTTCAACAGGATGAGTGAAGCCGACAGGCGCGCCTACTGGGCCTATTTTTTTCAGGCGCTGGCCGGGGCCGAGGCCGGGCTTGAGCCCACCACCAACGTGCGGCACAGGGAGCCGGAGGTGGCAGTCATGGATACCGTCACCAAGCGGAGGGTGCGCAGCGAAGGATTGCTGCAGCTGACTTATATGGACGCTGTGCGCTACGGCTGCGACTTTGACTGGGACAAAGATAGGCAGTTACCGGAGAAGGATCCGGACAAGACGATTTTGCAGCCGAAGAACAACCTGGAATGCGGAATCAAGATCATGCGCAACCAACTCGTCGATCGGCACAAACTCGTCGTGAGCAGGTCCAGTTACTGGTCGACACTGCAACCGGGGACGATGAGTTACCGGGCATTTGTCAAGCAGATGGCGAATGTCCCTGAAGTTTGCCGGACAGCTGCGACGACCGAGGCCACGGGCAGGCGGGCGAGTGCGATGCCTGGTGCGGCAAGCGCGACAGCGGCGGGAACGAAGTAGCTGGGCAGCTCTCCGGTTCCCGCGCTGTCGACCTGAATGACTGCATCGACCCAAAGTTCACGCCCTAGCGAGTACTGTCGCGGGCTGCCTTCACAAAATCGTGAGACGTGGCGACGTGTGCGGCCTGGGTGACCAGGAGCTGACGCACGGGGAGTGGAAGGTCCGTCTTGAGGGCGTCTTCGTAAGCCTGCTGGGCCTCGTCTTCGCCCTCTTCGGCAGTGGCAAGCAGTGTGTGGTCGCCGCCGCCCAGCGCTGCCTTGAGCCCGGCCCAGGCGCGCTGAACGGCGCCGCTGGCAGTGCCGCTCTCGTGAACATCGTGAACCCCTTCGTGATGGAGAACGGATTCAAGGTCGCCGCGGAACTGAGCGCGCTGGAGCGACTCCGCCATGAAGTATTTCTTGAGCGTTTCGTCCTTCAGGTCATCACCGATCTTTTGAAACCCTTCCTGGCCATCGACCAGAGTTTCGATGACCAGGCGCAGGGTGGATTCGAGTTCCTTCAATGTGCTGGATGGGTTGGGCATTTCATTCCTCTTCTTCAATGGGTTTTTGGTACGTGAAATTGCCGGCATGAGTCAGGCCGGGAAGAGCGCGAGGCCAAGCAGGGTCCGGTGACTGAATTTGCGATTCTCCTTCGTCACCGGCAAGTCGAGGGAAATCGCGAAAACCTGACGCCCCTGCCCGACAGTCGAACGCATAACGGCGCTCTAAAGGCTTGGAAGCAACCGGCTCGATGGTGGTTGCATGGGATGTTTGACGCAGGGTTGAAGGGAATGGATTAGCATGCGATTGGTATGCGACCAATATGCGAAAAAAGGCCATCCTGCCGGGGGCTGTAGTTTGCCCCAGAAGGATGGCCGGGTTGGTCGATCATGATACAGGCCGCTAACTCCCTTGGCTAACTCCCAACTTAGGAGCTTGCGGGGGAATGCT
>Ga0302276_10001131_pt1 | contig 24084 bp, 18 predicted proteins | sample III_Bog_N2_3_FD_198768 | JGI IMG/M metagenome (GOLD analysis project Ga0302276, IMG submission 198768) | Peat permafrost microbial communities from Stordalen Mire near Abisko, Sweden - III_Bog_N2_3 | ecosystem: Environmental > Terrestrial > Soil > Wetlands > Peat | place: Sweden: Abisko...
AATTTTCCCGATTTCGTTGTCGCTCGTCGCTTCAGTAACCGGCTACAGTGCGCTCCTCGCTCCTAGAACTCGGGAAAATTGCCTCCCGTCGCCACCGCCCTGGTAGTGTTAACAGGCCCTAGGACATCGCTTAAACCGGCATTGAAAGGGCTCGGCTTTAGCCGTGCCGCAAAAAGCGCCAATAAGATCGCGGGCTTCAGCCCCCGAGGGAAACAGCTTCGTGGAGCAGGTTCGGAATTTGTTCTGTCCCGAGAACTGTCGTTACACCGTCGGGAACTCCGCAATCCGCAGCCGCGAACACCCATAGGGAATCAACTCGACAACCGTCTCCGGCGAGTCCGTCCGCACCGGGCACAGCGGAACCGGCGCTGCATTGGCCCCGTGCATCCCCCACTCCGGCACGAGCCGTGCCTTCACCCGCATCACCAAGGGCACATCCTCCGCCCATGGCACAAACTCGCTCGACCCACCCGCCTTCACCGGCTCACCCTTCTGCGCAAAGGGCATGGAGCTGATCCGATTCATCACCACCGTGCACTGCGGATGGTCGCGATCAATCGACAGCCCGTAGTTCCAGGGCGTCGTCGGTGTGATGCCCCAGTTCACGCACCCCGGCGGCATTGCCACCCCGCCCAGCACCGGTATCTTCTCGAATCGCTCCCCAATCCGCAGCACAAAGTAGAGCGGCCCCCAGGCAATGGACACTGCATTGTTCCTGCGCGGCTCCGTGCGCACCTTGAAGTGGAAGCGCAGCGTCACCACATCGTTTGGCTTCCAGTTCCGCTCCACGCGCAGGCACGTTCCGCTCTGCGGACGCTGCACCTCGCGCTCGCCCGCAATCGAAACCTCCGCCCCATCGGCCCACGCCGGAATCCTGAAGTGAATCGGAAACCGCACCGCATGCTCGCTGTGAATGGTAAACCGAATCTCATCGGCAAACGGGTAGCCGGTCTCTTCCATGATCTCCACCGTCACGCCCGCTCCAACCTTCGCTCGCACACGACAGGGCCCATACAAGGCCGCCACCAGACCGCGATCAGCCGTGGCCATCCACATGGCCTGCGTATAGCGCGGCCAGGGCGAGTGCATATTCGCCAGGCAGCAGGGAAAGTTCGGCGTGAATCCGTAAATATTTGACGTCTCGTTGTTCAAGTGCCACGGCCGCTTGGCCACCGACACCAGCACCTGGTTCGCCTGCTGGTCATACTGGTGCGCCCACATGTCTGCCGTGCACGTGCCCGGAAACGCATTGAACATCAGCTGCTCAATGCGATCCGCAAAGCTCAGCTCGCCGACTGCTTCAAACCCCTTCTCCAGCGAGTAGAGCAGCTCCTCCACGTCGCACAGCTCCGTGCCCTGGGTCGGCTCGTTGCCCACCAGCCACTCGTCCGCGTTCCAGCGCCCGCCCACCTGCCCGTAACCCTTGTCCAGATTCGCCAGCCCCGCAAGCACGCAATCGCGATCCGCCGTATCCTTCGACAGCAGCCAGTTGAGCACCGGATACTGGATCGCCTGCGTCACATTCACGCCATGCCGCGTCCACTCGCCTGGGTCCTGGTCCGCGCTCTTCTCTGCCGTCACGTCCGGAAAATGCTTGAAGTATTTGGGGTCATTTGGAAAATCAACGAAATATCGCTTCCAGTCCTCCACGCAGTTTTTCGTGCATCGCTCCATCAACGCAGGAACGTGGCGCTCGCCCGTGCGGTTGAAGTACCACCACCCAAAGCTCAGCAGCATCCCCAGCCGCGCCGGGTCCACAACCGCCCCATCGTCAGAGGTGCGAACCGAATCCACGTACTCCAGAATCCGCCCCGCCAGCGCAATGGCCCGCGCATCACCTGTTACTTCGTAGTAGTCGGGCAGCATCCTGCCCAGGTGCATCCAGGCCGTCGCGCTCGGCGTCACCAGGGCCAGGTTCCTCACCGTGAGAATGTACTGCATATATGGCTCGGCCAAAGCCTTCAGCCGAGCGTCATTCAAGACGGCAGCCAAGGCGTTGAGCCCTTCCAGCCAGCGCGGTACAAAACGCGGCGTGCAACACTCCGGCGTCACATTCCTGCCCGCATCGCCCTTCCAGCCGGACTCCGCGACCACGTCCCACACCGTATCCAGGTGGCTCGTCAACCCGCGCGCCTGCACCTGCAACTGATCCCGCAGCCAGCCCGCAGGCTCAACCGCACCCAGGTGTAACTTCACATATTTTGTCGGTAGCAGCGGTGCGCGATTGTTCAGGTAGTTCGCATCGGCCGGCCACACAGCCGGCAAAGCGCCCGGCAGATCAGCGCGTTCAAATCCCAACCCCAGCCGCGCCGGCAGAAGCGCCCCAGCACCCGCCGCCATCAGCCTGCCAAACTCCCGCCTGCGCATCGCCGACTCCTTGTTCCTGGCACAATATCCTCCGGCATGGCCGGAGATTCCATTGATAGGGACCGCCTGTGTAGAAGCGCCTCTGTGTTGGCAACAGCCCGCAGACCGCGCCGCAGGCGCAGCGGTTATTAGCCCCGCGCTTCAGCGTGGGGAAAGCAAGACCAACAATTCACCGGGAGTCCTGGAGGGACGGCGCCCATGCCCCGCGCCCGTCCAAGTTTCTTTCGAGAAGAATCGAACCAAAATCAGGGTGCGTTTCCCGTCAATGGCAAAGCCGACCGCGCCGCACGCCGCTTCGCAAACTCCTTGGGCGTAGGAATCGGCGTAAGTTCCCGCCCGGCAAACATCGCCTCGAACAGCCCCACCAACTCCGCATGGATCAGGCCATTCGACGCCAGCACCTCGCGGCTATTCAGCGCGAACGCACCATCCGCAAAGTTCGTCACCCGTCCACCGGCTTCTTCCACCAGCAGAATCCCCGCAGCTGTGTCCCACGGGTTCAGATTGAACTCCCAGAAGGCCTCCAGCCGCCCCGCCGCCACATACGCCAGATCCAGCGCCGCCGACCCCGCCCGCCGCACCCCATGCGAGCGCAGTGTGAACTCGTGGTAGAAATGCACATTCGGGCTGTCGTGCCGCTTGCGGCTCGGGAACCCGGTCGCAATCAGCGCCTCTGCCAATTCCGGTATCCGCGACACCTGCATCGGCTTGCCATTCAGCCACGCCCCGCGTCCCCGCTCAGCCGTATAGAGCTCATCGCGCATCGGGTCGTAGATCACCGCCGCCACAATCGTTCCGTCCTGCGCGGCGTCCAGCCCAGCCGGCCGTTGTTCCAGCCCCATCGACACGCAGAACTGCGGAAACCCGTGCGCAAAGTTCGTCGTCCCATCCAGCGGGTCCACATACCAGCGGAACTCGCCTTCCATCCGCTCCCGCGTGCCCTCTTCGCCGTACACGCCGTGCTCGGGAAACGCGACGGCCAGCCGCTCGCGAATCAGCTTCTCCGCGGTGCGGTCGGCAACGGTCACCAAGTCCACATCCCCCTTGTACTCGGTTTCCACGCCCTGCTCAAAAAACGTGCGCAGCCGCGCTCCCGCCTCGCGCGCAATCGCGGCAGCTCCCTCAACCCAGACCATCGCCTCACCGCCTGCTGTGCTCAAGACGCAGCTCCCTTCGGAGCCGTCTTGCTCGCAACATGCCGCGCCGGCACCTCGGAGTTCACCCCGCGCCGCCGCCCGGCTTCAGAAATCGAGTGGATCTGGTGCTTGTAGATGAACAAGTTCGGATGCCCCTCGCGCGTCAATCGCACCATGGTGTCGTCAAAGTATTCAATCCAGCCGCGCACCGTCTCGCCATCGCGCAGCTTCACCGTCACAGCAACCTGGCGGTCGCTCAGGGAACGCAGATAGAGCGCCTCCTGCCCGGTATCGCCCGGCGGTGGCGCCTTGGAACGCCGCCGCGCGGAAAGTGGAGAAGTCATAGTGTCATTTTAGATGCAGCGCCGCAGGCGATGGCCGCATGGTGAAAATCAGAACGTGGATCGCTTTGCCTGAATCAGGGCCACGTTGTGGCGATCAGCCAGAACGCAAGCGTCCCGAGCGCGCCTAAAGGAGCTTGCCAGCGGGTAGAACTGCGCCGGAAGACGCCTCCGATTGAAACAATAAATGCCGCGAGCGAGAGAACTTCGCCTCGCTGCATCCATCTAAAAAAAAGCGAATAGTTTGGGGAGTAGCTACTATTGCCGAGAGTGTGTTCGAATCCCCCACCCTCAGCGTAGAGAACCATCAAAAGCGCAAACAGCGCCGACGCCGATGCGAGCACAAACCCGGCAAATGACACGGTCGAGGATACCGACCACAATTTAGGCCGTTGCCTGATCCATCGAGCCCAACCCCATGCCAGCGCGGTCGGTGCCGCAAGATAGCCGAATAGGAGCAGAAGCGCAAAGAAGACGTTCCCCAGGATGCTCACTTAGAATCCCCACGTTCACCAAGCGTACCACCAGGTATAACGCTCGGTCTCAGGTGAACAAATCAAGGAATCCTACAGTGGGGAAACAAGAACCGCTCAGTCCCGCCGCGCCGGCCCATCCCCGTAATACCCCGTCTTGTGCCGCACGTTGAAGTCCTCGGTAGCCGCCCGCGGCACCGTCACATCAATGCGATGGAACACCCGCCCCGGCTCCTGATTATGCGGATAATATCCAATCAAATATTGCGTGCGCAGATCGTCGCTCACCTGCGCAAAGGCCTTGTCGAGGCCGCCCGCAGTCACATAAAAGCTCTTGCCGCCGGTCTGCTCGGCCAGCGTGATCAGCGCGTGTTCACCGCCCAGGTCGCGCCCCGCGCTGGCCTCAATGGGCACGTCGATGATGGAGTAAATCATCACCTCGTGCCGCAGCGCAGCCTCCAGCGCTTCGGCATAGGTGGTGCTCTTGGCCGTGTCCCCGCCGTCGGAGACCAGCACCAGCACCCGTCGCCCATCCCTCTTGCCCAGCCCCTCGGACCCCAGCAGAATCGCATCGTAAAGCGCCGTCGCGAAGTCAGAATGCAGCTGCGAAAGCCCGTGATCGATCAGCGCAACCTTGTTGGTGAACGGCGTCAGCTCCTTCACCTCGGTCGCAAATTGCAGCAGGCTCATCTGGTCCTGCGGCCTCAGAATCGCATGCACAAAACGCCGTGCCGCATCCGACTCCTCGGCCATGTCCTTCTTCACGCTGCCGCTGGTGTCAATGGCCAGCGTCATGTTCAGCGGCAGTTCCGACTGCCGCTCAAAGATCGCGATCTGTTGCGGCCGCCCATCCTCCTTCACCGCAAAGTCCTCCCGCGCAAGCCCGCCCACAATCGCCCCATTGCGATCCGTCACATTGACGAATACGTTGACGAGCCTCACATCCATCCGCAGCGTAGGCTCCTGCGCGGAGAGCGCCACCGGCGCCAGCGCAAGCATCCCCGCCAACAGCCGGGCGCCCCACATCTCAGCCCTCATGCGCGCCCTCCGCCCCAGCCGCCAACCCCGCCGGAAACGGCTCGCCATCCGCCCATACCACGCCGTCCGCAAAGGTCTCCCGCTTCCAGATCGGCACCGTCTTCTTGAGCGTGTCAATCAGCCACCGCGAAGCCTCATACGCCTGCGCCCGATGCGCCGTGGCCACCACAATCAGCACGCTGGTCTCGCCCACTTCCAGCCTTCCCAGCCTGTGGATCATCGTCACCTGCCGCACGCCAAAACGCGTCCGCGCCTCGGCGGCCAGCGCGCCCATCTGCTTCATGGCCATCTCTTCATAGGCTTCGTAGTCGAGATAGAGCGTCCGCCGCCCCCGCGTGTTGTCGCGCACAATCCCGTCAAACACCACCACCGCGCCATCCGCCCCGCCCTTGGCCGCACGCACCAGAGTGTCGGCGTCAATCCGCTCGCGCGTCAGCGCGATGATGACGTTGTCCGGACCGCTGGACTCATCCAAAACATTCGCCGCACGCGCAGTGCCGCCAGAGACCGGTGGCAGCAGGCCCACTTCGTCGCCCTCGCGAAGCACCTGCGCCGCCGTCGCATATTCCGCATTCACGCTGACTGCAACGCCCTGCCACGCAGCCGCCGGCTTCTGCGCGCGCAGTTCATCCAGCAGCGTCGCCACGGAGGCGCCCTCAGCCAGCTCCACCGCGGCAGGCGCAGCGCCCAGCCAGTCTTTCAACACCCCGAAGCAAAGAACCTTTACCCGCATCACGCCTAAAAGAATACCGCCTGCTGGTTAGACGCAGCAGGCGGTATTCAGTTCGTTTGGTCCTCAGGTATTCAGCTTCACACCAGCTTGTAGAGAAACGCCGTCGGCGTACCCCACAGGTTGCGCGCCCGGTCCTCGTAAAAGATGCTGAACTCGATCCCCGCCATGTCGTAGTCAAACAGCGGCACCCGGTCAAACGTGTAGTCGCCGCGCACCGAGTACTCATCGCCGCCGCAGTCAATCATCAGCGTCTCCCCAGTTGAAAGCCTCTCCGGATGCGTCAGCAGCAGGCAGCCGATGGCAAACACGCCCAGCGCATACTCGTTGCCAGCCATGGTTACGCGCGTCCTGCGCGCCGACGAGCCGCGATGCAGCATCCCCGCCTGCGCGCCCACCACCAGAATGTCGTTCCCTTCCTGCTGATCGCACAAAATCTTCTGGGCCAGCTTCGACCGCTCACACGGGCGCAGAAACTTGTCGCCCATCTTGCCGATGATGCGGTTTGAAAACTTGCGCCGCGTCGACAAGACCTCCACCATGCGCTCCACCGCCTCGCAGTACGTAGGCGCCACAGCCTGCCAGCGCGGAATCGCAAACCAGGCCTCCGCCCCCTCCGGCAGCGGCTTGCGCCCCAGCCGCTCATGGCAGCTTCCCAGCCCCGGAAACAGCTTGCGCAGCTCCGTCACCTGCGCCTCCAGCGGCCGCACCCGGTAGGTTGGCGGATACACCCGATCCGATCCAACCTCTTCGTCCTTGTACTTGTCGCTGCTTGTGTGGCGCTGCACAATCTCAACCACGCGCTCCGCAACCTCAGCCTTCAGCTTCCGGCCCATGTCCAGAACAGATTGAGCGCTCTGCCGATCCAGCTGCTCGATCGCCGTCCGGCAGGCTTCCTGCGCCGCATCGGTCAGAAACTCCTCCAGCATTCGGTTCTGCTGCTCCGTCGTGTTACCGGACAGATGCAGGGGCACCATCTGATGAGGCGCTGCTTGCGAAGTCGCCATAATCACCGCTCTCTGCGCAGGTCTGCGCCATGTCGTCTCAGCATCTCATCGGCGCGCCGGTTCGTTACTTTAGTGCCGCTTGCCTCGCGTGCAAGAAAAAAGGCCGGCAGATTCGCCGGCCTTCTCTTCATTCATGCCTGCCATCGACTTACGCAACCGCGCCCAAATCAATTGCGGGCTCAACCGGCTTGGTGTCCGGCCGTGCCTTCAGCAGCGGAAGGGCCACCGCCAGCACATCTTCGATGCGGCTGGCGTAGTGGATCGTCACGTCGCCGATCAACTCCGGCGTCAGGTCTTCCTCCACATCCTGCCGGTTGTCCGCCGGCAGAATAATGGTTTCAATGCCCGCCCGCCGCGCCGCCAGAAACTTCTCCTTGATTCCGCCCACCGGCAGCACATTGCCGCTCAGCGTAATCTCCCCGGTCATCGCCGTCAGCGGGCGCACCGGCGTATCGGTCAACAGCGACGCCAGCACCGTGGTCATGGTCACGCCCGCCGACGGTCCGTCTTTGGGAATCGCTCCGGCCGGCACGTGAATGTGCAGGTCAATGTCCTTGGTGAAGTCCTGTTCCAGCCCAAGATCCTCGGCGTTCGACCGCACCCAGGTCAGCGCGGCCTGCATCGACTCCTGCATCACCTCGCCAATTTGCCCGGTCATGGTGAACCCGCCCTTGCCCTTCATCTTGTTGGCCTCGATGAACAGGATGTCGCCGCCGGCCGGCGTCCATGCCAGACCCACAGCCACACCCGGCCGCTTCACCCGCTCGGACACCTCCGTCTCCACCCGCACCTGAATGCCACCCAGGAACTCCTTCAGCACATCGCGGGTGACCGTGAGCTTCTCCGTCTTGCCCTCCACCACACGACGCGCCTGTTTTCTGCAAACCGTCCCCAGCACCTGTTCCAGCTTGCGCACGCCCGCTTCCCGCGTGTAGTGCCGCACCACGTAGCGCACCGCATCCTCGGGAAACTCAATCTGCTCCGTCGTGATTCCGTTCTCCCTGATCTGGCGCGGAATCAGATAGCGGTTGGCGATGTGGACCTTCTCCTCTTCGCTGTACCCTTGCAGGAAGATCAGTTCCATCCTGTCCAAGAGCGGCGGCGGCACCGGGTCCAGCATGTTCGCCGTGCAGATGAACAGCACCTTGGAAAGGTCAAACGGCACATCCAGATAGTTGTCGCGGAACGTGTTGTTCTGTTCCGGGTCAAGCGTTTCAAGAAGCGCCGACGCCGGGTCGCCCCGGAAGTCCCGGCCCAGCTTGTCGATCTCATCCAGCATGATCACCGGATCGTTGCAGTCCGCCCGCCGGATGCTCTGGATGATCTGCCCCGGCAGGGCGCCAATGTAGGTCCGGCGATGCCCGCGGATCTCCGCCTCGTCGTGCATGCCGCCCAGCGAGATGCGCTGGAACTTGCGCCCCAGCGAGCGCGCAATCGAGCGCCCCAGCGACGTCTTGCCCACGCCCGGAGGCCCCACAAAGCACAGGATCGGCCCCTTCATGTCCGGCTTCAGTTCCAGCACCGAGAGATAGTCGAGAATGCGGTCCTTTACCTTCTTGAGCTCGTAGTGGTCTTCGTCCAGAATCTCCTTGGCCTTGCTGATGTCGATCTTCTCGCCCGAGCTTCTGCTCCACGGCAACACCGCCAGCCACTCAATGTAATTGCGCGTGAGCGAGTAGTCGGCCGCCATCGGAGACATGCGGCCCAGCCGCGAAAGCTCCTTCAGCGCTTCCTTCTTCACATCCTCCGGCATGCCGGCTTCGTCGATCTTCTTGCGCAGGTCTTCCACCTCGCGCTGGCCTTCATCCTGCTCGCCCAGTTCCTTCTGGATGGCTTTCATCTGCTCGCGCAGATAGTAGTCCCGCTGCGACTGCTGCACCTGGTCCTGCACCTCGGTCTGGATCTTGGTGCGCAACTGCTGCACCTCAATCTCCTTGGCCAGGTGCTTGTTCAGCTGCTCCAGCCGTTCGGCAATCCCTGCCGTCTCCAGCAGTTGCTGCTTGTCGTCGGTGGTCAGGAACGGCAGCGAGGAGGCGACAAAGTCCACCAGACGGCTCGGCTCTTCGATGTTTGCCGCAATCGTCCGCAGCTCGTCGGAGAGCGTCTGCGACTCGGCCACGATCTGCTGGAACTGCCCGATCACGTTGCGCACCAGCGCTTCAATGCCGGAGCTCGCCTCAGGCTGCACATCCTCCAGCGTCTCCACCTCCGCCATCATGAACGGTTCGGTCTGCACATAGCGCAGCACCCGAACCCGCTCCACGCCCTCGGTAAACACAAACCGGCTCTGGTTGGGCATCCGCACCACTTTGTGCACCGTGGCCAGTGTGCCCACTTCATGCATATCAGCAGGCTTCGGAGCATCCAGCCGCGGGTCAAGCTGCGCGGCCACAATAATCGTCCGCTCCTCGGCAAGTGACTCAATCAGCTGGATCGAGCTCTCGCGGCCAACCGTCAGCGGCAGCACGGCGTGCGGAAAAAGCACCGTATCCCGCACCGGAAGCACGGGAATTCTGCGGACACCGGGGCTGGTCTTGCCTGGCTTGTTCTTCTCGGGGGTTTCGATCGTAGGCTGATTCGGCATTGAGTGTCCTCTTGTCAACATTCTTTCACTTAGACAACGCAGATTTGAAAAAGTTTCAATTTCCCCGTTCACCCTTGCTTGCTCATGCCGTGAAACCCGGCCCTGTGAACCGTTGAGAATACGGGCAGGCTTCCTGGAAGGTTCCCTTTCGCCCCGCTTCCACCGGATCTTCCCGCTTCCTCGCGCCGGTTTTCGGATACAGACACAACTCCGCTACCTCTGTTCGATGCACGGTTGCTCGAAAGGTGTATCGGCCAGATCTGAAGCAAAGTGAGAAAATAGAGGTCGATTTTTCAGAATGTCGGCTGCGGACGCCAGTTGGCCCGCAATCGCGCTCACGATCGGCTCAGCTACCCTTATCCAGGGGCAACCTCGCCAGGCGCTCCAACATCAAACTGTTTGATTTTCGGGCCGCATTCCACCCCAGCGCAGCGAAAGAAGCTACAGACGATGCCCGATCATGGCAATAGAGCCGTAGTCTTTGTCGTGGACGACGAGCCCAATATCGCGCGCACCGCTGCATTGATTCTGTGCAGCGATGGACACGATGCCAGGGCTTTCACGGACCCCTTGACGGCCTTGCAGGCCGCACGCATCGAAGCCCCTAACCTGCTGTTGACTGACGTGATCATGCCCGGTCTCAATGGCTTTCAACTTGTCGCCGGGGTCGTCGAGAACTGTCCGCAATGCCGGGCGCTGCTCTTTAGCGGCAACCCGAGCGCACGAGAGAATTACGCATCCAGCGCAGCCGAGAAGACTCTGGAAATGCTCCTCAAACCCGTGCCGCCGCTTGATTTGCTGCATGCGGTCCGGCGCACTCTGGACGCCTGACTCCAACCTGGGAACCATGGAGCCCGCCTCTCTGGCTCCATCGGGCGTACCTGCTGCACTTCCGCACGTGCCAAGCCAGATGCGGAGCTTCCAGGGATCACCGCCGGCTCAGCCCTCGGTCCCTTTTTCGGTCCGGATGCGCAGCTCGATCTGATCCCAGAGCTTGTCGGGCGGCTCTTCGATGGGGAAAAGCTGGCGCGCCGCTTCGGCTATGGTTTCCAGGTCGCTCAACAGCGCCCGGCACAGTTCGCAGCTCTGCACATGCGAGTGCGCAGACACGTTCACACCTGCCCCGATCAGCTCCGGCAACTGCGCCTGGAAGGCGGCGCAACTCATTTCTTTTGTGTCATCGGTCATCGCCGGCCCTCCTCCTGAGTACTCATTCTAAGCGTCTCCCGCAGTTTCAGCCGCGCCTTGTGCAGCTGCGATTTACTGTTCCCGATCGAGCACTCCAGCATCGCCGCAATCTCATTGTGCTCGTACCCTTCAATGTCATGCAGCACAAAAATTAACCGGTATCCTGCCGGCAGTTCGTCGATGGCCTTTTGCAGCGCCAGCCGGTCGATCGCACCGGAAAGCGCCAGGTCCGGCGCTCCAAAGCTCCGTCCTGGGCGCTCCTCCGGAGCCGGCTCCATGGCCTCGTCCAGCGAGATCAGCGACAGACCCTTCTTGCGCAACTGCATCAAAACAACATTGACGGCCAACCTATGCAGCCAGGTGGAAAACGCCGAGTCGCCTCGGAAGGTGGCAATCTTGCGGTGCAGCTGAAGAAAAGCCTCCTGCGTCAGGTCTTCAGCCTCGGCAATGTTGCCCACCATGCGCAGGCATAAGGAGTAGATGCGTCTTTTGTGCAGGGAGTAGAGCTGGGCAAATGCCTGATGGTCGCCGGCCTGGGCGCGAACCAGCACCGCGTCGTCGCCCGCAGGCGTGAAAACGGGAATCACCCGCTCCTGCTCAGGCGGCGTAACGATCTCCACCGATGGGGCGTCCGGCTGCGGAGCTGGATGGGGAATCCTTGACTCGGGCATCTGTTTCCTCGGTCCCGGCTCAAACCCGGAACCTGCTGCGTTGAGCTGCTTTCCTCGTTAGTATAAGGGGAGCCGGTCGGGAGGACCAAACTTTGCCGCAAGATCCGGGTTGATGCAGGTTGGGCCGCCGCGCCGACGCGGCTCTCCACAATGCCAGCCGTGTAGTCCACTCTCCGTACGCCCTCTGCGACCGGACCAGCCACCTCGGCCGCAGGCTGATTCAACACCTCCAACCGCCTTCAGCAGCAGCGCGTCTCAGGAGTAAGATGAGTTCCGAATCGAGGCAGGGGACGACAAAGCGGGCACCCACCAGGCTGGCCTTGCCGAACTGGATTCCCGGTTACCCCGTCTCACAGTGCAGTCCCCTGCGTTGCATCATCCCGGCCGTGCTGCTGTTCTCCGCGTTGCTCCCGGCCATCCCTGCCTGGTGCCAATCTTCATCTCCGCCCCAAACCACGCCGGCCGCCCCGGACACCGACGCCCTCGGCCAGTGGCAGGGCCAGATCGTGCGCCGCATCTCCTTCCAGGGAGTCGAACCTGCCCGCCTCGATCCTCTCCCCACCCAGCTCGCTCAGACAGTCGGCGCGCCCCTCACCGCAGACAACGTGCGCCGCAGTCTTCGTCAGCTCTTTCAGACCGGCCTCTACGAGACCATCGACGCGGCCGCCTCTCCTCTCGACGGCGGCGTTGCCCTTCTCTTTGAGGGAACTCCGCGCAGCTTCATCGGCACCGTCACCGTCGACGGCGCCAGGGGCGCAACCGTCAATACCCAGCTCAGCCGCGCAAGCGACCTCGCGGCTGGCTCCCGCTTCACCCATGCCAAGCTCACCCAGGCCCTGGCCGACATGCAAACCCTCATGGCCGACAACGGCTTCCACCAGGCCCAGATCATCGATGCGCTCACGCCTCATCCCGACGATCAACTGGTCGACGTCGCCTTCCACGTCGTCAGCGGCCCCCAGGCCCGCATCGGCACCGTTGAGCTCACCGGCAACGCCGAGCTCAACGTGGACGAATTCCGCCACTATGCTCACTTGCGCAGCGGCGTCCGCGTCGACCACGATACCGTCAACCGCGCTCTCTCCGGCGTGCTCAAGCACTACCGCGACCGCGAGCGTCTGGAGGCCGAGATCAAGCTCGAATCGGCCGACTACGACGCCGCCACCGACCGCACCAACTTCCATTTCTCCGCGACCGAGGGTCCCCAGGTCAAAGTCTCCGTCCAGGGCGTCAGCCTGGATCAGGAACACATCCGCCGCCTCATACCCATCTACGAAGAAGGCACCGTCGACGAAGACCTGCTCAACGAGGGCAATCGCCGCCTGCGCGATTACTACCAGCGCCTCGGCTACTTCGACGTCAAGGTCGACCATCAGCAGCAATCCGCCGACGCCCAACATGTGGAGATTCTCTTCCGCGTCAAACTGGGCATTCGTCGCCGGGTGGCGCACGTGGAAATCACGGGAAATCATTATTTTGACTCGGAGACTCTCAAGCAGCTGCTGAATGTCCACGCCGCCGACTCACTCGACCGTCACGGCTCCTACAGCCAGGCCCTGGTCTCCACTGACGTATCGGCCCTTGAGGCCGTCTACCGTGACAACGGCTTCTCCAAGGTCAAGGTCACCCCCGAAACCAGCACCGCCGCGACGCTCCTGGCCGACAACCCCGCACCCGGCACAACCCTCTCGCCAACTGCCCCCATGCCAGTTCCCGGAAGGGGCAAAATCGCTCCGCTCTCCGTCACCTACCGCATCGATGAAGGCATCCAGCAGAAGGTCGGCTCCGTCCAGATCGAAGGCGAAAACCTGGTCGATCCCACCACGCTCACGCCGATGCTCAACACCACCCCCGGCCAGTTGCTCTCTCCCCGCGCCCTGGCCGGCGACCGCGACACGCTGGCGACCAACTACCTCAGCCGCGGCTTCGAGCACGTACTGGTTGACGTCACCGAACAAACAGATCCAGCCGACCCCGCCAAGGTCAACGTCGTCTTCCACATATCCGAGGGCCCCCAGGTCTTTGTCCGCAAAGTCCTCTTTACCGGACTCCACTACACCCGTCCAGACACCATTGCCCGCGCCATTACCATTCACACCGGAGACCCGCTCAACCAGACCGCGCTCATGGACACCCAGCGCAACCTCTATGAATTTGCCCTCTTCAATGAAGTCGATACCGCTGTCGAAAATCCCACCGGCGGCGACACCCACAAGACGGTCCTCATCCAGGCAGTTGAAGCCAACCGCTGGGCGCTCACTTACGGCTTCGGCTTCGAGGCCCAGACCGGCACACCCCACTACAACTGCGGCCTGGTCGCTCTGAGCGGCGCTCCCTGCAACTCCGCCGGCAAAACCGGCGTCAGCCCCCGCGTGCTAGCCGACATCACCCGCAACAACCTCTTCGGCCGCGAGCAGTCGGCCTCCCTTCAGGCCACCTACGGTTTGCTCGAACAAAAGGTTGACCTTCTCTTCCAGGTTCCTCATTTTGAAGGCGCTCGCGATTTCGCCCTCAATCTCTCCGGCGGCTATGCCAACTCCCTCGACGTCACCACCTACGTCGCATCCAGGCTGGAGGCCAGCATGCGCTGGACCGAGCACTTCAACGAGCCCTCCTCGTGGCTTTCCAAGGCCAACACTTTCATCTACGAGTTCAACTTCCGCCGCGTCAAAGTGCAGGCCGACAGCCTCCAGGTCTCGCCCGGTGAAATAGCCACCCTGGCCACCGCGGTTCGCGTGGGCGGCCCGGCGCTCACCTGGCTCCGCGACACCCGCGACTCGGTCCTCGATGCTCATCGCGGCACCTACACCAGCTTTCAGGAGTTCCTCTCCAGCAAGACCTTCGGGGCCCAGGCCACCTTCAATCGCCTCGATGTGTCTAACTCCAACTACTGGAGCCTGGACAAGGGCCGCCTGGTCGTCGCCCGCAACACCCGCTACGGCCAGGAGCGCGCCTTCGGCTCCGGAGACAGCGAGCTCATTCCCCTGCCTGAGCGCCTTTACGCTGGCGGACCCACCTCCTTGCGCGGCTTCTCCATCAACGCCGCAGGGCCCCGCGATCCGGAGACCGGCTACCCCATCGGCGGCGCCGGCGCGCTCATCAACTCCACCGAGCTCCGTCTGCCCCCCCCCACGCTTCCCTTCTTCGGCGACTCGCTCTCGCTCGTCCTCTTCCACGACATGGGCAACGTGTTTGCCAACGCCTCTGACGCGTGGGCCAGCGCCCTGCGCGTCCGCCAGCCCGACCGCAGCACCTGCACCAACCTCAAAATCGTCGATCCCAGCCACCCGGACAAGGCTCCGGCCGGCCCCGTCACCTCCACTGGCTGGCAGGGCGAGTGCAGCTTTAACTACTTCTCCCACGCCATCGGCACCGGCCTGCGTTACCATACCCCCGCAGGCCCGCTGCGCCTGGACTTCAGCTATAACCTGAACACCCCGATCTTCCCCGTCATTTACGACTATTCGCTGACCAATCCCGCCTCCAACCCCCATGTCGGCGAGGCCAACCACTTCAACTTCTTCTTCAGCCTGGGCCAGACCTTCTGATGCCAAACCCGCTCCCAATCCGGCCAGATCGTCACGAGCAGCGCGCACTCCCGTGCCCCGTCCATGCCGGGTGCCCCATCCATTCGCGCAGTCGCCGCGGCGACCGAATGGGTGGGAGAGCACAGACCCATCACACCCCCCGAACCACTCACACCTTTCTCTGCGCACTCTTCCTACTCCTGGCAACCTTCACCACCCACGCCCAATCCAGCCGCCCTGTGGTCCTCGACCGCGTCGTCGCCGTGGTCAACAACCAGGCCATTCTCGACAGCGACATCGACGACGAAATCCGTCTCTCCGTGCTCGACCCGGCGCGCGTTGGCATGGGAGTACTCACCCGCGCCCGCGCTCTCGACCAGCTGATCGGCCGCGCCCTCATCCAGCAGCAGATCCGCCAGGGAGACCTCGAATCTGTCCAGCCTACCCAGGCTGTAGTCGACGAGCGCCTCAGCCAGATCCGCCGCCAGTTGCCGTCCTGCGTCCGCAGCCACTGCTCCACCCCCGAAGGCTGGAAAGCCTTCCTCGTCCTCCACAACCTGACCCAGGAGCGCGTCGAATCCTACCTCCGCTATCGCATTGAAATCCTCAGCTTCATCGAGGAGCGCTTCCGCCAGGGCATCAACATCCAGCCCGACCAGATCGAGACCTACTACACCAAGACGCTGCTGCCGCAATATCCGAAAGGCGAAGCCGTTCCGCCCCTCGATCAGGTTTCGGCCCGCATTCAGGAGATCCTCCTCGAGCAGCAGGTCAACATCCTCTTTGACGACTGGCTCAGCAACCTGCGCAAGCAGGGCAACATCGAGGTCCTCGACCCCACCATTCAAGACCCCACCATTCCCGATCCAGCCCCCGCATCGCCATCGTCGCAGTCCGCGCCTGCCGCCCCTTCCGCCAGCGGGAAACAAAGCCAATGACCGAGCTCGAGTCCACGCCTCCCAGTCCCGCCGATCCACACCCGCAGCGCTCCCGCTTGCGCCGCTACGCTGTTCTGGCGGCTTGCGTTGCCTTCATCGCCATCGCCGCACCCATCGCCTTCTACCTCTGGGCCAGCTCTCAGGCTACGCAGGAGCTGGTCCGCCGCCGCATGATCGCCACGCTTGAAGAAACCACCGGCGGCCGCGTCCAGATCGCTGCCTTCCACTGGAATGTGCTCAACTTTGAAGCCGATGCCGACGGGGTCGTCCTTCATGGCCTGGAAGCTCCCGGCGAAGCGCCGCTCGCCCAGGTCGACCACCTCAAAGTCGCCATCACCCTGTTCGGCTTCTTCAGCCCGCATATTCTGCTCCGCAACCTGGATGTCGATCGCCCCGCGTTCCATCTCATCGTCTACCCCGCTGGAAGCACCAATGTCCCTCAGCCGCGCAAGCCCTCCAAACCCGGCAAGCCTGTCCTTGAAACCCTCTTCAACCTGCAGGCAGGCCACGTCGCCATCCGGCATGGCGAGCTCCACTTCGAAAACCGCGCCTCTGCGTTTGATTTCCAGAACCGCTATATTCCGCTCGACTGCGACGCGACCGACGTAGCCCTCGCCATGAGCTACATTCCACCCACCGGCGGCGCTCCTGAGACCTATCGCATCGACACCGGCGCTTCCAGCCTGAGCGTGCAGCGCGGCAATGAAAAGCCGGCCCTCGGCTCCATGCAGGCCACGCTCGACCTCACCCGCACCGCCGCCTACCTCCGTTCGCTCAAGCTCACCGCCAGCTTTCCTGCCGTCAAAGGTCGCGCCACGGAAGACCACACCCTCCAGGTCTCCGGCGTCCTCCAAAACTTCGCCCATCCCCACTGGCAGGCCGCCATCGCCGGCGAGCTCGACATGCGCCTGCTCAGCCCAGCGCTCGGCTACCCGTTTGCCCCGCAAGGCATCGCCCGGCTCAATCTCGACACCGCCGGAGCCGACGGCGACTTCCGCTTTGACGGCGCTGTTCACGTGGACGACGGCGCCTACGTCGGCACCGGCGTCGTCGCCACCGGGCTCACCGTGGACGCCCACGTCCACGCCGACCCCCGCCAGTTGCTCATCAGTCACGTCCTCGTTCACCTCCGCCAGGGCGGCCAGATGGACGGCGAAGTCGACCTTGCTCCCTGGCTGCCCAGCGCTCCCGCGCCCGCAACCCTCCGGCGCTCCGGCAGCAGCATGGTTCGCGCAACCGGCGCTGTCCCGTGGCGCCGGCCTCCGCCACCCGATCCCAACCGTATCAACATCCCTGTCAACGGCAAGGTCGTCGCCAACTTCCACGACGTCCCGCTGGACGCCATTATGGACATCGTCGCCCCGCCACCCTTCCAGCGCATCGGCTTCGACACCCGGCTGAACGGCTCCACGCTCACCAACTGGGTCAAGGGCGACCAGAACACCGTCGCGGTCACCGCCAGCTTCGCTCTCGCCCGGCCGGCACAAGCCCGCGCAGGCGAAGTCCCGGCCTCCGGCGCCGTCAACGCGACATACACTCAGTCCAACGGCGCGGTCGATCTGCGCAAGCTCGAGCTCGAAACCGCAGACAGCGATATACAGGCCCAGGGCCGTCTCGGCGCCTATCCCCTCACCAGCCCGTCCGGTCTCACCGTCGACTTCCACTCCGGCAACCTTGCCGACTTCGACGCCGTGCTCCGCGACCTCGGCCTCAACCGCGGAGGAGCAAGCGGCACAGCCGCGCTGCCCGTCAAGCTCGCCGGCCTGGGCGCCTTCCACGGCGCCTGGACCGGCTCCCTGCTCAATCCCCACATCGCCGGCACGGCCAAGGCCACAAATCTCGCTATCGAGATGCCGGCTGCCACCGCCATCAATACCGCGAAGACCAGCTTCCAGCCTCCCTCGCAGTTCGTCCGCTGGGACTCGGTCGAAGCCACCGGCAGCTATACGGACGAGCAGATCGCCATCTCCCAAAGCGCACTGCGTCGCGGGCCGGCAGTGATCGACCTCGTTGGCACGCTCGATGCCACGCAAATTTCCATCCATCCCACCGAGACCGCGTTCGACGCCGGCTCCAGGCTCCACGCCCATGTAACAGCCGTCAAAGTCGGCCTCGACGACCTGCTTCCCTTCACCGGCCGCACCCTGCCCGTCACCGGCACACTCGATGCCCAGCTCCAGCTCGATGGCCCCCTCCACACTCTCGACGCCGCCGGCTGGGCCGAGCTCAACGGCGCCACTGTCTACGGCGAGCCCATCACGCGCCTGCGCGCCCAGGGCTCTCTGGCCAATCAGGTCCTCAAGCTCACCGCCGTCACTGCCACCGCGCCCGCCGGAACCCTCACCGCCGTCGGCACTTACGACCTCAACTCCCGCCACTTCCTCGGCAACGCCAAAGCCACCGCCATCGACATTGCCAAAATCGATCGTTTGCATCGCGAAGACCCGGACGCCGCCGGCTCGCTCGGCCTCACCCTCATCGGCTCTGGCACCATCGAAGATCCCCGCCTTGAGGCCCACGCCACCTTCGCCGGTCTCTCCCTCAGTGGCCAGCCGCTCGGCGACCTGGTCTTCGTCGCTCACACCGCCAACCGCGCCGCTACCTATAGCGCAACCACCCGCCTGCAAGGCGCAGAGCTCAATCTCACCGGCCACACCGCTCTCAGCGGCGACTACGCCACCCAGGGCAAACTTGAGTTCTCGCAATTCGACATCGGCGGCCTGCTCAAAACCGCACATGTGCAGGGGCTCACCGGCGAGTCGGCACTGGCCGGCGTCGTCACGGTGGAAGGCCCTCTCGCCCGCCCCCTCGACCTGCGCGGCGACGCCCGCCTCGATCAGCTTGCGGCCACCATCGCCGGCGTCCACCTCGCCAGTCAGGGCGGCGTCCATGCCACGCTCGCCAGCGGCCGCGTCCTGCTCGATCCCGTCCACGTCACCGGCGAAGACACCAACCTCAACGCCCAGGGCAGCATCAACTTCCGCGACAAACAGCAACTCGACGTCGCCGCCAGCGGCTCCATCAACCTCAAGCTCGCCGAAACTATCGATCCCGACCTGACTGCCAGCGGCCTTACCACGTTCCAGGTTGAAGCCCACGGCCCGCTCAAGAACCCCGGGCTCAAGGGCCGCGTCGACTTCCAGAATGGATCGCTCTCTCTTGAAGATGTGCCCAACGGTCTAAGCCAACTGCACGGCACACTGGAGTTCAATCAGAACCGGCTCGAGGTGAAATCCCTCACCGCCATGAGCGGCGGCGGCCTGCTCAGTGTGGGCGGCTATCTCGCCTACCAGCACGGCCTCTACGCCGACCTCTCCGTCACCGGCAAAGGCGTCCGCATCCGCTATCCCGAGGGCGTCAGTTCCCTGGCCGACACCACGCTGCGCCTTCAGGGCTCGCAGAACAACTTGCTGCTCTCCGGCGACGTGCTCATCACCCGCTTCTCCATCAGCCCCGACTTCGACTTCGCCGCTCTCGCCACCCAGGCCAACGCCGTCACCGCCATCGCCCCGCCGGACGCGCCCTCCAACCACGTCCGGCTCGATGTGCACCTCGCGTCCTCGCCCCAGCTCAACTTCCAGAACGCCTTCGCCAAACTGGCCGGCAACGTGGACCTGCGCCTGCACGGCACCGTCGCTTCGCCTTCCCTGCTCGGCCGCATCTCCATCACCGAGGGTAGCGCCATCGTCGCCGGCACGCGCTACGACTTGCAGCGCGGCGACATCTTCTTCAGCAACCCGGTCCGCATCGAGCCCTCCATCGACCTCAACGCCACCGCCCGCGTCGAAGACTACGACATCACCCTCGGCCTGCACGGCACCCCGCAGAAACTCTCCGTCATCTACCGCAGCGATCCACCCCTCCCCGAGGCAGACGTCGTCGCCCTGCTCGCCCTTGGCCGCACCGAAAGCCAGCAGCGCCTCTTCACCCAGCAGCAGGAGCAGTCCGTCGCCAACCCCACCACCGACGCCCTGCTCGGCGGCGCGCTCAACGCCACCGTCTCCAGCCGCGTGCAAAAGCTCTTCGGCGCCGGGTCCGTCAAAGTCGATCCCAACTACATCGGCACCCTCGGCAACTCCACCTCGCGCATCACTGTCGAAGAACAGTTGGGCCGCAACGTCACCCTCACCTACGCAACCAACGTCGACACCACCGGCCAGCAGCTTCTGCAAGCCGAGATCGCCATCAATCGCCACGTCTCCCTGCTCGTGGCCCGCGACGAATCCGGCGTCTTCTCCATGGTCGTCAAAGCCACCCGCCGCTATCGCTGACCCGCCGATCTCCTCGCCAACACTCCTATCCCGCCTCAAACGACGGTCTCCCAACTCCCATCCGCTCCGCGCAATTTCCCTTCATTTCATAGCAGAAATCATTTATGTCGCTCCCATTCACAACCTATCCCGACTTATCCATCCACTTAGACCAGTTCTCCAATTCATGTGCTCTGTTTAGTTGCGTGCAAGGTGGCCCTTTCTTAAGGAAAAAGCCACTTATCATCGTGCTTTCGGTGTACAGCAATTGGAGAACAGCTATAGCGCGCAATTAGACGCAAAATCAAGCCAGAGGGTTTACTCACCTACGCGTAAACCCCCTCTCCATCGCATCGGCGTAACTTTTCGCCGGAATCCTTGTCTATATATCCGCAGCCCAGGCGCTCGTGCATCATTTGCCGGGGTTCCCGCATCCGATGGGTTGTGAATGAAAGTGAAACAGGAGAGTAGACCATGACAACGAACATGCTTACCACCCGGACCGCACTGCTGGCAGCCATGCTGTCCGGCGCCGTGCTGAGCCTTCCCCAGGTTTCCCTCGCCGCGCCCTCCGGCGCGCAGGCGCAGGCATCTGATTCCGCGGCAGGCGACGCCGCCAGCCATCTCAACAAGAAGCAATTCAAGAATGTGACCGTATCGGTTGATAACGGCATCGCCACGCTGTCCGGTTCCGTCGATCTCTACGAGTACAAAGTCGATGCCGACAAGGCCGCGCACAAGGCCAGGGGCGTCACCGGTGTCCGCAATCTGATCGAGGTCGCCGGACCCAGCGTCTCCGACTCCGAGCTCAAGGCAAAGCTGGTCGAGAAGCTCGCCTATGACCGCGTCGGCTATGGCAACGCCTTCAACTCCATCACCCTCAACGTGCAGAACGGCGTTGTTACGCTCGGCGGCCATGCCCGCACCGATGTCGACAAGGATTCAGCATTGGCCCTGGTCAGTACCTATCCCGGCGTCAAGGAAGTCGTCGGCGATATCCAGGTCGATCCCGTGTCCATCATGGACGACCAGACCCGCATGAAGGTGGCCCGCGCCGTCTATGGCTACCCGTCGCTGAACAAGTACGCCATTGATCCCGCCAAGCCGATCCGCATCTCCGTGCAGAACGGCAACGTCGAGCTCTACGGCGTCGTTGACTCGCAGTCGGACAAGGAGACTGCGTACATCCAGGCCAACGGCGTTCCCGGAGTCTTCAGCGTCAAGAACTATCTCCAGGTCGGCAACCAGGCCCCTGAATCACAGAGCAAAGTCACCAACCAGTAACCATCCCCCTTGCGCGTATCCGGCCTCGCGGCAGCCCGTCTTCCGCGAGGCCTTTTCTTTGCCTGCTCACCGAATCCTGACCCAGCTCTCCGTCCGTCCCAGCAGCGAGATGCCCACGAATCCGCGCATGCGCAAACCATCCGCGCCCACCGTCCAAATCTTGCCCCTGTATTCTTTGCCGTTCTCCGGGTCAATCACAGTCCCGCCCACCCAGTCGTCGCCCTCCGCATGAAAGCTGCGCATGTTCACCATGCCCAGAATCGGCTGGTTCTTGAACTCGCCGGAGCACTTGTCGCAAACATCCTTTGGCGTCCGTCCCGGCCGCACCTCGGTCACCCTTCCGAACAGCTGCCCATTCTCGAGATACGTCTCCACCTTCCCGCCTGGCGTGCCGTCGCTGTTGACCACCTGCCAATGTCCGATCGCATTGCTGAGCTTGGCAGACAACTCCTGCCCCGCAGCTCCGGCGGCGTAAAGAAGCCCCGCAAGCACACACGCGCACACTCCGGTCCAGCGAATTGTTTTCATGACATCTCCTCCTGCAAACCACAGCCGGCGGGAATTATAGAGCGGCCTTCGCTTGTCTGGCCAAGCGAATTCCACCCAACTGTGCATTGACAACAGGCGCAGGATCGGCGTGTAATTATCCCTGTTGGTTGTGGTGAAGGAGTTCACCCTTAACCGCTGTCCCCCGTCTTTGGGGGGACAGATGATGACTCCTGACAGGGAATCCTGTTGCGGAGTCATATCCCAGCGCGATCCCCTGAGAACAATTCATCGAGTTCCATCGCATTCGCTGCGCGGCCGCAGGCGGCCGGCCTTCCCATCCATTCCGCGTCATTTGCGGAATGGGTGGGAAGGCTCGACCCTCCTGCGAGCGGTTAGCGAGCGCCCGCCCCCACGGCAAGTGGGGGAAGAGGAGATTGAAATTGCAGAAGTACCTGCTCATTGCCATTGGCGGCGCACTCGGCTCCATCGCCCGCTACTGGGTTGGCTCCGCGATTGCCGGCCGCATGGGATTCAAATTCCCCTACGGCACACTGGTCGTGAACATCACCGCTTGCCTTATCATCGGCTTCTCACTCACCTACCTCAGCCGCCGCGCCGACCTAAGCCCGGCATGGCGCTTCCTCATCCCGATCGGCTTCATCGGCGCCTACTCCACCTTCTCCACCTACGAGTGGGAAACCCTTGCCGAGGTGCGCTCGGGAGCCTTTGCGCTGGCCGCGCTCTACGCTGTCGGCAGCCTCGTCCTTGGACTGGCTGCAACATGGGCCGGCGCAGCCCTCGGTGAGATGCTCTAGCCCGTCTAACTTGCCAGCCGAGCCCGTCCGGTGCTTCAATCCTTCGTTGCCCCTGCGCGCCTTGCGCCCGGGAGCAGCGCAAGCCCGAAAGCACGGTTAAAGGAGGAACTCCCATGCTCACAAGCGGTCCCGCAGTCAAAGTCTCCATCTATGTCAGCGATGGCGCCAGGCATCACGGAATCCCCGTCTATACCAGCCTGCTGGACTTCCTCTTCAAGAGCGGCATCTACGGCGCCACCGCGCTCAAGGGCGTTGCGGGCTTTGGCTCCACGCACCGCATCCACTCCGCGCACATCCTCGAAATCTCCGACCATCTCCCCATCAAAATTGAGTTCATCGAGACGCGCGAGAAGGTTGATTCTCTGATGTCGGAGCTGGAAAGGCGCACCGGCTGCGGCCTGATCGAGATACACGAAACCACGGTCCTGATCCCGGCTAAGAAGTAACGCTCGACCCGCATTGCGGAAATCTGGCCTTCCGCACCAGAGCAGTCGGCTGGGTACCCAAAGGGATACTGGACCTCTCGCCCAGCCGGCTTTCTCAATTGACAGTCAATCCCGATCCCGGCAGAATCGACCCAGTGCGGGTGCTCAGGCTCCCCGCTCCGCTGATGACGCTGGTATCAACACGCCGCGCTCATCACAGACAATTCCGGCCTGGAAGAAAAGAAGGCTATGCATGAGTGACTCAGCTCCACAGAGTTTCAAAAGCCACGCGCGATTTGATCCGCCTTACCACTTCGTCACAGCCACCGTTCTCGCCGTCAACCTGTTCATCGTCTGCTGCTTTGCCTGGAAGAATCTCAACTGGTTCAGCGAGTGGCTCGTGGTCCTCTCCGTCGCCGTTTGGATCCCCGTCCTCAAGCTGCGCAGCTATCCGCTCAAGGTGCAGGATCGCGTCATTCGCCTTGAAGAGCGTCTCCGCCTCCAGGCCCTCGCCCCGGCCGAGTGGCATGCGCAGATCTACAGGCTCTCTGAAGACCAGCTGATCGGCCTGCGCTTCGCCTCCGACGACGAAGTCGTCGAGTTGGCCAAGCAGGCTCTGGAAGAAAACCTCACCCGCAAGCAGATCAAGGAGCGCATCAAGACCTGGCGCCCCGACGACTGGCGCGTCTGAGGCAGCTTCTAGCCTCTAGCTTCTAGCCCTCAAAAGGAAGGGCCGCCTAAGAATGGGTGGCCCTTCGCTTTTTTGCCGCTCAGGTGTACATTGCTCGCATGAACCCGATCCCAAATATCTCGATCCTATT
>Ga0302276_10001137_pt1 | contig 24025 bp, 13 predicted proteins | sample III_Bog_N2_3_FD_198768 | JGI IMG/M metagenome (GOLD analysis project Ga0302276, IMG submission 198768) | Peat permafrost microbial communities from Stordalen Mire near Abisko, Sweden - III_Bog_N2_3 | ecosystem: Environmental > Terrestrial > Soil > Wetlands > Peat | place: Sweden: Abisko...
CTACTACGGCAGAGCGAAGCGATTGGCCGCGTGGAATTCCTTGCGTTCTATGCGCGCCGTGCGCGTCGACTGGTTCCAGTAGGAATCCTGGTGATCGTGGTTTCGCTTGTCACCGCCGGACTGGTTGCTCCCCACCAGACGGCAGTGATGACGGCGAGTGACAGTCGCTGGTCGGCCCTATTCCTTGCCAACGTCCACTTCACAGTCGACAACCGGACCGCCTACGGTCTGCCGCTCAGCCCGCTGATCCACTATTGGTCCTTGGCGGTCGAGGAGCAGTTCTATCTCGTCTACCCGGCGTTCTTCGTCATCGTCCTCTCGATCCGGTCAGCGTGGAGCGGTCGGATGAAGTTGGCGATCGGACTCACGCTGGTGATCATCGCCTCGTTGACCTCCTCGATTCTCACTTCGAAACCCCAACAGTTCGTGGGCTACTACACGACGTACAACCGGGCGTGGGAGCTTGCCCTCGGAGGATTGGTTGCCGTTGGAACCGATCAGTTGCGACGGCTACCGGAGTTGGCTGCGACAGTCCTGTCTTGGCTGGGCCTGATCGCCATCGCCATCTCGACACAGGTGATCTCCTTCGATTGGTCTTACCCCGGCTACATCGCGCTTCTTCCCACGCTGGCTGCTGTCGCGGTGATTGCCGGTGGCACATCGGTGCCGCGGTGGGGTGCGGAGGCCCTTTTGGCCACCCCGCCGTTCCGCTGGATCGGCCGCTGGTCGTATTCTTGGTACCTCTGGCACTTCGCCCTGTTCTTCCTGGTGACGACTGCGTTCCATACGAACGTGCTGCGATTGTCGAATATCGAGAGGATCGGCCTGATCCTCTTCTCCCTCCTCGTCGCCGCGCTCAGCTACTTCTTCGTCGAGAACCCGATCCGACGCTCAGCACGTCTGGCCCAAAGCCCACGTGCCACCATGGTTGGCGCTGCAGTGCTTATTGCGTCGTGCGTGTCGCTTACGTATCTGTACTGACCGTCGGAGACGTCGCCATCCGGAAGTTCGGGCGCTCCTCAACCTGAGGAACTGTGGACGCAACGCACGACTCGCTCTACTGTCCCGGGAAGCTCCTGCCCTGATCCTGCGACACAACCGACCAGAGAGGCAGTTGACGGCAAGGCTGCATGGATAGGTTGATCCACGTCGTTCCATATCCAGGCATCGGCCTGCTTTGTCGGTAGCTGGCCGGTAGCTGCCGTGACAAGTGCCGCGGCCAACGGAACTGATCCGACCCGGTCGTAGGCCGGGAGGCCGGGCTGGTCAGGGAGCACCACTTTGGTCACACCCCATATCCGCAGAATGGAACGGGCGGCTGCCACATCAGCGGTGGTGAAGTGGACGAAGTAGGGGATTCCGCTGGAAGCGAGTCCGATGATGGCGGCTCCACGACGGAATCTTCCAGATCCCACGTACACCTCGGCGGGCCCGCCCTCTTCCGTCATCTGGAAATGGAATCCGCCCACGGACTGCCATACCATCGGGCTCTCGCCCGCGGTGTACTGCACCGGAAGCACGAGCAGGACTTGGTCGGGTTCGAGGTGGGGAGCCACTGTCTGGAACCAGTTCGGCAACACGATGGGCTGGGTGGAGAAGGGCACGGTCTGCCCGATTTCGAGGACCAGGGGCAAGAGGGCGACGAATGCCACCACGACCGCTGCCGGCGTGCCAGTCCAGGAGTGCCGGATCCTCGACACTCCGCGAGTCGCTGCAGATTGGGTACCGGAGCCCTGGCGCCAGGACCGGATCGCTTCCCGGGTGTGCTCCATGACGAGGCAGAGCAATACGGCGATGGCGAAGAAGGTCACGAGGACAAAGCGATACGGGATGATGTTCTGGAGCAGGGGAAGGCCACCGAACGGGTGCACGTACGACACCAGCGCCGACACGATGGCGAGCAGTGCGAAGAACCAGAGGCGCAGGTCGTGCCGCCAAGCGATGAGGCTTGCCAAAAGAACGAGGAGGCACGGAATGCCGACGTACTGTACGGAGATGTATGGCCCCTGGTAGCCGACCGGGTTTGTGGCCGAGACGTGAGCAGCTGTGGGAAGCACAAAGTAGCGGAGGATCGAGCTCTCCCCTTCGAAGTACCCACCCCAGACTGGGCCGGAGAAGGAGGCCGGACCGCGCAGCGCGAACCAGGCGGGATACGCCAGCAGTAGGACGGACGTGATGGCGGCGGCCGACAGACCGGTAGCCGAGTACCGGGCGCTGGACCGCAGCCTCTCGGGGTCACGGAGGGCGGCGAAGGCGATGATGACCACGATGCCGAACGCTGCAAAGCCAACGGTCATCAGGAGAACCTCTGTGCCGATGAAGAACTGGATGACGACGAGGAGACCCAGTCCGACACCGGTCGCAATGGGCCGCCACCGCTGTCGGAAGAGCAACTCGTCAAGACACAGCACACACAGAGGCGGAATGGCCACGAGGGTGAAGTCCACCCACCCACTTGTCAGACTGACGATGGCGAAGGGCGAAAACCCGTAGAGCAGTCCTCCGATGAACGCCGCCGGCGTCCAACGCGTCCACCGTCGTAGGAGTAGGAACATCGAAAGTGCCGAGAGCACCGGGGATAGCGTCAGAGCGACGTTCAATGAGGCGATTGGGCCGAAAGCCCAGGTCACCGGAGCGAGGACGATACCCACCGCGCTCGAGCTGGTGTCCGCCAGGAGGTTGACCCCGTGTGGGTGGTAGAGGTAGGTGGAATAGAACGGGTTGAGGCCGTGGCTCAATGCATGCGCGACCCAGCCGAAGAACCAGGTGAACTTCGCACTGTCGCCGCAACCACAGATGGCCGTGGTTGTAGGATGGGCCTTCCAAACGTTCCACCACAGGAACAGCGACAGAACCAGGTACGCGGCGGCGGCGAGATACCAATGCCGACGTCCTCGTATCCGGTCGCAGTGGTCGGCTTCTTGTGTCGGCTGTTCAGGCAGTGCGGTCATGCTGCACGCAAGCTGGCGAAGTCGGGCCGCCGGCCTCCGAGTCGAACCGCGTTCAGCTGGTCGCAGAGGCAGTAGTTCATAGGGCAGCGGAGCGCTGACGCCAACGCGCCAGTGGTCGTTCGATCAGGTGCCAGCTGATCATCGCGATCCCGAATGTGACCGCCAGCCGTACGGCCATCGTCGGCCAGAACGCCATGCGGTCGTATCCAGGAAGAAAGATCAGATAGACGGGGAAGTGGACGATGTAGATGGCATACGACAGGTTTCCTACGTACACCAGGAACCCGCATCCGACGATTCGTGACCCGATGCTCCCGGGGCACAGGACGAAATACGTGAGGATGATCGTCGTCGCGATCGTGGCGAATGGAATCCACCAGAGAATCACGTTCCTTGAAAACAAGGGTGCCTCGAAGAGAATCCAGACGAGGAGGGTGGTCGACACGATCGCGGCCACGGGAAGCGCCGGGACGAGCCACCGTTTCCAGGCATGCAGGAAGCCATCAGATGCCAGTAGACCGAGGATGCAACCGACGAACAGGGCATCAGCCCGACTGTCGAAGGCGTTGTAGGCGCGGGAGAAGGCCGCGTCTGTCCAGACATGGGTGCGGTAGACGAGCCACAAACGATCGCCGACACTCAGGGCGATTCCGATGGCGGCGAATAAATATGCGAGTCGCCGCCGTCCGAATCCAACAGCGACCACCATCAGGATGGACCAGATCACGTAGAACTGCTCTTCCACCGAGAGCGACCAGGTCTGGGCGAAATAGCCAAGGAAAGGCTCGTGACCGAATGCCACCCGGTAGTCCTCGAAATAGAACAGCGCAGCCGCCGATTCCTCCCACACTCGTTCCTCAGCGCCGGGGACGAAGACGAACGCGGCGTAAACGAGCAGGAGGACCACCGCGAGGATGAGCGGAGGTCCGAGGCGGACGATGCGTCGGACGTAGAAGCGCTTCAGGCTGATACGACCGTGACGCTTTCCTTCGTCGGCCAGCATCGCCGTGATGAGGAATCCGCTGAGGACGAAGAAGACCTGCAGCGCGACCCACGCGCCGGGCATTGTGCTGAAGTTGGAGTGATAGACGAGCACCGTGAACAGGGCCAGAGCCCGGATGCCGGTTAAGGGAGGACGGTAGCCCAGGCGGAATCGGTAGAGGGAGGTTTGGCTCGCCTCACCTTGTGGAGATTCAAGTAAGCCGCTGGAATCTGAATCTGCCTGGGACGCTCCTCCGGAGGCAACAGGCAATGTCTGATCCTTGGTGCTGTCAACAGGGGAGTTCGGCTCGGTGACCGCCGCCTGCGGTACTACGGCCCCGCCGGAGGAACCGTCGAGATGGCGATCCGTCGGGGTTCCGTTGTCGGCGGGCGTTGGACCATCCGTCATCGTGTCAACCCAACGCCCGTCATCATCGATTCCCCTTCGCCGATACTAGTAACGCGTGCAACGAAGGCTGACCCCTGGCACATCTGCTCGCAGCGTGGGATGGAGGGGTCGTAGATGACATCCGCGCTTGCGCAAGGTCGTGCCGTCACGCGGTTGCTCAGCCGAAGCCCGGACATTTGGCGTCCCCGGTTTGACATTGCGAGGTGCTGACGGAGACGACACGGGTTCCGTCCATGGTGACGGTCACGAGCCGGTACACGGTCCCCTTTGGGATGACCAAACCTGTGTAGTTCGATTCGATGGGGTTCACCCCCGGCGCCCAGCCATCGGACTCAAGCTTCCATGCGACACCTTCGGAAATCCAAATACCGGAAAGGAGCGACTTGGGTCCATTCACGACCGTGAGAGCCACGGGACCCTCGGGCGCGACCCGCTCGACGGCCCGGGCGATGTTGATGACCGATGCGGCGTCGACTGCATCCCAGCTCACGGTCTGTTCTGTGGGGGTGAACCGTTGGAGCCCGCCGATCCCGAGGATGGCGACGAGGGCCAGGAGACCGATAGTCACAACCGCGCCCGCACCCTGCCACGCGGGTGGGACCTGTCCCCTGGAAGTCGACGTCGCCAACCGCCAACGACGGACGGTGTCGCTGACGACAGACACCACCCCCCAGGCCACGGTTGCCCAGATCATGATGCCGAGCGGCCAGAGGAGGTCGAGAAGGTAGAAGAGGTTGAGGTAGTTCTTGGTGGGGAAGATGGCGAACGAAATCAGGACTGCGACGCTCGCGAGTAGTGACACGCTCGCCGCAGCGGCCAGCGGAGATCGTCGGGTGATCCGACCCCACACCACTGTGGCGCCAAGGACCACGAGGACAGCTACACCGGTCGCCTGCTTGGCCGCCGTCTCGAACGTGATGAGGCCTGCCGTCGTCGTCGGCTGGTGGGCGAGCCACACCGGCGAGGGGAGTGCGACCCTGCCGAGGAGCGAGAGCGCGAAACTCACTCCGAATTTGGCCTGCCCCGATTGACTTCCTGCCAGGGCACTGAGGTTCCCACTCTTCCCGAAGAGCTGCTGGAGGATCGGGACGATCCAACAGGCGAGTGCCACACCGAGTCCGATCCACAGCCAACGCAGGCGCCGCGGTCGGGCCCCGACGGCCAGCCCGAGGAGTGGTGCGATCAGGGCGAGTGCGGCGCAGGGGATCGAGAACAACAGGTGCGCTTGGGCGGCCACAGACGCCGTAAAGACGAGCACCGGCCACCAACCGAACCGACCACTTGCCACGACCCACGCGAGCGCCAAGGTGGCGATGAAGAACGGGATCGGGAAATAGGCATTCCAGGAAATGTTCTCGAACACGGAAGGGGTGAGCCAGAACAGGTCCGCCACCGCGAACGCGATGACGCCACATCCGACCCACAGCTGGGTCGTCCACACCGCCTCGATAGCGACAGACAGCACAACACCAGCCAGCACTGCGGCACCCCAGAGCATGCCCTGTGTCGCATCGAGTCGAACGGGGACCGCGAGCAGCCAGAAAAGCAGCGGCCCGGGGTCGAAGAGTGCGCGTCCGGACCCCCCCGCGGTCGAGAGCATTCCCACGACGGGGGGATGAGCGGAAAATGTTTGGAATGCTCTGCTGGCGATGGCGGCATTGTCACCGACCGGTCGCCACCCGTCAGCTGCTTCTATGCCCGCAGACGCCAAGACGGTGACCCAAACGGCAATGTGGCTCGCGATCCTGACCGCCAATGGCGCCCAGTGGACCTTGGGCGTCGTGTCAGGTTCGGGAACTGTCGAGCGCACGTTGGTGTGAGTTCCGGTCATCAGGGTCGCCTGTGATCATTGCAGTCGCGCTCCGAGTAACGAGGCGGGGCACTGAAGAGATGGTAGAGGGCGCGACGTGAGGTAGGTCACCGTTCTCTCTGTCATGGACCGATCGTGGTCGACCGATCCGCGCTTCCGATCTTTGCCGCCTGCGAGAGAACCCAAGGCGCCACCAACCGTGCACCGGCGGTCGTGACATGGATTCCGTCGGCATACCTGACGTTCACCCCGTCGACCGTCTGCTGGAAGCGACCGCCCGGGTCCAATTTGGCACCGAGATCCATGATGACCACCTTGCCGCTGGAGGCCCTCGCTACCTCGCGGAGCAGTGCGTTGTATCGGTTGACCCGGGCCGGATCGTCTTCGGGCCACGGATTGCCGTCGGCCTGCTCCTGCTGGTGGTAGTAGGGCGCAGTCAGGAGGACGACTGGGGCGCCGGTCGAGCCCAGCACGCGTGTGGCAGTGGTCAGCGCCAGTTTCTCCTTGGCGTCGAAGTCGGACGAGAGAATGTTGGTCGTTCCGTTCCCGACGAACTGATCGCGCACTTCGTACTCGCCGTCGGCCAGGAGCACGACGTCCGGGTTGAATGCCTTGACATCGGCCTGCCAGCGGGTGAGCTGTGAGTCGCACGGTACCGGTATGTGCCCGCCGCGATAGCCGAGGTTGCCATTGACGACCGTCCCGTGGAAGCTCGTCGCGTAGGTCATCAGGCCGCAGCCGAACACGCCGTCTCCTGCGTACTGAACGTCGTACTTGCTCGATTCGGGCCCGAGGCCGAATCCGAGGAAACTCGCTTCGGAGTCGCCGACGAGGAGTACGCGGATCGGTCCGCGGGTCCCGACGGCCACCGCCGGCACGTTGGCCGCCGTACCCGGATCTTCGCCCTTGGGAATCGCGAATCCGACCCGGCCTGAGGGCGGTGTCTGGTTGACCGCCGCCGTCGCTCCAGCCGTTGAGCTCACCAGAAGAACCGCTGTCGCCCCGACTGCCAGTGGCGTGATCACCCAGCCCCGCCAGCTACGGAGCAGGCCCCGGCGGATGGGCATCTCCAGGAAGTGGAACGACACTGCCGCCACAGCCACCGAACAGGCAACCCGGAGGCCGAACAGCGCCCAGCCCGACAGGCCGGTCCGCGCGTGCGTGAGGACGACGAAGATCGGCCAGTGGTACAGGTACAGGCCGTACGAGATGGCTCCCACGTACCGCACCGGCCGCAACGACAGGATTCGGCCCCACGGGCTCCGGGGCAGGAGGGCCACGCTGGCGATGACGGCAGCGGTCGCCAGGGCCACCAGCGTGAATCCTCCGCGATAGATCCAGGTGGACGTGCTGTCGACGGCGTAGGCCAACCAGAGCACGATCGCGAGCCCCGCACCTCCGAGCACGACAAGAGCTGCCCGAGCTGCCGGGTGGAGGTCGAACGTCCGGACCAGTGACGTCGTGGTGACGGGACCGGACCTGCGGCGGGGGAGCGGGTGGGCTAGGACGATGGCCAGTGCTGCCCCGATCAGCAGCGCCTGGGCGCGGGTGTCCGTGCCGTAGTAGGCCCGACTCTCACCAGACCCGTTGCCAAAGACGACGGCCATGTCGATGGCGCTGGCCATTGCTCCAGCGACTGTAAGCACGAGGAGTGTCCGCAGCGATCGGGACCACTTCAGGACCCCGAGGACGATGAGCGGCCAGACGACGTAGAACTGCTCCTCGATCGAGAGCGACCAGGTGTGAAGCAGGGGCTGTGGGGTGTTGAGTGCTGCGAAATAGCCCTGGCCGCCGGAGATCTGGTGCCAGTTGTTGAAGTAGAGCAACGTGGCGACGGCGTTGCTCCTAATTTCGCCCAACGTGTCGGGGGTCGCCAGGAAGAATCCGTAGAGAGCGACCCCGACCAGCATCACCAGTAGGGCCGGCACCAGGCGCCGTACCCGATGGCCCCAGAACCGCTTCAGCCCGATCCCGGAGTTCTGCCGGTATTCCGACACGAGGAGCCCGGTGATGAGGAATCCCGAGAGCACGAAGAAGACGTCGACCCCGAAGAATCCACCGCTGGCCCAGGTGAAGCCCCCGTGGAACACCAGGACGAGCACGATGGCGAGGGCACGGATCCCGTCGAGCGCCGGTATCCGTCCGAGCGAAGGCTCAGGTGCGGGCGTGTGGTCGACGGCGGAGGTCGCGTCGTCCTCGGCCCGCGGACGGGCCGCGACCTGCTCTTCCACGGCTCCTCCCACCGCCGAATGGTAGCCCTACCCTCCTCGGGCCAAACATCGGTGTCCCTGCGGATCAGCTGGCCGAGTGGGCGGCAGCAGACCTCTGGCGCCACCGCATCAGTGGCCGCTCGATCAGGAACCAACTGGCGATGGCGATGGAGAAGATGACGGCCAGCCGGGCCAGTTCGTTCGGCCAGAACGCCCAGCCCGTCTCGTTCTGTTGGATCGCCAGGTACACCGGAAAGTGGATGAGGTACACCGTGTACGACAGGTCCCCGATGAAGACCAGGAAGCCCAGCCCCACCAGCTTCGATCCGAGACTCGCCGGGCAGATCACGAAGTACGTGATGATCACCGCCGAGGCCACGGTCGTCGTCGGCAGCCACCAGACGACGAGATTCTCGGTATTGAGCGGGGCGTAGAGCAGGATCCAACAGAGGAAGACCGCCGAGACCGCGGCAGCTGTCGTGATCAGCCCCCGGGCCCAGCGGGCCCACCCGTGGAGATAGCCGTCAGCGGCCAGCATGCCGAGGAGGCACCCGAGGAAGAGCGCGTCGGCCCGGGAGTCGAAGGCGTAGTAGATCCGGTCGAACACGACGTTGTCGAAGTGGCGTGCGTGGTAGACGAGGAACAGTCGGTCGGCGGTCGACGCCAGCATGCCGACGACGGCGAACCCGTAGGCCAGACGGCGCTTGCCGACGGCCACCGCAGCCACCATGGCGAGCGACCAGAGGATGTAGAACTGCTCCTCCACCGACAGCGACCAGGTCTGGGCCAGGTAGCCGAAGAACGGTGCGTGTCCGAAGGCCTGGCGGTAGTCGGCGTAGTAGAAGAGCGCAGCGAAACTGTCGCCCCACAGTCGGGCGGCAGCGTCCGACACGTTGACGAAGTAGGCGTAGATGCCGAGGAGGATGACGGTCAGCAGCAACGGGGGGAGTAGGCGGACACCACGGCGGGCGTAGAAGGCGCCGAGGCTGATGCGCCCGTTGCGCTGTCCTTCCCCCGCCAACATCGCGGTGATCAGGAATCCGGACAGCACGAAGAACACCTGGAGCGCCACCCAGGTGCCCGGCAGCGTCTCGAAATTGGAGTGGTAGGTGAGAACAGTAAAGAGGGCGAGCGCCCGGATGCCGGTCAGTGGAGGTCGGTTCCCGAGTCGGAATCGGTAGGGCTCGGGTGACACCGGGTCCGGAGCGATCGCGCCAACTGCGGAATCGTCGTCGATGACTGCAGTCTGGGCCCGGTTCCGGGCGGCACCGGGCGAATGTGCGCCTGGGCGGCTAGGCATTGCCCGCCTCCGTCGGAGAATTGACCCATCGGCACTGGCTGCCGAGCCGCTGCGGGGCCCGTCGACCACGTGTCGCCATCGCCAGGATGGTACACCGGGGCATCCAAGGGGCTCCGGGTCGTGGACCTCCTCCACTACCATCACCGCCATCGCACACCGGGGGAACACCGAGGTCGGGACCGGGTCCGATTCCCGTGACCAAGAGACCCACACCGTCGCGTTGCCACCCCCACCCGGTCGTCGGTCGGGCGTTCCGACGTGGTGGCCGGTGCTCGTTCCGTTGGCCATCGTCCTGGTGGGGGCCTGGACCTATCGCTGGGTTGACGAGGACGCCTTCATCAACTTCCGCATCATCCACAACCTGCTGGCCGGCCATGGTCCCGTCTTCAACGTGGGGGAGCGGGTCGAGGTGGACTCCGACCCCCTGTGGATGTTCACGCTCGCCCTGGTGCACGCGGTCACCCCCTGGGCCTCGCTGGAGTGGACCTCAGTGGTGCTGGGTCTGATCTGCACGGCGGGCGGATTCGTCGCCGGCGGTGCCGCTGTGGGCCTACTGGGTGGTCGTCATGGGGAGGGGACCGTCCTGCCGATCGGCCTGCTGATGGTCTCGGTCGTCGCCGGAGTCTGGGAGTTCATGACGTCCGGGCTCGAGATGTCCATGGTGATCCTGTGGCTGGGGTGCTCGTACCTACTCCTCGTCAGGACCGCCGGCCGGCGTCGTGGCGCGGTGCCGACCGCCGTGGTGGCCGGGCTCGGAACCCTCATCCGCCCCGAACTCGCCCTCGTCTCCGTGGTGTTCGTCGTCGCGCTGGTGGCCCTCGTGGCGTCTCCTTCGTGGGGTGACGGCACTGGTCGGGTCCGCCGGTCCTTCGGCATCGTGGCGGCCGCGTTCGCCCTGCCGGTGCTCTACCAGCTGTTCCGGATGGCGTACTACGCGCTCCTGGTGCCCTCGACCGCGCTGGCGAAGGCGGCGGGTTCGTCGTGGTGGTCGCAGGGTGCCACCTACCTGTGGAACTTCGTCGCCCCCTACACCCTCTGGCTCCCGATGGTCCTCGCCGCGGGGGTCGTCACGGTCCGGATCGTCGCCTGGTGGGGGGAGGGCGACCGGACGGGAGTGCTGCTGCTGGCCACACCGGTCGTCGCCGGGGTCGTCGACCTCCTCTACGTGGTCGAGGTCGGTGGCGACTACATGCACGCCCGCCTGCTCCTTCCCGCCTTCTTCGCGCTGTGCCTTCCCGTCTACGTCGGCGTCCGTTCGCTCAAGGGCCTGCTGATCGTTCCTGTCGCCGGCATCGCGGTGTGGTCGGTGGTCTGCCTCGGGTGGCTGCGATTCGTACAGCCACCGGCGCCCCCTCATCTCGGCCTGCAGACCGTCTTCATCTCCAACGAGCGGAACAGCTGGATCACGGCCACCGGATCGCCCCACCCCGTGACGGCTGGCGACTACCGACGGGCCCTGTCGGGCAAGGCCGGTGCCGTGCTCGCTCGGTCCGCCCGTGCCGTCCCGGCCGGCCAGCAGCGGATGCTGGTCATCACGAACCCGTTTGCTCCGCTTGATCCGGCGAGCGAAGTCCCGGCCCGGTCGCCGCTGCCGTTCACCCTCGCCGTCAACCTGCCGGCCATCGGGGTCATCGGCTACCTGGCGGGGCCTGACGTCTACGTCTATGACGAGTTCTCGTTGGCCAACCCCGTCGGGAGCCACACCACCGTCACCCACCACGCCCGTCCCGGGCATGAGAAGTTGGTCGGACCGTCCTGGATGCTGGGCCGCTTCGGTGTGCCCGGAACGACGGCCGAGCCCGGTGGACCGTCGGCGGCCTCCATCGCCTCGGCGCGTGTCGCCCTGACATGCAACCCGCTGCGGGCCTATCTGTCGGCGATCACCGGACCGCTCACGGTGTCCCGTGCGTTCGCCAACATCGGCGACAGCCTCGGGTTCACGACGATGCACTTCAGCGCCGACCCGACCGCGGCCGCGGTGCAGCTGTGCGGGCCGGCAGGAGGTGGAGGGTGACGGCGACGTTCGCGACCGGCACCGAGCACGAAGACGCTGTCCGAACGCCTGCCGGCGGTGGCCGGTGGGGTCTGCCCGTGGCCGGTCTCCTCTACCTGGTCCTGGGGGTCGGACTCTGGTGGAACATCTGGTCGACCCACCCGTCCACGGTCACCACCTGCGGCTGTGGCGACGCGGCGCGCTTCGTCTGGTACTTCCGATGGCCGGCATTCGCCATCACCCACGGACACAACGTCCTCTACTCCACCTATCTCTTCCATCCGGGTGGCATCAACTTGCTCGACGACACCAGCGTCGTCGCACTGGGCGTGGTGCTCGCACCGGTGACCTGGCTGGCAGGTCCGGTGGCATCGATGAACGTCGCACTGACGTTGGCCCCCGTGCTCTCGGCGTTCGCGATGTTCGTCCTGCTCCGGCGGTGGGTGCGGTGGACGCCGGCGGCGTTCGTGGGTGGTCTGGCGTACGGCTTCTCGCCGTTCGTGCTGACCGAGCTGGCGCTCAACCAACTCAACATCGCCTTCCTGGCGATTCCGCCGCTGATCGTCCTGGTGCTGGTCGACCTGCTCGTCACCCAGCGCCGCCGTCCCTGGGTGAACGGTCTCCTGGTGGCGGTCCTGGTGGTGCTCCAGTTCTTCGTCGGCACCGAGGTGCTGGTCATCACCGCGGTGGCGGTGCTCGTCGGACTGGTGTCCGTGGTCGGCTGGGCCGCGTTGCGTCGTCCGGAGGAGCTGTCCGCCCGTCTCGGTCCCGCAGCCCGAGGGATCGGCATCGGTGTCGGCGCGTCGGCGGTTCTCCTCGCCTATCCGCTCTGGTTCCTGCTCGACGGGCCTGCTCATCTCGTCGGCCCCATCTGGTCCGCAGGGGCCACCACGCGGTACGGCACGTCGCTCTCGAACTTCGTGTCGACGAGCGGCCTCGGCGGCCTCCGGGGCTCGATGCTCGCCTTCGGTGGCTACCAGGGACCGGTGCTGGTCGGTCTCGGGTACCTCGGCCTCGGTGTGCTGGTGGTGGCGGTCGCCGGAACGATCGTCTGGCGACGTGACCGGCGGATGCTCCTGTTCGCCGGCGTGGGCCTGGTGGCGGCCGTCCTCTCCCTCGGTCCCGGACACGGCTATCCGGTGCCGTGGGACGCGCTCCAACACGTGCCGTGGATCGGCGACGTCGTCGAGGTCCGGTTCACGCTGGTGATCACGTTGTGTACCGCGGTCCTGGTCGCTCTGACCCTCGACCACGCGCGCTCGGCCGTCGATGCCCGGCCGGGGTCCGGGCCGATGGCCCCTGGCCTGGCGTCGTGGCTACTGGCGCTCGTGGTGGTCGTCCCGACCGCCGTGGCGGTCTGGCCGAACCTGCCGCTGACGGCCCGGGCAGTGGTGCTGCCGACCTGGTACTCGAAGAACGGTGGCTCCCTCCCGACCGGCAAGGTGGTCCTCGCCTACCCGATCCCATCCTCGGGACTTCAGTCGTCAGAGGCATGGCAGGCGGTCAATGCGATGCAGTGGGCCCAGGCGAGTGGTGGTGGCCCGCAGGGCCAGCCGGCCCGGGCGGGAGCCGCCCGCCCGGGATTCGAGGTGCTGTCCGCCGCCTCACTCCCACTTGGACCGGCGCCGTCGCCCACGGCGGTCAACATCGCCGCCGTGCGGTCAACCCTCCGGCAGTGGCGGGTGACCACGATCGTCGTCCCTGACGAGCCGACGCTGCCCGTCTACGAGCGGGGGAGAGGCGGTGCCTATGGCGCGGCGTTCTTCACCTCGGTGCTCGGTACCCTTCCCACCTATGTCGACCGGGCCTGGGTGTGGGACGACGTCGATGCTGCAACCGCCGCAGTGCCGGTTTCCACGTCGCAGTTCGGACACTGCCTCGCCGCAGGTCCGGCCGCCGCGGGTGGGCTCGCCGTCCCGGACTGCGTGCTGAGTGTGTCGGCGGGTGGAGGTGCCTAGCTCCGCACTCGACGCCGGGCAGCAGCCGGGGGTCCTCGCTGGGAAGGCTCCGGCGGCACCGGCCGGTCCGCCGTCCCGTCGTGGCCGGGCGCTCGCCCTGGCCGCCGCCGGCTATCTGGTCCTGGCGGTCGTGGTGTGGTGGAACGTCTGGTCCCGGCATCCGACCTCGACCACGACGTGCGGCTGTGGGGACAGCGCGCTGTTCCTCTGGTTCTTCGCGTGGCCGGCCCATGCCATCAGCCATGGACTCGATCCGTTCTTCTCCACCGCCATGTCCCACCCGACGGGAGTGAACCTGCTCGACAACACGTCGGAGCTCGCACTCGGTGTCGTGCTGGCCCCCGTCACCTGGGTCTTCGGCCCGGTGGCGTCGATGAACGTGGCGCTGACCCTGGCCCCGGCGTTGTCCGCGCTGGCCATGTTCCTGCTCCTGCGCCGGTGGGTCCGCTGGGCCCCCGCCGCATTCGCCGGTGGCCTCCTCTACGGGTTCTCACCTCTGGTGCTGGTCAGCCTCTCCGACGCCCATCTGATGCTCGGCTGGGCCGTGGTCCCCCCGCTCGTCGTGGCGTGCGTCGACGAACTCGTCTTCCGTCGGCGGCGTGGGCCGGTGGCGGTCGGACTGGTCCTGGGCCTGCTGCTCGTGGTCCAGTTCTTCGTCGGCACCGAGGTACTGCTGATCATGGGCATCGCCGCCGTGCCTGCGGCACTCCTGCTCGGTGGCTACGGCCTCACCCGCCTCGACGCGGTGCGGACCCATGCCCGCCACGCCCTGGTCGGCCTGGCCACGGCGGCGGCCACCGCCGGGGTGCTCCTGGTGTGGCCGACGTGGTTCGCGCTGGACGGACCGGTCCACGTGTCGGGCCGGGTGTGGCCCTCGCTCTACCTCGGGTTCGAGGGGACGACGGCCAAGGCCTACCTGTGGCCGACGCCCGTGTCGGCCGGGTACACGCTGTTCTCCCACCGGGTGGGCGGCTACCAGGGTCCGACCCTCTCCGGGCAGTACGTCGGCGTCGGCATGGCGCTGGTGGCCGTCGTCGGCCTCCTGGTCTGGCGACGGGACCGGCGCCTGTGGTTCTTCGGGGCGATGACCGCCGTGTCGGTGGTGCTGTCACTCGGCGCCGACCGGTCGGTGTGGCAGCCGTGGCAGGTCCTGGCGGGGCAACCCGTCTTCCAGAACATCATCCCCAGCCGGTTCCTGGTGGTGACCTACCTGTCATTGGCGGCCATGCTCGCTCTGGTGGTCGATCACACCCGCGATGCCGTCCTGGCCCGACGTGGAGCGTCCGCGTCCTGGTCCGGGCCATGGTGGGGAGCAATTGCCGGGTTTGCCGTCGCCGCAGTCGGGTTGGTCCCTATCGCCATCTACCTGGCCCCGACGGTGCCGATGGTCACTCAGCCCGTGCGGTCGCCGACGTGGTTCACCTCCGTCGCACCGCACGTACCCCACGGCACGGTCCTCCTGGTCTTTCCAGTGCCCAACCAGGTGATCGAGAGCGCCATGGCCTGGCAGGCCGTGGCCGGCTTCCCCTACGCCATGGTCGGAGGTGGTGGACCCGGTGGCGTCATCGAACGGACCGGGGCGGAGCGGCCCGGTGCCGCGGCCGTGGCCCGGGCATCGTTCTCCTTCACCGGCCAGCAGGTGCGACCGGGCGACGTCGTCGCCACCCGGCGGGCACTGGAGGAGTGGGGGGTGGACGAGGCGGTGCTGCCCGATCAGCCCCAACTCCCTGCCTACGACCAGGTCACGTCGGTTCCGTACACGGTGGCCTTCATGACCGCCGTCACCGGCCGACCACCGCAACTGCAGGCCCGATCGTGGGTGTGGGACCACGCCGCCTCGAACCTGCCCGGAGGGTCCGGGCCGACGTCATCAGCGCTGGCCGACTGTGAGGCCCTCGATACCGATGGCTCGCCAGGCGCAGTCGGGCGGGAGGCCAGCTGCGTCCTGGCTGCGAGCTGACCGGGACCGACTGGTAGCGTCAGCGCCCGTGACGCACGTCGGATCTCCCGCGGGGACGCACCGACGGCGCCCGGTCCACACGGCGCTGGTGGCGGTCGCCTCCGCGCTCGTGGCCGTCGTCGGACTGGTGGCCCTGGGCGGACAGGCCCTGCGCGGCTCGCGCACGGTCGACGTGCAGCTGGCCCACCGCACCGTGCACGCCACCTCGATCGACAACGCCTTCTACGCCTGCATCGACACCCAGGCCCACAGTCTGGTCCGACCAGGCCAGTCGGTGACCTTCGGCCTCACGAACCTCGCCGACGTGGTGAACATGATCATGGGGTTCGGCTCCTGGGTGACCGTGGCCGACCCGGCGTCGAGTGCCGACATCGTCCTGACGCTCCACGACGGCACGGCGGCCCCGGGCACCTGTCTGGGGACCACCGTGGTCGCCACCAGCCGTGGACCCGGCGGCCGCACCATTGTCCGGGTCGGCACGGGCGCCCAGGTTCCGGGCCAGGGGCCACCTCCGGCGCCACCGCTGTGAGCACCGTCCTCGCCACCGTCGCCGGCATGTGCGTGCTCGGCGCCGCCGGCCTCCTCCCCGTGCTGGCCACGGTCGGTCTGCGCTGGTACTCCGTGCCCCTCGCGCCACTGGCCGGCGCCGTCGCCGCCGGCCTGGCGGCGACGGCCTCGTTGACGTTCGGCGGCTCGTTGCTCGACTGGTTCCTCGGCATCGCGGCGGTGGCGGCAGTCGCCGTGTTCGGGCTCCTGATCGTGCGCCCCGACCTCGGACTGCGCGCCGGTCCGGCCACGCGATCCCGCGTGTCGGTCGACCGGATCGTCGGAGTCGTCGGCTTCCTGGCGGTGGTCGTGGCGTGTGCCTGGAGCCTCCGTGGTCTGCGCACGCCCACGGTCGGGTTCGACGCCCGTTCGCTGTGGGTGATGCGGCCGGGGTGGTTCCTGCACAGCCATTCCCAACTGCTCATCGACATGCGCACCCGGAACCTGGTGCTCACCCAGTCGGCCTATCCGCCCCTGCTCAGCGCCTCGGTGGCGGTGGCCTGGAAGATCACCGGGATCCACACCGCCCGACTCGGCGTGACGATGGTGGCGATGCTCGACGCCTGCGCCCTGGCGGCCGCCGCCCTGGCCGTCGTCCAAGTCGGCCGGACGGCCGCGGTACGAGTGACCCGTTCGTGGCTCCCGCTCGCCGGCGGCGTCATCGTCGCGGTCCTCCTCGTCGTGATCGCCGCGGGGATCACCGAGCCGTTCCTCACCAACGGGTACGCCGACCCGCTGTGGTCGCTCGCCGCCGTCGGTGCCGTGGCCTTCGGGCTCCAGTTGCGGTCTGACCCGTCGACCCGTGCCGCTGCGGTCATCCTGGTCCTGGTGGCGGGCATGACGAAGAACGAGGGATTCGTGACGGCGGTCGCCCTGGTGGTGCTGGTCGCGGCCCGGTCCATCGGATGGACGGGCATCCGGGGTGCCCGGGGTCGCGTGGTGGCACCTCTGGTCGTGGCCGTGTGCGAGTTGGCCGCCCTCGCGTGGTGGCCGGTCCTGATGAAGGCCATCCACGCCCGGGGTGCCTCCTCGACGTTCTCGACCTCCCAGGACCTGGCCCACCGCACGGATGCCGTCGTCCACGGCTTCAGTCCCTACCTCCACGTGCTGGTGCTCGCCCTCCCGCTGGCGGTCGTCGGGGGCGTGGTCCTGCGCGGCGTACGCCGTCGGGTGGAGGTGGGTAACGACGTGTGGGCGTGGCTGGCCCTGGGCACCGGATTGGTGGCGGTGGCCAGCGCGCTGGTGACCGGATCGGGAGCGATCGGGCCGTGGTTGCTCTCCACCGCGCACCGGATCACCGAGTACCCGGCCCTCGAGGGCTGGTGGATCGTAGGGGTCTGGGTGGTGGTGGCGGTGGCCGGCCTGGCCGGACAAGCGACACCGGACGGGACCGATGTCGTCGCGCACGCGACGCCGGAGGGAACCATGGTGCACGAGGGGGAACTCGTGGGGGTGCACGCATGACGGTGGTCGAGCCGCAGGAGGACGAGCCGGTCGGGGCCGCGGCGCGGTTCGGAACAGCCGGGCAAGAGGCGCAAGCGCGGCCCGAGGGCTGCCAGGGCTGGCGGTCTCTGCTCGTCGGGGCCGCCGCCTACCTGGCCCTGTCGGTAGGGGTCTGGTGGAACATCTGGTCGACGCATCCGACGTCGACCACGACATGTGGCTGCGGCGACTCGTCATTGTTCACGTGGTTCCTCGAGTGGCCGGCCTTCGCCATCTCCCATGGCCTGAATCCCCTGTACTCCACTTACCTGTTCCATCCGACAGGGGTGAATCTCCTGTCCAATACGGCCGAGGTCGGTCTGGGTGTGGTGTTAGCCCCAGTGACCTGGCTCTTCGGTCCCATCGCCACGCTCAACGTGGCGCTGACCCTGAGCCCGTACTTGTCGGCCCTTGCCGTCTACGTGTTACTGCGACGGTGGGTTTCCTGGTCCCCCGCCGCGTTCGTGGGCGGACTCCTCTACGGGTTCTCGCCTTTCGTGCTCATGAGCCTGAGCGACGCGCACCTGATGTTGGGCATGGCCCCGGTGCCTCCGTTGATCGTCCTGTGCCTCGACGAGATGTTCGTGCGGCAGCGGTGGCGCCCTCTCGTCGTGGGGATCGCCGTCGGCGTACTCGTGACCGTCCAGTTGCTCATCGGCACCGAGGTGTTGGTCATCATCGTGATGTCCGCCGCCGTGGGTGTAGGTCTGGTCGTCGTGGCCGCGGTGGCGTCCCGACGGACGTTCCGGTCGCGCGCGTCGTACATCGTGAGGTCAGCCGCCGCCGCAGCGGTGGCCTCGGTGGTGATGCTCGCCTACCCGGTGTGGTTCGCACTCGCCGGCCCAGCGCACCTGTCCGGGCCCATCTGGGGCGCCGGCGTCTCGCTGAATCTCGGCGGGGCCAACCTCCGCACCTACGTCACCCCGACGGCGCCCTATCCACAGACCACCACACTCGCCCACCTGGTGGGTGGCTACCAGGGTCTGACGCTGTCCCAGCAGTACCTCGGCTGGGGGCTCGTGATGGTGCTGGTCGTCGGGCTCGTCGCCTGGCGCCGGGATCTGCGGCTCTGGCTGTTCGGCGCCCTCGGCGTGGTGGCCGCACTGCTGTCCGAGGGCCTCATGGTGCACCAGTGGACTCCTTGGCGGCTGGTGACCTGGCTCCCCCAGATCGGGAGCATCATCCCGGGCCGCTTCGCGGTGATGGTCTACCTGTGCGCCGCGATCATGCTCGGCATCGTGGTGGACCACGTCTACGCGGTGGTCCGTGATTCGGGCGGAAGCAGTGACGCGTCGACCCCCCTCCGACCACCGGGGGCACAGGTCCGCAAACTCACCGCCGCATTCGTCGCCCTGGTGGTCGCTGGGATCGCCCTGGTGCCCATTGCCTCCTATCTCTCGAGTCAGATCCCACTGACCGCTGTCCCCGTCGTGCTCCCGACATGGTTCCGTACCGTGGCTCCGAATCTCCGGGGCCATCAGGTGCTACTCGCCTTCCCGCCACCGTTCGCCTATCGACAGAGTTCGATGACCTGGCAGGCGGTCAATCGGATGTCCTACGCCATGGCCGGCGGAGCCGGCCCCGGGGCCATCGCCTCCCGTCAAGGAAAGGAGGAGGCGGGAGAGGAGTATCTGGCCGATCTCGATTTCCTCGGCGCGGGCCGGCCGGTCACACCGCCGGACGTCGCTGTGGTGCGGACGGCACTCGACGGGTGGGAAGTCACCAAGATCGTGCTGCCCAACCCGGCTGGGCTGGCGACGTACGAGAGCGTGACTCCCCTCCGTTCAATCGTGGCGGTCATGACGGCGGCCACCGGCGAGCTGCCCGTGTACCAGGCGGATGCCTGGGTGTGGTCGGGCGTCGACCGGGCCGGACCTCCCGTGACGTTGACCAAAGGGGAACTGGCTGCCTGCACCAGGGGATCCCCGGAGGGATCGGTGGTATCGATACAGGTGACTGCTGGGTGCATCCTGGCGTCGGGCCCAGGCACCTGACCCGGGGGGTAGGAGCGGGGCCGGTAGGTTGTGTCGTTCGACAGAACTGGCTGTCGAGGGGGGAGCTGCACGCCGTGTGGGGGGAGCCGCGTCGGAATCGACATCGCTCGGACGCTGACGGAACCCGCCCGTGATCGATCTGCCTGACACCACCACGCACGTCCACACCCGCACGTCCGCCACCGGCAAGAGCAGGGTGGTGGCTCTCGACGGTCTGCGTGCGCTCGGGCTCCTGCTGATCATGGGGTTCCACTTCGGCGTCCACGGCATGCCCGGGGGCTTCGTCGGCGTCGATGTGTTCTACGTCCTGTCCGGCTACCTCATCACCGGTCTCCTGCTGGGGGAGTGGGCGAGGGCCGCCCGCATCAAACTCGGCGCCTTCTGGCTGCGCCGGGCCCGACGGCTGCTGCCGGCCCTGTTGGTGGTGCTGGTGGTGGTCACCCTGGTGGTGCGCTTCACCTATCCGGCGGGCATCTACCCCAACCTGCGCATGGCCGACCTGTCGGCGTTGTTCTACTTCTCCAACTGGTGGCAGATCGCAGCTTCGGGCAACTACTTCGTGGCGACCGGGGCCGTGTCCCCGCTCACCCACACCTGGTCCCTCGCCGTGGAGGAGCAGTTCTACCTGGTGTGGCCCCTGGTGGTGGTGGCCGTGCTCCACCTGGGCAAGAAGTTCGACCGGGGCATCGAGCTCCTGCTCGGGGTGTCGCTCCTGGGCGTCATCGCCTCGGCCACCGAGATGGCCGTGCTCTACCACCCCGGGGCCAACATCACCCGGCTCTACTTCGGCACCGACACCCACGCCCAGTCGATCCTGGTGGGAGCGGTGCTGGCCTGCGTGCTCACCCTGGTCCAGCGTCGTCGGGGCCTCCCTGGCATGGCCCCCACGGTCGCCTCCACCCGGGCCAAGGTCGTCCTCACCGTCGTGGGGCTTCTCGGCTTCGCCGGCACCCTGGCACTCACCTACTCACTGACCGGCACCTCGGCCGTCGCCTACCGGGGTGGGTTCCTCCTGTCGGCCCTGTCGGCCGCCGCCATCGTCCTGGGCGCCGTCTGCGTGGCCGGAGGGCCCATCGCCCGGGTGCTGTCGCTCCGTCCCCTGGTGTGGATGGGCACCGTCTCCTACGGCGCCTACCTGTGGCACTTCCCGGTGTTCATCGAGCTCGACGCCGGACGGACCGGCACCACCGGGCTGTCCCTCCTGGCGATCCGCTTCGGGACCACCTTCGTGCTGGCCGCACTCAGCTACTACCTGATCGAGCGACCGGTCATGGAGGGCACGTTCTGGCGGTCGCTGAGGGCCCTCGGACCCGCAGTCGCTCTCATGTCCGTGACGGTGGTCGTGGTCGTGGCCGCAACGGTGGCACCGGCCACGGCCGCGGCCGATCTGCGGACGAGACAGGCTATTTCCGAGGCCCAGCGCGAGGCGCTGGCGTCTTCCGGCGCGTTCACCACGAATCCCGTCCGCTTCCTCCTCGTCGGTGACTCATTGTCGGTCACGCTCGGCGTCGGCCTCCTCGTCGATTCGAAAGCGCAGTACGGCGTCCAGGTCATCGGCAAGGGAGTGCTGGGGTGTGACTTCGACGACCTCCACGGAATTGTGTCCGGCCAACCCGACAACGCCGTATCGGTGTGCACGCATTGGCAGACTCTTTGGGCCAAGGAAGTGGCCCACGATCGCCCGGAAGTCGTCGGGATCCTGATGGGTCGGTGGGACATCACGGACCACATCGTGAACGGCAAGATCGTGTCAATCGGCCAGCCTGCGTGGGACCGCCACCTCGAGGGCGAGCTGGACACCGCGGTGCACATCGCTTCGGCGCGGGGTGCAAAGGTGGTTCTGTTCACGATGCCCTACGTGGATCCGCCGTACGAGGCGGCCAACGGCTCCACGTATCCAGAAAACGAGCCAGTGCGGACCGATGAGTGGAATCAGATCGTGTACGAGGTGGCGGCTCGCAACCAGGGCGTCGTCACCGTCCTCGATCTCAACAAGATGCTGGACCCGAATGGACACTTCCAGGCGGTCGTGGACGGGCAGACCGTGCGATGGCCGGACGGAATCCATATCTCCAAAGTTGGGGGCGAATGGCTCCAACCACAGATCCTTCCAACCGTCGCTCAGTTGGGTCTCGAAGTGCGCGCTAGCGGGAAGTGAGGCTCGGCCTAGCCTGTCGAAGTCGAACCGATAGAGGTGACTGCCGCTCAAGGGCACTCCGAGGCAACGCACACCCGCACGTCCGCCACCGGCAAGAGCCGGGTGCTGGCCCTCGACGGTCTGCGGGCCTTCGCCCTGCTCATCATCATGGGCTACCACTTCGGCGTGGGTTGGCTCCAGGGTGGCTTCTTCAGCCTGGACATCTTCTACGTCCTGTCCGGCTACCTCATCACCGGTCTCCTGCTGGGGGAGTGGGCGAGGGCCGCCCGCATCAAACTCGGCGCCTTCTGGCTGCGCCGGGCCCGACGGCTGCTGCCGGCCCTGTTGGTGGTGCTGGTGGTGGTCACCCTGGTGGTGCGCTTCACCTATCCGGCGGGCATCTACCCCAACCTGCGCATGGCCGACCTGTCGGCGTTGTTCTACTTCTCCAACTGGTGGCAGATCGCAGCTTCGGGCAACTACTTCGTGGCGACCGGGGCCGTGTCCCCGCTCACCCACACCTGGTCCCTCGCCGTGGAGGAGCAGTTCTACCTGGTGTGGCCCCTGGTGGTGGTGGCCGTGCTCCACCTGGGCAAGAAGTTCGACCGGGGCATCGAGCTCCTGCTCGGGGTGTCGCTCCTGGGCGTCATCGCCTCGGCCACCGAGATGGCCGTGCTCTACCACCCCGGGGCCAACATCACCCGGCTCTACTTCGGCACCGACACCCACGCCCAGTCGATCCTGGTGGGAGCGGTGCTGGCCTGCGTGCTCACCCTGGTCCAGCGTCGTCGGGGCCTCCCTGGCATGGCCCCCACGGTCGCCTCCACCCGGGCCAAGGTCGTCCTCACCGTCGTGGGGCTTCTCGGCTTCGCCGGCACCCTGGCACTCACCTACTCACTGACCGGCACCTCGGCCGTCGCCTACCGGGGTGGGTTCCTCCTGTCGGCCCTGTCGGCCGCCGCCATCGTCCTGGGCGCCGTCTGCGTGGCCGGAGGGCCCATCGCCCGGGTGCTGTCGCTCCGTCCCCTGGTGTGGATGGGCACCGTCTCCTACGGCGCCTACCTGTGGCACTTCCCGGTGTTCATCGAGCTCGACGCCGGACGGACCGGCACCACCGGGCTGTCCCTCCTGGCGATCCGCTTCGGGACCACCTTCGTGCTGGCCGCACTCAGCTACTACCTGATCGAGCGACCGGTCATGGAGGGGACGTTCTGGCAGTCACTGCGGGCTTCCATCCCCGCCGTGGGCGCGGTCGTCGCCACGACGGGCGTCATCGTCCTCGGGACCGTCGTCCCGGACGCGGTGGCCGTACCGGCGCCGTCGGCCCACCACTCGGCCTCCGTACTCTCGTCGGTGGTGCACAACCGACTTGAGTCGGTGGGGGCCTTTTCCGGTCACCCGGTGAAATTCCTGATGCTCGGTGACTCGCTGGCCATTACCGCCTCGGTCGGCCTGGGCACCGGCTCGGTGCCGTCCTACGGGGTCCAGGTCATCGACGAGGGTGTCTTCGGCTGCGACTACGACACGTCGCCGGCCTACGACGAGGGCACGCTGACCATCCCGTACAACGCCTGCCTGCAGTGGCGGTCCCTCTACGCCGACGACATCGCCACGACCCACCCCGACGTGGTGGGACTGCTGACCGGGCGGTGGACGATCTCCGACCGGGTCGTCGACGGCACCACGGTGCACGTGGGTGAACCGGCGTGGGACCAGCACGTGGTGGCGGAGTACTCCGACATCGTCGGCTTCCTGGCGTCCCAGGGCGTGAAGGTCGTGCTCTTCAACCTCCCGTACTTCGACCCGCCGGAGGAGGCCCCCGACGGCTCCGTCTACCCGGAGGACCAGCCGGACAGGGTGACGGCCTTCAACCGCGACCTGGCCCGGGTCGCAGCCGACGAGCGGGGCAAGGTCACACTCGTCGACCTCAACGCCATCATCTGCCCGCACGCACGGTTCCAGACCGTGGTCGACGGGGTGGTCGCCCGGTGGCCCGACGGCATCCACATCACCCCTGCCGGTGGCCAGTGGTTGCAGCCGCAGGTGCTCCCGACGGTGGACCTGCTCGGCCTCACCGCGCGCAGCGGGTTGACGCGGTGACGGTCGCCGGCGCAACCCCTCCCATCCGTGGCGCGGGTGCCCACTCGGCGGGGCGGCCCGCACACACCCGCACGTCCGCCACCGGCAAGCGCCGGGTGCTGGCCCTCGACGGTCTGCGGGCCTTCGCCCTGCTCATCATCATGGGCTACCACTTCGGCGTGGGTTGGCTCCAGGGTGGCTTCTTCAGCCTGGAC
>Ga0302276_10001147_pt1 | contig 23903 bp, 25 predicted proteins | sample III_Bog_N2_3_FD_198768 | JGI IMG/M metagenome (GOLD analysis project Ga0302276, IMG submission 198768) | Peat permafrost microbial communities from Stordalen Mire near Abisko, Sweden - III_Bog_N2_3 | ecosystem: Environmental > Terrestrial > Soil > Wetlands > Peat | place: Sweden: Abisko...
TCTCCGTTTTTCTGGGAATGGTCTGACCTGGAGCGACGCAGGAGCGGAAGGTCGGAACGTTCCCAGAAAAACGACTCTGGCGACAGTCTGGGACACGGATCAATACTTAGACGGGCTCCTAGCGGGGGGAACTGCCTGCCCACCGCGTCGCCACGCCCCACAGCCTCACCGCAGGTCCCCGTCCGGGCGCGCCCAGGCCCGGGCCATGCGGCGCAGGGCCGGGTGGGTGAGGCGGTTGGAGGCCGCCAGCCGCTCCTCCGGCGGCAGGGCGATGATCCAGGGGGCCGCCAGGCCCAGCACCAGCCCGGATTCGGGGTTGGCCAGGCTCCGGTCCAGGGCCTCGAGCACCCGGAACGCCACCGGGATGAGCTCGCGCCAGCGGGAGGCCTGCAGGGCCTCCGCCTGGGCGGGGGTGAGCGGGGGCTGCACCAGCGCCTCCAGCGCCGTGCTGGCCAGGCGCGGGTTCTGCAGGAACGCGGCCAGGACCCGGGCGTCCCGGACCTTCCAGATCGCCGGCCACAGGGGGGCCGGGGCCAGGGCCGCCAGGCTGCGCCGCTCGCCCATGGTCATGACTGGCCATTGGGTCCGCAGGCGCTCCAGGGCATGGCTGCGGGCCTGGGGGTGGGCCGCGGCGTCGCCGCTGATGGCCACCAGGGCTCGCCAGGGCAGGGCGGGCAGCAGCCGGTTGCGCAGGTGGGCCGGCGCCCGCGGGTGCTGGGCGATCCAGCGCAGCAGCATGGGCCGCTTGCGCACCTCCGGCAGCTCCGCCGCGGCTTCCAGCCAGCCGTGCGGCGGCGCCGGCCGGCGCAGCTGGCGCAGGAACTGGGGCCAGGAAAGCTGGGGGGGAAGCAGCCAGATCACCCCGCCATTGTCGCCGATCTGCCGTCGGCGGGGCCGGGTTCCTGGACCCGCCCCTGACAAACCGGGCCGCATTGGGGCAGACTGGGGGCATGGCAGCCATGTTTTCCATCGTGGGCAGGGGCCGGGCCGGGCGGGCCCTGGCGGCGGCGTGGGGCGACCGGGTGGACCTGCTGCCCGGCCAGGCCGCACCGGCCGGCCTGGTCCTGCTGGCGGTGCCGGACCAGGCCCTGGAGGCCTGCGCCCAGCGCTTCCCCGGCCGCTGCGTGCATCTGTCCGGCAGCAGCCAGCTGGAGGGCGTGCCCTGCGCCCACCCGCTGACCAGTTTCGACGGTCGGCCGGTGGATTGGACCGGCACCCCCCTGGCCATCACCGGGCCGGTGCCGGGGATCCTGCAGGACGCCTTCCGGCAGCTGGGGTTCCTGCCCTTTGAACTGCCGGCGGAGCTCAAGCCGCTCTACCACGCATGCGCCGTGCTGGCCTCCGGCCACGCGGCTACCCTGTGGCTGGGGGCCGCGGCCATGCTGGCCCAGGCCGGGGTGGATCTGCCGGGGCGCGGTCTCGGCCCGCTGGTGGCGGCCACGGCGCGCAACCTGGAACGGCACGGCGCCGCCGGCCGCACCGGCCCGTTCGTGCGGGGGGATGCCGCCACCATCGCCCGGGACGCCGCGGCGCTGCCGCCGGCCTGGCGCGAGATCTTCCTGGGTCTGGGCCGGCTGTAGCCGGAATCCGGCCGCCTTGTCCGCCCCCTGTCTACGCCCGTCCGTACGTCCGTCCAGGAGCCCTGCCATGAACCCCGTGTCCAGCCCTTTCGAACCCGTCCATGCGGTGGTCCGCCCCCTGGACCTGGCCATGCATGAACTGCAGGTGACCCTGACCCTGCCCGCCGAAGCCGTGGCCCGGGGCGCCGTGCTGGCCCTCCCTGCCTGGACCCCCGGGTCCTACCTGATCCGGGACTACGCTCGTTTCCTGGATCGCTTGGCAGTCATGACCCCGGATGGCCGTCCCCTGGCCCTGGATAAGCTGGACAAGCAGCGCTGGCGGCTGCCGCCCGCGCCCCATGGGGCCACCATCAGCTACCGGCTGTTCGCCAACGAGCTCACCGTGCGCACCAACCACCTGGACGCCAGCCATGCCCACCTGGTGGGGGCGGCCAGCTTCCTGTACCTGGAGGACCAGCTGGCCCGGCCGGTGCGGGTGGCCTTCCAGGGCTGGCCCGAGGCCTGGCGGGTGGCCACGGCCCTGCCCGAGACCATCGGGCCCGGGGGGGATGTGGCCTACCTGGCCGCCGACTACGACACCCTGGTGGATACCCCGTTCGAACTGGGCACCTTCCATCTGCACTCCTTCGATGAGGCCGGCTGCGCGTTCCGGCTGGCCATCAGCGGCGCCCACGCCGGCGACGAGACCCGCCTGGTGGACGGCACCCGGGCCCTGGTCCGGGTCTGCGCCGGCATCTTCGGCGGGCTGCCCTGCGAGCGCTACCTGTTCCTGCTGGCCTTCCAGCCCGGACTGCGGGGCGGGCTGGAGCACCGGGACAGCACCTCGCTGCTGGCGGATCCCCGGCAGGTGGAAAAGGCCGAAGGCTACTTCGATGTGTTCACCCTGATCGCCCACGAGTTCTTCCACGTGTGGAACGTCAAGCGCCTGCGCGCCGGGGGGCTGGGCCCCTTCGACTACCAGCGGGAGGTCCACACCCCGCTGCTCTGGTTCCACGAGGGCTGCACCAGCTTCATGCAGTACCTGCTGGTGCTGCGGGCCGGCCTGGCGCCCTGGGCCTGGGTGGCCCGGCGCCTGGCCAGCTCCTGGACCGACAACACCAACCGTGCCGGACGGCTGGAGCAAAGCCTGGAGGAGGCCAGCTTCGACGCCTGGATCCGGCACTACAAGCCCACCGAGTTCTCCGCCAACAGCACCGTGAGCTACTATGACAAGGGCGCGCTGGTGGCCTGGATCATGGACGCCCAGCTGCGCCTGGGGTCCGGGGGCGAGGCCGGGCTGGACACCCTGTTTGCCGCGCTGTGGCGGCGCATCGGCGACGGCCCGGTGGCGGACGGCGATCTGCGCGCGGTCTACGCGGAGCTGGGCGGCGCGGACCCGGACGGCTTCTGGGGCCGGTTCATCCAGGGCCGGGCGCCCCTGGACCCGGCGCCCATCGAGGCCGCCTACGGCCTGCGCTTCACGGCCCGGGCCCCCTGGGAACTGCTGCCGGCCGGAGAGGCCCACGACCCGGACGCCCTGCGCCGGGCGCGGGCCTACGCCGGGCTGGTGTTCACCGATGACACTGCCCTGGTCGCCCACGCGCTGCCGGACTCGCCGGCGGCCCGGGCCGGACTGGGCTACGGCGTGGAGATCCTGGCGGTGGACGGCTGGCGGACCCGTTCCGCCGGGGAGGTCCAGCGCCACCTGGGCGACCGCGCGCCGGGCGAGGCGGTGGAGATCCTGGCCAGCGAACTCGGCCGGGTCCGCGCCTGCCGCCTGATCCTGGCGGAAAGCCCGCACCGCACCACCCAGATCGGTGCGGAGCCGGGCGCCTCCCTGGCCCAGCGCGAAGCATTCAGCGCCTGGACCGGCCAGCCGTTCCCGGCGCTGCGGGGGCACCAGTGAACCCGCTGGACTGGGACCTGGGCAACATCCCCCCGGGCATCGCCTGGGGTGGGGTGGACGAGGCCGGCCGCGGGGCCTGGGCCGGCCCGGTGGTGGCCGCCTGCGCCGTGCTGGATCCGGACTGCGTGGCCCGCTGGGGGCACGTGCTGCGCACCGCCCGGGACAGCAAGCTGCTGGCGCCGGCCAAACGGGAGGCCCTGAGCGCCGAACTGAAGATGATCCTGCCGGCCTGGTCCGTGGCCGAAGTGGACAATCTGGGCATCGACCGGGAGAACATCCTGGAGGCCTCCCTGTACGCCATGCGCCAGGCCGTGACCGGCCTGGCGGTGCGGCCGCGGATCCTGCTGGTGGACGGCAACCGGGCCCCGCGCACCGGCCTGCCGGAGCGGCTGGTGGTGGACGGCGACGCCCTGAGTTGCGCCGTGGCCTGCGCCTCGGTGCTGGCCAAGACCCACCGGGACGCGCTCATGCGCGACCTGGACGCACGGCTCCCGGGCTACGCCTTCGGCCAGCACAAGGGCTACGGCACCCCCGTCCACCGCGCAGCCCTGCATTCACTGGGGGTCTCCTCCATGCACCGCCTGAGCTACGCCCCGGTGGCGGCCCTGGTGCGGCCCGAGCCGGAGCTGCAGGCGGCCCTGATGGCGGGCCTGGAGGCCTGCGCCTCGGTGGCGGAGCTGCAGGCCTGGGTGGAGCAGGCCCTGCGCCCCGGCTACGGCCGCCTGCGGCTGGACTGGGTGGAAACCCTGCGCGACCGCTACGCGGAGCGGCTGGCCTTCCTGGCCGGGGGCGGGGTCGGCGCATGACCCTCCAGGCGGTGGCCATCGCGCTCATCCCGGACCGGGACCGCTGGTTCGCCCAGCGGCGCGATCCACGCGCCCTGCGGGCCGCCGGACTGTGGGAGTTCCCCGGCGGCAAGCTGGAACCCGGTGAGACGCCCCGGGCCGCCCTGCTGCAGGAGCTGGCGGAAGAGGTGGCCTGGCGTCCGGACCGGCTGGAGGCGCTGCCGGCGCTGCGCCACGCCTACCCGGACCTGGTCGTGGAACTGCATCCGTTCCGCTGTCCTGGCGATCCGGACTGCCCCGGACCGAGCCCGGTACCGGTCACCGGGCTGGCCTGGGGCTGGTTCACGCTGCCGGAGCTGCTCCGGCTGCCCATGCCCGCCGCCAGCCGGGTCCTGCTCGATAAAATTCGTCTGGCCGGGACATAACGCGGGTATATCATAGAGTGAACGGCATGAGCATTGGTTCTGAAGGGTGTTGGCAGGATGAGATGCAGCGGCGGGCCTGAATCATGGATGAAGCTGGTCCTCCTGGGATTGCTCCTGCTGGTGGCGCCCATCCTGGGCGCCCAGGCGCCCCCCAGCCAGGAGGTGGTGCTGTCCACCTCGGCCGGTTCGAAGTTCGGCGTGGCCGTGCCGTTCCCGCAGGTCCAGGGCGTGGCCCCGGCCACCGTCACCAAAGAGTTCCACGAGGTCCTCAACCGCGACCTGGAAGAGGCCGGCCCCTTCAGCGTACTGCGCAACCAGCTGCCCACGGCCACCGACCCGGCCAGCTATCCGGCCTGGGTGACCGCCGGCACCGAATGGCTGATCCTCACCGGCATCACCCGCAAGGATGGCGGTGATGTGGACGTGACGGTCCAGGTGGTGGACGTCATGGCCGCCCAGACCAAGAACGCCAAGACCGCCGTGTTCAGCAAGCGCTACACCGGCAAGGAAGGGGTGCTGCGCCACATCGCCCACCGGATCTCCGACGACCTCATGGCCCAGCTCACCGGGGAGTCCGGGGTGGCCGGCACCCGGGTGGTGTTCGTCCGGGAGGTGGGCCGGGGCATCAAGGAGGTCTACCAGGTGGACCGGGACGGCGCCAACGCCAAGGCTCTCACCGCCTACCGCAGCCTCACCATCTCGCCCGCCGTGGCCGCGGACGGCCGGATCGCCTATGTGACCTACAAGGGCGGCGCGCCCGAGATCTGGGGCCAGCGCATCCCCGGCGGCCCGCATGTGCGGCTCTATCCCACCGCCGGCCGGCCCGAAGGCCACTGCTTCTGCCCCGTATGGTCGCCGGACGGCAGGCGCCTGGCCCTGGTGCAGGGGGACCGCCGCGGCAACACCGACATCGTGGTGCTGGACGTGGCCACCGGCCGGGTGCGCCGGCTCACCGACAGCAACTGCATCAACACCGACCCCACCTGGAACCCGGCCGGCACCCAGCTGGCGTTCACCTCCGACCGGGAGGGCGGGCCGCAAGTGTTCCTCATGGGCGATGACGGCTCCAATGTCCGCCGGCTCACCCAGGAGGGCACCTACAACGCCAGTCCGTGCTGGAGCCCCTCCGGCGCCATGATCGCCTATGTCTCCCGGTTCGAGGGCAAGTTTGATCTTTTCGTCTATAAATTGGGCGAAGGCAAGGCCTACCAGATCACTACCGGTGTGGCCAGTTCGGAATCCCCCTCCTGGTCCCCGGATGAGCGCCGGATTGTGTTCTCCAGCGGCAGCCGGGGCGGCATGCAACTCTATACGACGGATCTTTCGGGCAATACCCTGCGTCGGCTGGTGGACCTGAGCGGCTGTCAGAGTCCCAAGTGGACGCGGTCCTGGTGAGAAAAAAAAGACGCCCGGGAACTCCTGGGCCTTGTTAACCTTAGTCACTATGGAGGAGCCTAGCATGAACCTCGTTCGAAACCTTGTTCCCCTTTCTGTCATCCTGGCCTTGGGCCTGGGTGTCGCCTGCAAGAAGCCGGCTCCGGCTCCGGCCCCGGTCGAGCCCGCCGCCGTGACCGCTCCCGAAGAGCCGGCCCCGGCCACGCAGACGCAGACCAATGATGACGACGCCGCCCGCAAGGCCGCCGAGGAGGCCGAAGCCGCCCGCAAGGCTGCCGCCGAAGCCGAGCGTCTGGCCGCCTTCAAGGCCGCCGCCGAAGCCGCCCTCAAGGACATCAACTTCGAGTTCGACAAATCCGATATCCGCGAGGTGGACAAGACCAAGCTGCAGGCCATAGCCGACTTCCTCAAGGCCTACCCGGACGCCAAGCTCCAGATCGCCGGCAACTGCGACGAGCGCGGCACCGTGGAATACAACCTGGCCCTGGGCGAGCGGCGTGCCCACGCCGCCCTGAGCTATCTGACCGGCCTGGGCGTGGAAGAGGGACGCCTGGCCACGATCAGCTACGGCAAGGAAAAGCCCAAGGTGGACGGTCATGACGACGCCAGCTGGCTGATCAACCGCAACGACCAGTTCACCCTTCAGTAGCAGTCAGTCTTTGGCAAGGTTCGGGAGCGGGGGGACGCAGGGTTCCTCCGCTCCCGTTTGGAATGGCAGGAGAGTACATGCGTATGCGTCCATGGATCGCCGGGTTGGCCGTGTGTGGCCTTTCCATCTGCGTCGGTTGCGTCTCCGAGGACGACCTGAAGCAGGTGGAGAACGAGGTCGGTGACCTGAAGCTCGAAGTGTTCAAGCTGCGCAGCCAGGTGGAGACGGCGAACCAGAAGGCCGAAGCCGAGCGCAGCGCCAGCGCCGAAGGGCGCGGCCAGGACCGGCGCTTCCAGGCCGATCTGCAGGAAACCCTGCGCCAGCTCCAGGACACCACCCGGATCATGAGCAACCGGCTGGGGGACGGCGCCGTGCGCGCCAAGGCCGGGGCTCCCAGGCCGGCGGCGGTGGCGACCGTGGCCCCGGCCGCGGATCCCAACGGCGCGGGCCAAGAGGACAAGGCCTTTTCGGCCGCCGTGCTGGACTACAACCGGGGCAACTACGCCCTGGCCGCCGAGGGCCTGAACCTGTTCATCAAGAACAATGCCCAGTCCTCCCAGCTTTCCGACGCCCTGTTCTACCTGGGGCTCTGCTACTACAACCAGAAGCAGTACGACAAGGCCAAGCCGGCCTTCGAGCAGATCCTGCGGGAGCACGCCAACTCATCCCAGTTCCTGCCCGCCAAGCTCAAGCGCGGCCAGTGCCTGCAGCGCATGGGGCTGAAGCCCGCCGCCATCAAGGCCTTCAAGGAGATCACCGACGGCTTCCCCGGCTCGCCCGAGGCCCGCACCGCCCAGCAGGAACTGGCGGATCTGGGCTTCTGAACTGGCCGGTCACCAGTTGCTCGGCCGCCGGTAGGTGGCCGAGCCGAAGCCCAGCACCGGATAGGCCACCCAGGGCAGCAGCAGCTGCAGCGCGGTCATGCCGGCGCCGTAGCCGAAGGCCCTGGACAGATCGTGCAGGCGCAGCACCAGCAGCACCAGGTTGACCCCGGGCAGCAGCAGCAGCAGCGTCCACCACCCGGGCTTGCCGGTGGCCCGGCACAGCACGTACAGGTTGTAGAACGGCACACAGCAGGCCCAGCCGGGATGCCCGGTCTTTTCCAGGGTCAGCCACTGGCCCGGCAGCACCAGGACGATGAAGGACAGGATGAGCATGCCTTCCAGGGGATGGTGCATCGGGACTCCAGGCGGTGCTGGATCAGGATAAATTAATTATTAGTCCCGTCAAGTGGGCCCGCGCCAGGCCGGCGCAGCGGGCGGAACCGACCACTCACCCACCCACTCACCCACTCACCCACCCATCCGCTCATCGGCCGGTCAATACGGCCCGGGCCGCGGCCCAGGCTTCCGCGCTCCACGGCAACAGCATGGCCGGCTGGTCCAGCAGGGTCCGCATCCGCTGGTCCCGGCGGCCCATGGCCAGGGTGGCCAGTTCGGCGGGGCTGATCCAGGTCAGGCCCGCCGGCGCCGCCGGCGCCGCCTCCAGGTGCAGAGCCAGGGGATGCACGGTCTGGCGCAGGTGGGTATACACCTGCACCCAGCCCGGCCAGGCGCGGGCGCTGCCGGCGGGGGCCGGCGGCCCGGGCCAGGCCCAGCCGGGCTCGGCGGCGCCGGCCGCGGCCCCGCTGGCCGGGATGAGGGGCCAGCTCCACAGCCCGGCCAGCAGGCCCTGGCGGGCCGGGGGGCACAGCAGCCACCCGGCAGGGGCGGAGATGGCCAGCAAATACAGCTCCGTGTCCCGGGGCCGGGCCCGGACCTGGACCGGCGGGATGCTGCCGGTGCGGTCCTGCAGGTGGGCCTGGCAGGTCCCGCGCAGGGGGCAGCCCGGGCATTGCGGCACCGGGGCGCAGCGGGTGGCCCCCAGCTCCATGATGGCCTGGGTGAGACGCGAGGGGCCATGGGCGCTCAGGGCTGGCGGCAGCCAGGCGCGCAGGGCCGGGGCGGCCCGGCGGGGGTCGCCGTCCAGGGCCAGGAGCCGCGCCAGCACCCGGAAGGCATTGCCGTCCAGGGCCGGGGTGGGCCACTGGAAGGCCTGGGCGGCCAGGGCCGCGGCGGTGTAGGGGCCCAGTCCGGGCAGCGCCAGCAGGCCGTCCAGGTCGGTCGGCCAGCCCCTGGCGGCCAGGATCCCGGCGGCCAGGTGCAGGTTCCGGGCCCGCCGGTAGTAGCCCAGGCCCGCCCAGTGGCCGTGGACCTCCTCCTCGCTGGCGCCGGCCAGGGCCGCCAGGGTGGGGAAGCGCGCCATCCAGCGCTGGAAGTACGGGATCACCGTGGCCACCTGGGTCTGCTGCAGCATGAACTCCGAGACCAGCACGGCGTAGGGATCCGGGTGCGGCCGGTCCAGGTCCAGGCTGCGCCAGGGCAGGGCGCGCCGCTCGGCCTCGAACCAGGGGGCCAAGGGAGCCAGGAGTTGGACCGGATCAGGGAACGGCATGGCGGGATCCTGGGCGTAGGGAGGGCACCGGGGGGCCTCAGGACCGTCTTGAGCCGGCCCAAGGGCCCCTCCGGATACAAAAAAGCGCTCCGAAGAGCGCTGTTTTCTGCTGGTGCCCGCGAGCGGACTCGAACCGCTACGGCTTGTGGCCACCACCCCCTCAAGATGGCGTGTCTACCAATTTCACCACGCGGGCGAGCACTTATTCATGATGCCACAGCTTCGAGCACCCGTCAATCCTCACTTTTTGGCCGGAGCCGGTGCCGGAGCGGCCGGGGCGTGGGAGGACGCCGGGGCCGCCGGGGCGTGGGACAACGCCGGGGCAGGGACCGCCGGGGCAGGGACCGCCGGGGCAGGGGCCGCCGGGGCAGGGGTCGGGACCGCGGGGGCGGCGGGCTTGGAGACCGGCAGGGTCAGCGGCGCCACGGGGCGGTCCAGCACCGACCGGTTGTCGCGGACGATGATCACCTCGATCACCAGGGAGGTGCCCATGACGATGGCGGCCAGCCAGTAGGTGAACTTGGCCAGGAAGGGCGCGGAGCCCTGGGCGCCGAAGGCTGAATTGGCGCCGCCGCCCCCGAAGGAGGCACCGAGCCCACCACCCTTCGCCCCGGGTTGCAGCAGGATCACCGCCACCAGGAGGATGCTCACGATCACGTGCAAGGTCAAAAGGAATCCACTCATGAATGCTCCGAACCGCCCATCATATCAGGAACCCGGCGTGGGGTCATGCTCCAACCACCGCCGGATCGTATCCTCGTTCACACCCAGCCGGGCCAGGTGCTCGGTGGCCATCTTCAGGCTGCATCCCTCGTCCCGGCAGATGAGCAGCCGCTGCTTCCAGGCCTCGGTGGCCCGCTTCAACAGCCCGGTCTCCCCGGCCTGCATGCGCTTTTCCAGCAGGAACCCGAGATTGTTGGCGGCTTTGCGGTGCAGCGGGGCCAGCTCCAGGGCCCGCTCGTAGGCCTCGGTGGCTTCCACGGCCAGGCCGCGCACCTCCATGGCCACCCCCAGCGCGTTCCACACATCCGGGTCCTCCGGGGCCAGGGCCAGGGCCTGCTTGACCATGGCCAACTGTTCCTCGGGCTGCTGCAGGTTGCGGTAGCATTCGGACAGGCCCAGGTAGGCGCTGTATTCGCCCGGGTCGGTCTCCAGGGCGGCGCGGAACAGCCGTTCACCGTCGGCGAACTGGCCGGTGTTGATGTGGATGTAGCCCATCTGCACCTGCAGGTCGGCGGCCTGGGGGTTGCGGCTCAGGGCCTCCTGGTAGCAGCGCAGGGCGTCCTCCCAGCGGCTGTCGGCCCGGGCCAGATCGCCCAGGGCCGCCCAGGGGTCGGCGGCCCGGGGATCGGTCTCCGCGGCCAGGGTGAAGTACGAGGCCGCGGCCTCCGGATCGGCCAGATCGCGCTTCAGTTCCCCGAGCATGGCGTAGGCCTCCCCCAGCACTTCCCGGGGCGGGGCCAGGGCCGTGAGCTGGTGCAGTTCGCCCTGGGCCAGCTCCAGGTGGCCCTGCTCGGCGAACAGCTCGGCCAGGATCAGGTAGCTGGTGGGCACGTTGGCCTGCAGGCTGCGGGCCCGGTGGATGCAGCGGAGACCGTCCTCCAGGTCGCCCTTCTTGAGCAGCAGTTCGCCCAGGCTGTGCCAGCCCCAGAAGTACGAGGGATCCACGTCCAGGGCGGCCAGGAACTGGACCTCGGCGGTCTTGAAGTCGGCCAGCTGTTCGCAGGTGATGCCCAGCAGCCGCAGGGTGCGGGGATCCCGGGGCTGGAGGCTCAGCGCCTTGAGCAGCCAGGTCTTGGCCTCCTGGGGGTTCTCCCGCTGGACGGACAGCAGGCCCATGAGCTCCAGGGCGCGCGGATCCGCGCCGTTGCCGGCCAGGGACCGGCGCAGGGCCTGCTCGGCCTCGTTGTCGCGCTGCTGCAGGATCCGGATGAAGCCCAGGTTGCGCAGCACCGCGGGGTCCTGGGGCCGCGCGTCGTGCAGGGCGGCGAGGCCGCGCTGCAGGTCCTCCATCTCCTCGGCGGAGGCGTGGTCGCCCAGGGCCATGATCCGTTCGAACCACAGGTCCGGGTCGGTGTCGCCGATGCCGCCGGCGGCCAGCAGGGCCCGGGCCTCGGCATGCAGGCAGCGGCTGTTCAGCGCGCGGACCAGCCGTAGCCGGGAAGTGGTCGAGCCGTCACCGTCTTGTTTCAGTTCATGGATGCGAGGGTCAAGCAGCCGGAGCCAGGGACGCAGCATCGAATACCTCCAGCGGAATCATCCAAGCTTACCCTCCAGGGTCGCGCCGATGCCATCGCAAAGAAGTTGCGCCATGGCCGCGCGGGTCTCCCGGGTGGCGCTGCCCAGGTGCGGCAGCAGAACGGTCCGAGGGGCGGCGAACCAGGCCGGATCGATGGCCGGTTCGCCATCGTACACGTCCAGGCCCACGCCGCCCAGACGCCCCGCGTGCAGCATGCGGATCGCGGCGGCCTCGTCCAGGATCCCGCCCCGGGCGGTGTTGACGATGAACGCGCCCCGGGGCAGGCGCTCCAGGTTGGCCGCGGACAGCAGGCCCCGGGTGGCGGTGGTGAGCGGGCAGTGCAGGGACAGCACGCCGCAGTCCGGGAGCAGGTCGGCCAGGGGCAGCCGAGGGGCGATCCCGTTGCCGTAGTCCACCGGGCTCAGGTCGGTGCGGGCCCAGAAGCGGGGAACCATGCCCAGCGCCGCGACCCGGCGGGCAAAGGCCCGGCCGATGGGGCCGGAGCCCAGGATGCCGCAGGTCTTGCCCGCCAGGCCGAAGCCCAGCAGCTGGTCCGGCGCCCAGCCCGGCCAGGCGCCGGATCGGGCCATGGCTTCGCCTTCCGCCAGCCGCCGGGTCAGGCTGAGCAGCATGGCCAGGGCCAGATCGGCGGTGGCGTCGGTGAGCACCCCGGGGGTGTTGATGACGCGGATGCCCCGGGCGGCACAGCAGTCCAGGGGCAGGTGGTTCATGCCCACCGAGTATGTGCCGATGGCGCGGACCCTGGGGGCGGACTGCAGATCGGCCTCGGTCAGCGGCTCGGAGAGCATCACGATCAGGGCCTCGGCGGTGGGAAGGGCGGCCGTCCATTCGGCCGAACGGAACGGGGCGAGGGTCAGGTCGGGGCAGCGCTGGCCCAGGTCCTGGAGGGCGGAACCCACCAGGGGCGATGTGGCAAGGATGCGCGTGGTCATTTCTGCAGGGCCTTCAGGCAAAGGCGGATGGCTTCCGCCAAAGGCGGACGGTCCGCCTTGAGTCCATGGACGAGGGGGGTCACGGCCTCTTCGCGGAAGCCCAGATTGGTCAGGGCCGAGGTCAGGTCCGCGGCCCAGGGGTCGTGGGGGCCGGCGGTGCCGGCCAGGCCTTCCAGGCCGCCCAGGCCGCCCAGCTTCTCGGACAGCTCGAAGCACAGCTTCTCGGCGGTCTTCTTGCCCACGCCCGGGATCCGCACCAGGGCCTTCACGTCCCGGCCGCGCAGGGCCTGCAGCAGCTCGGCCAGGGGCTGGGAGCCCAGGGCGGCCAGGGCCAGCTTGGGGCCGACCCCGTCCACCTTCACCAGCAGCCGGTACACCTGCCGCTCTTCCGGGGTGGCGAAGCCCAGCAGGCTCAGGTCGTTTTCCCGGAGCAGGGTCTCCACGTGCAGGACCACCTCCTGGCCCTCCTCCGGGAGGGCGGCGTAGGTGCCCAGCGAGATGGAACAGACATACCCGACCCCGGCGCACTCCACGAGGGCCTGGTTCGGACTTTTCTGGAGCAGACTGCCTCTGAGACGACCGATCATGCATCCAGCATAGCCGGTCGCCGGGCGATGTCTGAATTGAGCTAATTCGTGGATACTTGAACCAGACGGGGTGCCAGGGCTCTGCCCCGGCACCCCGTGGGGGAGCACGAGGGGGGACGTAGAGGGAGCGCAGCGACCGGGCGGTCCCCCCTCGTTCATGTCAGATGCTTGAATCGGGAGTTGTCATGAAGATCCTGTTGATCGGGTCCGGCGGCCGGGAATACGCGTTGGCCTTGAAACTGAAAGCCGGCCGCCAGCCGGTGACCCTGTTCGCCGCGCCGGGCAGCGACGCCCTGGCCGAACTGGGCACCTGTCTGCCCCTGCGGGGCGAGGACGGTCCGGGCCTGGCCGCCTGGTGTGCCCAGCAGCGTCCCGATCTGGTGGTGGTGGGCCCCGAGGCGCCCCTGGTGGCCGGGGTGGCGGACGCCCTGCGCCGGCAGGGGATCCCGGTGTTCGGCCACGATGCGGCCACCGCGCAGCTGGAAGGCAGCAAGGCCTTCGCCAAGGACTTCATGTTCCGCCACGGCATCCCCTGCGCCGCCAGCGCCACGTTCGGCGAGCTGGACCCGGCCCTGGCGGCCATCCGCGACTGGCCGCACGGGTTGCCCATCGTGCTGAAGGCCGACGGCCTGGCGGCTGGCAAGGGGGTGGTGCTGGCGAACAGCCGGGAGGAGGCCCAGGACACGGTCCGGGCCTTCATGGCCGGCCAGTTCGGCGACGCCTCCCGGACCGTGGTGCTGGAGGCCCCGCTGTGCGGCATGGAGTTGTCCCTGCACGTGCTGGTGGACGTGGACCGCGACCACGCCCGGTTCGCGGTGCTGCCGCCCTGCCAGGACCACAAGCGCATCTTCGACGGGGACCAGGGCCCCAACACCGGCGGCATGGGCGCCTTCGGCCCGCTGCCGTTCCTGCGCCGGGAGGACCTGGACCGGCTCACCGAGACCCTGGTGCTGCCCACCATCCGGGGCCTGCAGCAGGACGGCCTCAGCGCCCGGGGCGTACTGTTCCTGGGCGTGATGTGGACCGCCCGCGGCCCCGAGCTGCTGGAATACAACGTGCGCTTCGGCGATCCGGAGACCCAGGTGCTCATGGAGCTGCTGGACGAGGACCTGGCCGGGCTGCTGCTGGAGGTGGCCGAGGGGCGCCTGGAGCGTTCCGCGCTGGCCCTGCGCCCGGGTTGCGCCATCGCCGTGGTGCTGGCGGCCGAGGGCTATCCGGAAACGGCCCGCAAGGGCGTGGCCATCCGGGTGGGGGATCTGGGCGGCGCCACCCTGGTCCACGCCGGCACCCGCCGGGGCGCGGACGGCGCCTGGGTCACCGACGGCGGCCGGGTGCTGGCCCTGGTCACCACCGCCCCGGACCTGGCCCAGGCCCGGGCCCGGGTGGAGGCCGCCCTGCCCGGGGTGGCCTGGCCGGGCATGCAGCTGCGCCACGACATCGGCCTGCGGGCCCTGCGCCACGCTCAGGCCGGGCGCGGCGTGGCCGATCCGTTCCAGGCGCTGGACTGACGGAAGGCTGCATCCGGGATGGTCGCTGTGCTGTGGTTGTTTCTTCTTCCGGTCGGGGGCGGGATCCCTGCCGGGGTCCTGCTCGCCCGCGCCAGGGGCCTGGCCTGGCCCCTCACGGCGGGGCTGTACTTCGTTTCGGACGGGATCCTGGCCCTGGCGTTCGAGCCGATCCTCCGGTCTGCCGCGGCCTGGGGCCGGAGGGCCCCGTTCCTGGCCCGCTGCCAGGCGGCGATGAAGGCGGCGATGGCCCGCAGCCTGACCCCTTTCGGCGGCAGCGGGGCCGGCCCGGGCGCGCTCCTGGCCGTGTCCTTCGGCGTGGATCCCATGACCGGCCGGACCGCGGCGTTGGCGGCGGGGCATGGCTTCCTGACCGGCTGGGCCTTCGCCATCGCCGGCGACATGCTCTACTACGCGGTGGTCGCGCTCACCACCCTGCAGCTGAACGCGTATGTGCGGAACCCGAACGTGACGGTGTTCGTGGTCCTGGGGGGGATGATCGCCGTGCCCATGCTGGTGCGCGCCGTCCGCGCCCGCTGGGCCCGCCGGGGCCGTCGGGAATAGAGAACAGGACCTGCCATCTAGGCTAAGCAATGGCACTTTTAGCTTGCGGCGACGCCCGGCCCGTGGAACCATGGAGTTCCCCTCCGAGGTGTAACGGTGTTACTTCATCCCAATCCAGCTGACTGACCGCGACCAACTGTCCGGAGTGCTTGCCGCGCTGGCAAGGGATACCAAGGTAGAAGGGGAAACCCGCAGCACCGTGGCCCGCATCCTGGAGGATGTGCGCCGGGACGGTCTGGAGGCCGTGTTCCGGCTGACCCGGGAGCACGACCGGGTGGCGCTGGACGCCGGCAGCTTCCGGGTGGACCCGGCGGCGGCCCGGGCGGCCCTGGCCCGGCTGCGCCGGGACAATCCCGAGCTGATCGGCGATCTGGAGGGCATGGTGGCGGGCATCCGCGCCTTCGCCCAGGCCCAGAAGGCCTCCCTGCACGATGTGAGCCTGCCCCTGGCCCGGGGCGGCCGGGCCCGGGAGCGCTGGCTGCCCATGGGCACCGCCGGCGTCTACATTCCCGGCGGCCGGGCCTTCTATCCCTCCACCCTGGCCATGACGGTGATCCCGGCCCAGGTGGCCGGCGTGGGCCGGATCGTCGGGGTCACCCCGCCCAAGCCCGAGGGGCCCGATCCACTGGTGCTGGCCACGGCCGCCCTGCTGGGACTGGAAGAACTCTACACGGTGGGCGGCGCCCAGGCGGTGGCCTGGATGGTCTACGGCGAGCCCCGGGCCGATCTGGTGGCCGGGCCCGGCAACCGCTTCGTGGCCGAGGCCAAGCGGCAGCTGGTGGGCACGTGCGGCATCGATTCGGTGGCCGGCCCTTCCGAAGTCATGGTGATCGCCGACGTCGGCGCCGATCCGGCCACGGTGGCCGAGGATCTGCTGGCCCAGGCCGAGCACGACCCGGACGCGGCGGCGGTGCTGGTGTCCGATGACCCGGGCCTGCTGGCGGCGGTGGCGGAGGTCCTGGCCCGGCGGGTGCAGGAAAGCCCCCGGCGCGCCATCCTGGAGGAAAGCCTGGGCCGCCACGGCCGGCTGATCCAGGCGGACCGGGCCATGGCCATCGCCTTCGCCCAGGCCTGGGCCCCCGAGCACCTGGAACTGTCGGTGGCGGACCCCGAGGCCTGGCTGCCGGAGCTCACCACCGCCGGCGCCGTGTTCCTGGGCGAGACCAGCGCCGAGGTGTTCGGCGACTATGGCGCGGGCCCCAACCATGTGCTGCCCACCGGTGGTTCCGGACGGTTCTCCAGCCCCCTGGGGGTGGCCACCTTCATGAAGCGCCAGACCGTGCTGGAACTGGACGCGGCCCAGGCGGGGCTGCTGGCCCCGCGGGTGGCGCGTCTGGCCGAGGCCGAAGGCCTGGTCCATCACGCCCAGAGCGCCCTGCGCCGTGCCCATGGGCACCACTGATATATCCGTGGTGGGACCGCGCGCTCGCGTTGCTCGCTCTCCGTCCCCCCACTCCCCCACTTCCTGCCCGGGCGGAGCCCGGACAGGAAGTCTAGGAGGGTGGTTTGGCTCACCCGTTCGGCCCGCAGGCCGCCCCCCGTCCCCCATCCGCATCGCCCGTCCCCTTTCCGGAGGCAGAATGCCCCTGATCCGACCTGAATTCCAGCAGCTGCAGGGCTACCAGCGTCCCGAGGGCGAGGCCTCGGGGGCGGACCTGGCCCGATTGCACCTGAACGAGGCCCCCATGGGCTGGCCCGACAGCGCCCGCATGGCGCTGCTGACCCGGCTGGGCACCCTGCCGTTCCAGAACTATCCCGAGCGCCAGGCCGAGCTCACCGAGCGGCTGGCCCGCAGCCTGGGCGCCCCGTCCGGGGGCGTGCTGCTGGGCCCCTCCAGCGGCAATCTGCTGGACCTGGTGCTCCTGGCGGGGGTGGAACCCGGCGAGGCCGTGGCCATCCCGGCGCCCGGGTTCAGCCTGTACCCGGCCCTCACCGCCCGGCACCGGGTCCGGGCGGTGCCGGTGCCGGTGGGCGACGGCTTCCCCCTGGAGCCCTGGCTGCGCCTGCTGGCGCAGGATCCGCCCCGCCAGCTCTGGATCACCCTGCCCAACAACCCCACCGGCGCCTGGCTGAGCCCGCAGCAGCTGGAACCGCTGCTGGAGGCCACCGCCGCCCTCCCGGATCCGCCCCTGGTGGTGCTGGACGAGGCCTACGCCGAGTTCGCCCCGTTCACCCATCGGCTGGCCGTGGACCGCTATCCCAACCTGATCCTTTTGCGCACCTTCAGCAAGGCCCTGGCCAGCGCGGGCTGGCGCCTGGGCTACCTGGTGGGCGCGCCCGCGCTGATCGCGCCGCTGGCCGCGCTGCAGCTGCCCTTCAGTCTGCCGGCCCCGGCCCTGGAGGCCCTGGATGTGGCCTTGCAGTTCAAGGCCGCCTTCGCCCGGCAGGTGCGTACCGTGCCCGAGCGCCGTGACCGGCTGGCCGCTGCTCTGGGCGACCGGGTGGCGGCCCCCAGCGCCGCCAACTTCCTGCTCCTGCGCCCCGATCCGGGCCCGGAGCTGCTGGCGGCCGGGATCCAGTCCCGCAGCCTGCCCGGCGACGCCGGCCGGGTCACCGTGGGCACCGAGGACCAGGCCCGGGCCACGGCCGCGGCCCTGGGCGCCGAACTGCCGCCGCCGGTGCCGGGCACGCCCCGGCGCCTGCTGGCCCTGGACGTGGACGGGGTGCTGGTGGACGGGGATCCCGGCTTCATGAACGCGGTGGCCAAGGCGGTGGCCGAGCTGGCCCCGGGGCTGCCCTGGATGGATGCGCACTACCTGGCCTTCAAACAGGTGGGCAGCTTCAACAACGACTACCGGCTGTGCGCCGCGGTCCTGGCCCTGCACGAGCAGGGCGCGCTGGACAGCGTGTGGACCGCCCAGGGCCAGGGCGGCTTCCCTCAGGTGGAAGCGCGCATCCGGGAACTGGAGCCGCGCTGCGCCGAGGTGGTGACCCGCTGGTACCAGTCGGTTGAGCCCCCCGATACCCCGCTGGTGACCCGTGCGGAACTGGACGCCCTGGGCTGGGATCTGGCGGTGCTCACCGGGCGCAACTACGAGGAACTGGAGACCGGCTTCGGGGTCCTGGGCTTCCGCCTGCCCGGGGTGGCCGACAACGCCGCGCACCTGCGCAAGCCCCTGCCCGGAGGCCTGCTGCAGCTGGCGGATGCCTTCCAGGCCGAGGAGATCGTGTTCGTGGGCGACACCCGGGACGACGCCCAGGCCCTGCGCGGGGCCCGGGAGGCCCGGCCCGACCTGGTGTGGACCTTCGCCGCGGTGGGCCCGAACCGCGACAGCATCGCCCGGGAGGGAGACCTGCGGGCCCCCAGCCTCAGGGCCCTGCTGACCGTCCTGAAAGGGGGAACCGCCGGCGCGCCAAGCCCGCGAAGTTCGCCCTTGGATGCCACGTCTGTGCTGAAGGGAGCCCGCTCATGAGAACTGCGACACTGGACCGGATCACCGGGGAGACCCGGGTGCGCGTGACCCTGGACCTGGACGGCGGACCGGCCAAGGTGGCCACGGGGCTGGCCTTCTTCGACCACATGCTGCTGCAGCTGGCCAAGCACGGCGGCCTGGGGCTGGAGGTGGAGGCCACCGGCGACCTGGAGGTGGACGGCCACCACCTGGTGGAGGACGTGGGGCTGTGCCTGGGCGAGGTGCTGAAGCAGGCCCTGGGCGACAAGGCCGGCATCGCCCGCTACGGCGAGGCGCACGTGCCCCTGGACGAGGCCCTGGCCCGGGTGGTGGTGGACCTGTCCGGCCGGCCCTGGTGCCACTACGACGTGCACCTGCCGCACCTGGTCCTGGGCAACGGCTTCCATCCGGAGCTGGCCCGGGAGTTCTTCATCGCCTTCTCCCAGCGCGGGGCCTTCGATCTGCACGCCACCATCCTCTACGGGGAGAACACGCACCACCAGCTGGAGGCCCTGTTCAAGGCCCTGGCCGTGGCCCTCAAGCGCGCCCTGCGCCGGGAAGGGGAGGGCATCCCCTCCACCAAGGGCACGCTCACTCGCTGATATCAAAGGAGTTGATATGATCACGCTCATCGACTACGGCGCCGGCAACCTGCACTCGCTCCAGGGCGCCATCCAGCGCCTGGGCTTCGAAAGCCGCCGGGCGGTGACCCCCGCCGACGCGGCCGAGGCCGGGACCCTGGTCCTGCCCGGGGTGGGCCACTTCACCGCGGCCCGGGCGGCCCTGGTGGAGCACGGCTGGTGGGACGTGCTGCCGCGCCTGGCCGCCGAGGGCCGGCCGGTGCTGGGCATCTGCCTGGGCCTGCAGCTGCTGGCCGAGGGCAGCGAGGAATCCCCAGGGGCCACCGGCCTGGGCCTGGTGCCGGGCGTGTCCCGGCTGCTGGGGCCCGGGGTGAAGGTGCCCAACATGGGCTGGGCCAGGGTCCGGGCCCGCCAGGCGCACCCGGCCTTGCCGACCTTCGGCGAGGACTGGCTGTACTTCGTGCACAGCTACGCCCTGGACGTGGACAGCGAAACCATCCTGGAATCCACCCACGGCCGGCCGTTCTCGGCGGTGCAGGCCCGGGGCCGGATCATGGGCTTCCAGGGCCATCCGGAGAAGTCCGGGGCCTTCGGCGAAAGCCTGCTGCGCGGCGTCCTCAGCTGGATGGGGGAAGTGCCATGCGTCTGATCCCGTCCATGGACCTGATGGGCGGCCGGGTGGTGCGGCTGCTCAAAGGCGAAAAGGGCTCCGCCGGGGCCTATCCCGTGACCCCCGAAGCCTGGGTGCGGCGCCTGGTGCAGGCCGGCGCCCGGCGCATCCACCTGGTGGACCTGGACGCCGCCTTCGGCGGCGCCGCCCAGCAGCAGCTGCGCGGCTTCGCCAAGGCCTGGCCGGAGGTGCGCTTCCAGCTGGGTGGCGGCCTGCGCAGCCGGGAGGCGGTGCAGCGCGTGCTGGAGGACGGCTTCGAGGCGGTGCTGGGCACCCTGGCCCTGGAATCGCCCGAGCAGTTGCAGGGCCTGGACCCGGACCGGCTCATCGCCGCCCTGGATCTGCGGGCTGGGGCCCCGGTGGTGCGCGGCTGGACCGAGGCCTCGGCCCGGTCGCTGGCGGCCGTGGCCGCCCCGCTCCGGGATCTGGGCATCCAGCGGGCCCTGGTCACCGACGTGGAGCGGGACGGGGCCATGACCGGACCCGGGCTGGAGGCCCTGGCCCAGGTGGCCGCCCTGGGCTTTCGGGTCCAGGCGTCCGGCGGCCTGCGCGACCTGGCCGACCTGGCGCTGATCGCCGCCGTACCCGGGGCGGAGTCCGCCATTTCGGGCAAGGCGCTCCTGGAGGGGCGCTTGACGCCGGAGGATCCGGCAGTGCGGGCGGCCATGGCCGCCCCGGAAGGAGCCAACTGATGGCCGCGAAACGCATCATCCCCTGCCTGGACGTCAAGGACGCCCGCGTGGTGAAAGGCATCAACTTCAAGGGCCTGCGGGACATGGGCCACCCGGCCGAGATGGGGGTCCGCTACGGCCAGGCCGGCGCCGACGAGTTGGTGTTCCTGGACATCGTCGCGTCCGAAGAGGGCCGCACCACCCGCGAGGCCTGGGTCCAGGAAGTGGCCGCCACCCTCAGCATCCCGTTCACCGTCGGCGGCGGCGTCTCCAGCGTGGACGGCATCCGCCGGCTGTTGCGGGCCGGGGCCGACAAGGTGGCGCTCAACACCGCCGCCATCGCCGATCCGGCGCTCATCACCCAGGCGGCGGCGGTGTTCGGCCGCCAGTGCGTGGTGGTGGCGGTGGACGTGGCCCGGGATCCCCAGCTGGGCTGGCGGGTGTTCGCCAAGGGCGGCAACGTGCCGACGGAGCTCAGCGCCGCCACCTGGCTGCGGGAGCTGGAAGACCGGGGCGCGGGCGAGATCCTGCTCACCTCCATCGACCGGGACGGCACCGAGCAGGGCTTTGATCTGGAGCTCATGGACATCGCCGCCGGCCTCACCATCCCGGTGATCGCCTCGGGCGGCGCCGGCTGCCGCGAACACTTCCTGGAGGCCTTCCGGCACGGGGCGGAGGGCGCCCTGGCCGCCACCCTGTTCCACGAAGAGCGCCTGCGCATCAGCGAACTGAAGACATTCCTGGCCCAGTCGGGCATCGAGGTACGACCATGAGCATCAATAGTATGGACAAGATCAAGTATGACGCCCAGGGGCTGATCCCCGCCGTGATCCAGGCCCCGGACGGGGAAGTGCGCATGGTGGGCTACATGAACGCCGAGTCCCTGGACCTGACCCTCGCCACCGGCTGGGTCACCTTCTGGAGCCGCAGCCGGAACCAGCTCTGGGTCAAGGGCGAGACCAGCGGCAACCGGCTCAAGCTGCAGGACGTGTTCCTGGACTGCGACGGCGATACCCTGCTGGTGCTGGCCGAGCCCGCCGGCCCCACCTGCCACACCGGCGCCAGCTCCTGCTTCGACGGCCTGGCGCCGGTGGCCTGGCTGGGCCACCTGGAGCGCACCCTCCGGGAGCGCAAGGCCGGCGCCGGCCCCGACGGCAGCTATACCCAGAAGCTGTTCCACCGCGGGCCGGAACGGATCGGCAAGAAGGTGGTGGAGGAGGCCGGCGAGACCGCCATCGCCGCCATGGCCCTGCTCATGGAGCCCACCCTGGGCCGGCGCGAAGACCTGATCAATGAGGCCGCCGATCTGCTGTTCCACCTGGACGTGCTGCTGGTGAGCCAGGGCCTGGGCCTGAAGGACCTGGCCGAAGCGCTCAAAGCGCGACATAAGGGTTGAGGGGGAACTGCCTGCTCGCTTTGCTCGCGATGTTCCCCCTCAGACCCTCACGGGGTGGGCAGGCGTAGCCTGCCCACCCCGTCCGACCCGGAGTACCCAAGCCCACCCATACCCCCAGTTTTCCTGACATCCTGTTCGACGACGCCGCCCGGCTGCGGCGCTGGGAGGCGCTGCTCATGGGCCACCTGGCCCAGGCCGGCTACCAGGAACTGCGGCCCAGCCTGGTGCTGCGCAACCCGGACAACCCGGCCACCGTGCGCTTCTTCGACGGGGACCAGCTGGTGGCCCTGCGCTGGGACTTCACCGAAGCCCTGGCCCGGACCCTGGTGCGGCGCTTCCAGGACCCGCCCGAACGGCTCAGCTACGCCGGTCCGGTGTTCCGCCGGCCGGCCAACTCCTGGGACCCGGTGGAGCGCCTGGAGGTGGGCTGCGAGCGCATCCAGACCGATCCCGAGCAGCGCCTGGAGGCGGACCGGGAACTGGCCCGGCTGCTCATGGCGGTGCCGGCCCTGCTGGGGCTGGAAGGCTGCCTGCTGCACATCGGCCACGCGGCCCTGCTGCGCCGGCCCATGGAGGCGGAGGGCATTCCCGCCGAACTGGGACTGGAAGTGGCCCGGGTGCTGGACCGGCGCGCCATCCACCGGGCCGCGGAGCTGCTGCAGGACCACCCGGCCAGGGCCCGCCTGCTGGCCCACGCCGAGATCCTGCTGAGCGGCCCCAACGGCCCCGGCAGCCTGGCGGACCTGGCCCGGGGCCCCTACGGCGCCCTGCTGGAGGCCGAGGCCGGCCAGCTGTCCCGGGTCTTCGAGGTGCTGTCCGGGCAGCTGCCGGCCGGCCTGACCCTGCGCCTGGATCTGGGCGATCTGCGCGGCCTGGGCTACTACACCGGCCCCACCCTGCGGCTGTGGGCGCCGGGCGCCCAGCGGGAGGTGGCCGCGGGCGGACGCTACGACGGCCTGTACCCGGAACTGGGACGGCCCTGGTCGGCCGCCGGGTTCTGCGTGCGCCTGACCACCCTGCTGGAACTGGGCGCCAAATCGGAAGGGGAACAATGAACCGGTTCAATGAATCGAAATCGCTGAAGCCACTGCTCATCGCCCTGCCCAAGGGCCGCCTGGAGGAGGAGCTGCTGCCGCGCATCAAGGGCACCGCCTTCGAGCTGGACGCGGCCGCCCTCAAGTCCCGGCGCCTGCGCATCCCCATGGCCGATCCCAGTCTGTCCGCCATCCTGCTCAAGGGGGCCGATCTGCCCCGCTATGTGGCCGGCGGCGTGGCTGCCCTGGGCATCGTCGGCTCGGACATCCTGGACGAGTGCCCGGTGGAACTCATGGAGCTGAGCGATCTGAACTTCGGCGTCTGCCGCCTGAGCCTGTGCGCCCCGGACGGCACCAGCCTGGAGGACCTGCGGGCCCGGCCGCACCTGCGCATCGCCACCAAGTTCACCGAGGCCACCGGCCGCTGGCTGCGCCAGGAAGGCCTCACCGCCGAACTGGTGCCGCTGCAGAGCAGCGTCGAACTGGCGCCGGTGCTGGGCCTGGCCGACGCCATCATCGATCTGGTGCAGAGCGGCAAGACCCTGAAGGCCCATCACCTGTCCGAGCTCACCACCCTGGGCAAGGCATCGGCCCGGCTGGTGGCCTGCCGTGGCCTCTACCTGAGCGAACCCGAACGCATCGGCCCCCTGGCCAAGGCGCTCACCGGGCTGCTACGGGTGGCTGAACCCCAGGTCTAGACTTCCTGTCCGGGCTCTGCCCGGGCATGAAGTGGGGGGGGGGACGTAGAGCGAGCAGCGCGAGCGGGCGGTCCCCCCACGGACATATCAGGGACTGTCGGCAAACATGACAGCCATGGCCAGAATCAGGGTGCAGCCCCGGGCAATCCAAAAGTCATCCTGAATTTCCCCGATACCCGGGGAAAAGCAGGATCAAGAAGGCCAGATCATTGGCTCAGCCGGGTTTGCTGACAGCACCTAGTGTAGGCCGCCAGAAATACTTGTAACAAATCCTCGCCTCGTGGCACCTGATACTGAGGGGCGACATGGCACATGCTGGGCGGGTTGACCTGACAGAGGTCCAGACGAAGCGCCTGGAGGAGATGGCGCGGAGCCGGACGTTGGCCGCCCGCAAGGTTCTGCGGGCGAAGATTGTCCTTCGGCGCGCGAAAGGCGAATCCTTTCGATCCATTGGACAAGCC
>Ga0302276_10001158_pt1 | contig 23829 bp, 18 predicted proteins | sample III_Bog_N2_3_FD_198768 | JGI IMG/M metagenome (GOLD analysis project Ga0302276, IMG submission 198768) | Peat permafrost microbial communities from Stordalen Mire near Abisko, Sweden - III_Bog_N2_3 | ecosystem: Environmental > Terrestrial > Soil > Wetlands > Peat | place: Sweden: Abisko...
ACGAGACCAAGCTGCTCAAGGACATCGAGCGCCTGCTTCGGCGTCCGCTGCCCACCCAGGTGATCCCCGGCTTCGCCCCGGATCCCAGCATCAAGGCCGAGCCCATCCTCACCGGCCGTGGCGGCGGTGGTGGCCGCAGCGGCGGCGGCAGCCGCGGCCCGCGCCCGGGCGGTCCCGCCCGGCCCGCCGGCGCCCGTCGTCCGTCCGCTCCCTCTGCCCGCAGCGGCGCCTCGGCCCGGGGCAAGTAGTCCTCAGCCCCACCCAGAAGCCACATCCCGACCCGCGGCAGCCGCCGTTGGTCGGGATGTGTGCTTAACTCCACAGATTTCGTTCGGCTCCCGGCGTTTCGGTGCACATAGCCAACAGCATGGTTGGCCACATGAACCGAGCAGACATGGTTCCGCTGAATCGATGGACCGACAACGGTCGCCCCCGAAGCCTCGCGAAGGTGGAACCCATCCGCCACCAGGGGCTGTTTCCTGCTGCTCACGGCAGTCGCGAAGGCGACTGACCGGGAGCGAACAGGGCGCCGGATCGGGACCCGGACGACGAATGTGGACTGGCTTCTAGCTTTCGCGCACGTCCAGGATTTCCCGCAGATGGGGCTTGAGCACTTCCAGCAGGCGTTCCTTGGACAGATCCTGGACCTTCAGGGTGATCTCCCACCGGGCCCCCTCCGCGTCGGTGACCTCCTGGATGCCCAGGCCGACGATGCTCCCGGAGGCCTCGGCGATGGCCGTGGTGATCCTGGCCACCACCCCCTTGCCGGTTTCAGTGGTGGCCCAGACGCGCACCCCCCTGCGCCGGCCGCCCATGAGTTCCATGAAGTTCCCGAAGATGTCGCTCTGGTTGATCATGCCCACCAGCTTCTTGCCGTTCAGGACCACCAGGCAGCCCACGTTCCGGTCCGCCATGATCCGGGCCGCGTCCTCCACCGGGGTGTCCTCGGCGACGGTGGCCACATCCTTCACCATCAGCATCTCGACCGTGATCTTGGCCAGCAGGGCGGGGATCTCCCAGAAGGACAGGAGGGTGGCCGAGGACGGGGTGGCATTATGGAGATCGGTATCGGAAATGATGCCCACCAGGTTGCCGTGGGCGTCCACCACCGGCATGCGGTGCACCATCTTCTCCTGCATGAGGCTGAGCGCATCCGGCATGGTCATATGGGGGGAAAGCACGGGCGGCTTGGGAATCATCAGCTCACGGATCAGCATCGGGGCCTCCTTCAGGGTAGGCCAACTATAACAAGGACCCATGCCCGTCCAGGCCTGGTTTTTTTCACATTGAAGGACCTGGGGGCCTGGCCAGGACCGCCCGGGAGGCCCGGCGCCGGGGCGGCTTTCCTGATCCCGGCCCCCGCCCGGGCCCGGCGCAGGCCTTAATGACCTGGTTTGCCGCGTTTTTAGACCCGGAGCCGGAAAAGTTAGCCAACGGCGAACGGAGGTCCAGGCGGACGTAGCTGGCGTCCGGACCGCGACGATGTGATCAAAGGCCCAACCTCCCCGGAAACCCCTTGCACGGCTGACCGTACGCCCATTGGATCGCCACTCCGCTCGGACGGCCGTAGCCGGGGGCGATACCGGGCCGACGACCCATACGTGCCTACTTTTTAGGCATTGCGCCGGGAGTCCGTCCGCCGGGCTCCCGGCGCCCGGGGCATGCTGCACTAATATCCTTTATATACAGCACTTAAATGAAAGCGCAAGATGCACCCACGCGCTTGAGGAATCCTCCATATTTGATTCAGAAACCTATTCCTTTTCGTACATCCTCATGACTTTCCAGCAGAGGCACCTGATGGGTCCCCAGCAGCAGCAAGACAGCGGCTTCACATTGATTGAGCTGCTGGTCGTGGTGACGATCCTCGGGATCCTCGCGGTCGTCGGCGTGAACATGATCGGCAACCGGCGGGCGGCCGCGGTGCGGTCGCTCATGGATGAAATCGAGGGCGGCCTCAACAACGCCCGCCAGGCGGCCGCCGCCACCGGCAAGGATCAGGCTGTGGACTGCTGGGGGACCTGGAACAGCACCACCTCCCCCATGGTCATAGCCTATGGCAACGCCAATCAGGCCGACGGAAGCGTCGAACCTGACAGCGCCATCCAAACCGATGCCAACAACCAGCTGTCCGGCACGGTGACTGCGGGGTCCTCGGTGGTGGTGGCCTTCCACTACCTGCCCAACGATGCCATCCACAGCCGGGCCCGCATCGTGGTGTCGGGTTCCCAGGACTGGGCGACCGCCATGACCGCCACCAGCGGGGGGAAGGCCAACACCGATATAACCGGCCTGGATCCCTTCCTGGCGGGGGATGCCATGAACGCCCTGAGCGGCAGCGTGGCGACCGGTACGCCCACCTTCACTGGCTCCCTGCTGCGCTGCACGACCATCAGCGGCACCTCCCAGCGGTTCACGTCCTCCATGTTCATCGAGATCGTAGGCACCAGCCCCGACAACGGCCCCCTGCCCGGCGGACCCATGGGTCTGCTGGTGGTGCTGAACAACGGGGCCACCGTCTACAAGTTCTACAACCCAGGCGTCCTGGAAGGAAACGGCCAATGGCGAAAGCTCTGATGCGCGAACGGAAGGCCCCAGGGGCCCGCAACCGCGAGGCGGGCTTCAGCATGATAGAAATGCTCATGACCGCCTTCATTCTGGCCATCGGCCTGCTGGGCCTGTGCCTGCTGCAGACCATGTCCCTGCGCGCGGCCCAGGGCGGCACCAGCATGACCACTGCGGTGCACGTGGCGGACGCAGTCATGGAGCAGGTGGAACTGGAAGGCCGGATGTCCTGGCTGAACGTGTCCAACGCCTCCGGCGCCGTGACCGCCCTGCCTGATCCGTACTACATGAACCTGGCCGTGGGCGGCAAGATCCAGCAGTACTTCAACCCCCATGGCGATGTCAGCCTGTCCACCTCCACTGATCCCACCGTGAGCATCAAGCTGTTCACGGTGACCACCACCCGCCTGCAGGATGTGGGTGCCGCCTCGGGTACCGGCCAGGTGTCGGACTATCTGGTACAGGTGCAGTTCGCCGAAAGCACCACCGCGACCGGTACGCCCGTGCAGCGCACGGTAATGGTGACCCGGAGGATCCTCCATGGCTAGATCGCTTCCTCCCCGGCGCACCGGCGGCTTCTCCCTGGTGGAAATGATGGTGGCCCTGGTGTTCACCATGGTACTCATGGCCGGCATGGCCTCGGTGTTCAAGGCCAGCCTGTCCACCTTCTTCACCTCAGGCGAAGCGCTGTCCAGCGTTCGCCGCAACCGGCTGTCCATCGACCTGCTGGGCCTGGATCTGGACACTGCCTGCATGTACCTGCAGGACATGAACGTCGCCCCGACCTTTTCCGCGACCTGCCCGGGCTTCTACGTGCTGCCGAACATGGCCATCACCGATCTGCCATCCAGCCCAGCTGCCGGCGACCCCACCTCCTCGGATCAGCTCTACTTCTACGTGGACCAGCCGCTGCCCTTCGAGGGCTCCCTGGTGTCCGGCACCCAGAACTCCGAAAGCCAGCTGGTGATGAATGGCACGGCGGCCTCCACCAGCGACCAGACCTTCACCGTGGAATGCAACAACCCCTCCTACGCAGGCATGGTGGCCACCGGCCAGCAGTTCATCTTCAAGGATGCCTTCGAGGTGGGCACCATCACCGGCACCCCGAACGTGACCGGCTCCCAGGTGTCGGTGCAGATCGGCGCCAACGCCACCGCGGGCATCACCGGGATCGGATCCTCCCCCGGCGCCACCGCCAGCAGCCACCTGTCCGGAGCCCGCGTGCTGTTCTACCAGCCGGCCCAGATGGTCCGCTACATGGTGCAGTACCTGAAAATGGATCCCAACGCCGGCGACGGCAACCTGACCCCGTGCTTGGTCCGGGATCAGGGTAACTACAGCACCACGGGTTTCATCGCCACCGGGACGCAGCAGATCATCACCGAGAATGTCACCAGTTTTAAGGTCTACCTGAGCGTGCGGCCCGACCTGGTGGCCACCAATAGCTCCGGGGCCTGGGCCGGGCTGGGCAGCACCACCGCCACCGGCCTGAGCGGGTGGAATGCCACCCTCCTGGGGACCACCACCAGCCCCGACCCGGCCTCCATCACCACGCAGCTGGCCGCCGCCTTCCCCAATGCCATCCCGCCGGCCAGCGATCCCAACTGGTTCCGCTCCAATCCCGTGCTGGTGCGCGTGGACCTCACCACCCGCAGCGCCAGCCAGCGCACCGAGTACGCCACCACCGTCAACACCACGGCCTACAAGCTTCTGACCCAGAGCCTCATCTTCGTGCCGCGGCATTCCGGCCTGCCCATGGCCAGCTTCTGATCGAGCCCCGCCAGCCCAAGCCATTCTTGGAAGGACACCATGCCCACCCCCGTACCCCGTGCCAACCAGGCCCAGACCGGCGCCATCACCATCATGGTGGCGCTGATGCTGCTGGTGCTCCTGACCCTCTCCGCCATCGGCATGTCCCGGAATTCCTTCCGGGAAGTGGTCAACTCCGCCTTCAGCCGCCAGGGCGCCATGACCTCCAGCCTGGCCGATTCGGGGTTGGAGTGGTCCATCTACTGGATCACTGAGGGCAACAGCACCTCCGCCACAGGCGACGCCAGCAACCTGGTCCAGCTCAAGCAGACCCTCCTGGCCCAGCCGGCCCTGGCCGGCGTGGCCAAGAACGTGAACGATCCCACCGGGGCCACCAACTACTACCCCGGCGGGACCCTGACCAGCGGGATGACCTCGCCCACCACGGCGGCCCCCACGGGGGTGGCCGAGGGCTACACCTTGGGCCTGACCGCCATGGGCAAGATCGACATCACCGGCATGAGCTCCGGCGCCGGTCCCGGCGCCTACAGCGCGGCCATGGGCCAGAGCGTCATGGCCCTCAACCTGTTCGCGATCCGGTCCGACGCGCAGGTCACGCAGAACCAGGTCACGTTCACCCACGGCAAAGAAGCCTGGGTCGCCACACCCATCCAGTAGCCGAAGGATCAGCCATGTGGAACCGCCTTTCCTCCCTGCTCCGTCCCCTGTCCGTCCTCGCGATCGCGTGCTCCGCCCTGGTGCCCCTGCGTGCCCAGATGGATCCCAAACTGCAGAACGGCAACACCGACTTCATGGATCTGTACCAGCAGTCCTCCAGCCTCAAGCCCAAGCCGGAGATCGCCACCATATTCGACTGTTCGGACTCCATGAACACGCTAATGTACCATCCGCTCTTTCCCAATAATGACCTCCAGGACGCGGACGACTACCGGTCCATGAAGTTCGTGCTGAGCAACACCGCGGCCTCCGTGACCAACACCTACACGATCGTCGCCTCGAACAGCAACTGTCCGGCGACCTTCAGTACAACGACCGGCCTACCCAATGGCGGCTCCTATGCCACCTATACTGTAACCGTCACGTCCTCGAATGGCACGACGGCGACCGGTGCCAGCAAGTCCACGAGTAACCCGGTGGGCTGCTATACCGCCCCGTGCACCACCCCGCCCAACATCCAGATCCTGGCCTATGCGGGTGCCGACAGCTCTGCCCAGACCGAACTGGTGTTCGTGCCCAACGCCACCGGCACCAGCTACACCCTCAGCTCCACCTATACGAACACGGGCCCGCAAACCAACAGCTCCAGCGCCAATTCCTACACGATGGAGACCTCGAGCAACGGCACCAGCGGGACCTACCCGAGCCCAGGCACCGGCAGCGCCACCATCCAGATCGTCAGCGCCACGGTCAGCAAGACCAACCTCACACCGGTCTCTTCCCCCTATCCCGCCGGCAGCTACATTGTCTTTAAGGTGTACATGGCCCACACGATGGTCACCGAGCCGGCGGAAGTGAGCACGGACTCGCAGATCGGCTGGCAGGCCAACCTCGTCAGCTCCTGCACTGGCAACACTGCCGGAAGCATCAGCACCCTCACCAACACGGCCTCGCCGAGCGGGCAGACCTCGTTCTGGGTTTCCACCGCCGGCTGGACCGTTCCCACCTGGGCCTCCAATCCGGGCACCGGCACTGGCCCCCAGCAGCTGCAGGCCATCGCCCTGGCCACCGGATCCTCTGCGCTCGCGCCCGGCAATACCATCAACCTGACGACCTATCTGGCCTCCGGGACCAGCCCGGCGACCCTCACATGGACCACCGTCCCTGGCACTGCCAACTGCTCGGCCGCGCAGACGGTCACCAATCCCGTCGCCGGCGACGGGACAAACACGACCACGGCCACGACCACCTCAGGGGGTTCGGTCTCCTGGACCGTTCCGACGACCTACTGCAACTCCAATACTGCGGTCTACATGGTCACGGTCAGCCTGAGTGTCGCGGTGGGGGCCAACTACACGGCGCCCGGGGTGACCTACCTGTCGAACACCACCTTGTCCGGCACGACCGATGTGGCCGGAGACAGCGCTTCCGTGCTGCGGAAGCCCGACGGCTCGGCCGTCACCCAGGCCGACGCGGATGCCGCCAAGACCGGCAGCATGGCCAGCCCTTCCGCGCCCTCCCTGGCCTACGAGTCGCTGGGCTCGGCGGATGTGCGGAACTGGATCCGGGCGGCCAGCCACGTGCGCCTGCCCGCCTCCGTCAGCTACAAGGTCGGAACCAAGACCTACACCATCACCCGGACCATCGATATCCCCATCCCGTGGAATGTCACGGATGTGTCGACCTACAACACCGCCTACGCCGCCGCAGGCAACGCGACGTTGAACCCTCTGCCTTCGACCAAGCTGCTGGACCAGGAAACCGTCACCAGCGTCGTGAATGGCGTCACCACGAGCACCTACTATGGCAGCCAGCCGCCGCCCGCCACCACGCCGAGTATCGAGATCGACAGCACCTACCGGGTGGAAAACGCGGCCAACGCCGTCTTCGCCTCCAATGCCGTCACCTCCAGCAGCGGCGGCGTACTGAGCGCCTCCGCCGCCACGACGGTGTATCTGTACGGGGTGGTCTATCGGCCCGCCTATATTAATTGGTTGTATACCGGCACCTACGGCAGCACGACCGGGGCGCTCAATAATGGCACCGCCGCCCCATTCGCGGGCGTGGCAACTTCCAGCTATGGCAGTCTCAACTACACGACCGACTCCTCCCTGACGACGGCGGGCGCGAACTACATCGCCTACGACGCCATCAACAATGCCTATGTCCCCAACCAGGCCCTGGCCAGCTGGGGGCAGGGCTTCGGCCCGGCCGGGACCAGCTGGGGCACCATCACCGTACCCACCGTGGCTAGCAACGTCGGCGTCCAGTCCGGCGCCGATTATTCGCCCGCCCCCGATGGCTCCGGGTACCGGACACCGTCCATGACCCGGATGCAGGCGGTGAAGAACGCCGCCATCCAGACCTGGATCAACCATCAGGCGGACGTCTACTGGGCCTTCCGGGAACTGGATCCCACCGGCGAGGCCGGTTCGGGCACCGCCACCACCATCAACAACAACAGCGCCACGACCATCACCAGCCCCAACACCACCACCCCCACGACGCACCTGAACGGCAACGACACCGGCTGGACCGTGCTCAACAACACCAGCAGCCAGGGCATCAATGCCGCCAACGGCAATTCCGTGAACGGCATGGCCCGGATCGCCTACCTGTTCGCCAACGGCCAGACCCCGCTTACCTACGCCCTGGCCCGCAGCCTGGCCCAGTTCGAGGATCCGAACAGCGTGTTCAATGCCGTGGAGGGATCCAATGTGTCCCAGTGCTCCGATTCCTTCCTGCTGCTGTTCACCGACGGCATCGACAACAACGGCGCGAACGTCAACAACCTCAATACCACGACCCCGTACATCACCGGCACCGGCACTTCGGCGGCCCTGAGCATCAACGGGATCGGCGGCGGCAACGAGTACGTCCTCGCCAACCAGAGCACCATCAATCCGCCTACGGGGACCAACTGGAACCTCCCCACCCTGGCCGGCATCGCGGCCCATCTCTCCGACCCGACCATGGGCACGATCAACACCGACTACATGGCCCAGCCGACCGCCAGCACCACCAACAGCACCGGTACCCCCTCGACCTTCCTGCCCTTCGCCATCAATGAGCGGGGCAACGCGGCCAACAGCAACACCACCACCTTCAAGCCGGTGCATCAGGTGACGATCATGACCGTGGGTGTGAGCCTGGGCGGGACCCCCACCACCCCGAGCGGGCCCAAGCAGAACCTGTTCTGGACCGCGGCCGTGGGCAACCAGGCCGTCACCACCGGCACCATCAGCGGGTTCCACGGCTTCAACCCACCCACCGGCAAATACACCGACAACCCTGCCACTAACACCTGGGTAGCCAACGACTGGGTGGTGAACCCCAAGGATCCCACGGACTACCCCACCGTCGGCATGCCCAGTTCCAGTTCGGTCTACTACTTCGACGCCTCCAACCCCACCACCCTGGTCAGTGCCATGGGCTGGGCCTTCGCCATCGCCCTCGGCGCTGGTGGCAACAACAGTACCGCCAGTCCCGACCTGCCCTTCATCGGGGCCACCCTCGGCAACGAGGCCTACATGGGGAGCTTCACGCCGCCCCAGGTGGGCGGGGTCATCTGGCCGGGCGATCTGATGATGTTCGACACCGTCAACATCAACGGCACCATCACACTGGTCAACCCCACCAGCGGCGCCGCGATCTCCACCCTGAGTACCGCCAACGCCACCTGGTCGGCTTCAGCGAGCTTGGCCGCCTACCGCTATTGGGACACCGCGACCACACCGCCCACCGGCTCCAGTAACATGATGGTCGGCCGGCAACTCTACACCCGGCTGCCCGGCACATCCAGCACCCCGGAACCCGGGCTCATTCCCTTCACCTACACCAACACGGCCATCACCAATCTGATCCAGACCACCGCCACCCCGGCCGCCCGACAGCAGATGCTGGATGCGGAATTCGCGATGGGGGCCAACATCAATACGGCCACTCTCGCTAACAACTTCATCGCCAACGCGAACCGCGACACCACGATGGGCGACATCATCGATTCGTCTCCGGCCGCCCAGGAATACACCTGGAGCTATGTCAAGAACCAGATCGGCACCTACAGCCCCTACCTTGGCACCTTCACGGGCAAGGGTCAGCATTTCCGGCTGATCATGGTGGGCGACAACCAGGGCTGGATGCACGCCTTCGGCGAGGTCACCTGGACCATCCCCGACCCCGCCAACAGCGCCAAGACCCTGGTCCAGGGCGCGGTGGACGAGCTGTGGGCCTTCATGCCCACGGACTTCCTGCCCTACCTTGACTACCTCACCCACTCCACCAACACCCACCGCTACATGTGCAACGGCACCCCGTCCATCTACTTCCTGGACCTGCCCGTCAGCGGCAGCGGCCCCGGCAACGGGACAGTGGACAAAGGGGAACGGACCATCGCCGTGTTCGGCCTGGGCAAGGGCGGACGCAGCTACTACGCCCTGAACATCAACAATCCCTTCCTGCCCACCATCCAGTGGTCCCTGCGCCCGGACGAGACGGCCTCCTTCCCCGGCGCCCGCGACGCCACCGGCAACACCACGAGCCCCTTCGCCACCGCCATCCTGCCGAACATGGGCTTCTCCTCCTGCACGCCGGCCTTCGGCCGGGTCACCGGCGGCGGGGTGTTCTACGACGCGGTGTTCCTGGGCGGCGGATTCAGCGTCCCGGAGATCGAGACCGCCAACTTCTCTGGCACCCACCTGGGGCGCTCGGTCATGGCCGTGGACGTGAACTCCGGCCATGTGCTGGCAGCCCAGGATCTCCGGGCCAGCACCATTGGATCCACCACGGTGGGCCCGGTGGGAGCCAGCGTGATTCCGTTCGAGTTCATCCTCAATTCCGGCATGGCCCAGCGGGCCTACTTCCTGGACTATTATGGCGGATTGTGGTCCTGGGGCTCCAAGGACGTGGCGTCCTACTCCCCGTATGAGAATTTCCGCAACGACAGCTCTGAGATCTACGCCAACACCCTCACCGGCTACCACGGCTGGCAGATCCGCAAGGTGTTCCAGGACGACAACACCGCCGCTTCCGGGCGGGGCGCCCGCTACACCACCCCGCCGGCCCCGTTCCGGGTGGGCACCTTCCCGGGCCCGGCCTACAACGGCCAGGCCGTGCCCCCCGCCGTGGGCATCGCCATGGTGAGCGGCGACCGCAACAATCCCCTGGACCGCAGCTACACCAGCACCAACCTCATCCCCAAGTGGCACCAGCTCACCATGGTGTTCGACCGCCAGGACAGCCGGGCCCTGGGCCTGGACAACCCGGTGGGATCCGGCACCCCGGACACCGGCATCCAACCGGGCATCTCGGTCGAGACCAGCACCGGCAGCAGCATCGCCAGCACCAGCAGCCTGCTGGTTCCCCTGAACACCAGCCCGGTCCTCACCACTCCCACCAACCAGTGCGCGGACAACGTATTCCAGGCCTTCACCCAGGGCTGCACCCCGGACACCTATTTCCTGGGCACCTCCACCACTCCGAAGTACGGCTACTACGTGGATTTCCCCATCTATGACACGAGCGCCCCCGCCAGCACCTTCATTTCCAAGGGCATCAGCCCGCCGATCGTGGTCTCCGGCTCCGTGTCCTACTCGTACTTCACGCCGCTCACCTCCGACCCCTGCACGGGCGGTACCGGTAACACCTACAGTTGGTTCATCGCCGACGCCCTGCATCCCATCGTCGATGACCTGCGCACCGGCCTCAATACCCCCAGCGGCCTCACCATGACCTGGAACGGGGTAGCTTCCGGCTTCATGGCCGCCGGCACCACTACCATCATCCAGGCCGGCATGGTCACCGGAGCCGGCGGCGGCAGCACTCCCTACGTCAAGAGCACCCTCGCCTCCACCGCCTCCACCTACCCCAAGGCCCGGGTCTGGCGCTCCGTGCAGTAGCCGCCTTCCGATCCCCCCAGACGGCACCGGCGCAAGCCGGTGCCCTTTTTCCTGCCCTGGAGCCTTCATGCGCCCACTCCTGCTCGCCCTGGCCCTGCCGGCCATCTGCCTGGCCCAGGCCCCGCTGCCCCGGCTGGCCCTGAACATCACCGAACACGATTTCGGCCGGATCGCCCCGGACCGGCCGGTAAGTTACCGGTTCCGGGCCACCAACACTGGCACGGGTCTCCTGACCATCACCAAGCTGAACCCTACCTGCGGATGCACTTCCACTGTGGTGGGCCGGCAGACCCTGGCCCCCGGCGAAAGCACCGAGCTGGAAGTGACCTTCAACCCCGCCGGCCAGAGCGGCGTGGTGCACAAGAGCGTGCAGGTGGTCTCGGACGATCCGACGGGGCCCACCCGGACCCTGAACTTCACGGCCAACGTCCTGCCGGCAATCTCCCCCGGGACCCAGGAGGTCCTGATGGACAATCTGGTGCGGACCGATCGCCGCCTACGCACCCTGACCCTGGAAAGCGGCACCGGGGCCCCGATCCATGTGGACAACGTGGAACTGAGCCCGGCGCCCTGGCTGGGCGTGGCCACCGAGGAGAACGGAAAGCAGCTGCGGGTGGAGCTGGATATGCACGCCAGCCTGCTACCCCCCGAAAAGCTAGAGGGCTTCGACACCATCACCCTCCGCCTGGCCAACCCCGCCCCGTACGTGGCCAGCATCCGGGTCCACTGGGCGATGAGGCCCCCGGTCACCGTCACCCCGGCCAGGGTCGCCTGGGCCGAACCCGCCGGCCAGGAGCGCCGGGCCGAGCTGCTGCTCGCGTCACCCCAGCACCAGCCGTTCCGCGTCCTGGCGGTGCGGACCAGCAACCCCCTGTTCACGGTGTCGGCCCCCTCCGGCGAGGCGGCTGAGCAGCAGAAGCTGGCGGTGCTGCTGGCCGCCTCGGCCGCGCCCGGCCACTACGAAGAAAAGGCCTTTCTGACCCTGGACACCCCCGGGCACCCGGAACTGGAAGTCCGCCTGTCCGCCACCCTGCGCTGAACGCTGGGCGGCGGTGCAGGCAGCCGCAGGGCCGTTCGCGATCGCGCGGCTGATACAATGCCCCATGTTTCACGCCCACCCGATCCCCCTCCTGCTCGCGGCCGCGGCGGCCTTCCTGGCCGGCGCCATCAATTCGGTGGCCGGCGGCGGCACCCTGGTGACCTTCCCGGTGCTGGTGCTGCTGGGACTGCCGCCCATCATCGCCAACGCCACCAGCACCGTGGCCATCTGGCCGGGCTCCCTGGGCAGCATCTGGGGCTTCCGCCGGGAACTGGGCCGCACCGATCCGGCCCTGCGGATCCTGGTGCTGCCCTGCCTGCTGGGCGGCGGCCTGGGCGCCCTGTTGCTGCGGCACACCTCCTCGGGACGCTTCGAGCACCTGGTCCCGTTCCTCATCTTCTTCGCCACCGCCCTGTTCATGGTCCAGGGCCCGATCCAGAAGCGGATGGCCATCAACGCCGGCCCGGGCGGCGGCCTGTCAGGGCGCAAGCTCGGCCTGGCCCTGGGCTTCCAGCTGCTGTTCGGGATCTACGGCGGCTATTTCGGCGCGGGGGTCAGCATCATCATGCTGTCGGCCCTGGGCATCTTCGGCCTGACCGACATCCTGGAGATGAGCGCCCTGACCAGCCTCTTTTCCTTCTCCATCAACGGCGTGGCGATCCTGGTCTTCATCGCCGCCGGCCTCGTGCAATGGCCCTACGTGCTGGCCATGGCCCTGTGCGCCGTGGCCGGCGGCTACGGGGCCGCCGGCCTGGCCCGGCGCATCGGCCGGCCGACGGTGCGGCGCTTCGTGATCGGGGTGGGGCTGACCATGACCCTGGTGTTCGCCCTGCGCCTGCTGCGGTAGCGCAACGCCGGGATGCGCCCGGATGCTCATCCGGCGGATCCGTGCCATGCTACCGGCATGTCCAGCTTCGTTTCATGGGTCCTCAGATCTGCATGGCTGGTTGCCATCCTGGCTCCGGCCGGAGCCGCCCCAGCGCCCCCGGCCGCTGCCCCGCCGGCGGTCCAGGCGGCGCCTGCGGCCCCCCTGCCGCCGCTGCCCCTGGATTCGGCCGCGCTGCTCCAGCACCTGGAACAGGCCATCCGCCTGTACCGGCACACCAGCACCGGCGTCCAGGTCACCGGCCTGTCCAGCGATGCCTTCTACCGGGACACCGCCCAGGCGCTCACCACCCAGGTGGTGCAGCTGGCCTTCCAGGCGGCCCGGAGCGAAGCGGCGGTGTCCGCCGCCGTCCAGGCCGGGGCCACCCCGGCGGGAGAACCCACCCAGGCCCAGCGCCTGGCCCGGACCCAGGGCGAGACCCAGGCCCGGATCCAGGAGCTGCAGGCCCGCCTGGCAAAGCTGGGGGCCCAGCTGGCGGCGGCTCCGGCCGCCCGCCAGGCCGACCTCGCCGGCCAGCGCGACGATCTCCAGGCCCAGCTGGAACTCCAGCAGGCGCTGCTGGACGCCGTGCAGAAGATGTCGGCCTTCGTGGCCGGCAATGCGGAGCCGGGCGGCAATGGCCTGGAAAGCCGGCTCGCCCAGCTGAGCCGGTCCCTGCCCGCGGCCCTCACCCGCCCGCCCAGCCTGGAGCGCCCGGCGCCGAGCCCTGCGCCGGCCCAGACCGCGGCCGCTTCGGCCGGCCTGATCCGGGAAGGCCTGCTTCTGTACGATGATCTGACCGCCCTGCACCAGACCTCCAGCCTGCTGCGGGAGGCCGACGCGGCCCGGACGGCGCTGGACCAGCTGCGCACGCCCCTGCGCGACGCCCTGCGGGCCACCATCCACCAGAGCCAGCAGTGGGCCGGGACCCCGGAAACCGCCGACCCGGCCCAGGCCCAGCAGGAGCGCCTGGCCCTGCAGTCCCTCACCACCCGCTTCCGGCAGCTGTCCGGCATCCTGCTCCCCCTGGGCCAGGAAAGCCTGGTCCTGGGCGACGCCCACGCCCACCTGGAGCAGTGGCACGACACCCTGGACCGCGCCTCCCGGCACGTGCTGCACACCCTGCTGGTGCGGGCGGGCGCCATCGCCGCGGCCCTGGCCGCGACCCTGCTCCTGTCCGAGCTGTGGCGCCGGATCACCTTCCGGCTGGTGCGGGACCCCCGCCGCCGGCGCCAGTTCCTGATGCTGCGCCGGGTGGCCACCGGGTTCATGATCCTGGTGGTGCTGACCCTGGGCTTCGTCAGCGAGTTCAGCTCCCTGGCCACCTTCGCCGGCTTCATCACCGCCGGCATCGCCGTGGGCCTGCAGGCGGTCCTGCTGTCCGTGGCCGCCTACTTCTTCATCATCGGCCGCTACGGCATCCGGGTCGGCGACCGGATCAGCATCGCCGGCATCACCGGCGACGTGGTGGACATCGGCCTGGTGCGCCTGTACCTGATGGAGCTGGCCGGCACCGGCCTGGATTTCCACCCCACCGGCCGGATCGTGGTGTTCTCCAACGCCGTGCTGTTCCAGGCCGGCACGCCGCTCTACAAGCAGATCCCCGGCACCGAGTACACCTGGCACGAAGTGGCGGTGCTGATCGCCCCGGACGGCGACCACCGCCTGGCCCAGTCCCGGCTGCTGGCGGCGGTGGAGGCGGCCTGCGCGCCCGGGCAGGAGGCCATCGCCCAGCAGCACGCCACCATGGAGCGCCACGCGGATTTCCAGCTGGAGGCGCCCCGGCCCGAGGCCCGGCTGCAGTTCGTCGACGCCGGCCTGGAACTGCGGATCCGCTATCCGGTGCCGCTGCGCCAGACCTCCAGCCTGGACGAGGCCATGACCCGCAGCATCCTGGAGCTGTGGGCCACCGACCCGGCCCTGAAGGGCGCGGTGGCGGGCATGCCCAGGATCCGTTCGGCGGTCAAGGCCTGAAGCCCCCCGGCGGACGAGATCCGGCGCTCCGCCGACGGCCCGTGGCGCCGGCTGCGGCGCGCCATCACGGCCCGCCCCGGGCGGCGACCCCCCACTGGTAACCCAGGGTGAACAGACCCAGCACCTCGTCGTAGCCGACCTGGGTCTCGACCCGCACCTCCCGGACCTCCAGGCCGATCAGCAGATGTTCGGCCCGAGTCGCCTGCACGCCGAATCCGCCCTGGTAGCTGAAGCGCAGGGTGGCGCCATCGGCGAAGGAGAAGGGCGCCCCCAGGCGGGTGCCGCCCAGGCCGGCGCGCACGTACGGCGTCCAGTCGCTGTCGGGGAGCAGGTTGTACAGTACCGACACCTGGGCATGGAGTTCCGGGGTGGAACTCCCGGGGGCCTGGGACCGGAGGCGGGTGCCCAGCACCGACAGATCGCCCCCCCAGCGGGGCGTGCACCAGCCTCCGGCACTCAGGCCGAAGACCGGGCCGCCCCGGGCCTCCCGGTCCGGATCGCCCTGCCAGTCCCAGCCGCCCAGGAGACTGACCCAGGCGTTGGGCGCCGGCTCCGCCCGGAGCGGTCCCGCCACCAGCACGAACATCATGGCCAGCGTGGTTGTCTTCATGGCGCCTCCGGTCATGCGGGGGGTGGAACGGTGCCCGCCCCCCTCCCGCCCCTGCGCCCGGCGGAGAGGGGTGGGCGAAGCGGGCCCCCCGGAGTCCACGTGGGCTTGACGATGTCAATCTGGATCCGCGGGGGGCATCCGTCAACCGTCCCTTCCTGACTTTTTTTTCCAGGTCGGTTCCAGATGGGTCGGACTTCCGGCGCCCAATGCGAACCGCGGCCTGGCCTTCCTTCCCCCGGCATCCGAAAGACGGCCCACGGGCCGAGCGGCCCATGCTGTACTGGAGGGGCCGAACCAGGGAGGGCAGCATGGAGATGCGGACGGAGATCGAGGCGCTGGTGCAGGGCCTCAACCAGGACCTTCCCGGCAGCCGCCTCCAGCTCCGGGAGGAGGAGTTGGCCCGGCTGGAGGCCCTGCTGCAGGCCGACCCGCACCTGTGGCCGGTGGGCCTGGCCGACACCTTCCGGCTGCTCCAGCGCAAGCTGCGCATGGAGCCCGTCGACCGCCAGGCGATCCCGTCGGCCCTGCTGGACTTCTTCGACCGCAAGTTCAGGCGGGACCTGGATCCCATGGCCCTGGCCCGGCATATCGGCGAGGACATCTGCACGTCCTGCGCGGATTGCACCTGCCGCTGCTGATAGGCTGAAACCTTGCCGCTGCATCGCCCCGCAAGGCCTCACATGAACCCCATCCCCGATCCCTGGAACGACTACCGCCAACGCCGGCGCCGCCTGCGGTGGTCCTTCCTGGTCGGGCTGGCCGCTTTTGTCGCCAGCTTCCCCGTGGCCCGGCGCATGCAGTCCGAGCGCCCGCTATTCGTCGGCCTGGCGCTGTTCCTGGGGGCGGTCCTGTCCGGCTTCGCCCCGCTGGAGGATTTCGCCTGCCCCCAGTGCGGCGAGCCGTTCATCCACCACGGCTGGCGCCGGAACCTGTTCACCCGGCATTGCCTGAACTGCCGGCACCCCCGCTGGGCCCCGCCGGTGCGCCCCGAAGCGGGCACGGCCGCCGGGGCCCGCCGCGATCGCCCCCCTGAATCCACGAGGCAACCATGACCGAATCGACCCTGGCCTTCCAGGTGGACGAAAGCCGCTGCATGCGCTGCGGGCTGTGTGTTGCCGACTGCCTGGCCGGAATCATCACCCTGGAGGGCTCCGGGTTTCCCACCATCGCCGCCGAGCGGGAATCCAGCTGCATCGACTGCCAGCACTGTCTCGCCATCTGCCCGGAGGGCGCCGTGGCCATCCACGGGCACCGGCCCGAAGCCAGTCTGCCCGTGTCCCGGGGCGCCATGCCGGACCTGGCGCAGATGGACCTGCTGGTCCGGGCCCGGCGCAGCGTGCGCCAGTACCGGGACCGGAACGTCGACCCGGAGCTCATCCAGCGCCTGCTGCAGACCCTGGAGCACGCCCCCACCGGGGTGAACTGCCGCCAGCTCTCCTTCACGGTCATCGAGGACAAGGCGGTCCTGGCCCGCTTCCGCACCCGGGTCATGGCCGGCCTGATGCAGGCCTTGGACGGCGGCCAGCTTCCGGATGCCACCGGCTACCTGACCCGCATGCTCGGCCAGTGGCGGGACCAGGGCCGCGATGTGATCTTCCGCGGCGCCCCGCACCTCCTGGTGGTGTCGGCCCCGCCCGGCACCCCGACCCCGCGCCAGGACGTGGCCCTGACCCTGGCCACCTTCGAGTTCCTGGCCCAGAGCGCCGGCCTTGGCACGCTGTGGGTGGGGCTGGTCTGCCGGGCCCTGGAGCTCCTGCCCGACCTGAAGCCGCTCCTGGGGCTGCCCCAAGACCATGTGTACTACGCCATGTTGTTTGGTCATCCAGCTGTTCGCTATGCCCGCACCGTGCAGCGCCAGGGCAGCGCGCGCATCCACCGGGTGACCCTGCCGGACTAGAAGTGGGTGGAGGAATGGACGCGTTGCCGGCCTGCTTTTCCATCTGACCCATATAACGGACATCGTGGCCTGGAAAGTTCAAGCATCGCGCTGAAACGAGGCTGATAATCTTTCCTGAAATAGAGATTGCATCCGGCCCCAGGCTCCGCCACGCTTAGGGACAAATCAACGCAATAGCAACCATGGCATGAGACGGGTGAGCCAATAACAGGTACGGCTCCTTTGGAAGCCCGTGGGGTGCATTATGCTCTTGTGGAAAACAGAGAATCGGAACCCGGATCTCCAGACGGATACCGTGCGCGAGGTGCTGGTCGGGCTGGACCGGGTGGTGGCCCAGGCCGGCGTAGGCGCCGCCCGCAACGCCTTGGCCCTGAAGACCCTGTCCACGGGCATCGCCCAGGCCTTCGCCGGCACCGAGCGCATGGCCGAGTCCGCCCTGCAGATCCAGGCGGGGGTGGAAAAAGTGGCCACCGAGGCCGGCCATGCGGCCCAATGCGGGGAGCAGGTGGACCGCCTGGCCGAGGACGGCTACGCGCTCGGGCTGCAGGCCAGCGAGGCCAACCAGGCCCTCCACGACCAGGTGCACGCCATGGCCCGGCATCTGGCTTCCCTGTCGGAGCGCATCGCGGCCATCACCCAGGTCAGCCGGGTGATCAACGAGATCGCCGAGCAGACCCGCATGCTGGCGCTCAACGCCGCCATCGAGGCGGCGCACGCGCGCGAGCACGGGCGCGGCTTCGCGGTGGTGGCCGCCGAGGTGCAGAAGCTCGCCGAGCACGCCTGGGAGCAGACCGGGGTCATCGACGGCCTGGTGGGTGAAATCGGCAGCCAGGTGGCCGCGGTCAACCAGGCGGTGGCCCAGAGCAGCCAGATGGTGGATCAGGCCTCCCAGCATACGGGAGGGCTGGCCCAGTCCCTGCATGCCATCCGCAGCCTGGCCCGGGACTCCGCCCGGAACATGCAGGAGGTGGCGGCCGCCGTGCAGGCGCAGACCAGCCAGATCGAGTCCCTGTCCGAATCCTCGCGCCACACCGTCACCGGCATCCAGGGCGTCCAGGCCGAGACCCAGCGGGTGGTCCACGCCACCGAGGCGCTGACCGAGGCTTCCGAGGCCGCCTACGGCTTCCTGCAGCGGATCCCCACGGACACCCCCTTCAACCGGGTGCTGGCGCGCCTGCGGGGCCTGGCCCGGGACGCCCAGGCGGTGTTCGAGGGGCTCATCCGTGGCGGCCAGTTGTCCCTCGAACAGGTGCTGGAATTCAGCTACTTCGAATACAAGGGCGACGCCATCCAGGCCCTGGGCCGGCTGTTCGATGTGAGCCGGGTGCCGCCGGACGGCTTCGATCCGCCCAAGTTCGGCACCGCCTACGATGCCCTGGTGGACCAGCCCTTCGCCCGGCTCATCGACGCGCTGCTGGCCCAGGAGCCCGTGGTGAACACCGCCACCCTCATCGATCTGAACGGCTACATCCCCATGCACCCCACCCGCGTCTGCCGGGACTGGACCGGCGACCGGGATGCCGACCTGGTGGGCAACCGCTGCAAGAAGTTCTACCTGGGCGCCTCCCTGCGGGGCGCGCGGGTGGGCCTGCCCGGAGCCGACCGCCTGCCCCAGCGGGTGACCCGCAAGGATCTGAGCCCCGGTGGCCTGGCCCAGTCCAAAGCGGCCGCCCAGGCCTTCCTGGTGCAGACCTATTCCCGGGATACCGGGGAAGTGGTGGTGCTGCTGACCGTGCCCCTCTACGTGCTCGGCCAGCGGTTCGGGGCGGCGACGGCCACCTGGAAGGCGGAGTAGCGGTCGAGACACGGCCGCGCAGGGGGCTCCGGCCGCTCCTGCCATGGAGCAACGGCCAACCCTTTCCAAACGACAAGAACCGGCTTGAATCGTTATCCAGACCCAATCGACTCACAAAATGGCCAAATAGCCCAATTCGGTGAGCCGACGGCGTCACCCTGCGCACCCTCCGGTTCTCCCCCCTGCCAGAGGAGCTATCCGCCGTCCTCGTCTTCCAGCATTTCCGGATGGAAGGCCTGCTCAGATCGCATGGCGTGGAGCACCCACAGGGTTTCCCCATCGGCCCGGCTGAAGATCCGGACCGCTGGCGGCACCACCAGCTCACGTTCCCGGCGCTCCGGCGCCTCCGGGATCTTCCGGCCTGACCCAGGGAAGGAGGCCAGGCGGTTGACAGCCTGCTCGATCCGGCCTGAGAGCTTCGAGGCGGCATCGGGGTTGTCCTGGGCGATGAAGCCCAGGATCTCGTCGAGCGTTCGGATGGCGTTGGCGGTGAAGTGGATCTTCAGCGCTGCCATTTGCGAAGCTCCACCTTCGCTTCCTCCCAGCTCAGGGTCCGGCCAGCGGCAATGTCCTGCTCCCCGGCTTCGATGCCCTTGAGGATTTCGTAACGCCTAGTCATGGCTTCGTAGCTCGCGATGTCCATCAGCACCGCCGCCGCTCGACCGTGCTCCGTGATCACCATCGGGCTTCGATCCGCCCGCAAGGCTTCCAGCACCTTGCCGCCCTGGCGCTTCAGGTCGGTGATCGGTACCAGTCGTGGAAGCATTGGGGTCATCCTCTGCACCAAAGTTTGCACTCTTTTGAGGGTGTTTCAAGTTTTTGCGTGGCATCGCCGCCACCTGCTCATGGCCGTGTACGCCAGACTATGGAAAAGCCCCGATCCTTTTGAGATCGAGGCTTCTCGCTGTTCTTCTTGGTGCCCGGAGACGGAGTTGAACCGCCGACACATGGATTTTCAGTCCAGGTCCAAGCTGTTCGCGGGGGAGCGCCAAAGTCCAGAAATAGCTGGAAAATAAGCCTATTAATACATCCTTGACCTTCCGCGAACAATCCCGGATGCTAATCCGTAGAGCAACGCTAGAGCAACGGGAAGCCATGAATCCAGCCATTGCACCTCCGCGAACCCGCACCAATCAGAATCTCACCGACACCCGCGTCAAGACCATCAAGCCGCGCGAATCGCTGCTCCGGGTCTGGGACAGCCACGTGCCCGGGTTCCACCTCCAGGTGACCCCCGGCGGAAGCAAATCCTTCCGGATCCAATTCCAGCGCCCAGACGGCCGAAAGGTCTCAGTGACCATCGGCTCCGCCGCCGCCTGGACCGTGGAGGCAGCCCGGGACAAGGCGCGTGAACTCCGCCGCCTCCATGAGGAAGGCCACGATGCGCGGGCCACGGTCCTGGCCGAGCGGCAGTGCAGCGACCTCGAGCGCCTGGCCCAGGTGTGGCGCGAGGACTACGCCCCGAGGCTGAAGGAATCCACCCGGAAGAGCTACGAGAGCATCCTGCGCACCACGATCCTCCCCGCCCTGGGCAACCGGTTGGTGAAGGACCTGACCTACGAGGACGTGAAGGCCCTCTACCGCAAGGCCAGCAAGGCCACCCCCATCCAGGCCAACCGGGCCGTCGCCGTCCTGTCCAAGCTGTTCGCCGTGGCCGAGAAGGAAGGACTCCGGCCGGATGGCAGCAACCCCTGCCACAAGCTCGAGCGGTCCCGGGAACGGCCCCGGGACCGGGTATTCAATACCGAGGACCTGGAGGCCCTGGAACTTGGCCTCCAGGCGCTCACCCAGGCCAAGAAGCTGGAGGCGGGCCACGCCGACCTGATCCGGTTCCTGGCCCTGTCCGGCCTTCGCCGCGGCGAGGCCCTGGGCCTCCGCTGGAAGGACATCCACCTGGACCAGGGCTGGATGGGCTTCGAGGAGCACAAGACCGACCGCGAGGGCACCAAGAAGCTGCCGCTCAACAGCCACCTCCGGACCATCCTGGCCCGCCGGTCCCTGGAGATGATCAGCCCCTTCGTCTTCCCCGGCCGTTCCCTGGACAAGGCCTTCAACGGGTTCGGCAAGGTCTGGCTGCGCATCCAGACCTTCACCGGCCTGGACGGCCTGACCCCCCACGACTTCCGGCACACGTTCCAGACCACCTGCATGGAACTGGGCTACCCGGCCGCCATCGCCGATAGCCTCCTGGGCCACAGCCTGGGCCGGATCCGGGACACCTACGTCAATTTCAGCACCGACGGGATCCTGGCCATGGCCAGCCAGACCACCGCGGACTGGATCGCCGCCGCCCTTGCGGGAGCCGTGCCCAGGGCGGGCGTCAAGGTTGCGGGCGCGGGATCCGCCTAGGCGGACGGAGTCGAGCCTCCTGATACCCTTGCAGTCGAACCCTGGCCCCCAACGAACCACGAGCGCGAGGCCCCGACCGCACCACAGACCAGGCCATTGGTACTGGACCCCGCTTGAGGACCCCGAAATGCCCCCGACCCTGACCGAACTGCACACCTGGATGGCCACGGCCGAGGACGAGCATCTCGAGTTCAAGGAGGCCAAGGCCAGCTTCAGCCAGGACAAGGCCATCAAGTACTGCTGCGCCCTCGCCAACGAGGGGGGTGGCAGGCTGGTGCTGGGCGTGACCGATCAGCGGCCCCGGCGCATCGTTGGCAGCTCGGCCTTCCCAGCCCTCGAGGACCTGCGGGCCGAACTGGTCAAGACCCTCCACCTGAAGACCCCCGTACAGGCCCTGGAGACCCCCGATGGCCGCGTCGTCATCTTCGACATCCCCTCCCACCCCCTGGGTCTCCCGCTCATGTTCGACAAGATCTACTGGTCCCGCCAGGGCGAGGAACTCACCGCCATGAAGCCCCACCAGCTCCAGCAGATTTTCGACGAGACGGGCCCGGATTTCTCGGCGGGCCTCTGCCCAGGCGCCACCCTGGACGACCTGGAGCCCCGGGCCATCCAGGCCTTCCGGGAGCGCTGGACCGCCTCCAGTAGGAACCCCAAGCGCCTGACCCAGGAGGCGATCCACCTTCTGGAGGACGCCGAGCTCATGGAAGACGGCGGTCTCACCTATGCGGCCCTGGTCCTCTTGGGGTCGCGCAAGGCCCTGAACCGCCATCTGGGGCAGGCGGAAGTCATCTTCGAGTACCGTTCCGGCGCCCGGCCGGGCCCGGCCCAGGAGCGGGTGGAGTTCCGGGAAGGAGCCCTGCTGTACCTGGACGCGCTCTGGGACCTGGTGGACAAGCGCAACGACTTGCAGTCCTACCAGGACGGCCTGTTCATGAAGCAGGTGCCCACCTTCAATGAGGCGGCCGTCCGGGAGGCGATCCTGAACGCCGTGGCCCACCGGGACTACCGCCTCCATGGCTCCGTCTTTCTCCGCCAATACCCGCGCCGGATCCGGATCGAAAGCCCGGGTGGCTTCCTGCCCGGGATCACCCCCGAAACGATCCTGCACAAGCAGGCCCCCCGGAACCGGCGCCTGGCCGAAATTCTGCACAAGTGCGGCCTGGTGGAGCGCAGCGGCCAGGTCTTCGACCGGATCCTGGAGTCCTGCATTTTGGACGCCAAGCCCCGCCCGATCTTCGACGGCACCGACGACTACCAGGTCTGGCTCACCCTGGAGGGGGAGGTCCAGGACCCGCGGTTCCTGCGCCTCCTCGAGGCCGTCGGCCAGGAGCAGGTCCGGAGCTTCGACACCGACCATCTGCTGGCGCTGGACCTGGCCTACCGCCAGCGTCCCATCCCTGCGGATCTCCGATCCAGCGTCCACCTGCTGGTGGAGGCGGGCGTCCTGGAGCGCGCCGGGCGCCGGGTCATCCCGTCCCGCCGCCTCATGACCGCCCTGGGCGAGAAGGGCGGCTACACCCGCATCAAGGGCCTCCAGCGGCCGGCCCAGCGCGAACTGATTCTCCAGCACATCCGGGAGTCCAAGGACGGCGCCAAGTTCGAGGACCTCCAGCAGGTTCTGCCGGGCCAGCCGGAATGGGCGGTCAAGGCCCTGCTCAAGGCCCTCAAGGCTGACGGCCTCATCCACCCGCGCGGGAGGACCCGAGGGACCCGGTGGTTCCCGGGGCCGGGCTCCAAAACCACCCCAAAGGCAGATTGATTACAAACGACTTAAATTACATTCGCAATCCAATCTCACCCCAATGTCACTCCAATAGCCACTCTTGCGTTATCCACTCAAGCAGGCACCCACTCCCGGCCCCTGGACACGTTCCTGCTTAAGGCCGTTGCCCATCGGAGACCGGGCGCTGCATGAGGTGGCCTCGGCATCCTGGGCATTCGGCTAGGCGTCAGGACTACGCGCTGGAGGGCCAGTTTTACAACCATCCAGGGGGAGCGAGGACCGCCCCAGGATGACGCGCTGGCTGGAATTGGGCAAGCGTGGCAGATGCCCGCGCGTCACCGCCTGTCAGCTTCAACGGGGCCGCGACCGTGTGGACGCGGAGACGAGACAAGACGGCGATAGGGATCAGGGAGGTGATCGCACTTCAATGGAGCCGCGCCCGTATGGACGCGGAGACACGGCCGGCATCTCGGGGATGGGCTCGGTGCTGCCCCGGCTTCAATGGAGCCGCGCCCGTATGGACGCGGAGACGTGCAGGCCGGACACACGGCGCGGCCGGCGGGGGTGCTTCAATGGAGCCGCGCCCGTATGGACGCGGAGACACCAGATGAGTGTGGGCTATTTCCGGGAGCATTTCGTGCTTCAATGGAGCCGCGCCCGTATGGACGCGGAGACGAAGTGGCCC